>Ga0335072_10000022_pt1 | contig 372695 bp, 324 predicted proteins | sample Lox_Sample_21_FD_206725 | JGI IMG/M metagenome (GOLD analysis project Ga0335072, IMG submission 206725) | Soil microbial communities from Loxahatchee National Wildlife Refuge, Florida, United States - Lox_Sample_2.1 | ecosystem: Environmental > Terrestrial > Soil > Wetlands | place: USA... | reverse complement strand
GGTGAGGTTGGCGGCGGAATTGGCGAGCGATGATGATGGAAATCACACTAGAATAGGCCCAGAAGGAACCGAAATGAGATTGGACCGAGGGGATCGAATTGCGGGACTGGACGGCCTGCAACTGCGGGATTATTTTCGGCGGTTTGGCAGCGCGTACGTGAACTGCGCCACGGTCGTGAAGGAATTCTCGGTAACTAGGCGCAAGGCGCAGAACATTCTTGAAGAATTGTTGAAACTCGACATGATCTGTCTGTGTGAGCTGCAAGGAAAAGGGGAAATGGTGTCGTACGAGACGACGATGAAGGGAAATGCCTTGGGAATGGCGAAGGCCAGCAGGCCAATAACGCGCGCCTCGGCCGAGCGCGTGCTTCGGGAACTTCTGGGTCGGGTGCTAGCCGTGAATGATCGGCCGGAATTGGCATACCGCGTGGAGTCAGTGGTTGTCTTTGGCAGCTATCTCTCCAAAGTGGAGCGGCTCAACGACTTGGACATCGCGGTCGAGCTGAAACCAAGACGGGATGACGGCGCATCATTCAGGAGCCTGCGGAACGAGAGCATGGAGCGCGCACGCACGAGCGGACGACGGTTTCGAAACGTGGTGGAGGAAGTGGGCTGGCCGCAAATCGAAGTGCTGTCCATTTTGAAGAACAGGTCACGAACGATCAGCTTTTGTGAATGGAAATCGTTATTCGAGATGGAAGGCTTTCGCTATGGTGTGGTGTTTGGGGACAAGGAACGAATTGTGGGGCTGTTGAAGGGCGGACAACTAGTGGAGTCAGAAGAGAATGCGAGAGGGTAGGCTTAGCATGTGTCCTTAACATGCGGCCCTAGGTAACTGCTAGCGGCTCTTTTTGCGACTCCCTTTTCTTTGGGAGAGATCGGATCCTGCTACACTTCTAGTCTTTTTAGGGGTTTTCTTGCCTCGTAATAGTTGTGAAGCGTATCTGGCGTCTTTCTTGGAAGTAGTCATTTTGTTTATTGACCTCTTGGCACTACCAGCGGAAGTCTATTGAATAAGTCCTCCTAGAGCAAGTGTCGCGTCTGGTAATCCCAGAAGAGCGAAAAATGGTCCGTAGTGTTTGCCTACACAGGAAAAAACGTTTTCTATTCGTGTCGATTCGACTTGCCGAAGATTTCTAAACGGCGAGAGATTTGGGACGCTTTGGAGAATGACTAAAAATATGGGACCAAGGGGTTAGGAGGGAGAACCGTGATGGCAGGGGTCACGCGGGGTCCCAATTGAGGAGACTTTTCAAGGCTTCTAATGCTGCCTCTGGAGTCGACGAGAATCGATTCTGGCAATATTTAGAAATATCACCCTTTCTGGATAACTGAAACTGATATGCGCCAACAATTCGCGCCTCTAGGTGCTCCGGCAGACCGATAACGGGAATGTTCATGGGTTTGCCCGTTGCCATGTTTGTTGATTCGGGCTTGCCAAGGCAGATTTTGTCAACGTCTTCGCGATTCATGCTGATTCGTCCTTTCGCCTATGGCGTTCCCTCATTGCAGCAAAACATATTTAGAAACGTTCGTAACCAAATCGATCCGTGCGCGAAGCAGTAGTCTTCGCAATTGAAGTAAAAGTTAACAGCCGAATGCTCTCTCTCCGGATGGAACGGTGTTGAAAACCGTTGCCGTGAGAGCACCTGCCTAGTGAGCAGGTGCTCCGGCCGTCTCTGGGTGATTGCGAAGCGCTAGCGCCAAGGTCCGCCCGGTTCCCATCGTTCGTTGAATGAACTCCTGTCGAGCGAAGCTACGACGACGGGTGTCAGGAAACGCCTAATGTTTTCGATTAATTCCTTGAGTTCAATCTTTGCGACGTAAGGCGCGTTTCTGGTGCGGAATGCAGCCCACTGCTTCTTTTTGTGGTCGTCGTCGTAGAACTCTGGTGTAAAGGCGAGCGGCATGCCGCCGATGGGCAGTTGAGTTCCGCGTCGGTTGAACGTTGTTCGGATTGCCTCGCCGAGTATTTTGCCTTCGAACGTGAGGGTGCGGGAGAGCACTTCGAGATCATAGAAGTCCTTCATGCGGCTATTGGCGATGCCCAGCTTGACCATGGCCTCGAACTTTTCCGCGACGACGGTCTCTTTTGGATACGCCAGAAGGCGGGGAGCGGTGGCCGGGAGCAGCGTGGGATAGTCCGTTACGAGCGGTGCCGGAGTGATCGCATCTCCGAATCCGATATCGATCTGAATCGGAATGCGCGCGCGCTCGAGGTTTGCGGTGAACGTAACGCGCACGCCCTCGTAGTCGGCGTCCTCGGTGATGCGCTCGGCTTTGACAGAATCGACGTCAAAGGTTAGACCATCAGGCTCCACTTCCATAACGCAAAGCTCTCTGAAGATGCGGACGAAACGTTCGGGGGCATTATCGCCGCCCGCGAGGAAATCGGCATCTCTCGTGGCGCGGTAGGTGTGGTGTGTCCACAGTTCGAAGAGCAACGCACCCTTTAAGACAAACGCATCGTGGTGGTTAGAGCGGCTGAGGCGATACAGGATTCTCTCAAGGCCATACTTCACGAGCATCAAGCCGAAGTCTTCCTTGCGCGCACGAGCTAAGTCAGACAATTTCTGACGCACAGATGCGGCGAGGTTTTTGGGTTTGGGACTTCGCAACTAGAGTGACTCCAGATACGGACGGATCACGTTCGAGACACGGCAGACTTTTGCGGCGGCCCAGAGTTCGTCCATGGAAGCCTTTTTGAGCCGCCGGGATTCCTTCAGTGCCTCGATGGCAACGTCAAGCCCGATCTTGTGGCGGAACTTGAAGCAGTCGGCGACGGTCTTGGCGGGAGTAAAGACGCGGAGGGCTATTCCGGACACATGATGTTCGGCCACTCCGAAGTGAAGCGCCGGGCCAGACATACGTGCGAATTTGATCGGAGGAGAAGAGATTTTGGGCGCCCAGGCCTTGTGGCCGATGGCCATCCATATTTCGCGTGGAGATTGAGTCGTGAGGTTGTAAAAGCGAAGTGCGGAGAGCAGGCAGAGAATGCCTTTGGGGACTTGATAGGATGCTTCCACAAGCGAAGCATGTTCGGTGGGAGAAAAAGCCGGTGACGTGTATAGGCCTCGGGCGATCTTGTCGAGTTGCCCGCGGTGCGCCAGCCGGGTCAGATATGCCCGCGGTATGCCGAGTTTGGCGGCATCGGCAGCGGTGACGATTTGCCGCTTGGCGGCGAGATTGCGGAGTTTGTCGGCTTTGGATTTGGGCATAGCGACGGCTCGGCACTATTGTATCAAGTCCTCGGCAGATGTAAATAAGTGCCTAGCCATTGTGACACCACTCATTTGGGCAGCCCTAGGCGGAAGGAGAGTGAGCAGGCGTTCTAGGTGTGCAATCAGGTGCAACGGTCTAGGGAACCGTTGTTTGGTCGCGAGAGAGGGGTTCCAGTATTCGCTAATACCAGTGTGGGGCAGATCAACGAATAGCCGACAATTCATCCAAGTCCCTGCAGCCACCGCTCGTGCAATATGCAAGATCACTTCGACGCGGCAACCGGCTTCACTTGCTCGTATGCCGGATTTCTCCATAGCGGGCTGCGATGCTCCAGAATATCAGAGGTAACCTGCGCCACCTCGTCGCCGTAGTATTTCGCAACGACGTGTAGTGCTAGATCGATGCCCGAGGTCAAGCCGCCCGCGGTGGCGATTTTGCCATTCTCCACGTAGCGGGTTCCACTGACGAAGTGCACAGCGGGATATTGCTTCTGCATGCTTTGCAGAAAATAATGATGCGTGGTGGCAGTTTTGCCGTCGAGCAATCCATACTGCGCCAGTACCTCAGCACCAGTGCACACCGACATGGTCTCATCGGCAGTGGCCGAATTAGCCAATAGCCACGCTTTCTGGGCCACGCTGCGTCCGCGTTGCGCGGGGATTACAATAACCTGCGGTTTAGGCGCATTGTCAAAAGTGTAGTTGGGTACGATGGTGAGTCCATTGGCGTCCACCGGCTTCAACGAATCGGATACGGTGTACGTGTTGAACGGCATTACCATGTCATCGCCATCCGCTTCATGCCACGGCTTGCCTTTGGTTGTAAGCATGGCGCCACGGAAGACCTCCCACGGGCCCGCGATATCCATGACATCCGCACCCTCCGAAATCAGGACCGCTACATTGATCTTGCCCGAAGCTGGCGGCTTCAGCGAACCGGTTTGCAGGGTAGAAGATGGCGGATTGTTGGGGGCCTGCGCGTGACTCACGGGGGCCAGCAGGTCGAGCATTCCCACGGTCACCGCGGCCATCCAGAGTCCGTTAGCTCTGCTTCGCATGGAGTCCTCCTGAAAAACTGCTTGCAATAGGCAAGACGATAACGCCGAAGCGAGAACGTCCCAAATGACATTCATCCGGCACTTCAGGACATATTTTGCTAGAGTGGGGTAAGTCCCAAATCGCCGGATGAATGTCGTTCCAGACACACAGTCGTCTGGCTAATTTAGTGAGACGAACAGCGTGAGACCCAAACACATTGTCATTGTGGGATACGACGACCTCGCCACCCTCGACCTGGCGGGGCCGCTGGAGGCGTTCAGTAGCGCATCTCTTGAGGACTCGAGCGGTAACCCACAGCCCTGCTACAAGGTCACGATTGCCGCGTTGAGCGCAAAGACCTTCCGCTCAAAGTCCGGGTTGCGCATAACCGCCACCTGCTTCCTAAGCTCCTTGCGCCACATAGACACACTTCTCATTCCTGGTGGTCCTGGCATACGCCTCTCCTCCGCTGGCCCCAAGCTGGCGGATTGGATCAGCCGTCGGGCCAACGGCATTCGCCGAATTGTTTCGGTGTGCACCGGCGTTTACGCAATCGCGCCAACCGGACTGCTTGACGGGCGACGAGTGACGACGCACTGGAAGTTCGCCGCCGAGTTGGCCGGCCGTTTTCCCGCGTTGAGGGTTGATGCCAATGCGCTCTACATTCGAGATGGCAAGTTCTACACCTCGGCGGGGATCACCGCCGGGATCGATCTTTCTTTGTCATTAATCGAAGAAGACTTTGGACCCCGAGTTGCGCTTGCCGTCGCCCGCGAACTGGTGGTCTACATGAAGCGACCCGGAGGACAAGAGCAGTTTTCCGAGCCGTTGAAGTTTCAGGTTGCTACGACGAGCCGCTTCGCCGATCTGGCGACATGGATGCTGGGACGCCTCAACAAAGATCTTTCCGTTGAAGCAATGGCAGAACAGACCAGTCTCTGCCCGCGGCAGTTCTCCCGCCGATTCAGGTTGGAGTTCAACAGTAGTCCCGCCGCATTTGTGCAGCGTCTCCGGCTGGACGAGGCACGCAAACGACTATCTGACCCTGGCTCTAGTGTGAAGCGCGTCGCCGAATCAGTTGGTTTTCACGATCCCGACAGTTTTCGCCGTGCATTCATGCATCGGTTCGGCGTTCCGCCTGCTCACTATCGCAGCCGTTTTGTAGCTGGCGCGGAGAGCTAGCTACTTTAAGTGGGCGCTGCAGGCCAGAATAGTTTTGTTTCTGTTGCCCGCAAAGATTCATCAGTTGGCGGTGACAAGTCTGCTTCTGGGAAATGACTCAGCATTGCGGAAGTGGGACGAACTTTACCGAGGGAGCTCTTCAATCAGGACCGATCGAGACATGGTGAAATGATCGACGTAATATGTTTCTTCGGAAAGAGACGGCATGATTACACAAAAACTAAGGGTTCACGGGTTCGGGATTTCACTGGATGGCTACAGCGCTGGCCCGAATCAGAGCCTCGATCATCCTCTTGGCGTTGGCGGCACAAGCCTGATGGAATGGTTTTCCCGACGCGCACGTTCCAGAGGATGCACAACCGCGATTCCCGCAGCACAGCGGGACTCGTGAATGTGCCGGACCGACTGTTCGCTGAGGAAGATGGCGACGCGGGTATTGACAATGACTTCGCCGCTCGTGGGTTTGAGAATATCGGTGCGTGGATAATGGGACGTAACATGTTCGGCCCCATCCGCGGCGCATGGGCGGATGACAACTGGAAGGGCTGGTGGGGTGACAATCCGCCCTTTCATTGCGATGTGTTTGTGCTGACGCATCATTTCCGAGCACCGCTGACTATGGAAGGCGGCACCACGTTTCGTTTCGTCACGGATGGAATCCAACCCGCAGTGAAACAGGCCCGTGCCGCAGCCAACGGCAAGGACGTACGGGTCGGCGGTGGGGTCGCAACCGTTCGAGCATTCTTGCAAGCACGTTTGTTGGACGAATTGCACCTCGCACAGTCGCCAGTCCTGCTCGGCTTCGGAGAATCTTTGTTCACCAGGCTTGATCTGCCATCGCTCGGCTACCATTGTGTCGAGCGCGTTCCTTCAACCAAGACCACTCACATTGTGTTGGCACGGTCCTAAGCTGCACTACGCAGCGTGGCGCCTATCATTGGCTAGTTCCTGGTCCCGCTGATCGTCTCCCGCTTCTCAGGAAAGAAAAGGTTCTGCGCCAAGACCACCCAGCAATGCAGACTACTGCCTACGCACCCACCCGTTTCCGACTCGTGCCATACCTTTGATAGGCACAGTGCGGACTCTCCCTAGGAGAAGTCCTCAACCCGTTCAGAGACCATTCAGGTTGACGCGGAGTTCACCAACAAGTTATTTACGGTGCATTGATGCAAATCGCGGGTTCCGACAGAGTGCACTGAACCACGGCGGCCCAGTTCAAAAAGGAGCGCTTTATGTCTCTTATTCAAATGTTGATTATAGGCGGTTGGTGTAGCACGGGAGCCCTGATCGGATTCCATGCCCTGAAGGAATCGGGCACGTTTCTTAAGATGCGCGTGCGTCTCGCCGAGTGGCTGCTGAGTTCCCAACCAACGAATTCTCGTCAGGCTAGTCTATCTTAGGCTATACGGAGCGATTTGATATTCGATTCTCACCTTGGGCAGCCCTGCGTCAACCTTCTGAACCCCTCACCGGGGCGCAGAGCCTCTGAACCCGCAGGGCTGCTCTCCCGAGTCGGCATATTAATGGGGGGCTGTGAACTCCAGGGCACCGTTTATCAGAACTCGCCGGGACAGTGATGAACGGTCAGACGTGACTCTGCCCTATGGTGGATGAGCGTTACTTGTATCAAAAGGTCCCGCCAAAGGTCCTTGTCAACGTCAAGCGCACCTGGAAGGGCTCGGTGGGGTGCATAACGTCTCCGAATGCTGCGGCATCGGTTGGCGTTATGCGGTAGATATAAGCGTAGTCGATGTCATGATCGTAGCGGTTAAACAAATTCAACAATTGAGCCGAAAGCTTCCATTTCTTGTTGAAGTGATAACCGACCTCCGCGTTGACCAAGATCGTTGAACTGGATTGATAAATTGCGTCGGAAGTCAAATTGCGTGGGCCAAAAGCGCGCAGGCGCAAACTCCCCCAAAATCCTTTATAGCTCTGCACGGTGGCGCCTGCGGATAGCACGATCCCAACGGCTTCGGGTACCCATCGACCACCGGGGCCTTGCACAGGATAGTGGCCAGGCACGTTGGTGTACGCGGCGTCATCCGGGTCGACTTCGGTAAAAAGAGCCTTAGAATCGGCGAAATCTAGATCGAAAGCGACGTTCTTGAACGGCGTATAGTAATTTGCCCATTCGATGCCGTAGCGATTGCTGGGGGATGTAGAAGGAACCGTGGCTCCGGTATCGCCGTCCTGCTGTAGTTCAGATTCACTGTGTAGATACCAGAGCGAAAGAGTGCTTTGCAGATGGGGGACAGCGAGGGTACGCACGCCGACTTCCGCACCTTTGGTCTGAACTAGGGGGCTAATTGGGGTGGTGGGAGTTGGAAAAGGAAAGTCGGGCGAAATCGGTTCCATCCTTTGTGTTGCACCGCGCACGTCGTTGCTGTGAAAACTGAATCCACCCTGTACATAGAATTCCGTGTTGGACCATGGGCCGAAAATCAAACTCCCTTTGGGGCTGGGCAGAAACTTGCTGACCGAACCGGAATTGAGCTCGGCAAAGTTGATTACCGGAGCGCCAGGTAATTCTGAGGCAGTGTAAGATGGAGTTAGATTTGTGTTGGAATAGATTGCGTCGTCTCCGCGGAAGGCCAGGACGGAGCGGATTTTTTCCGTCCACTGGGTTTTATTTTCTAAATAAAAACTGACTATCGTGTCCGTGAACCGATTCACATCCGTCGACGCAGGCAGCACCGCAACCAGATCCGGATTGCTCTCGCACGCGGGGATCGGTTCGTCATTGCAGGCGTTGATGTCATTCTTGTCCGTGCGCATGCGGTTTTCCGTCCGGTAAAGACCGTTATTGACCCATTCGTTGCGCAACTGCACGCCGAAGGTATTTTCCATCTTGCGGTCGAACCAATGGTTGAACATCGTGTGGGCTGCCGCAAAACCGGCCACCCAGCGATTATCCTGCTGCTCGAACTGATCGCCTTTTACGGGGTCATCTAGGTAGTAAGTGAAATCGGAAAATAAATTCAGATAATAATAAAAGCCATAGCCCATGATGGTGGTCGCGGAATCTTCGCTCTGGCGATGCCATTCACCCTGTACGCTATAGCGCTGGGAGTTGCCGCCGTCGGCTGGGTTCAGTGCGCCGAAGAAGCCAACCAGAGGTATGGCACTTTCCGGGATTTGATCGCTGGAGTTCCATTTTCCATCGTAACCACGGCCTGTGATGCTAAAGCCGTTGTTGGCATCGCCCTGGCTGTAGGTGAGCAGCCCATTAAATTTGGCATATGCATCCGGATGTACCCACGGGCCGTTATCGTAATACGCCTCTCCGCCGTAGAGCAGAGTACCCGAGCCGAGCTTTTGCGACGCACCGCAAACGGCCCGCCCAAAGTCATACATGCCGAGTTCCACTAAGCAGAAATTCTGGGGAAACTCTTTATAGAATTGGATGTTGGCCGAGCCCGCCGAACTGTAGTTGCCGACTTCCGGGTAATACGGACCCTTCTCGTAATTCAGTTGTTGCACGAACTCCGGCGTGACTGTGTTCATGTCCGAATAGCCCTCGCCGTGCGCGTGCGAGGGTAGGTTCAGAGGCATACCGTCCAGGAATACGGCGAAATCTGTTCCGTGGTCGAGATTGAAACCTCGAAGGAAATACTGATTGGCCTTACCGCCGCCGGCATGTTGCGTAATGATCAGACCCGGAATCGTCTCCAGGATTTCACCTGAACGGAGAATCGGACGATCGTCGAGTTCCTTCGCGCCTACGGTTCCCTGCGTGGCGGAATCGGCTATCCCGATAAGGCTATCCTCACGGCCCTGCACCGTTACGGTGGTGCTCACGGCACTTACCGCCAGTGAGATGCGTAACGGGGCCGACGCCTCGGGGCTGCCAATGGAGACGGGCAGCTCTTTGGTCTCAAACCCCGGGCTAGTTACGATCAGTCGATAATCTCCCGCCGGAATTCCAGAAATGCTGAAGGAGCCGTTCGCATCCGACTGCGTCGTTTTTTGTACCGAACCATCCGAAGTCCGGATCAGCACAGTCGCACCGGCAATCACCGCGCCAGACGGGTCTACGATCGTTCCTGATAGCTGAGGTGCAGCCGTTTTTACCTGTGTGGCCGCCGGAGGGCCCTGCGGATCGGGCACCTGCCCGCTAACTAACTGCGCGGTAGTGAACAGAAAACCGAGTGCGAAACCAACAAGAAGGCGAGGGCCTCGGAGCAAAGCCAAGCGAGGACGGTCCATGATTTTTCCAAGGAGCGAGAGGAATGTGCTGATGTGCATCAATGTAGCACGAAAATAGAAAACGTGCCACGACTTTTAAAAATGCAATAAAGGCCCAGATTCGGCTTGCTTGTGTACGAGATCAAATTGTGCGCTATATTCCGAATTGCGAGGATCAATGACTATGACGAAGCTAACGCGATTCGGAGTATCGCTGGAGGAGGATCTGCTGTCGCGGTTTGACCGACTCATCACCAGTCGAGGGTACAGGAACCGCTCGGAAGCTATCCGTGACCTAATTCGAGAGAGCCTCGTGTCAGAGGCTGTGGACAAAAACAAGAGTGTCGTGGCAACACTCTCGATGATTTACGACCACCATAGCCCAATGCTTTCAGACAAACTTAATGAGATTCAGCATCACGCGCACGGCAACGTCCTGGCGACTACGCACGTTCATTTGGACGCTGATAATTGTCTGGAAGTAGTCATCATGAAAGGAAAGAGCGGGGAGATCAAACATCTTGCCGACCACATGACCGCGATGCGAGGCGTCAAGCACGGTAAATTGGTTCTAACCAGCACGGGAAAGGATCTTCGCTGACATCTCCAGAGTAGTGCCCGGTTAGTCCTGCCGGACATCTTCTTCCCGGTACCCATGGAAGATAAGCTTCAGCACACGATCGTTGCAGTTTTGCCCAGATTTCCGTCGAGACCGTCGAGCTGTGGTTTAGGCGTCGGTGGCACTCCGTATAGCCTCGGCGATTCTGGTATCTATCCGCTTTTCCTGGCTTCCCTTTTCCATACGGTGTGAATGTCTATTTAATGCCTGTCGCAGAAAGAGCAAAACAACAGCCAGGCCCATCAGTGAAATCAATACAGGAAGCGAATACAAGATTACTTTCTTGCAGCCATCTGGTTCGACGAGGACGCGTTCCCCGTAAAGGCCCTTGTAATAGTCCAAAATCTCTCGGTCCGATTGTCCGGCTAGCACTTTTTCGGTAATCTCCTTTCGCATTTGAAATGAGATGTCACTCATGTGCCGCGATACCGGCTCGCCATAGCAACAGGGAGATAGCAAAGAGTCCTCGAGTTTCTTGATGCGCGTCATTTCTTTCGGTGGTAGTTCCTGCGGTAACACTGAAGTGACGGACGCGAGCACAACTATGAACACGAGGCTCAGGCGACATAGGAGGCCGTGCGTAGCGTATGTCATCGGCTGATACCCAGCGCAAAGGAAATTAAAACAGGCAGCAGCTCGGAAACCGAGACCGGTGGTTCAGGTCGCAGGGGTGCGAGGAAGGTTCGGACCAGGTCCCGGCCGCTGCCCTATACAACATGGGGCCATCGAGAGCTCCACGAAACTGGAGGTCCATTTCGCGAGTGTTCGAACAACCAGACAAGATCACCTTGACGGTAGTGATCTCACCTTTATGACCCTGGGAATAGCCTAAAGAAAAGCTGCAACGTACGGAATGTGGCAAATCGTCGCAGGCAAAGCGTTCATTTCCGAGGCGGATATTTGGCTAATTTTCGCTGGAGGGACCGCCGGTGGACACCGAGAAGTCGGGCGGCCTGAGAAATGTTGCCGTGGCAGTCGTCAAGGACACGTTGAATGTGCTCCCACTCGACTCTAGCCAAGCTAGGAACGGAGATTTCCTGGGATTCCAGTGGCGGAATGGAAACAACCTTCTGATAAGCCGCCATGATCTGATCCGCATCGGCAGGCTTGGCCAGAAGGTCGTTGGCACCAACACGAATGGCAGAGAGAGCTATCGAGATACTGCCGTATCCGGTCAGGACGATGATGGCGGTTGTTTCACTCAAAGCGCGCAAACGTTGGACAATTTCGAGGCCAGTCATACCAGGAAGGCGGAGATCCACGATAGCGAGAGCGGGCGCTTGCGCTTGCGCTAACTCGATCGCACGGACTCCGTCCGACGCTTGACGCACACTCCAATTACGTTTTTCCAGTGCGCGACATAGGTGTCGACGAAAAATATCGTCATCGTCGACGACGAGCACAGTTCGATGCAGAGGCGCGGATTCAGAGAGCAATTGGATCTCCCGAAACTACAGCAAGAGGAATTTCGAAGACGGCCAGAGTGCCCTTTTTGCGAGCTGATTGGTAGAACACTTGGCCACCGAGTTGCTCGGCAAAAGTGCAAGCAAGGAATGCACCGAGCCCCATCCCTTTGCCGGGCTCCTTGGTCGTAAAGAATGGCTCACCGATACGCCGAAGCGTATCGTCGGACATTCCGGAACCATGGTCCTGGATACGAAACTGAACGCGACCGTCGCGCGTTCCGATCGACAGATGGATTGGCAAATCCCGTGGACTGGCGTCGGCGGCGTTCTTCAGGAGAGCAGTTATTGACTGAAAAACGGGATAACGCACAAACGAGGCCGCATCTAAATCTGGATTGTCTTGAAGGATGATCTCGACCGGATGACCAAGCCGTTGAGAAAAGGACCGGATCTCTGTTACCAGATCAGCTAAGGAGCTGCGATCCTGCGCTTGAGCCTCCAAATTTGGGCCGACTCCACTTAATTTTAGGAGAATTTGCCTGCAACGGTCGACTTCCTGGCGGATAACGCGGCAATCCTCCGCAAAATCGGGATGTACAGGCAAAGCCTCGGCTTGGTGCTCCAGTTCTTTAGCGAGAATCGCGATCGTGCCCAAGGGAGTATTCAGCTCGTGTGCGGCCCCAGCAGCTAGGGTTGCGAGCGACGCCATACGCTCCTTCTTTGCGAGGCTCTTCTGCAATTCGAGTAGTGAGTTCTGCCAAATTTTCAAGAGCTTGGATGCCGTGCCAGCGAACGTTGCCACTAGAAAAACAGTAATCAGGAAACCGATCCACATACCCACCAAGTGAAGATTGGCTCCAGAGCCGTGGTGAGAAAATTCCAGTTGGGCTATCGGCCGATAAAAAAGAAAAAGAAGACCGAAGCAAAGGGTGGAGAACGAACCGAGGACCCACGTCTGCCCTGATTTGAGGGTTGCTGCAGAAAGGGTCATATAAACCAAATAGACCACGGTGAAGGGATTGGTAGGCCCACCTGTCAGCAAGAGAAGGATCGTCAGTGTGGCTGTGTCAAACAAGAATAATAAGGTGACCAGAGATGTCGGATGAAGCTTCCAACTCTCTTGGGGGTGCTGGATATACGAATAGAGAGCTAGATTGCTCACTGCTGTTACACCGGCTATCAAAAAGATCCAGCCCAGAGGGAGATCGATGCGAAGAACGAATTGAACACTGAGGGCGAGGAGAATTTGGACTGAGGAAATGGTGAAACGCAGCCGTACGACCCAAAGCAGAATGCTATCCCACGGTAATTCGCGGAAAGAAGGATTCGGGGCGCCCGGTAATATGAAAGATCCAGAGTGCTGTTGCATGTGATTACTCGGACACCTGCCTTGTGACGAAGCGACTTCTGCGAGCCAGTTTCTGGCTAACCCTTGAATTGGGATCTGAAAATGCCGGATTTGTCAGGAAGCTCTGATCTGTAAGCGAACGCAGGAATTCCACCAGGTCTCTGACTTCCCGGTCGCTGATAGAAAATCCCTCAATGAATTCACTGCGCAATGGGTTTGGACCTTTACCCGAAAAACTGCTGTGCCCTTTAATCGCGTAGTGTTCTCGAATGACGGCTTCTAGGGTGGGTAGAGAACCGTCATGCATGTAGGGAGCGGTGACCGCCACATTTCGCAGGGTAGGGGTGCGAAATGCGCCTTCATCTTCGGGATTAGCGGTCACTTCACGCAACCCGTGATCCCAAGCCTTATAAGACCCGTTGCCATCCTCGTTGTACAGACCAGTGTTGTGAAAGCCTCTTTCTTCGAAAGCCTGCCCTTGTTCCGCATCGTTGTCGGTGAAATTGACACCGTCGTGGCAGTGATAACACTCCAACGTTTCGCCGAAGAAGAGAGCTTCGCCACGTTTTGCTGAGGCGGAAATGGCGTCGGGTTGGCCATGCTTGAAGCGGTCGTATGGGGAATCAAATGACAATAGAGTCCGTTCAAATGCGGCTATAGCGCGAGTGACATTGCGTAAATCGATGCGCCCGCTATCCTCGGGAAAAGCCTCGGCGAACAGTTTTGGATAGCTCGCATCCTGCGAGAGGCGTGAGAAAAGTTCGGTTTCGTGTCCGGCCATGCCCATTTCCAGAGGAAAGTCAGAGAACAAGGGAACGAGCATCTGTTTTTCGAGCGAGGTAATCAGCGGATTGGCCCACGTGTAAGAGGGGGAAAACGCTACGTTTGTCAGGGTCATGGCATTGCGGTTGCCGGGAAGACCATTCACACCAAGGTGGCTGCGCTGTCCGTCCGTAAAGGCGCGGCTTTGCTGATGACAACTGGCGCAGGACATGGTTTGGTCGATCGAAAGCTTCTTATCGTAAAAGAGGAATCGGCCCAGGCGGACCTTGGCGTCGGTCATCGGATTATCTTTGGGCACCAGAGGAGTTGGCGCCCAATCGGGCTTGGTCCACCGAAAGTTCTCACCTGAAGCAGACGCATCTCGCACTGACCGAGAGCGCGCACAAACGACGGCATCCGCAGTTAGCCAACACAGCATGGGTAGAACCAATAGCCAGAATGCGCGTTGCGACCCGCCAGAATGGGGAACGCCTCGGATCATTGTTTTCGCTCGCCATAAAATACGATCTGCGGTGTCGGCGGCACTCCCTGATATGGGAGGCCAAGAGACTTCATGATCGGAGCGCAGTCGGGATCGTTCTCGCTCGACATGCATCCCGGGGCCGTATTCGGAGCGTTTGTAGTGACGTCAGATTCCGCAAAGAGTTTGCCGAGATCGGCGATGACGACGTCTCGTGCGAGATCGAAGTGCGGTAGCTCTACGCTAATGAGATTGGGATTTTTGCATTGATTTGCCGGAGGAGAAGTCGGGTTGGCACTTCCGCACCCTGTGCTACCAATATGTACGGGAAATCCGCTGGATCTTGGTCTGGAACCCGGTGGCAAGGTTGACTTATCAGCGCCGGCATTCGGGACCGTGGCTATCTCGGCACGAATGAACTTGTATCCGAATTGCCAACTCCAAAACATCGCAGTCATGTTTAACGGCGACGGCGCGACAGTCGGATCGACATGATCTAGTTCGAAGGGCACACCGACCGTGAAACGGATTCCGACGTAGTGACCAACAGGAGCACTCCCGGTTATTGCTTTGTGCGTGGCGGGGTTTCCATTACGGCACGCGCCAGTGCCGTCCTCCAGGTCAATTAGCGCCACAGACTTAAATTGCCAAATCCCGTCTTGGTCGAGCGTCACCGGCACCGCGCTGCCATCCGCGGCCAGGAGTTCGACTCCGGAAACGAAGAAGCGAAGATCCTGGGGTGTTACGGTGCTGTTCTTGGTGCCGACGTTCTCGTATTGGGTGCCGCACGCAAACGGTTTCCCAGCGAGACGACCCGCAAAAGGGAGCTCAAATGGTTGACTCGACTGCGCTCTCGACCGGGACGCCGACGCAAAGGCAAAAAGAAAACAAAGGAACGACACAACCAGGCGTTTCAAAGACACTTTCATCGAACTCTTCTCCTCGCGATGGCGAACTTCGCCGAAGTTAGTACCTGCCGGCGTGGAATTGAGGGCGGACAGCCGCGGCATTTACGCGCAAAAATGCCACAACCACTCTGCGCTTCTTAAATGCACCGTACTACACGGCTATGGATGGCGGCCCGCGTTCACAATCGGAACCGCGGCTCGATGAAGTGACTGAACGTTGCTCCGCGACAGACAAAGGCTCGATAGACTCAGCCAGCAAAATGGAACGAGAGACTGTGGGCAGAGTGAAAGTGACTATGAGAACGGCGTGAGATGAGCGGAAGGGGCATTCAGGAGAAAGGATTCGGAACTGCGGTGCGCCATCGTTCGAGAGCTTGCGAACGAACATGGCCATTTGGCAGTGGTGCTTGCCGTTTCGCTTGCAGCATGCGGGAACGGGGTCGTATGCAGCAGCGACCGCCAATGGGGCCACGGAACCCCACGCAATCAAGACAAGCACAATCGTGGCGATCAGTCTCCGCATAGATAGAGGCGATGTTAACACAGGACTTGCGAGGATTTCCGGTCCGTTGTGCTGGCGAGAGGACCCTATAGGGCGGCTTGCAATTGGGATGATCGCGAACGTAGTTTTTCGCTGCCCTCACGAAGACTTAATTAAGGACCGGCGACATCGAGTCTCTGCGTCTGGGAGCCGCGAGGAAAACGATGGTTTTGTTTTCTGCTACGGTCGCCTTCAATTTCGCAACGACTTCATGTCGAGATAGAAGGCTACGAAAGAAATGGCGGCAATGACAAAGATGAGTCATTTTCTGCCATTGGTATTCCGAAGCTCCAAGACATTAGCAGAGTTTTGGTTGGCGTGCCTGATTTGGACATATACTGCTACGTTGCGCGGGAGGATGTGTATGGAAAGACGAGAACTGCTTGCCGGCTTAGCCACAATCTCTGCATTATCTGCCGCCCCTTCTCTTTATGCTCAGGCGACTCACCAACATTCGCCAGACGCCGGAAAGAATGCCGCTGTGATTAAAACGGCGAGCGATTGCGAAACCACCGGGGAAATCTGTGTAAGCCACTGCATTGAACTACTGTCCCAAGGCGACAAGTCTCTGGGCCTATGCGCGAAGAGGGCAAGCGAACTGATCGCTGTTTGCAGGGCCCTCGGTGCGATAGCGACCCAGGATGCGCCTTCCCTAACGACACTGGCGGCATTGGCTGAGGATGTTTGCAAGCGTTGCGAGACGGAATGCCGTAAGTTCACGCAGCATCCTCAGTGCATCGCCTGCGCGGATGCGTGTGCAGCGTGTTCCGCTGAATGCAAAAGACTCCACGGCTAGTTCTCTGACTGCTTTCTTGCGCTGCACTTTGACTTGTGAACCACTGCGACTTTTTCGGCCTCCGCGGGCTCGCATTCGAGCGACCGTTCGAGTTGTCATCCATCATAAAGATGGGTGGAGACCAGATCTCGCCTGTCGTTTAAACACCATACGTGCTACGATCCCGTGACCATCATGCGGAGATTCCTTGCCATTGTGGTTCTTTGTGTCATTGCGTGGGGCACTGCCGCTCCGTTCGCAATGGCCTACACAGGGAACTCGACGCCTTTGTGCTGCCGCCGCGACGGCAAACACCATTGTCAGATGACGATTGAGCTAGCGGAAGTTGATGCCTCACGCATCCCTAGTTTTAAGACCAACGCTCCCCAGTGCCCGTATCGAAATCTCATCCCCATCCTGGCAGCCGCAACACACGCACACATCGCACGACCTCTTGGTGAGGCACTGCCAGCGATACGCTATACAATCTTCAAAAAACGGCCCGCCGTCGTATCAATTTTCATCTCCTCCCTCGGTCAGCGCGGACCGCCCATACCCTCTCTTCTCTAGTCAAGACGAAGCAAAAGACTCTATCTCGTCCTTGTGTGGAAAGTGGGGAGGATCATGTTTCTTCGTCATTGTGTAGGATTGCTCGTCGCTATTGCTCTGTTCTGTTTGTTTTTCCCCGTTCACCTGTTGTCTCAAACGGAAGTTGCGTTGCTGGTTGGAACCGTTCGTGATCCTCAAGGTGGAGTGATTCCCGGCGTCGAAGTACAAGCGACACGCCTGGAAACCGGGATCGTCACGACTTCCGTCACCAATGAAGCGGGCCTTTACGTCTTCACCGGATTGCAGCCGGGACGCTATCGGCTCGTCGCACACAAACAGGGCTTCAAGGAAGCCGTCGTCGAAGAGCTTGTGCTATCGGTGCAAGCCCAGCGGGAGCAGAACTTCTCCCTCGCCATCGGGTCCGCATCGGAAACAGTCACAGTTGAAGCCAGCACACTAACAATCAACACGCAGGACGCGAGCGTCAGCACGGTCGTCGATCGGCAGTTCGCGGAAAACCTTCCGCTGAATGGGCGCAGCTTTCAAAGTCTCATTGAGCTTACCCCTGGGGTAGTCGTAACCAGCGTCAACTCCGAAGACTCGGGTCAATTCAGCGTGAACGGACAGCGTGCCGTCTCAAACTACTGGACGGTGGACGGCGTGAGCGCAAATTTCGGAATTGGCGGGATCGGTTCCGGAACAAACAATGCTCCGGGCAACGGGCTCGCAGGTGCGCTCGGCGCGGCGAGCGTTTTAGGAGGCACCAATAGTCTGGTCTCGGTGGATGCGCTCGAGGAGTTTCGCATTCAGACTTCAACGTTCGCTCCGGATACAGGACGCACGCCGGGAGGACAGATTTCCATCGTCACGCGCTCGGGCACCAATCAGTTCCATGGTTCTGCTTTTGACTATTTTCGAAATACGGCCTTGGATGCCAACAATTGGTTCAACGGCGTCAATTTTGCGAATTCCACGCCCCTTCCCAAGGCTCCGGAGAAACAGAACGATTTCGGAGGGACTTTCGGAGGCCCGATCTTGAAGGACCGGACCTTCTTTTTCTTTTCCTATGAAGGACTTCGCCTCCGACTCCCGGAAACAACCTTGTCACAGGTCCCGGATCTCGAGGCACGCCAGAACGCGACGCCGGGCATGCAGCCGTACCTGAACGCGTTTCCCTTTGATCCCAATCAACCTGACCTTGGCGACGGCATTGCCGAATTCAATGCCAGCTATGTTGATCCTGCTTCCCTCAACGCCTACAGCCTCCGCATCGATCACAAACTGAACGACAAGCTCACTCTGTTTGGCCGGTACAACTACTCCCCATCGAGTCTCACCTCACGCGCTCTGGGGGGTTCTACCCTGAACACCATCACTTATGCTCAGGACACCGTGCAGACCGGGACCCTGGGGGCCACCTGGACTCTGTCTCCGACCATAAGCGACGACTTCCGATTCAACTACAGCAGGGCAAACGTTATTACTTCTGCAAAACTGGACAACTTCGGGGGGGCCGTTCCCGTTCCCGCTCCTTTCCCCAGCCCCTTCACCACGCAAAATGCCGATTTTAGTCTTGATATTTATTCGCTGTTAAATGCCGACATTAATGAAGGAGTCGGAACTCATGCCCTGCAGCGACAACTGGCCTTGGTTGACAACCTGGCTGTGCAGACGGGAAAGCACAGGCTGGCGTTTGGCGTCGACTTCCGCCGTTTGTCGCCGCAAGTGACCCAGGCCCAATATTTTCTGCTTCCGTTCTTTGCCGACGTACCCTCCGCCGAAATCGGAGACACAAGCGCCGCCGGAATCTTCGTACAAAGTTCCGTCCCCACGGATCTACTGATCCGCAATCTTAGTTTGTTTGCGCAGGACACCTGGCAGGCGACGCCGCGCCTAACCCTCACCTATGGCCTGCGATGGGATGTGGAATTTACGCCCACCGCGCAGACTGGACCCGGGATCCCGGGCGTAGTCAACTACAACAATCTCTCCCAGCTTGCTCTCGCGCCGCCGGGAACGCCGCCGTTCTACACCCGCTATGGAAATGTCGAGCCTCGGATTGCGGCAGCGTATCAGTTCGCTCAGAGGAACGGCGCGCCGGCCACGGTGCTTCGCGCCGGATTCGGCGTCTATAACGACCTAGCCACGACAGAGATAGGCAACAACCTCAACGAGGGATATCCCTATGTGGGATACAACAACATTTTTCAAACCTTCCCGGTAAGTCCCCCTCCGCCGCCGATTGTACCGCCCAACGCGGTCAACGCGACGGCCCTGGTCGCTTTTGATCCTCACCTTGAGTCGCCGCGCACGCTGGAGTGGAACGTGGCACTGGAGCAGGCCTTGGGCAGCCAGCAAACTCTGACGATTTCCTACGTTGGCGCGGCGGGAACGAACCTGCTGCAAACGGCGCTGATTAATTCGCCAAACCCGAATCTTGCGTCGGCAATATTGATCGGCAGCACGGGCACGTCGAGCTACAGTGCGCTGCAGGCGCAATTCCAGCGACGGTTGTCGCGCGGCCTGCAGCTGCTTGCTTCCTACACCTGGTCGCACTCCATCGATACAGGTTCCTCCGGTTCGCTCGCTAGCGAGTCGAATTATCCCGGGCCCGGGGGCAGTGCGAACCAGAACCGGGGCGATTCGGACTTCGACATTCGGAACGCGTTTTCCGCCGGGGTGACCTACAACATTCCGGCCGCGAGACTGAATCGTCTTACCAGCGCCATTCTGGGTGGCTGGTCTGTTCAGAGCATCATTCACGCATACTCGGCCCCGCCTATCTCTGTGTATGACACCAATTTCACTATGCTAGTCAACAGGTCAGTGCTCATTCGGCCAGATCGCATTCCGGGAATTCCCCTCTATCTTTTCGGGTCGCAATATCCTGGAGGCAAGATACTTAATGACACCGTCGGTGCAGCAACATGCTCTGATGGCTCTCCCAGCGTTGGCCCTTTCTGCCCGCCGCCGACCGATGCCAATGGGAACCCGTTGCGACAGGGAGACCTCGGGCGGAACTCAGTAAGAGGTTATCCCTTCGGGCAATGGGACTTCGGCATTCATCGCGACTTTCCTATCCGCGAATCGCTGACGTTACAGTTTCGCGCTGAAATGTTCAACGTGCTGAACCATCCCAACTTCGGGCCGCCGCTTGGCGACATATCCGGCAACAGCGGTGTGTTTGGTTACCCCAACCAGACGGCGGGAGAGGCATTCAGCGGCCAGTTCGCAGGCTACTCTACGGCCGGCGGCCTCAATACGCTGTATCAAATCGGAGGCCCGCGCTCCATCCAGCTGGCCCTGAAACTTTCTTTTTGAGTGCGTTGTGTGCGTGCCGTCGCGACACCGCATCGGATTCGCTGAGAAAGGGGGACATTAGATATGTCGATTCGTCATCTGTGGTTGCTCGTACATCGCTACGTGGGACTGGCTATGGCAAGCTTCCTCGTTCTTGTCGGTCTGACGGGCAGTCTGCTCGCCTTCTCCATTGAGATCAATCACCTCGTCAGCCCGCGGTTCTACGCCAAGCCGCAGCCAGGCGCGGCGCGCCTCGGCTTCGCGACCTTCATCGATCGGGCGGAAGCCCTTGTTCCTCAGGAGCAGGTGTACTGGATCCAAATTCCGAGCGACCCCAATCAAATCGATGTTCGATTCAGCCTGCGAAGGAACACGGCGACGGGGAAGCCCTACCCACTCGCTGTTGAGGATTTGTATCTCAATCCGTGGACCGGACAAGAGCTTGGCCGGCGCAAGCCGGGAGAGCCCTATCCAACGGCGTTCATGGACAAAGTGCGCAAACTGCACGAGGAGTTGTTTCTCGGCAACTTCGGCTTCCGGTTTATGGGCGTCATTGCCCTTATCTGGACGATCGATTGTTTCATTGGCTTCTATCTCACCCTTCCGGCCGCGCTCCAGCGCTTCTGGCCGCGCTGGCAGCAGGCGTGGCTCGTCAAATGGCGGGCCAGTGCTGCTCGCGTCAATTTCGATCTGCACCGAGCGAGCGGCCTCTGGCTCTGGCCGATGCTTTTCGTCTTCGCCTGGTCTAGCGTGATGTTCAACCTTCCCGAGGTCTACAACGGCGTGTCAAGAGCGGTCTTTCACTATCAATGGCCTCCAGCTGATGCTGAAATGCCCATGCAGGGGACTGGCAACGAGCGCCCGCCGCGCCTCGATCTCCAGGCCGCCCTTTCGACCGCCCAGCGCCTGATGGCGGAACAGGCAGCGATCCACCATTTTTCGGTCATGGAACCGGAGGTCTTTGCGTATCAGTTCGATTCTAGAACTTACTTTTACAACGTTCACAGCAGCCGCGATATCTGGCACTCCCAAGACTCGTGGACAACCATCGACTTCGACGGAGACACCGGCGCTCTGCGCAAGTTGTTCATTCCCACCGGCGAGCACGCCGGCAGAACCGTTGCTCTCTGGCTGGTATACCTGCACGAGTGCTGGTTCGGGCTTCCCTATCGCATCTTCGTCTGCGTCCTGGGCCTTGTGATTGCCATGCTGTCCTACACCGGTGTCTACATCTGGTGGAAGAAGCGCAGAGGTAGGGTTCTGGCAGCCCAAAAACAGAAGGCCTCCTTCTCGACGTCTGTTGTTCAACCCAACGAGGCCTCGCGATGATCCGCCGCTTTTTTATTAGGCTGCACCGCTGGGTGGGGCTGGCGATGGCGGGGTTCCTCATTCTAGTCGGCTTGACGGGCAGTTTGCTCGCCTTCCGTAATGAGATAGATCGCCTGGCCAGCCCGCGATTCTTCGCTAAACCGCAGCCGGGAGTAGCGCGGCTTGACTTCGCCACTCTTACCGACCGAGCGGAAGCTTTAATACCGCAAGGCCAGGCGTACTGGATAGTCGCCGCCCCCGATCAGATCACTGTGGCGTTCATCCCACGCAAGAACCCCGCAACGGGGAAGCCCTACAGACTCGACCTGGATTGGTTGTATCTCAATCCATGGACCGGACAGGAACTCGGCCGGGTCAAACCGGGCGAAAGCGGGCCATCGTGGCTGACAGTTCCCATTCTCACCCTCCACGCGACGCTCTTTCTGGGTGGCGCCGGCTTCTGGATGTTGGGCATTGTTGCCCTCATCTGGACACTCGATTGTTTCGTCGGCTTCTATCTTACTTTGCCGGCAAGCATCGGACGATTCTGGCAGCGCTGGAAGAAGGCGTGGCAGGTGAAGTGGCGGGCCAGCACTTTTCGCGTCAACTTCGACCTGCACCGGGCGAGCGGCCTCTGGCTTTGGCCGGCGCTGTTCGTCCTTGCCTTGTCCAGCGTGATGTTCAACCTCCCGGACGTCTACCATCGGCTCACAGACGCCATATTGGACTATCGGCCGCCGCCTGCCGATGGCATGTCCATGTCCCCGACTGGCGAAGATCTCCCGCCACTCATCGATTTCCGTGCGGGGCTTTCTATCGCCCAGCGTCTGATGGCGGAACAGGCGGCGAGCCACGGTTTTTCGGTGGAGCGGCCCGTTGTCTTCCAATACGAGTACGATCATCACGCTTACTTTTACAACGTGAAGAGCAGTCGCGATGTCTGGGACCGCGACCACACATCGATGACGACCCTTACTTTCAACGCCGACACTGGCGATCTGCGATCCCTGAACCTGCCGACGGGCGAACATACCGGCAACACGGTCTTCACCTGGCTCGTCGGCCTGCACCAGGCCTGGGTGTTTGGCCTGCCGTATCGCATCTTTCTCTGCGTGCTGGGCCTTGTGATCGCTATGCTCTCCTACACCGGCATCTACATCTGGTGGCGGAAACGAAAGGGCCGAAAACTAGCGACTCTCATCCAATCCAAAATTCAGGGAACCCCCGCCGCGGCGGGCGTGGATATCTGATGCCTGCCGTGCCCAAATCGCGTGGCGACGCTGAACAATGGGAGGGATAACGCGATGCGAAAGCTAGTGACCCTGCCGTTTCGTATCCTTCTCGCGATCATAATTTTGATTCCTTCGGGGGTGCTGCTCGGAATGCCCTTTCCTACCGGGCTGCGTTTGGTTTCGCTCGAGGCTCCGGCGCTGGTGCCTTGGGCGTGGGGAGTGAATGGCTTTTTTACAGTCATAGGAACTGTGATCGCTCTGATTCTCGCGATGGCGTGGGGTTTCAAAGTCGTGCTTATCGTCGGAGGATGCAGTTACCTGGTGGCGCGAGGTGTCATCGCACAAGTGCAGAAGCAGAACCAACACTCGTCTTTCGGCATTCAAGAGGCACAACTAATTGGCGAGACACCCTCGACCGGAGATTTGGCGTGAGACCCGGGCCTCGGTGCCACCTTGCCTTGATCGCAGTGAGCACCTGAAATCCAAAGGAGGAAAGACTATGCATCGTCGAAATCTGTTGAAGGGAATAGGACTCGCCGCCGCAGGATGCTTAGCTCTACCGAATCTCGACGCTGCGACTCAACAAGCGCAACCATCGGGAACAAGTCCAGGACCGTTTTCGCTCCCTCCTCTGCCCTATGAATACGACGCTCTGGAGCCCTACATCGATGCCGAAACAATGCACTTGCATCACGACAAGCACCACGCGGCCTATGTTAAGAACCTGAACACCGCCGTGGCGGGTAATTCAGAACTCGCGAAACTATCAGTGCAAGATTTGATCCGCCATTTGGGTCGCGTGCCACCAGATCTTCGCACCACGGTTCGCAACAACGGTGGAGGACACGCGAATCATTCGTTTTTTTGGCGCATCCTGCAGAAGAACGCTCCTGACCAGCCTACGGGTGAACTGGCACGAGGTATCGATGCCAAGTTCGGGAGCTTTGCGAACTTTCAAGATCAATTTACGAAGGCGGCCTTGAGTGTCTTTGGAAGCGGCTGGGCCTGGTTAAGCGTGAACGAAAAACGCGAGCTTAATATCGAAACGACGCCGAATCAGGACAGCCCGTGGATGAGCGGAAGGTCCGTCTTGTTGGGCATCGATGTCTGGGAGCACGCTTACTACCTGAAGTACCAAAACCGAAGAGCCGATTATGTGAATGCGTTCTACAAAGTCATTTCATGGGATGCTGTAGCCGAAAACTTCCGGCAGGCAGGAAAGCCATGAATCGCAAAGCCGACCGTCGAGATCGTCACATCAGTATCACCCTGTTGATGGCACTCGCGTCCTTGATCCCTGGGTGCGGGAAATCGGAGCCACCTTCCAATGTCACGCCGCAGCTGCGTTTCGAGCCGCAGCCTCGCTCCCTATCGACCGTAAGCGGAATTGCACCGATGCGCCATCCGAAGCTTGGCGTTGACCCCGTCTCCTCGAATGGGGTCTACGTGCTGGCGATCCTGGGAGAAGGCGACTCCTCGCGGCTCGCCCTATTGAATTCCACCGACGGGGGAGATTCCTTCGATAAGCCGGTTTGGATCAGCGAGCCTGGAGGAGTGAACTCACACGGCGAGAACAGTCCCGCCCTTGTCGTGCGTCCGGACGTGATGTACGCGGCTTGGAATCAAGGTGGCGACATCCGGCTAGCGCGTTCCCTGACCTGGGGTGGGAGTTTTGAGAAGCCGGTGCGCATTTCTGACAAACCTCTGAAGGCATTTAGCGGCTATGTGTCCATCGGAGTCGCGCCAAATGGCGATGTTTATGCGGTGTGGCTCGACACGAGGGAGAGCATCTCCACGCAAGATGTGTACGCAATCTATTTCGCGCGATCCACAGACAAAGGCGCCACTTTTGGAAAGAACATCAAAGTCGCCGACCATGTCTGCGAGTGCTGCCGTCCCAACGTCTCGTTCGGCCCTAATAATGAGGTCCTGGTCTTCTTCAGGCACATCTATCCAGGAAGCATACGCGATATGACTGTCGCTGTGACTCGGGATGGAGGTAATAGCTTCAGTGCGCCCGTTCGCATCGCCGAGGATAATTGGAAACTCGAAGGATGCCCCGACTCGGGCATCGCACTCGCGCGCAGTGGCAACCGTATCTACGGTGCGTGGCTCACAGAAGCGTCCCCTTCCAAAGCAGGCGTTCGATTGACTTGGTCGGACGACGAGGGGAAAACCTGGGCACCTGCGGTCCTTGCGTCACAGAAAGTACTAGATGCCAACTATCCAGCTCTTTCGGCCGCTGACGATGGTCGAGTTGGGCTGATCTTCCAGGGGCGCGATCCGCAGAAACAATCCGGATGGTCGACGACCTCTGCCTTCCTCGTTGAAATCGATAAGAACGGACAACTTTCGGCCCCGATAGAAGTTCCGGGTGTGCCTGCGCCGGTTGTCCGCCCCACGCTCGTAGAAGCATCCAATGGCAGTATATTCACCGCTTGGACCGCTACGATTGATGGAAAGCCTACCGTTTTTCTATCTCGGGCACGCCATCTGCAGCTGGTGCGGGAGGTTGCGACAGCCAACTGAGGTGTCGTCGCGAATGGCCTCGGCGACTTGCTCGAGACCATATTTTATGTTGTTGCCGCTGGACGAAAAACGCGCTTTCCACTCTAGTGACTAAGCCTAGCCGTAATTTCATAAGCCGCCGTTTGGGAGCGGCTGCTTATGAAAATCAAAGACAGAGAACAGAACAATCCATCAGCAATGCTCGGACTTGTAGACCTCGATGTGGCTAAATCAGCGGTCCTGGGGAGTCTCCGTTCGCCCGGCTCCCGGCGTTGCTATGAGCATGCCATCTCGGAGTTCATCGGTTGGTACTGCTCCGAACCTCGCCTGGCATTCAATAAGGCCGTGGTCACCCGTTATCGCATGAATCTTGAGTCACGTGGATTAGCTCCAGGAACAGTCAACCTCAGACTCGCGGCTATTCGTCGTCTGGCATATGAAGCGGCTGATTCCGGATTGCTAAGCCCAGAGCAAGCGGCTGGGATCCGGCGTGTCAAAGGTGCAAAGAAGCTTGGCGTCCGGGTTGGGAACTGGCTTCTCGCGGACGAAGCCCGTCAATTGTGGGAAATGCCGGATGGCAAAACATTGAAGGGAAAAAGGGACCGGGCGATCCTGTCACTTCTTTTGGCTTGCGGACTGCGCCGTGGCGAGGTTGCAGCATTGGAATTGAACGATATTCAGCGCCGAGAAGATCACTGGGCCATAGTCGACCTGACAGGAAAAGGCGGGCACGTCCGAACCGTGCCTGTTCCTGATTGGGTGACGCGAACGATCCAGGAGTGGGTCAGCGCGGCCGGTATAAGTAGCGGGAAGCTTTTTCGATGTGTTTGTCGAGCTGGCAAGACTTGGGGCGACTTTATGACTGACCGAGTGGTCTGGCACGTTGTCAAAGACTACGCCGCAAAGCTCGGGTTGCATCAGTTGGCGCCGCATGATCTTCGCCGCTCTTGTGCCCGTCTTTGCCATGTCGCTGGCGGCGAACTGGAGCAGATTCAATTTCTGCTTGGACACGTTTCGGTTCAGACGACTGAGAAATATTATGTGCAGAAAGTAGATATGTGCAGTGGGTGCCCTAAGTCGCCGATTGTCAACGCGCGTGCTTGGCTGGACTCAGCATAATATCCTCGGTTGGTTGGCGAATCTCGACTCAGACCTGACATGCGCGGATGTCCCGCGAAGAGTTACAAATTCGCTTCCATGATCCCTTGCTGCAGCTCATCAGCTCGATTTCGCCCAGTGCGTCAGCGACAAGTCGCTTCAGTGGCCAGCTTCGCAAAACCCAAAAAAGAATTGCTCCATGACGGACCTCCTCTGAAAAAGCGGCAGCCTCCGTGGCCGCCAGGAGGTGCATCATGAAATCTTATGTGCTGTGATCTACGAGAAATGATCGGACTGACAAACACTTACCGAAGCCACTCTACATAACCATCCGCTGCGGATAATAGCGTTTATGTGCTGCAGCACATAAGATTTATCTCGGCTGCAAGCAGCGAATCCGGAACGCAGTGAACGATCGCATTGGGATCGAGCCGTCGTCCTGAATAGAGCCTTTGCACCAGAAGGACGGAAAGCCGACTCTCCATCCACAGAGATAGGTTCCGAGTTGCCGACTACTTAGGAGTCGACGCGACATTTGACCGTTTCGCCTAGGCTGGTTGCCGCAAGGCTCTTGCGGGAATAGTGGCGAGCAACGGGCCTAAGCCTTCTGCGGCGGTCGGGTGAGTGAAAATTGCGTCGCGCAGCACGGTGTAAGACAGGCCACCCAGCATCGCCGTCTGAACTGCTGCCGTCATCTCGCTCGCTTCCATGCCGAACACGGTGAATCCCAATATGCGGTCGCTTTCAACGTCGATAAGCATTTTGACGAAGCCGCGGGTTTCGCCTATAGCCACGGCCCGGAGAACGGCGGCCATCGGTATTTTCGCAATGGTTTTTTCGCTGATCTGTTCACGAGACCCTGCGGGACGCGATTCCAGGAGAACCTGCCTGGTTTTATGAGAACGGACCACAAAGTGGCGCCATCCTTGCCTCGCAGCTCCAACGATAAATAACCGTCATAAACAGGTTGACTTGTAGGGAGAAGGTTTTCAGGTGTTCACGAAGCTGTGTTGCTCCCGGCTCGTCGCCGAGCGATCCCACAAACACCCTTTTTCCTGCCTGGTGAGCAGGTACTTTCCTGAATTGGAGGTGCTTCCAAAGCAGGTGCTCAAGATCCGCACCCGAGTACGACGGAGACGGTCGGCCAATTCCGTGGGAAAACGGAGGCAAACGGAAAAGCCAAGAGAATGAGGGCAACATCGTGATATGGCCGCCCCCCTTAGTGTTTGTGAGCTCCGGAGGACGAATGGCCCGTGGGTCGGGCGCGGGAACGAGAGTTTCAGAGGGCGAGCCAAGGTAGGAATCTCGCGAGGATTATACTTTCCTAGCGTGAGGTTCCCATGGAATCGGCTTCGAACAACATTAGCCCGGAGGATGCGCGAGCCGCGTCGAAAGAGCAGATTCCCGCTCTACTGCACGATGTTCGCGAAGCCGTTCTTCGTGGACTCCTCGATAATCCGGAGTTTAACGAGAGGCATCTCTGCCTGTTGTTGCTACAAAAGGAAGTACCTAGTGCAATCCTCGAAGAGGTTGCCCACCGAGAACGATGGCTGCGCAGCTACGATGTGCGCCGTGCTCTGGCATTTCATCCACATGTGCCGAACACGATTGGACTACACCTAGTTCGAGAACTGTACGTAACCGACCTAGTCCAGTTGACGATGGCCGCATCCGCCGCCCCACCGCTGAGACAACTTGCGCAGGAGCTGGTATTGGCACGGTTGCCGCAGTTGCCTCCGGCCCAGAAGATGATCCTCGGGCGGCGCGGATCGGCGCGGATGGCTGGGGCTCTTCTCGCCGATGGACAGCCGGAGGTAGTTCCCACTGTGCTCGAGAGTCCTTTTCTGAACGAGGGCCAGGTCCTGCGGGTGCTTTCGCGAATCAATATGAATCCCCGGGTTGTCACCGCCATCGCCGAGAGTGGACGATGGAATCAGCATTACAGTGTCCGGTTGGCCCTGGTGAGAAATCCCCAGGCGCCGCTCGCCACCGTGCTTTCTTTCTTGCCAAGCATCTCGACCACCGACCTGCGGATCCTGTCTGAGTCTTCCTCCGTCCCGGCGAATGTTCGTCCGTACGTGCGGCGCGAACTCGCGAACCGCATGCAACATGGCAAAGTGCCCGTGAACAGGAGCCCACTTCCCCGAAGGTGATCCTGTGAGCGGTTACGGTCGTGGGTGGGCACGATTTGCAGAAGATTGCGGTGAGGAGCTGGGAGCCGGTTGACTTACTGAGGTTCACAACGGGATAATTCACGGTAGAATTGCTAATTGGGTGTTGGAGTTCGCCTTTAACCGCCCCTTTGGGCAAATGACTCCTGAGAGGGTTTCTGCGCGTTAGGGAGTTGTTCGCCTCCTTCGAGTTGTGTCAGTCGTCCGACAATCCCTACGGTACGAATCCCAGCCGCAAACGTGGTTGCGTATTCTTATGCGCGTAGGAACGGTGACTCCAGGGAAACGGAATGACTTTCCAAAGCATATTGTTCGCGAGAGCGGGGGACGGGGACACGCAGGAAGTGACGGAAGCGCCGGCCTTTTTCCGTGACCTGAATCTCGACCAAATTGTCGACAGCATCACGGCAGAGTGGAAGGAATACAATCTCGCGCCTTTCTTTTACGCGCGGCTGAACGATCTCGACGGCATCCGTTACCGCCAGGAAGTCATGCGGGACCTCGAAGACCGCGTTCTCGTCGAGGAAATCAACGCGTTCGCGAAGCAAATGCGCGTGATGCGCCAGCGCCTGGACCAAGCGAAGAATCTCGACTACTACAAGTATGCGAGCGAGAAATGCTTTCTCGGGGCGGCTGCGATCTACGCGGGAGCGGTTGAGCGACTGTCTCGTGCGCTGTGTGCCATCCACGTGAACTCCCGAGGCTTGCAAGGCTTCCGCGAATATCTGACCGCATATCTCGCCTCAACCTTGTTTCGGAACTTGTCGTTGCAGACGGCAAAGCTGACGGCAGATTTGGCGGTGATCCAATACAACATTTTTCTCAGGAAAGACGGTATTACCGTTCGTCATCATGACGGAGAAACAGACTACTCGCAGAGCATCGCGCAAAGATTCGAGAAATTCACCCGAGAGGCGTCCAAGGACTATTGGGTGGAAGTCTACAAATCAACAGGAATGAACCATATCGAAGAGCGAGTGCTCGTTCGGGTGGCGGCACTTCATCCGGAGACCTTTCAGGCTCTCGATCTCTTCTGTGCGGCGTACTCGTCATTCATCGACGAAACGATCGTGCGATTTGACCGCGAAATTCAGTTTTATGTTGCCTATCTGTCGCACGCTGCGAAATTCCGAAGGATCGGCCTGAGCTTTTCCATTCCGCAACTTTCGCAAACCTCGAAGGCAGAAGGCGTTCGGGAAACGTTCGACCTCGCCTTGGCGGAAAAGCTTTTAGGGCAAAAGAGCGCCGTAGTCCTCAATGACTTTTACCTTGCGGATCAGGAGCGGATCTTTGTGGTGAGCGGCCCGAACCACGGAGGAAAAACCACGTTCGCGCGTTTATTCGGACAATTGCATTACCTGACCAGTCTCGGCTGTCCCGTTCCCGGAAGAGAGGCTCGGCTCTTTTTGTGCGACCAACTGTTTACGCACTTCGAACGCGAGGAGGACATGACAAATCTGCGGGGCAAGTTGCAGGACGATCTGGTTCGCATCCATGAAATCCTGACGCAAGCCACGCCCAACACCATTTTGGTGATGAATGAGGTGTTCTCCTCGACTACCGTCAGCGACGCAGCGCTACTGAGCCAGAGAGTGATGACGAAAATGTCAGACCTGGACCTTCTCGCCGTGTGGGTCACCTTCCTCGACGAGTTGGCCTCGTTCAATCGAAAGACCGTGAGTGTCGTGGCGGGCACCGCCCCGGGAGATCCGAATAATCGCACCTTCAAATTGGAGAGAAGGCCCGCCGACGGGCTCGCCTACGCGCTGACGATCGCCCAGAAGCATAGGGTGACCTACGAGTGCCTGAGAGAGCGCATCAAGCCATGAGAGCACATCTGCTGTACCGAGACCGCGATTTTGACCTGCAAAAGAAGCTGCCGTGGAATGAGCGCGACTTGACGCAAGATCTTGAACTCGAAACCCTATGGCGCTCCATGGCAGGGAATGATGAGTTTTTGCCGGATGTCATACGCAAAGTTCTTCTTTCGGCGATGGAAAATGACCTCGAAACCGTGCTGTATCGGCAAAACGCTCTGAAGGATTGTTTAAAAAATGCGGGAGCCGTTCGAGCCCTTTACCATCTGCTCGTCGAGACGACCGACGGATCACGCAAGTTTTCGTGGGGCATCATCAGCCACTATCCTTCGTCGATGGTCTATGGCTCCATTGATTTGCTGGACTTCCTGCTGGACACGCTGAGGAAGTTGCGGGACTTCGCCCAAGAGCAGTCTAGTCAATTCGAATCCGAAGCGTTCAGGGTGTTATTTGCGATGTTCCGAAGAGAACTGGACGAGAGTTATTTAGTCGGGGTCCAGAATGACCTCGCACAGCTAAAGTTTCGCGACGGCCTGTTGTTCAGCGCGCAATTGGGCGAAATCAACGAAAGTGCCGGATACGTTTTACGACAGAATCGTACCAAAGAACCCAGTTGGTTCGAGCGAATCCTGGGGAAATCGCCGCCGGGCTACACGTTCTATCTTGACGAGCGCGATGAGGCCGGCGCACGCATCGTGTCGGAGATGCGGCAGCGAGCATTGAGCAAGGTTGCGGTCACGCTCGCACGCTCCGGAGATCACGTGCTCGGCTTTATCAAAATGCTTAGAGCGGAATTGGCCTTCTATATTGGGTGCCTGAATTTGGACGTACAGTTAGCGGCGAAGGGAATGCCTCGCTGCTTTCCGACTCCTCTCGCAGCGGGCCAACGGAAGCTCCGAGTCGATCGGCTGTACGACGTGTGTCTGTCGCTACGCATGGAAGGAAAGGTGGTTGGAAACACGGTAAATGGTGACAGCAAGCAGCTGATCGTCATCACTGGCGCCAACCAAGGGGGAAAATCCACCTTTTTGCGAAGCATCGGGATCGCCCAGATGATGATGCAAGCGGGCATGTTCGTGGGCGCCGAAGCGTTCGAGGGAGAGATGGGTTCGGCTTTGTTCACGCACTACAAACGGGAAGAAGATGCGACCATGAAAAGCGGCAAATTCGATGAGGAATTGGCCAGAATGAGTCAAATCGCCGACCATCTTGCCGCGAACGGTATGTTGCTCTTCAACGAATCCTTTGCTGCGACGAACGACCGAGAAGGGTCCGAAGTCGCCAGACAGATTGTTTCGGCGTTGCTGGAAAAGCACATCAAGGTTTTCTACGTGACGCATCTGTACGAATTTGCGCGCGGTTTCTTCGACGAGAAAACTGATGGCACCCTTTTCTTGCGCGCGGAACGAAAGGAAGACGGCACGCGCACTTTCCAGCTACGAGAAGGCGCACCGCTCGAGACCAGCTATGGCGAAGACCTGTACCGCCAGATATTTAATGTGGACACGCCATCCGGGAAGCAAGAAATGGACCCGGTGACTTCAGCTGGAGCGGACGAAGTGCAAGCCCGTTTGAAAACTTCTGGAACAGGGCCACGAAATGTGAGTTGACTTGGTGATGAGGGCTAGTAGAATGCAGTTAGGCGAGGGAGTTCGCCTATATAACCGCTGTCCCACCATAAGCCGGGGCAGATGATGACTCCTGACAAGTGACAAGGATTCTTGTCGCGGAGTCATGTCGGCCGGCAAGAATCCCGAAAACTGAAACTGGAGTAGCCCATGGAGAACGTGTGGGTTCTGGCTTGCGCTTGGGTTGTGCTGGCGTTCATCGCCACGCTCCAGGCTATATACTTCCCTATCTGTGCGCACATTTCTTTCGCTGTGGGAGCGGATGCGATCATCCTCACTCCTTGTGGTTACCGAACTCGACGGGACAATTCTCCCAACAAAATAGAATGCAGCGACCGTAGTTGGCTCCACGCGCGTTTGGAAATCGATTTCGAGAAAGATGAGGCGTGACAGGCGGATTTCCGGGGTTTTGCACGGTCATCCGCGGCATCTCGCTAGTGAAGGAAAGAAAGGAACGGCTTGGCTTGACGGGAAACGCGATGAGGAACTCATGAAGATCGTAATTGCTTCGGACCTCCATGGAAACCTTGAGGCCCTGGCCATACTTCCGCGGAACTACGACCAGCTTTGGATCCTCGGCGACTTGGTGAACTACGGGCCAGACCCTGCGGAGGTAGTGGACTACGTCCGCCTCCACGCAGCCCATGTGGTGAGGGGGAATCACGATCACGCGGTAGCGTGCGGCGAGGATCCGCGATGCCCTGGGCGCTTGCACGAATTGGCGAAAGCGACGGGTAAGTTCACGCAAGACCAATTGCCCCCCGGCGATCGACAGTACCTGTGCGGACTTCCGTTGCAAATGGAACTGCAAATGGGCCAGACGCGATTTTGGTTGTGTCACGCGACACCTTCGGATCCGCTCTACGGATACGCCCCAGCCGCGTCCGAAAAGTGGAGCGAGGAATGCAACCATGTCCCCGCGGACATTCTTCTGGTGGGCCACACGCACGCGCAATTCATGAAGAAAGTCGGGAATTGCTTGCTGGTGAATCCGGGAAGCTTAGGGCAGCCAAACAACCGGAACGCGCTCGCCTGCTATGCAGTTTGGGAGAACGGGATTATGAGCCTGTGTTCGACAGCGTATGCGGTAGAGACAACCGTCGCCAAAGTGCAGGGCTTGCCAGCTTCGGAAGTGGTGCGGAGCGATCTGGTCACTTTGCTGCGGACCGGCCGTCTCGCGGAAGTGCCTACAAGAGATGCGTCGCAGGTTTGCTTGCAAGGCTAAGCGGGCAGATTGACATGAAGGAAAGTAGCGCCGCGATGGCGAACCAAGGAAACAAGCAGACTTCGGAACAGAGTGGCACTACCAGGAGACAGCGCGCGCTTCGTGATAGCCCGAGGATCGCTCTGATCTCTGATATTCACGGGAACTTCGAAGCTCTGAAAGCGCTGCCCAACGACTACGACGAATTGTGGGTGCTGGGTGATTTGGTGAACTACGGACCACAACCTGCCGAAGTAATCGAATTCGTCAGCAAGAACGCGACTCTGGTGGTGCGGGGTAACCACGACGACGCGGTGGCGTTTGACCGTGATCCGCGGTGTTCGCCGGCATTCCGCCAAGCAGCGCAAGAAACGCGGAGGTTCACTCTTTCCGTATTGACCAAGGAGCACAAAGAGTATTTGGCCGATCTCCCTCACTACCGCTGGGTGCGCCGCGGCCGTTGGACCTTCTATAACTGCCATGCCGCACCTTCCGACCCTTTGTATGCCTATTGCGGTGAGGACATTACAAGGTGGAGGAGAGAACTGGCAGTGGCGGGAACCGACTTTTTGTGTGTTGGCCACACCCATCTTCAATTTTCTCTCCGCGAGGGAGAGCAGGTGGTTGTAAATCCCGGAAGCATCGGACAGCCTAAGACCGGGACACCGCAAGCAGCCTATGCCATATGGGAGAACGGCTCGCTCACACTTCGGAAATACGAATACCCCGTGCAGAAAACCGTGGCACGCGTCCGGTCCATGCCCGTCAGCGCTTCCACCCAAGAATTCCTAGCCAGAGTGCTTGAAACAGGAGCTACGGCTAAATCGGAGAAAGAGGCAAAAAATGTCCAAGATTGTTCAGCTTGATGCACTCGAAATCCTTGACTCGAGAGGGAATCCTACCATTCAAGTCATGGCCACGCTCGACAGCGGAGCCGTGGGCGTAGCCAAGATACCCTCAGGAGCGTCGACCGGGAAGCGCGAAGCCGTGGAACTGCGCGACGGCGACAAGAAGCGGTACAACGGAAAAGGAGTTCTGAACGCTGTCGGGAACGTCGAAGAAATCATCGCTCCGGCGCTCCGGGGCCAAGATTTTGCGGAGCAGAGTGTTCTGGATGAAGTCTTGATTAATCTCGATGGCACACCCAACAAGGCCAAACTTGGTGCCAACGCGATATTAGGCGTCTCGCTGGCCTTCGCGAGAGCAAGAGCGACGAAGCGAGGGCTGCCACTCTATCAGCATCTGGAGAAACGGGAACAGTATATCCTGCCACTTCCGCAGATGAACGTTTTGAACGGCGGAAAGCACGCGGACAATAACGTCGACTTTCAGGAATTTATGCTGGCTCCGGTGGGCGCGCCTTCGTTCGTCGAAGCTGTGCGGGCCAGCGCGGAGACGTTTCAAGCGCTGAAGGCACTTTTGCACAAGGCTGGGTACTCCACATCGGTGGGGGATGAAGGAGGTTTCGCGCCCAAGCTGCGGTCCAACGAAGAGGCAATGGAATTGATTCTGGCCGCGATCGAAAAGGCCGGTTACAAGCCGGGCTCGGAAGTTGCCGTTCACTTGGATCCGGCGGCGAGTGAGTTTTACGAGAATGGCGCGTACGTCTTCCGTAAGTCGAGCGGCGAACGAAAGAGTTCCGAGGAGATGATCGCTCTCTGGGCGGATTGGATTAAGAAATATCCGGCCATCTTGTCGCTCGAGGACGGTTTGGCCGAAGACGACTGGGACGGATGGCAAAAGCTCACCGCGCAACTTGGGAAGAAGATCCAGTTGGTCGGAGATGACATCTTCGTTACCAACACCAGCATCTTCAGCGAAGGAATTGCAAAACACATCGCAAATTCCATCCTCATCAAGCTGAATCAAATCGGAACCTTGACCGAGACGCTCGCGTGCATCGAGCTGGCGAAGAAGCACGACTACACCTGTGTCGTCTCGCACCGTTCCGGCGAAACCGACGATACGACCATCGCCGACCTGACGGTGGCGACAGGAGTTGGGCAGATCAAGACCGGTTCGGTGTGCCGCGGCGAGCGAGTGGCGAAGTACAACCGGCTCATCGAGATCGAACGCGAACTGGGCTCCCATGCGGTGTATGCGGGAAGGTCTGCCTACAAGCGCGTGACGGCTCACGCGCAAGCCCGATAAAACAGATAGGGGCGTGATGCAAGCGGGACCTTACACCACCGGCAGGGACTATACGGACGAGGAGATTCGCTCGTTTGTCGCGGACTTGGAGTCTCTGCCGGGCGGTGATCTGACGGTGGCGTTGCTTGTGGGTTGTGGGCAGCGAGCGGTTGGTCCGGTGCGGGAGTTTCTGCTGAACGGGAAGCCTCGGGGCGTGTTTCAGCCGAGGCAGCGCGCGGTCGAAGTGCTTGGGCAACTTGGTGCAAAGGACGTGTTGATCGAGTTCCTTTCGCAAAAGCGAGATATCGCCGATGCTGTCGTGCGATTCGGCGAAGAAGCCGTGGAGAATAGCGCCGCGCGCGAACTCGCGCGCTGGCGCACGGACGAGATCTTCGACTTTCTGATGAATCTCGGACAACAACGAATGCTTGCTGGCGTGGTGGACGCTCTGCGGGAGTTCGACCGCCCCGAAGCAGTGACTGTGTTCCTGCGGGCTCTGGAGGACGATGTTTGCCGCCCGATCGGCGAGGAGGCGCTCCATCGCATCGCGGCTATGTGCAAGCCTGAATTGTTCGAGGCGGCGCGAACCGTTCCTTCCGACCGCGACGAGAAACGTTCTGAACGGCAAAGGCGGCGCTGCGTGGTTCGCATTCTTTGTGATCTGGAATTCAGCGAGAACGAGTGGATTGAGTTACGGCCCTTATTGGAAGACAGCGACAAGGAGATCGCCATTATGGCGGCAGAGATGGCGGTGGACTGGGCTCCTGCGAGCGAGAAACAAGCTGCAGCCCAGTTCTTGATCGGCTGTCTCGAATGGGCTCATTGGTTTCTGCAAATTCGCGTCCAGGAGTGTCTGCGTCGAAATTATTCCCGCGTGCATGAACTCATTCAAAAAGAGAGCGCCCTGCGCCGGAAGTCGGCGAAAGGAGAGCCTCTCGCGGATCCGGTGTTGCGGATGCTCGTGAGAGTTCAATCGACGGCGAAGAATTCTGACCCAAAAGAGAATGTGCAACATGCCCAATGAAGCTACGAGTCGGGCCGGGGAAGCGGTCGGAGACTTGGCCACGTATGAACGGCACAAGCATGAGATCGCGCAGATTCTGCGCGAGGTCCATGCCGGTGCTTATCAGGCGAAGAATCTCGGTCTGGAACACTCGGTGGGAGAGCTAACCAACAAATTGGCAGGCGACCGATTCTATCTGACGGTGGTCGGGCAATTCAGCCGCGGCAAGAGCACTCTCATGAACGCCATCCTCGGGAAAGAGTACCTTCCCTCCGGCTTCGTGCCGACTACGTCGGCGATCACGGCGGTGAGTTATGGCAGCCGGGAGAAGGTGGTTTTGCGGAGATCCGACACGAATCTAACGAGCGAAATTGGAATCCGTGACCTGGCCGACTTCGTAACCGAGCGCATCAACCCCGGCAATCGGGAACGAATCGAAATGGCGGAGGTGCAAGTCCCGGTAGACATTCTGCAGCGTGGCTTCTTTCTGGTGGACACGCCGGGATTAGGGTCGGCGGTGAAGGAGAATACGGCAACGACGCTGAACTTTTTGCCGAGTGCGGACGGGATTGTGTTTGTGACGAGCTGCGATGCACCGCTGACCGCGGGTGAATTGGGCTATTTGCGAGAGTGCCGTTCCTCGGTTCGGAAACTGTTCCTTGTGGTGAATAAAATGGATCTGGTTCCCGAAACAGAGCGCGGGGAGGTTCTCGAATATGCGAAATCGAAGGCGCAGGAAGAATTAGGAGAAACAGAAGTCCATCTGTACGCGGTATCGGCCAGAGACGCGCTGTCGGCGAGGTTGAGTGCGGACACTGCCAAGCTTCAAAACAGCGGACTTCCGGAACTGGAAGGAGCCATTGTTGGGTATCTCACTGCCAACAAACAGGGTGATTTCCTGTTGCAGATTTGCGATCGAGCCTCAGAGTTACTCCTTGCGAATAGCATCCTCGAGAGTCAGGCCTTGCTGGCGCGCGTGGCTTCGTTGCGTAAGGTGATCGAGTCCGGGTCTAACAGGGAAGGTGGTGAACCGGGGCGCCGGAGGTCATATGCGACGTGGACCAAGCAAGACAGTTCCGTGTTGAGGGTGAGTTGCGCTGTGTGTAATCGCGTTGTGGATGCGGTCCTGGACTTTTTCCGAACCTATCAGTATGACCTGTACGTTTCTGCCGACGTACAGCGCGCCCATGCGGAAGCGGGAGGCTTCTGTCCGATGCACACCTGGCAGTATGCGAATCTCGCGTCTCCCCAAGGCATCTGCGGCGCCTATCCTCAGATTCTCTATCGCTTCAGCGAAGACCTGCGCGATCTGGCAGAGGGGCGTGCTCCGAAACACACAAATGGAGGTGTCGCTGGTCCTCCGTTGCCAGCTGACCAGAGTTGTCCGGCTTGTCGGCGGGCCAAGGAGTCCGAAGGTAACGCGGTGCGGGAGATGGCCGAAGGATTAGAAACGAGCAGCGACGATAAAGGTAAAGCTGATAAACGCCTGTGTTTGACACACCTCGAGGATGTGGTGCTGGCGCTGCATAATTCGTCTGCCGGAAAGATCCTCTTGGAGCGCGAAAGTGAGACTCTGCGGCGCGTCGCGGAGAATTTGCAGCGCTACGCACTCAAGCACGAAGGAAGGCGCAGCGACCTCATCACGGAAGAGGAGTGGCAAGCCCCGAAGCAGGCGTTGACGCTCCTTGTGGGACACCGCAACGTGCAGCCGCGATTCGGGAGATGAGCAGGAGATTTAGCCAGCTATGAGTTCTGGAGATTACAGCTCGGCAGGCGGGTTGAACGAATATCAGGCTCGGGCCCTGGCTGTCACCTGCCAGTACATCGACAAGATGATTGGCGAAATGGAGCATGTCCTCAACTCCGCCGCTTCCAAGACCGCCTTTCCAAAGTATCTGGGAGACATATCAGCTTCGCAGAGGCGAACACTCGAGGATTATTTCGCGAGAATTCGCGCACAACTAGAGCGGGTTTTGGATGGCCAGGGAATTCCAAGGCCCGAAGCGACGATTCCTGCTTCCCGCGCTGTGTTTACCGCGCTCCTGACTATTGACATTGCGGTGGAGGAGTTGCGTCCGTCCTATATGCGCGGCTACGGGGAAGTGTCCCCTGAATTGGTCACCGAGCTCGAGGGAATCTGCGGAGAATTGCGCGAATTGGTGAGTCGCGTGAATCAATACCTCATGCAGGATGCCGGCCAGGATCTTCGCAAGCGTCTGGACCGACTGGAGCAAACTTCAGCCGAGTTGGAACTGCTCGCCAAAATCGAGCGCGTCGTGACGGAGCGCGGGCTAGTGGAATTTCGAAGCACCATTGCGGGCATCACGGATCGATTGGAAGACCAAAGCCTCGAAATAGCGGTGTTTGGACGGGTGAGTTCAGGCAAATCATCGCTGCTGAACGCCATCTTGGGCGAAGACATTTTGCCGGTCGGTGTCACACCCATCACCGCGGTGCCGACACGCATTCGCTATCGCGAAACGCCGTTGCTCTCGGTCTGGTACGCCGAACGGCTCCCGGAAACCTTGGACATCGGCCGGTTGGCCGAGTTTGCCAGTGAAAAGGGCAACCCTCAGAACCAGAAGAGGGTCACCCGGATGGTTGTGCATCTTCCTTCCGCACGGCTTCGTGAAGGCGTAACGCTGGTCGATACTCCGGGGCTCGGTTCACTGGCCACGACGGGGGCTGCGGAGACGCTGGCGTACCTTCCGAATTGCGATTTAGGTGTGGTGCTCATCGACGCAGGCTCCACGGTCACGCGAAGCGACCTAGAGACAATCAAAGCTCTCTATCAAGCGGGAATTCCTGTGCAGGTACTTTTGAGCAAGGCAGACTTGCTTTCTGCGGAGGACCGGGAGCAGATGATCGGTTACATCAGGAAGAGCATTAGCGAGGAGTACCAGCTCGATCTGCCCGTGCATCCTGTCAGCGCAATTTCCGCCCATCGGGGCTTGCTGGAGCAATGGTTCAAGATGGAGATCTTGCCGCTCTATGAGCGCTGCCGGGAGCTCAAGTCCACATCGATCCGACGCAAAGTGGGCGCTCTGCGTGACGCTGTAATCGCTGCGCTGACGATTCAAATACGCAAGGGCCAGGGTGTGAGCACCACGGACGGAGAGAAATTCCGGGAAATTGAAACGAGACTCCGCAAGACGACCGGACATATAACGGAAACCAGAAATCGGTTGGAGCGAGAAATCCGATTATTGGAAAGAGCTACCGGGGTGCTGCTGGAGCGTGCGGCGTTGCGCCTAGCTGATAAGTGGGCAAGCAACGATGATGATGACGTCGCGACCTTCGACCTGATCGTATTCGAGAGCATCGTTATGGATATCCACCAGGAAGCGACGAACCACCGTCAGGACATCGAGAAAGTGGCGCGGGAAGCCCATTCGGAGCTGGAAAGTGCTGCCAAACTGTTAGGCTTGCCCGATGGCCCGCCGGCGGAAGAGTTCACCTCCATCATTCGGTCAATGCCCGTCTTCGATTTCGCCGCAGCACGGAATCTTCCTAGTTCTCGGCCGTCGTTCATGCGCCTCTTGGGCAAGGTGGGCCTTCGTGCGAGTGCCCGGCGGCTCGTTACTTCTCATCTGGAAAAGCCTCTGACGGATACCTTGTTCGTTTATTCGGGCGTACTGCGGGAATGGACGAGCACGGTGGTGAAGGTCATTGAGAAGCGGTTCGCGTCGTTTGCGGACGGCTATCGAGCCCATGCGGGGAGAGCGCAGAGCGCCTCGGTGCTGGGGAGCGGAGAGCAAGGCGCGCTGTCGAACGACGTGCGTGAGTTGGGCGGCGCGGTGGCGGAAACGAGTGTTTCGGTAAATTCGGCGGACTGACCGACGGTACGCAGGGGTAAGTGGCGGAAGCAATGAAGGTCGGAGAAGGTTTTATGTCGAGAGAGAGGTGCAATGGCGAAATACGTGGTTGTTGGACTGGGCGGGTTTCTGGGCGCAATTGCGCGATTCTGGCTAGGCGGCTACATCGGTTCGAAACTCGGCACGCGGTTCCCGTACGGGACATTCGTGATCAACTGTTCGGGTTCGTTTCTTATTGGCTTCATGCTCACGCTTCTGGCAGAACGGACCCACTGGAGCCCCAATTGGAGGTATTTGATACCCGTCGGGTTCATCGGTGCATACACAACGTTTTCGACATTCGAGTATGAGACGTTCCGAGTGATTCAGGATGGTGAGTTTTTGATCGCGTTCCTTAACGTGAGTCTCAGCGTGATTCTGGGTTTTGCTGCGGTATGGCTTGGCGCGATCGTGGGGAGGTTGAGCGCATGAATGGAGCGAAAGCGGTTCGAACGGTGGCGATGGCGGAGGCGACGGCGCACGGAGCGTGCGCAATCTGTACCGTTCTGCGACATTACCAAACACAACTGGTAGAGGTGACCGGCCCCCCAAACGTAACACATTTATGCAACCACCATGCCTGGCTGCTGGCGCGGTCGGCGCCAGCCGACGTTGCCGCGCGTATCTATACGCAAGTGATCGAAGCCCAGCGCGAGCAGGGCGGGCATTCCGAGAAGGCCTGCGCGTTTTGTGATGAGCTACGCCGCGAAGAAGCCGCAAGGCTAGGTGAATTCGCCCAGCGGATGAAGTTGGCTTCGTTTGCCGGATGGATGCGTCGAAGCGGCACGCTCTGCTTGCGGCATGCGGAACGTTTGTCTCAGCGATTGCCGGACCTGCGTCCCGTGTTTGATGAAATTCTCGCAAGAACGCTGGAAGAGCTCGAAGAAGATTTGAAAAAGTGCTTGGCGAATTCGGCTCGTGAACAACACCATATCGGCGGCGGCGTTCTCGGGCGGGTGGCGGAATATCTTGTTTGTCAGCGGGGCATTCCTGGAGAGGAGACACCATGCTGAAAGTTGGTCCGGCAAAGAAAGTGATTATTTATGTGGGGGAGGATCACCAATATCACGGGCATTCGCTGTACTCAGCGATTCTCGACTACCTGTTTTACCACCGCGTTTCGGGGGCGAATGTGGTTCGTGGAATGGCCGGGTTCGGCGCGGACCATCACCTGCACAGCACGCGCATATTGCGACTCACGGAGAACCTTCCAGTAAAGATTGAATTTATCGAAAGCCCGGAGAAAGTGGATGAGCTGTTGCCCAAGCTGCACGAGATGGCTGGTTCGGGCTTGATCGAAGTGCAGGACACCATGGTTGTAAAGCCTGCGGAGGTAGAAAGGAAGGCGGAATTCCGACGGGAGCAGGTGCCCGCCTTGAAACGCGAAGGCAAGGCCAAAATCATGAGGGTCTTTGTCGGCGAAAGCGACAAGTGGCACGAGAAACCGCTGTACAAGGCGATCGTCGAATGCCTGCGCGCGAACGACATCGCTGGCGTCACGGTCTACAAAGGAATTCTGGGCTATGGCGCGAACCGCCGCACGCACAAAGGGTCCGCGCTCAGCTTATCCCACGACTGCCCCATCATGTTGTCGATTGTGGACACCGAAGAGAACCTACGGAAGATGACTCCCGTTCTCGATGAAATGGTGCAGCAGGGGCTCGTTGTTCTGTCGGACGTTGACATCATCAAGTACACGCACGATTACGTGAATGAGGAGAGGCGGAAGGAGCCCCGCGCATGAAACTCGAAGGAAAAGCCAAGATGCTGCGCATTCACTTTGGCGAGGACGACAAATGGCAAGGGGTGTCCCTCTACAAAGCCATCGTGGAGAAGTGCCGGGAGTTGGACATCGCCGGTGCGACCGTTTACCGGGGGATCGAGGGCTACGGCGCGAGCACCATGATCCGCCGAGCGCATGTGCTGTCGGTTTCGCACGATGCTCCCATCATGGTTAGCATCGTTGATTCGGAAGAGAAGATCCGGAAATTGATTCCCGCGCTGGATCAAATGGTTGATGAAGGGCTGATCGCCATGTCCGATGTGGAAGTGATCAAGTACGTCCATCAGAATGGGGCCCGATCCTAAGGTACAAACGATGTGCGCAGCAGGTTCAACTTTGGCGTTTGCTCCCGAGACCGGGGTCTTCCTCGGCCGGCAGAGTGAACTGGCGCGGCTCCAGGAAGCGATGCGCAAGCGGCAGAGTTTGTTGATCTGGGGGGCGCCAGATTCCGGAAAGAGCACTGTGGTCACGCGAGCGATTTCGCAAATGCCGGAGAGAATCGTTCGCCGGTGCATCCGTGCCACTGGCAATGGTAGTCCGCAAGAAATCCTTCGAGGCATCGCGGAGGGCCTTTCAGACGACCCGCTGTTCAAGGCGAAATTCCGTGCGGATACGGGCTATGGCGCTTCGTTCCCACACTGGGTCCGACAACAGTCAAGCCTTCGTCTTCGTGGCCTGCTCTATCGCGCCGCCGGTGCAGGAGAGTATTGGATCTTTCTGGAAGATTTGGCGCCAATGACGCACATGCTGGTGCGCATCGTGAAGGAATTGATGATCAACCGGGAAACCCCTATTTACGCGATTGCGCCGGGATGGACGTACGAAGAGTTGGGACATGGTGCTCAGCTGTTTTGGAATGACCGGCTGAGGCTACAAGTGGGAGCGTTGCCCATTGCCTCGGCAAAAGAACTCGTAGAATGGTCAATCCAGAGATTTGGGCTGTCGCAGCTTGATCTCGATGGTTTTCGCGAAGATATTTTGGAATTCAGCGGCATGTTGCCGGGGGCGATTCTTCGAATGTGTGCAGCGGCGTCCGACAGTCGTTATCAGTTCGGAGGCCGGATCAAAACGAAGTTGTTGCACGTGGACTACCTGATGAAGCATTGCCGCGGCATGATGCAGCCGGGAGCTCCCAGCCGGGCAACACAAAGCTATGGATTTGATCGCAGTTAGGTGTAGGCGATAAGAGCGGAGAATTTCTATGGACCCATTGACTGAGAAGGCCGTTGCTGGGGGCGCTCGTCCGCCGACCGCAGCCGCCCATTCAGGAGAAATTCTCGATGCGGCAGGGAAACTTCACCATCTTGCGGAGTTGGCCCGGGAGTTTAGCTCAGAAGTGGTTATGGAGGAGGCCACCAGCCTTGCAGACAGACTCCGGGAAGGGCGCTTTTACGTGGCGTGCATCGGGCAGTTCAAGCGTGGAAAGTCCACGTTGCTGAATGCGCTCGTGGGCGATGGCGTGCTACCGACGGGCGTCGTGCCGATTACGACCGTGCCCACGGTTGTTCGTTACGGCGAGACGCGAAGGGCGCGTGTCCGCTTCCAGGGAGGCACGTGGAAGGATGTTGTTCCGGAAGAGCTGATGCAATACGTTTCCGAAGAGCACAACCCTGAGAACGCCAAGGGCGTAGGGGCAGTGGAAGTGTTTGTTCCTAGCCCTCTGCTCGCCGACGGCATGTGCTTTGTCGATACGCCGGGTCTGGGCTCGATTTTCGCCGGTAACACCGCGGCAACGCAAGCGTTCGTCCCACATATTGATGCGGCGATCATCGTTGTCGGAGCCGATCCTCCTATCGCCGGGGAGGAACTAGCCCTGGTGGAAGAGGTGGGCAAACAAGTTCATCACTTGCTCGTGGTGCTCAACAAGGCGGATCGCACCTCCGATGAGGAACGCCGCGCTGCGGTGCCCTTCACGCGAAAAGTATTGGAGAAGCGGCTAGGACGTGCGATGGGCCCGATTTACGAGATCAGCGCGTATGAGCGGTTAGGCAAGAACGAGACGCGTTGGGATTGGGATGCCCTTCTTGCGGCACTGCAGAAACTCGTGGACGAGTCCGGCCGCACCTTGGTCCGTGAGGCGGGTGAGCGGGGCTTGCAGCGGCTTGGCGAAGAGATGCTTTCCGTGACGCTCGAAGAGCGTGAAGCGTTGGTGCGTCCGATCGAGGAATCGGAGCGGCGGATCGCCGCGATGCGCGAAACCATCGCGGAAACGGAACGGTCGCTGCGAGAGATCGGCTATCTCTTCATGGCGGAGAAACACCGGCTCTCCGATTTGTTTCTCGAACGGCGAACCAAGTTCTTGAAAGAAAATCTGACAGCGGCAAGAGCGGAAGCCAGAGCAGAATTTCTCAAGATTCCCCGCCGTTACGGCCCGAAATTTCGCCGGGAGGCGATGCATTCGGCTCAAACCATAGCGGCGCATCGCGTCCTTCCGTGGCTCACGAAAGAGCAGGCAAGCGCGGAAGAAGAATATCGCAAGGTGGCCGGACGCTTTGTGAACATTGGTAATCAGTTTCTGCAGAAGCTCGCCGAATCGAGAATCCCGGAACTGTCCCGCATGCCGAATGCCCTCAACTCCGAGAAAGGTTTCCGGGTTGCCTCCCGCTTCCGGTTCGAGGAGTTAATCAATGTCGCGCAGCCTGCGTCACCGCTGCGGTACCTGGCGGACGTCGTTCTCGGGTTAGTGGGCGCGTTTTCGGTAATCCAGAAGGACGCCATGGAGTTTTTCGAATACTTGCTGGAAATGAACAGCTCGCGAGTGCAGTCCGATGTGATGGATCGATTAGAGGAAAGTCAGGGCCAATTGGAGGCGGAAATTCGCAAACTGCTGCACGCGGTGACGCGCATCGCAACACGTGCGCTGGAGCATGCGAGGGAGGCGAGAAGCCGAGGCGCCGCGGCCGTGGAGGAAAAGCTAGAAAGAATCGACGAGGTGGAGAGAGACATTCACTTGTTGTTGGGGAGTTGAACCTATATCTTGCTGTCCTTGTGACCGACGGAGCAATTGCAGGAGGAAATTCGCCTAAAGGCCCTTCCGATGAACTGCCTTTAAAGCGACGATTCTTCAGGTCAGGCGGAATAGCAACAGAATGATCAATAAAAAACCGACTGTGTAGGCCACATACGCGTTCAAGCGTCCGTGATGCATCCCCGCCAAGACCCTTGCGATCCAGCTGACCGCGTCTCCTACAGGATGGAAGAAGAGACGGTCGACCAGATGAGTCTCGTCCCTTCGCCTGCGAATGGCGGTCCGAAAATGAACCGCTACGGTCTCCCGTGTGTCCTCAACGATGTTGGGGCGAAAGATCGCCTGGAACACGACCCGAACAGGATTCGAGAAACCCGTCGCCGTGTAGGTCATCTCGGGCAGCAAGCGTGGAATCCCGCCGGCCCAAAGTTCTTTCCTGGAGAGCTTACGTTTTCGCGTACTACGCGTCACCGCAATCCAGGTGATAGCGAGAAAAATCGCGAGGGCGATCAAGCTGTACGAAGGAGACGCGGCAAAGACAACGGGATTCCTCGGTGAACCGCGCACAAGAAGTACCAAGCCCCTGCCCGGAACAAATGTGCGCCCGCTTTGCGCGCCCAGATTGTGGAACTCTTGCAGAAATGCGGGGGCCAGCTTCTGATTTGTCGGCGTCGCGGCAAAAAATGGCGGTACCAGCGACTCGGACGCACTTGCTCCCGCAAGAGGTTCCACGGCACGGTTCAACACAGGGACTACGTATGTCGGGAGCACCCCAAACAATAAGCACGCCAGCGCGAGATAAGCGGATGGAAATCTGACCCAATTGGCACGGTGACGCGGATGCGGACGCCATGTGCCCCGCCGGATGCCGAGAAAACTCATGGCATAAACCTTCACAAAACATGTGACCGCCAGTGCCGCAGTGAGAGCAAGACCTGCGCCGCACAATGCGAACAATATCTTCACCGCAGGTGACGAGAAAACGGCGCTTCGCAGCAGCGATTGCAGAGTGAGCCATTCGCTGACGAAGCCGTTGAACGGCGGGATCGCTGAAATGGAGAGACAACCGATGAGAAAGATCACGGAGAGCGCCGGCAGAAGATGCGCCAAACCTCCGAGGCGGTCCATCTCCCGCGTCCCCGTGGTAGCTTCGATTTCTCCGGCCCCTTGGAAAAGCAGCGTCTTGTACACCGAATGATTCACCATATGATAGAGCGCCGCGATGAGCGCGATCGCCGCGGGTACCGCATTACCCGATGCGCGGAAGACCAGTGAAGCCCCGATGGCAGCAACGATGATTCCGGCATTTTCAATGGAACTGTGCGCCAGCATCGTTTTCATGTCGTTGTCCGTCGTGGCGTAAAGAATGCCAAACAGGGCGGTGATGCTCCCGACAATCAAGGCAACCAAGCCCATCGCGATCGTGTGCGGCGGGACTAGGTCGGCATGAAGGCGCAGGATTCCGTAAAAGCCGAGATTAAGCGTAACCCCCGCCAGCACCGGAACGAACATTGGAGGTGCCGCGGTGTAGGCGCGGGGCAGCCAGAAATTCACCGGCACAAGTCCGGCCTTTACTCCAAAGCCGAAAAATCCAAGAAGAAAAATGCCCCACGCGGCTTGGCCCGACAAATGTGCGGACGCGGCTGCAAGGGACGCGAAGGACCAATCTGCAGCGCCCTTTCCCGCCATCAAGAAGGCGACCACTACCATCAAAAATCCTGCTTCGCCCATGGCCAACATGATGAATCCGGCGCGCGTGTCGGTACCGTGGCTTTGTTCATAGTTCACCAACAAGTAGCACAGGATCGACATGCACTCCCAACCGATCAGAAACGTCAACGCATCATTCGCAATAAGGATGAGCACCACGGAGATCATCAAGCCGAAATGCAGCATCCCGTAGTCTTGCGCTGGATAGCGTCCTCGGAGGCGCTGCTGCGCAAGATTCCTCGCGAACACAGAAGCTGGCAAGTAGATCAGGCCTGCCGTAAAGAGGAAAAGCGCAGAGAGCATGTCCAGTCGCAACGCCAGCGGCCCGATCCCCCCTATCCTCCACAGAACCACTTCGAAACTTCGTCCGGTGGCCAGCGCCATTCCTGCTGCGAGCATCATCAGAACCGAGCCCGCGGAGCTGAAAATGACAAGGACGAGCATCGGGTAGTTGCCGCGCAACACCCGCGAGAACACAAGGCCACAAACCGAAAGAACGAAAAAGAGAGTAAGCGCACCGCTGATCCAGGGAGACACGTTCAGGCCTCCCTCTCTGTTGTTTCTTCGCTCGGAACAGGAGGCTTTCGTCCGGTGGCCACCAGGAGACCATGAAGGATTGCAAGAGGCGGAGGAGGCTCACCCGGAATTTCGAGGTCTACTGGTAGAACGGATGCGACACCTCCCGCAGACATGAATGTGTGTCCAAATACTCCGCCGGTAATGGCGCACGTGCCCACGGCAACGACCCGCTTGGGAGTGGGCATCGCCTCATAGGTCTTGATCAGGGGTCCCCGCATGTTCTCGCTCACCGGGCCGACCACAAGCAGCACATCGGCAGCACGGGGCGTCGCCGTCAGGAAAAATCCAAGACGGTGCATGTTATAAAAAGGATTGTTCAGTTGTTTGACCTCGCGAAGACAGGCTCCGCAGTCGCCTGCATCCACTACCACGATGTGCGTCGAGCGGCGATAGGCTGCTGGAAGTGGTCCGGCAATTTCACGATGCGTTGCGGCCGTCCATTCGTAATCCACCTGCCATGTGAGCGGATGCGAAAGGCCGAATCGGCAACGCTGGCAGTGAACGCAGTTCCGCAAGACCACCATCGCGTTTTTGCCGTTTGCGACGATCGCACCGGTAGGACAGTTGGAAGCTGCGTCGTCGGCATCTGTGGCGGAATCGAATTTCGTCGTAACAGGTCGTCCAGGGGATACTCCGATGGCGGATTCGAGAACACGCGGATAGCGTGTCGTTCGAACGCCGTTTCGCAATCCGTGCCAGAACCAAAAGCTCATGCGAATCTCCTGGTGTTATCGGTCACATTCGGTGGCCGAAAGTCCGAAGGTGGCCAAGATGATCGGAAAATCCTGAAACGCGAAATCTTCCACGGCGACGTGGAATCCGAGCCAGTTGTTGAATGAAGGCGTGATCGCCCGGTACCGTTCCACTCGTCCCGCATCGTCGAGTCTCACCCAGTGAAGGGCCGCTCCAATCGGAGCTTCCACCCACCCCAGCGCAACGCCTGCGGAAGGACGTGCCTGTAGCGGGGCGCACACGGGTCCCGGTTCCAAACGCCTGACGGCCTGAGAGATCAGACGAGTCGATTGATAAGCCTCTTCGAACAACACCCGGAGGCGGGCATATCCGTCTCCCTCGCTCTCTTGCGGAACCTTGAAGTCGTAGCTCTCATATCCGTTGTAGGCGCACTCGCGCCGCAAGTCGTGACATTGCCCGGATGCGCGGCCCACCGGACCCAACAAGTTCAAATCCCGCGCCTTCTCGGGATCAACCACGCCGGCGTCTTCCAACCGGTCCAGAAAGCTGCTCGTGAAATAGAGGCGATCTTCGAGCACATGCAGTTTTTTCGCCGCCTCATCGACCGAGACGCGCAGTTGGCTGAGACCGGCGTCATCAAAATCGCGCCGGAGTCCTCCCGTTGCGTTTAAGCCGAACAAGTACCGATGACCCGTGAGACCGCAAGATGTCCGCAGCAGCTCCTCTTCGACGATGGCAGCCTGCGAAGCAGCCACGCCGAGCGCCGTGGATTGACAAATGTCCGCAATCGTCGCCGCATGGTGGCGTAGTCGTTCGAGTTCGGCCAGCACCACCCGCAGATGCTTCGCTCGAATCGGAACATCGAGACTCCAGAGTTTCTCGATCGCGCTGGAGAAGCCCAGGGAGTGCGCGAACGAAGATGTCGCGGCAAAGCGCTCGGCGAGCAACATGTTTTCCGCCACGGTTTGCCCCTCCGCTATCTTCTCGACAGCGCGGAACTTGTAAAACAGTCGCGGCACCGCGCGCAAAACATCTTCGCCCACGGTCTCGAGCAGGAAATGAAGCGGCTCACCGATTCCACCTTCGTAGACCGGACCGACAGGCATCGCAAAGGAGCCGGGATCCTGGACTACAAGCAGCGGTCGCCATTCCGGATTGGGCCGTCGTCGCAAATGCGCTTGGTGCGGGTCCATCGATTTTCTATGTGGTTTCCTGTGGGGGGCGACACCTTCCGGCCACACTTGGTCGTGCAGAATGAAATCTCCCAAACGGGGATGGCCTTCGAATTGAAGACCGAAGAGGTCTTCCGCTTCCCGCTCATGCCAGTCACCCGCGTGGACCTCGGAGCTGATGCTTGGGACCGAACGCGTTCCAGGGGGCGCTTCGAAGATGACCTCAATCCAGCCAGTGCCGGCTGCGAGAAATATGTAGGATAGACGCCAATTGGCCGCATGTTCCTCGACGATCAAGCCGCCCAGGGAGCACCCTGCGCCCCAGAACAGGAACTTGCAGAGAGGCGAAAGGAGACTCGGCTCCCGCAGCGCAATCGAGAGCGCTATCCCGCCGTCTGGACGCGACAAAGAAATACTCGGCGCGAAACGCTCTTGAACGGCAGCAGCTAAGTCGTCGAGTGTGACTGGTTCGCCAGAAGAAAACGGAAGTGGCGTGCTCGGCATCTTAGTGGCCTCCCAGTTGCTGCGCCGCCAAAGCCAGCAATGAGTGCACGGGGCCCGGTACATACACGCCAAGCAGCGCCACGGGGACCGCCGCGATCAACACACCAACCCGGCACGACAGGGGCAAGTCTCGACCGCATGATGTATCCGGTGCGGGGGTGCCAAATACCATCCGGTTCACATGCATCATGATCCCCACAAAAGCGATCACGATCAGAGTGGCAAGCACAGCAACGGCAACGGGATGACCTGCCCGAATTCCGGAACCCAGGATCGAAAACTCGCTCAAGAAAATCGGGAAAGGTGGCGCGCCGGCAATCGCCAGCGAGCAAAACAGCAGCGTGACTCCCGCGAAAGGGGAAACTCTTAAAAGGCCTCGAACCGACTTGATCTCGCGGGTATGCAATGCAAGCAGCACAATCCCCGCGACATAGAAACACAAGGATTTGGTGATCGAATGATTCAGGAGTTGGAAAACCGCGCCTAGATCAGACGTCTGCGTCGCCATCCCGGCTGCAGTCAGGATGATGCCCATGTGCTCCACTGTGGAGTAGGCGAACATCCTCTTGTAGTCTCGAACCTGTAGCAGGAGAAACGCTCCGATTCCCACCGACATGAGACCAATCACAATCATCCACCGGCCCATGCGGGCTTCCGGCGAAGCGAGCAGGATTCCCAGGAACCGCAGGATCACGTAAAGCGGAACCGTGGTCTTAACACCCGACAACACGGCGCACACCGGAGTGGGCGCCTGACTGTGCGCATCCGGCAGCCAAGTGTGCATCGGAGCCAGTCCCGCCTTGGCCCCGAACCCGACAAACACGAGCAGGAAGGAAAGCCTGAGCAACGCAGGTGACATGAGGGGAGCCACCAGTCGAACGCTTTCCCAAGTTTCATGCTGGGCTCCAGCGACGGATCGGTAGGCCCAGAACAGCACGAAAAAGCCGAGCAGCGCGATGGGTGCGCCCATGATCGTTAAGACCGAAAATTTCCAGGATGCCTCCAGTGCCGGGCCCGTTTGTTCAAAACTCACCAGCAACACAGCAAAGAGCGTGACGAGTTCCACTCCCACCCACACCAGATTGGGATCCGCCAGGGCGGGCACCACCAAGAGTGCAAACACCAACAGGTTGTAGTTCGTGTAGAACCACCACAGCCGGCGCTTCTGTTCCTTATCATGCTGCATGTAGCCAACCGAATAGACCGCCGCAATCCCACACACGAAACTGACGACGAGGAGTACGAGCGCTCCGAGCCCGTCGGCCTCAAACCAGTTAGCGGCGCCCACAACACGTCCGTTGGCGATCACCCTCCCACAGATCCACAGTGCCAGTACGAACTCCACCCCTTGGAAAAAGACGGTAACGTGCCATGCAGTCCTGCGAAGCGGCGGCACCCAGCAGATAAGGGCCGCAACCAGTGGAGACAAAATAATCGCGATCAGCGCCATGAAGTCGGTTCCTCCTTCAGTTCGCTCAGCGCCGCCGCTTCCGTAGTGCCCATGGTTCGCTTGATGTCGACCGTTAGCAGGCCCACGATAACGACGATCAGGACAACATCAATGGCCACCGCCAGTTCGGCAATCAAGGGAAGCTCGGTTGCAATGGCGATGCCCGCCAGAAACGCTCCGTTTTCCATTGCGAGAATTCCGATGAGCTGCGGAATGGCTTCCCGTCTCGCCATCAGGGAATAGGAACCGATGAGCACGCAGGCCAGCCCAATGGGAAGATTGACGGCGATCACCGGATCGCCGCTCGTCGAACTCACAGGACCCACTAGTAGTTCCGCAGCGATCGCCAGCAGAAGCGACAGTAACAACGATGCAGGTATGTTCACCGTTTGCGCGATTTCCCGTCGCACATAGAGCTCAGGTGCGAGAGTACGCCTCAATACCCATGGAATCGCAATCACCTTTGCTCCGACGGTGATAACGCCAAGCGCCCAAAGATGAAGCGACCGTTCACCAGAGGCAAGAAGGAAGGATGAAGCGGCCAACAAGAGAGATTGCAACACGAAGAACCGCACGACGCCTTGGACTTGGCGCGTTCCCACCATTGCAAAAGCGCAGATCAGAATCAGTCCGGCGCTCAACGTGTTCAGCGCTCCCGCCACGGACATGGGAATGTCGTGGGGAATGACGTGCAGAATCGCGTGCATGGACCTCCTATCGCTACGATCCGACGAAGATACTCACGATCATTGCGCTGACGGACGCGATAAAAGCCGCCCCGAGAAACTCACTGATCCGGAAAAGGCGCAACTTCGAGAGGGATGACTCGATGATGACCAATACGATTGCTAAAACCAGAATCTTCACGAGAATCAACGGAATCGCCGTTACGACAGCGGCTAGATCCCGCCCATGCGCTAACCCCCAAGGCGCCAGCAACACGTTCAAAAAAATACAAGCCAGGACAAGAAACTTCATCTGGCCTCCCCACTTCATCAGTGCCGCCCCCCGGCCGGAAAACTCTAACCCCTTGGACTCGTCGATCATCGCCAGTTCGAAGTGCCCCGAGGGATTGTCCACGGGAATCCGGCCACCTTCGGCGAGAATCAGCATCAGAAACGCGACTAGGAGCAGCACGTGCGCGGGCGAGAAGAAGGCTGCCGCGTTTTCGATCCATTTTTGCTGCACGATGTAAGGAATGGTAGATTGCGCCACGAAAGACACCGTGAAAAAGACGATCATGAATACCGGTTCCGCCAGGAAGCCAACCATGCGCGTCCGGCTGGCTCCCATCGGGCCGTAAGGATTTCCGGTGTCGACAGCCGCCAACGCGGCAAAGAATCCTCCGAGACCGAGAAAAAATCCCCCCGCAAGCATGTCCCCCATGAAGGCAAAAGCCAGCGGATAGTCGGTCAGAACCGGGATCAAGACGGTAACGAACACGGGAGTCACAAATACGAGGTAGGGAGTGACGCGAAATACCCACGTCGATTCCGAAGACACGACTTCATCTTTGTGGAACAGTTTCCAGAGATCGCGATACGGCTGGAAAATGCTGGGCCCGCGCTTGCTCTGCACGATTTCCTTCAAGCGCGAGAGCACCCCTGCGTACAGCGGCGCAAAAATCAGAACAAACAGGATTTGAATGAGATTGAACGCGATCGTTTGCTTCATCGGAGAACGCCTCTAGCGGGAAGCCGCGAGTCGTTCTTGGCAATCGCCGCGAGATTTTTGAAGCAGGGAAAGGTACTCAGGGAGATAGCATGTCCGGCATGTTGCAGAAAGGAAAGAGGAAAGGAGACGGCTTGAACACGGCAGTCAGTCCCTTGAACCTGGCTAGGATTTAGCTTTACCTCTCCCATAAGCGTTTTCACGCGACGCACCTCTTGAGTGCAAATTGGGAGGAGTTATCAGCCAGTTGGAGAGTGGCGTTTTATCCCGAAGAGACCTGGGAGGCAAACTCCCTTGCCACAACTATTCAACCACAACTCAAGTCTCGCGACAACGGGCTTGTGTCGATTGTTCCCGTCCATCTTCGGGCGTAGACTCGTGGCCTGCTGTTCTGCTGGAGGTTGTTATGGCGCGCATGGTTCGTTGTGGCCTGATTCAGGCGAAATGCGAATGGTCGCCGGGAAAACTGTCTCTCGCAGACATCAAAAAGAAAATGATCGCCAAACACGAAGGCTTGATCGGCGAGGCGGCCAAGAAGAAGGTCGAGATTTTAGGTCTCCAGGAATTGTTCTATGGTCCGTATTTTTGCGCTGAACAGGAAACGCGATGGTACGGGCTTACCGAATCCGTTCCGAACGGGCCAACCGTTTCGCGCATGCAAAAACTCGCGAAGAAGCACCGGATGGTGTTGGTCGTTCCCGTCTATGAAGTCGAAATGACCGGAGTGTATTACAACACCGCTGCGGTCATTGACGCCGACGGTCGCTACCTCGGCAAATATCGCAAGCATCACATCCCGCATTGTCATCCGGGCTTCTGGGAAAAGTTCTATTTCACTCCCGGCAATTCTGGTTATTCGGTTTTTCAGACGCGGTACGCGCGCGTTGGCGTCTACATTTGTTACGACCGTCACTTCCCCGAAGGCGCTCGCATCCTAGGGCTGAACGGCGCAGAGATTGTCTTTAACCCTTCCGCTACCGTTGCTGGTCTGTCCGAGTACTTATGGGAACTCGAGCAGCCCGCTCACGCCGTCGCGAATGCTTACTTCATAGCCGCCATCAATCGTGTGGGTGTCGAGCAGCCGTGGAAGATCGGAGAATTCTACGGCAAGAGTTATTTCTGTGACCCGCGGGGCAAAATTGTCGCGCAGGCTAGCCGCGACAAGGACGAATTGCTCATTGCCGAACTGGACTTCGATCAAATTCAAAAGGTCCGCGACACTTGGCAGTTCTACCGCGACCGTCGGCCAGAATCGTACGGGGAAATTTCCAGCACCCGGGCTGCAGAAGGTTCCCGGGCCGCAGATTGATCCGAGCCTGAGGGAGCCCTTTCCAGCCGCCTGTCCAGCGGAAAGCCAAAGATCTCAACGTGGCGTCACGGTGCATAGACCGCGTTTGGCCGGCTATGCGGCAGTTACGAGAATGCGGCCACCCTTTCGTGCGCGGGATTTATTGTGGATGACGATCTCCACGTCGCGGTCCAGAGCTGTTAGGAACTTCATGAGGCGTTCGACCGAGAATCCCTGAAGCTGATAATTGAGTAGAGCGGAGACCTTGGGCTGATTCACGCTCAGTCGGCGAGCGGCTGTGGCCTGAGAGAGTTGTTGAGCTCGAATGATCTCGTTAATGGCAACGGCCAAACGGACCTTTGTTTGCTTCTCCTCCGCGTTGGGGAGGCCGAGATCCGCGAACACGTTACCGGAACCTGCGACGATTTTCGTCTTATCTTTTGTCTTCGCCATATCGTGCCTCAAAGTCGTCTCGTGCCTCGTTAAGCCGCCGGCTGATTAGGTCAATATCCTTCCGTGAGGTCCTTATGCCGCTCGGGGACTTCTTCTGAAACGCATGAAGAACATAAATGGCTTGCTCGAATCTAACTGTGTAGACCGTCCGGTATGTATCCCCTCGGTGGTCCTCCACGATTTCAAAAACGCCTGGTCCTTCGCCTCTCCAGGGTTTGGCGCTCGGGTGCTTGCCTCCGAACTGCGCCACGCTCAAAGCTGTTCCAAGCTCGTCCTGAACAGGGCCCGGGAAGGCCAGCAGGTCGTCCTTGCTGGACCCCACCCAAAATAACGGTTTCTCTCCCGGGACTCTCTTCGGTCTCGTCATGTGATTATCCCAATTCTAGGATATTTGGTCAAGAGCGCAGTGATGCCAAAAGTTATTAAAGTGATTCGCAAAGTGTTACGTAAAGCCCAATACTTATCGGGACGAATGCTTGAAAAGCAGGTGCGAACGGCAGGTGCACTCCTGTGTCAGAACTGTGTCAAAACCCTATCTGTTTTGGTTGTTGGGGTTAGCTTTCGAGCGAAAAGCAGATGCCCCAAGTTATTGTAAATAAAGAAAAGTGGAAGGAAGAAATAGAAGGCTTGGAAGTGTCTCGGCGGCTTGCAAAGCAGGTGCTCTCCCAGCTGAGCTACACGCCCATCGTTTCCGTCATCCTATTGACCAGTATACCAGTTGAGGGAATTTTTCGACTAACAACAAACAGCCCTTTTCTTGGAACGTTTGGAACAACTGCCTCCGGTAACGCAAAACCATAGCCCACACGGTCCGCCTCAGCGAGCCTAGTTGGGAGGTCTTCTTTCAGTGCCGAATACAATTCACCCATCTCCTTTGGCTTGTGGGCGAGCCAGAACTTCCGCAGGTCTTCTTGGCATCTTTGGGCTGGTGCGCGGAGCCACGAGTTACGGAATCTCTTGAACTGGTGCCAGCCGCCGCCCGGTTGGCTGAGTCCGAGTTTTTCGAGCCTCGGATCGAGCCAATGGTCGGCGAGATTACCATACAAGAGTGGCGTGTTGTTGTCCGTCTGCAAAATCAACCCGGACTTCTCTTTCACGAACTTCATTAGATATGCCGCAACATCGGGATGCAGATCGACTTCTCTCCAAGAGGCGTCTGTCTTGAGCTTCCTTTTTATACGAGGGCAATCCTTTTCGACCTGTTGCTCAACCACGATGGTAAGACCGCCATTGATAAAGTGACGAGTCTCAAGCGCGAGAGCTTCAGAAACTCTCATTCCGGTAGCAGCGAGCAGCACGTAAAGGTACCGCTCTTCATCCGACTCCGCATGGGCGATCAGAGCGTTGACGTCCTCTACCTTCAACGCGGGCCGCCTCTGTTTGCTGTACACCACTACTGGCAAGTCCAACACCGAGGCGTTCCACACGCGAGGATACAGAGGCTCGCCGTTTGGTGCCTTTTTGGATGCCACGACCTGCTTGCAATAGAGCGTGTACTTTTCGCAGGTACGCGGCGACAAGCCTCCCTCGACCATCTTTTTCACTAGTGGCTTTAGGCTGAGGTTGTCCACTTTGCTCAGAGGTAGGTCGCCTATCACTGGGTTAATCCACTTCCTCAAAGCCCCTTCTACCGACGTTGGGTCTTGGATAGGTCTGCGGTTGCGGGTGGTAGCTTCCTCCAGATAGAGCTTCGCTTGCTCTCTGAACGTAACACCTTCACCGAGAACGACTCGATTGAATTGTTCCTCGGAATTAGCCCCGGACTCTTCTACAACTCTTTTGGCAAGGCGTTCAATTTCTGGCTTTGGGAGCCTGAGGCTAATGAGACAAACCTTGAGGCTTTTTTGCTGTCGCTTCTCGACACCAGAAACGTCAAGCCGCGCACGCACACGCCACCACTTGCCTGCCTTGAAGGGTTTGGGACTTTGACCACTGCGACGAGACATGGACTTTCGTGTCCTGTTCTGTCGCAAAGGCTGCGCTACTGAAGTTTCGACACTAATCCCGCAAGAGGGAATTTGCAAGGAGACAGGCTGCTCTTCCGCCCGAGCTAGTTTGTGTCCTCCCACCACAACGGATTCTCGGTGGGGCAACAGGATCACGTCCGCATTGGACGCGGGTATCGAACCGGAGATGTGGAGATGCTGATCCAAGCGGTCTGCCCTTCAATGGTGCGCTTCGTTCGATCATCGGAAGACCCACGTCGCTGCCCACTATTCAAAATACGCAGTCTGGAAGAAAAATCGAGGTTTTCGGAGCGGGGGCCGCACCGAGTCCGCGCAAGCGACCCGGCTGTAATTCGTGGCTGGAAAAGGTCAAATTATTCTGCATGGCGGACGTACCAAAACGGAAGTACCAAAGAGTACTATCAAAACTCCTGAATCAAACTGCCTTGCACCCTGCATCTAACTAGTGTAAAGAGCAAAGCCCCACCGACAACCCGGAGGAACCGAGTCGGGGACAAGAGGGCAGCGACGCCTAATACGCACTGGAGTGGGAAACCACCGCCGCGTTTGATCGCGCAGGGTTGACTGGCACCGAGAAATTGTTGGGTGCAGGCACAGGGCAGAAAAGCTCCGCACAGGTTGCGGAGTGCGTCGTGGAAACAGAAGCAGCCCGGCTCGAAAGAGTCGTAGACCAACGGAGAAACAACCGAGGCGGTCGCGTAGCAGCAGGGAGTAACGGGCATACCCGATATTGAAACCTGCCGACTACGCGACCGCCTTTTTGTTTTGCGCGAAAGACCTGACCGCAGAAGACTTTGAAGTGAAACGGGTGGCGACCTTCGCCAAAGTAGAAAGGATGTTATGAAGAACCGATTGTTCGTTGTAAACGTGACGGATTCAAAAGGCAAGCAAGCTCAGGTGATCGTTGCGGCCCCTAAGACCCAAGCCGCCATCGATCAGGTCAAGGAGATGGACATCTTCAATGGCTGCGTTTTCCATGCCGCCAAAGCTGCACCCATTCTCTTGATGAACGGAAAGAACGACCGTTACACCGTCCTGACCCAAGGTTTCAAGGCAAAGTTCGTGGCTGACAAGAATCCGCTGTGACAAACGTTCGGGATTCTAAGTCCGAAACGCCGACTAAATGAGCAGCGGCGTCCGCGTGTCATGCACGCGCTGATGAGGACATCACCAGACCGGAATCAAGGAGGATTCCAAATTATGAAAACGGCGACCATCTCGTTGTATGCGGACGAATCAGGCTCGTGCTGCACTCTCTACGACGGCGACCAATCCGGAATCGAACAACTGCCGGAGGAGGGCGTCGCGGTGGAACTGGGGGACGTAGGGGAACAGGAGGAAATCGCGGTCTGCTCGGCGCTTATCCACAAGGCGCTCCTGCTCGGTTATCAGCGTCTCGTGTTGGACGATAGCTTCGTGGACTACCCGCCTGCGGTGACGGAACTGGTGCGGTTCGTGAACCGGGGAAAGAAACTCGATGCCAAAGTCGATGCGGACATCGACCGCTTGACAACCCGCCAAAAGATCGAGCTTGGATTGCAGGCGGCAAAAACCATAGTCGCGGCACGCAAGAAACGGGGGCACGAGGCATGAACACTGACAGCGTCATCACCGTGGGTCACGGTCGCGGTTTTGTGATGGAACACCGCGTGTACTTCGAGTTCGGCGACGGCTACAGCAAACTACGCAGCAAGGTGGTCGTTACTGCGTCACACTGCCTGCCTAACGCGCCGAAGGTGTTGTCAGGGATTGATTACCAACTGGCGACCTACCCGAAACTGCTGGCTCCGCTGGGCGAGGAGCCGAGCGTGTGGGCGCAATGCCTGTTCTTTGACCCGGTCGCGGACGTTGCCGTGCTCGGTGAACCCGACAATCAAGAACTGTCAGACGAGTGGGACGGCTATCACGCGCTGGTGAGCGGGCGCAAAGCGTTCGCGACTGCCACACCGAAAAACGGCGAAGGGTACATGCTTGCTCTGGACGGTGTCACGTGGAAACCGACCACTCTGGAACTCCACATGACTATCGGGGGGAACGCGCTTTCGAGTGGAGAGACGCTCGGCGGTCAGTCCGGCTCGCCAATCCTCAACGCAAAAGGACAGGCAGTGGCGCTGGTGTCAGTAGGCAGCGAGACGATAAGCAACGGGGTGCGGACACCGATGCAGGAGTGGAACGGCCCGCAGCCCATATTGAAACTCGCGCTCCCGCCTTGGTTGCTTCGAGCGACGAAGGGGCACTCGCGGAAGGTAACTGAACTAGCGGCGGTGTGCGGATGAGACAAGCCAGTCAGACACAAAACCCACAGCTTTCTGCCAAAACGTTCGGCTCAAAGCGGGACGGAACTCAGTAATAGAGGAAATATGAAGCCCTGACCAGCAATGGCAGGGTCAGTGAACCGACGAGGAGTCGGATAGGAGAATCAACATGCAAGGCGTAAAGATCGCAAAAGCATCGGCAGCACGCGAGAAGTTGTTGGAAGCCATTCAGGAGCTAACCGAATCGGGTGAGATTATTTGGCTCCCTCGAATACCGGGGCACACACCAACGAAGTACTTCTCTTATATCCACTTGGTAACGGACGCCTTGGGCTATGTAGCGTTCGGCTTCGGTACACAGGACGCCAAACTCGAATTCGATACTAGCAACGCAGCGGACAATCTCAGCTTGGCGATTGCTCATCAACAGGGCGTTTTCTACGGCCCCGGCGAACCAGACGATCTTCAAGAGCAGTACGCGAAGGAACTGGCTGCGCGGCTTAAGAAGTAGCGATAGAGCGCAGAGCGGACACGGCGTGAGCCGTGTTTAATGCGGAGGGTGCGGTCGCAATCCCGTGCCAGCAGAACACAAAAGGGAATGAAGAATCACATGGCAAAGAATAAAGAGACATCCACTCGCGGTGCGGGCAAGGGGCAGAAACTTCTGTCCGGCACTCGCGACCAGCTAATCAAAGACCTTCAGCGCGTTCACAAAGTGTTTCCCACAGCGGAGCCGGACAGAGATTTTTACCGGGCGCACGGCAAGTACAGCGACGCTGCGGTCAAGGTGCATTTTTCGCGCTTCAAGGACTTTGCGGCAGCCGCCGTGCCGGAGATGACGCCGGATGAAGCGTTCAAGCTGACGGTGCGGAACCTTGATCAGGCAATCGACCTGACCCAGAAATGGCACGAGGACGCGGAGTATGACGAAGGTTGGGACAAACACCAGACCGACGCGGTCAACGCCCGTGTACACAAACTGGATGACCTTTTCTTCACATGGCGGTTGATCAAGGAAATGGACGCAGAGGAACAAGCCGAGGAGCCAGTCCCGACCGTGGTGCTGCCCGACCCGGAGTTTTGAAGGAGAAACAATGAGCATAAAGAGCATAGAGAATCTGGAAGTTGCAATCGCGAGAGCCGAGCACCTGCTGCTGGTACTCAAGCGGATGAAGGACGACCCGCAGGGTCACCACACGAGCATTCCGTCCACAGACCCGGAGAAAATCCTCTTCGGTCGCTGGCATGCGGTGGTGGGCGACTTCCAATCTCTGGTCGATGTACTAAATGAAGAACTCGAACTTGAAGGCAAGGGCATAAACTTCATCTTCGACACCAACGACTTGTCGGACATGGAAGCCGAGGGACCGATCCAATGAGCGACCTCTTTTGCAAGCAGTGCGGCGTGACCGACGACCAGCAGGCGAAGTGCGACGGCGGCTGCGAGCCGCAATCAGAGCGATTCGAACTCTTCACGCAACTCAGTCATGATGCTGCGGCACTTGCGAATTGCCCAGCGCATGATGCCGCGTTGCCGGGTAGTAAACTCTCCCTCCATGATCGCTCGGTTCACTATGTCTTCTATTTTGTCGAGCGCCGACGATCCGGCGGCAGCCTCATACAGCGGTCGCGTTCGTGCAACGCTGACGACGCGCCGGGGCTGCGGCTGCTTCTCGGGTTCGGAGTCGGATTGGGACTGGGGCTTGGCGTTCTTACCATGCTTGGTGCAGAAATCGCGGTCTTCTCGCGGCAGGTATCCGCACTGGCATTCCTCCCAAGGCACCGGAACGGTACACCAGCGACCCTGAACGCCTCCCTCATACGGCACCCAAACCTCCGTCGTAAGATTGCCGAACTCGTCTGTAACTTGCTTATCAGCCATAGACATCTCCCTTTTCTTCGCGGCACGACCCTCTGGAAGTCGCGCCCTTTCTGTTTCTGGTTATGAAGAGGGAAGTTCGAATTTAAGGAATTGTCGATTTGGCGGTACTTGATTGTTAAGGAAAAAACGAACTATGCACCGACTAATTGAGGCACCACCGATGACCGAAACCATCAGCAAGAAGACCCGCAAACAGCGCAGAGACGTCAAGCTGACGCACGACAAGCTGGGAACGATCCAGCAGTGCCTACGGCTGCACATGAAGCAGGACGACATCTGCGCGATCACGGGGATCAACCGTGCAACCATTGCGGCGGTCAAGCTGGTTTTGGGTTATCTGGGGAGGCTTTAACGCTCAAATAGGAAAAGCCGACCGAGTGTCTACTCGGTCGGCTTAATAGGAATCAAAATGCTATCTACCAATACTGCCGAAAGTCCAAAAACTAAGCCAATAACCCCATCCTCGTGTACTTGCTGCGAGTCTTGCCGGGTCGGGAAGGCGTCATGACCGCGAGGTTCGACCGTGAAAACGCGCTGGCTACTCTCGACTGGCTGTTCCAGCCGGGAGATGTCGTTGAGGTGCGCATCCCAAAAGCCAAGAGACTGAAGACCCTCAGCGGTTACTTCAACAGCCGGGACAAGCTGATTGATGCGCTGCGATCTGCCAGCGGTGAGTATGCGGCGGTCTATTACACGTTAAATCCTGTCAGCCCAGCACTGCTGGGTCGCGCCAACAACGAACTGAAGCCCTACGCCGAGCAGACCACCAACGACTCGGCTGGAGAAATCCTGCGCCGTACAAACCTTCTGATCGACGCCGATCCCGTGCGCCCTGCCGGGATCAGTTCCACCGACGCGGAGTTCGCCGAAAGCAAGCGGGTAATCAAGGCGGTGCGCGACGATCTGAAGCAGCACGGCTTCCCCGAGCCGCTACTTGCGATGAGTGGCAACGGGCACCACGCGATCTACGCCATTGACCTGCCAAATGACCCGGCGAGCCGCGATCTGTGCAAGCGGTTTCTCGATGCTCTCGCCGAGAAGCACGACACCCCGACCTGCAAGATCGACCGCAAGGTGTTCAACGCGGCGAGGATCACCAAGAGCTATGGCACATTCGTAATGAAAGGCGATGCCACGGCAGACCGCCCGCACCGCATCGCACTAGTATGGAAACCGCCCGCCCGCGTGATCGTTCCGAGAGAACTGATCGAAGCCTATGTGAGCGCGGCAAAGCCTGCCGGGGAGGATGAGGAAGAACCCTCGGCTCCGAAGGTTGCCGCCGAGGACACGCATGAATGGACGAAGGAGTCCGTGGACGAGCACATCCGCGCAGGGTTCTCGGGCGTCAAGAATGCGATGGAATGGAAGGGCGGCTGGAAGTGGCAGCATGACTGCCCTTTCAACGAGGCACACAAGTCCCCGGATGCGTATACGCTGTGGGGCAAAGGCGAAGAGCCTCATGTCCACTGTGCGCACCTTTCGTGTGCCGACTGGATGCAGAAAGACTTCCGTGCCAAGTGGGAAGAGGCGTCGGGCAAGAAGTGGCCCGCGTCGGACATCCTGAAAGAGCTTGCAGAGTTCGGCTGCGAAATCAAATCGTCAGCCATAGCCAAGGCACTGAAGAACGCTACGGAAGCCTACGAATCCGAAGAGGAGATCGAAGAGTCCGGGGTGCGCTACCCCGAGCTTGTCCCAGACTTTGACGCCATCTGCTACCCCGGCTCCAAGCTGCGGGAACTCGCGGAGAAGGCATGCGCGGGCGGCGATCTTACGGGCAACAAGCCTTTCGCGCTATCACCGGGCTTCGTGATCCCTGCAATCCTCACGTTGGCGTCGGCGATCCCCAGAGAGGACGAGATGCTGGGCACGCGCATCAACCTATTCACTTGCCTGCTCAGCATGAGCCGCGCTGGTAAGGATGTAAGCTGGAACCGCGCCGGGGCGGTGATGGGATTAGGCAAGCGTGGAGAGAGCGAATACTGGCGTGATTACACTCCGGGCGGGCACAGTCAGATGGTAGAGGCTCTCGGAGACACTCAAGAACGACAATCCAAAGGCACGCCCAAACCCCCGGTGCTGCCCGACCCGAAAAAGGCGTGCGGCATAACGCCGGAACTGAGCGAGATCATCAAGTCGTCGCGGGGAGAATCGAGCCACATGCTGGAGACCTTCCAGCAGTTCTTCGATTCAAACTTGCATTACACGCGGGAGCGCAACACGCACCGCAAAATAACCATGAACTGCCGCTTTTCGTGGGGCACCAACCTTGCCATTGGAATCGACCGCGTCGAAGAAAAGCGGTTTACCAAGGTGTTCGGCGACATGGTCAATGACGGGTTCGCCTCTCGTTTCCTGTTCGGGTTCAGCGAGACGGCTGTGGACTCGAAGGACTTGGAGGAGTGGCACCCGGTGCAGCAGTGCTCGGGAAGCTCCAGTCTAGAGGAGGCTCTGGGCGGCTTGGATCGGACATACGCCGAGCAGCTTGAGACGCACGTCGTGACAGGTTACGGCGAAGGAGTCAGGGAAGCCTATGTCGTGGCGCAGATCAACCTGTTCCCCGGATCAGCCTTCCTTTTCAAGAAGGTCATGCTTGTCATCGCCTCCGTCAACCAGCATCAGGAAGTCACGATGCAAGACTTTGAGGCGGCTCTAGCTTTCATCCGCTGGCAGGCCCGCCTGCGCGATGTCTTCCGCCCATCCCAAGCGGACGAGACTGCGCAGGCGAAGTTCAACGAGCTTTTACTCCGGGCGGTTCACCGGGAGGACGGGCGGCTCGCCAAGAACCCGGCAGCCTCTCGTTGGGTGAACGTGCAACGACTTGCACACCGGAACGGCTGGGCGCTAAGCTCCGCACCGCTCGGGTTGGATGGCACCGTATATGCGTTGCAAGCTTATGGGGAACTGGAATTGGAACCTGAGACGGACGACGACGGTGATCAGATCGTCAGCAAGACAGGCAAGAAACTCTGGAACTGGAAGCGTGTGCGGGCGGTGCATCTGCGTCAAGGCTGCTGGTGTTCGGAGAAGAGTCACTCGAAGCCCGAGGAGAACGCGGCATGAGTTCTACCCACCTAAACGCTCGACCCGACGACAAAAACAGAATCTTTCAGGTTGTCGGGTTTTGTCGGGTCAGACCCGACAATTTTGGCGCAGATAACCCTAGTGGATGCAGCGCAATGTCGGGTTGTCGGGTGTCGGGTATATACAAGAGTGTGGGTGAATATGCTCCCCATACTATTAAAAGAAGAAGAGTTACTCACCTTCGCGATAATAGGTGGAAGATTTTGTCGGGTCTGACCCGACAACGCCTGCGTACTGATCCGCACTCACCCACACTCTATAGGCGACCCGACACGACAGCATCGCCAAGCGCGTGCCGGGAAAAGCAGCAGAACCGTGAGAGCGGTGCCGATATACTGCTCATCAAACCAGAGCATTTCGTCGTTGCGTGTATCTGATGAATCACAACGGAGGATATGCGGAAAGCGGTGTAAAACCTGCGCTGCGGGCGAGCGATTCATTTCGGGCATACAACCTAGCGTAGTTGCGACGAGCGGTTGACGCCGAAAAATTCGGGTAGGCACTGGGATCGGCCCCGATACGCGCCCAGCGCCGGAGCTTGGTGATGAGCAAGTAGCTTTTGATCTGAGGTCTTGCACGCATGTTCTTCGACTTTTCTCCAAGAATTTCCCGCTTAGCACATTTCGCGACAGCACTTGGGCGCACTTTTCACATCGATGATGGAATTTTTGTGTGTCCGGGCAAATGCAAATCTTTGCCGGGACTACCAAAAACGCTGCGTCACCAAAGGGTTTCAAAGTCGCGGAAATGAGCCGGAATCGTCCCGCAAAGTGCAGTGAGCAATCTTGCAATCGCCATCTGATGTTGGTTTGAGACTCGAATTCCCTCACATCGAGTATTAGAGAAGGTGGGGCGGTCAGCATGCCGGGAACGCCGCCCTTGAGCTTCTTGAGTTGGGCTACACATTCGGCTCAATCACCGAGGAGACTGGGATTACCACCGAAGATGCGGAAGCTGCTCATGTCGCGTGGTTCAGCGGATCGTCGGAACAGGTACATCGCGAATTGCAGCTTGCTGGCGTGCTGGAGCTTGCGGCGACTAAGCTGCGGGCCGGAAACGGCTGGGACGAAGGCACCACGGGTGACGTACTTCGCGAAATCCTGCACGTCTATCCCGCGCACGCCAAAAAGGCGCTGGCGATGGCTCTGCTGACGGAGAAATTCTGAGCCTTCCCGGTTCGTATGCGCAGACAATCCGTCGTGACCAAGCCGTTGAAGGCTGACAACGCTAGCCAAATCCTCAAGACATACTTCCCCGCTTATGTGATACGTGGCACAGCAACGAGGAGTATGCGAAACGTATCATTTCACGGTTAGGGAACCAAGCCGTGGCAAATGGAACGACCGCCATGTCAATTACTAAAGCTCAGCTTCAGGCAGTTGAGCAGTGCGCGGTTAGATATAAAGACAAGGAAATACATTTCAAACATAAGTTGGGAACAGTCGAGGATGTTGCGGCTTGAAATGTCGAGGTCAAAACGCCCGCAAGGGCGTCAGCCAGTGATGCTGGCTCCGAGGAGACCGAAAATGAAATCTCTGTTCCTCTTCGTCCTGTCCATGCTGCTGTTCGCAGTTCCCGCCTGCGCTAATAACAAGAAATGGGATGTCCCATGCCAGAAGGTCTTTGTCACGGGCACGCAAACCCATGAGATTGCTTGGGCGCTAACGGGCGAAGGTTTGAACAACAATCTTTATAGAAACACATGTATGCAGCCTGTCTCGGATGCAAGCAAGGCGGACGCAATACTCGACGTTGAGATCGACCCGAAAGTAGCAGGGGCAACCGAAGCGCGTATCCGTGACCGTGAAAATGCGATAGTTTCGGGGAATTATTGGGTGTCGTGCAGTTCCAACCGCAATGGCTCTTCCTGCTCGGACTCGACAGGCAACATGCTTGTTACAAGCTGCAATACTCATGGATGCTCAACCTACTACGGGCCCAACCCATTGTTAGTTGCCACCAACTTACTTGGCGATGCTATATCAGCATGGGCGGAACGCTCGGCGGGATGGGGCTATCTCTACGATGCCAAAGACCACCACCTAATTTGGAAGTACGAAGGCAATGGGCAGTGGCACGCGGACTTGGCTACGTATTCCCAGTGCAAAAAGAAGGCGGGGCAGTGGGGGCCGTACCAACATTGCAAGACTCCTACGGCGTTATTGCCTGATTGAAACTAGGAAGTCCGAGTATCGGTGAGAGGAAGAATTGGTTCCATCACGGAGTGAATTTTAGCCTAAACCAATAACCGAACACGGCACTCTGGCTCATCAACGGTAGATGATTTGCTTCTTGGGCACAGCACCTTTTTTTAGCAGAGCGACGAACGCCCAGATTAGCGAATCTTCGATCTTCTCATCGGTGAAACACTGCGGAGTGAGTCGAAGGCGAAACTCTTGGATCGCGCTTGCTAATAATCCACCCTCGATGACTCGTGGATACTCCTCAGCAAGGAAGCCGTGGAAAGCCATGAGATTGTCGATCCGCCGTTGCAAGTCCGTTTGAACCTTTGGCTCTTGGAAGAAATAGAAGTCGGCGACTTGCGAGTCGTAGATCGGGGAGTGCTGGTTCGTCATGTGCAATAGCTTCGTCGCGAACGAGAACTGGAGGCTCTTCTGACCACTATGGCGGGCAGACGCGGCGTGCAAGGTCTGGGCGACGATGCTGATCGTGGTTGGGCGACTAAGGGCAGCAGTCAAGGTGCTGAAGTACGCGCTGTAGAACGCGGGGCTTAACTGAGCCGCGTTCATTGCCCAGAAGCGGCGGTACCTCTTCTGGTAGTCGGGCAAGCCTGCTTGCCCCGCGTTCTGGAGAAGCCATTCGTAGTCAGTCACATGCTCTGGCGAGATAGTGCTCACTACAGTTTGCGCGAACTGATTGATCAGCTCGTACATCGAGAACTCACCGTTTTGGCTTCTGCCGTTGCTTGTGCCAGTGCTTGTAGTTCAGCACCTACTTGATGTGTAAACAGTAGTCGCCAGCACGTTTCGTGATCTTGCTGATTAGCACGGTTACCTCCGGCACTGGCGGATTCATCCCGTTGAGCAAGCGCAGTTCAAAATGGCACCGAAACCTTGGCGAAGCGCTTCGTCCAATAGGGCTTGATCTCACGATACTCGATCTTCTTCGTGCCAGCGATGATTTCAGCGAGCCACTCGCGCTCGATGGTCGTCGTTATCCGGTCGTAACGAGTTGCCACAGGTCACCCTTTGTTGTCCCGCCTGCCCGCTCGTCCTCAATCGTCAGACACAGGTTCCAAGACAGCACAACGGACGATGATCTCGCTCATTTCCTTTGTTGAGTGCGCCCTTGGATGCTCATCGTCCTCGAACCTAATCGCCCGCCTCGGTTTAGCGAACACGCTTGGAGGAGTAGTGTTTTCCCACTCATACTCCAAAGCATCTTCCTCTACACGAGGACGAAACTCACCTTTGCCTCCCTTTCCTTCATAAGCGATTACTGCCGACGCTGGATCGAACGTGACTTGCGTCGTTCGTTTACTTAGCTCAACACGCACCAGCACATTTTGGTGCTCGAACACGCCCTCGAAGATCGCTGGCACATTGGCGTTGGCGACTAACTCGCGGGTTGCACGGATCGCTTCGTCCCGGTGAGTGTCACTGGGAATTTCGACTCCACCCGGAAACAAGTGGCGGGCAAGCAAGCCGACGTCGCGCCCCTGCTCGATGATCGCGCCTATGGCACCTTCCGGCTCAGCAGCCAGTTCCGGCTTATGGACATGAAGGTAGAGCCACTTGAGGCAGCGATTGCCTCGGACAAAGGTCGTTTTGCTGAGTTTGATGGTCAGGAGCGCCTCTTCTCTCATCCTCAAATGTACCCGACTATGTTGCACGGGATCATCCATCAGCTTTCATTTTGGAGCCTTCAAGGAGGAGCTTCCGAAACTTTTTGTAAAGACGGTTTTCAGCCACGGTCGGCTGCAATCAGCCACTTCTCGGCGGAGTCTCTGAAGGTCATGCGGTCACCCGGTCGCTCTTGCCGAGGATCATGTTCAAGCGAAACCGATGATAAAGAGCCATGCTGACTGGGCTGCGATCTCCCCTGATGAAGGCCTCACGCAGCCGAGAGTCAGCCAGCGCCAAAGCGTCCAGCAATTTCCACCACACCATTCCGGGGCGACCGTACTCGATGGATAAATCCGGGCGGGTGTCTATCCATCTACGCCATTCGCGCATGAACTCCTCGACCGCCTCAGCCATCTCCTTCGCTTCCATCTCACAGATCGTCTCAGCGTCAGTGATCATCAATCCTCCTCTATGCTTCGCGCAATTTCCTCGGTGTTGAAGCGACAGGTTAAGGGGCGGGCAGCACACAGACCATCAGCGCCCGTTCGCCGAAAAGCGTTGTCTTTTTCGTTGCCTATTCGGCAGACCTGATTGATCTCCCAGCAAAGGCTGGAAACACTTGCCAGCAAACCACAGCGCCCTTCTTGGTCGTGGACGCAGGACATGTGGATTCTCAAGAGTTCTTCGAGCAGTTGCGGCGTGAGCCTCCGGGGCTTTCGGAACGGGATGATCTTAGCCACACGCTGCACTCCATAGGATCGTGAACGCCAGCGGCGTGTAGCTCGCGAGCGGTAAAAGGTGCATGGCGGTCGCCGAGGGTGGGACTAGGAAGACAACGGCAAACTCGGCGGCGTAGGAGCACGCCAGCGCCGTGAACATCCATACGGTGTTCTTGGCGGATCGCCAGAGGAAAGAACCATGTCGTTCGTGATATTCGTCCACAGATAGCTTGCCGCGCCAGAAGCGGCTGCCGATCAAGACGTAGGCGACCACGCTCCAGAAAGCAACGACCCACGGCGAAGCCCAGAACACAATCTGAGCGCCGATAGGATCGCGAACCAACCAGAATGTGGCTACGGGCAAGATGAACGAAACAACGACCAGCGAGATCAAGATTAGCAGGGACTTCACAAGCCACTTCACCATCGGTTCTCCCTTCTCACGGCATCATCGGGAAATTCACATAAACCAAAACTAGAGGCGGTCAAGCGCACAGAGCTTTAGCGTGCTGAGAACGGGCAGCAGCGTAGACGGTGCCCACAGACAATTTCATCGCGGCGGCTATCGAGCGCCAAGATTGCCCTGCGGCTCTGAGTGCATTGATTCGGTCAACGTCCACGCACTTCTGTGGTCTGCCCAGCCGCTTGCCCTTGGCTCTGGCGTTCCGTAATCCGGCCCGAACCCGCTCCACCGTAGTCTCGCGCTCGCTCTGCGCCACTGCTGCGAGAACGTGAAAGACAAACGTGCCTGTTGGAGTAGTCGTATCAATTTGCTCGATCATCGACACAAAATTGATCTTGAGAGCGTGGAACGTTTCCAATGCTCGACACAGATGGGACACCGAGCGTGAGAAGCGATCAAAACGCCAGCAGACCACCACGTCAAAACGACGGGCGTGGGCGTCTGCCATAAGCCGATTCAGTTGAGGACGGGAGTCCTTCTTGCCCGAGACTCCTTCGTCGGTGTAGCAGCCATAGATTTCCCAGCCCCGACGCTGGCAGTACTCAGTGAGTTCACGGGTTTGCATAGCCGGGTCTTGACCATGACCGACCGTTGAAACTCTCGAATAGACCGCCGCGAGAACCTGCCGAGGCTTGGGTTCGTTTCCTTGGACAATCTGCAATCCCATTCAGACCTCCTAGACGTGTCGAAGTCCCTCTGAGAACCGTTCAAAAAGTCTGTGCGGGGCGTTCAGCGAGCCGTTCCAGCCTGCGGTAGACCCAATCCCTGCTGGTGACCCGAAACTGCCCCTAACGTCTCGTTCAGCTACTCACTCCCTGACGTCAGCGGAATTCGCATTCTCTTTGATTGGATTTGGGGCACCGCAGGCGGGGCAACGGGCGGGGTGTCCGTAGCACTAGAAGGTCATAAGTGGCTGACTCTCACACACTACGGCATATTGGTGTGTTCGCGGTCGCGCAGCAGCAATGAAATGGAGTTTGGGAAGAGAACCCAAGTCCGGGGGCTTTGCGGAGAAAAGGGGCAGTGATAGCTTCCAAATAGCCATGCAGCCTCCCTTAAAGGTTGCTAGGTCAGGGGCGTCTCGGTGCTCTAACACCGAGGCGCTCCGTTCACTTCAGTTCCTTGGCTCGCTCCTGTAGATACCGATCAATCGCACGCCGGATGAGTTCAGCAACCGGAGCGCCAGTCTTCTCGGACAGCTTTTGCAGCTTCTTAAGTTGCTCTTCTTCGAGGAAGAGGGCTGTCCTTTTCATGAGCATACATAGTGCCACATGTATGCCTGTATATCCATAGATCGTAAGTACTGGCGCAGTTTGGGCAATAGGAAATTGGGTTTTGGAACCGCTTAGGAGCCGTTAGGATGATCGGAAACGACGAGGTGATTGCGGCTTAGCGCAGCCTTTGCAACTAGTTAGCTCACTGACAGGCACCCAACATCGCGAGCTTGCAAAGCAGGTGCTCTCCCAGCTGAGCTACACGCCCACGCTAACTCTGTGATTTTACTACATCACTCTTGCAAATGACTGTCTACCCGCTGAGCAGGTGTTCTTTCGAGCTGCTCAGTCAACTTACGGCTTTGCAATCAATCTTATATCCAGTCAACTGCTTACAGACATCGCCGGAACGGCTTTAACCCAAGCTCGATGGCCCCATTCAGTCCAAGGGGCACATCTTTTGAAAGGTTTCAGTTCCAGCTAGGCTAGCTAAATCTCGATCCCCAACACCCCTTACCAACCTTCGTTCTAGTCGATGGCCACTTGACAAAAACACGCGAGGCCAAAAAGGGGCACATTAGGCCGCTGGTCCGGTTCCGTCTTTCCTTCTCGAAGCGCGCTTACGGCTAGCTTCTGGATGGATAACACGGGAGTAGGACATTCTCATAGTGCATACTATCGGCGATGCGAATGCGGCAGATCATTCGGACATCTTCCCTCGACCGCCATGTCCACGCTGCACCCTATGCTGCGCTGATCCTCGCGGGCGGGTACGAAGAAGCGGGAGACCAGGGGCGTTTCCGGGTGAACGCCGGAGACGTGATATTCCACGATGCCTTCGAAGCGCACCTCGATCGTTTTTTGAAGCGAGAAGCGATTGTGCTCAATCTGCGCCTAGCTCCAACAAGTTGCTACACCATCGGGTTCGGGCGCGTGCGGGACCCCGACCGCGTGGTTCGAGTGGCGGAGACCGATCGAAACGCTGCGGCCGACTTGCTTCTTTCCAGTTCGATAAGCGGAGCTCCTCAGTTAGCTGATTGGCCAGACGAGTTGGCTGCGAGATTACTGGAATGCCCGGCGGTGAAGTTGTCCGCGTGGAGCGAGCAGAAAGGAATTGCGCCGTGGACGATATCGCGGGGATTTGTCCAAGTGTTTGGGGTCTCTCCGGAGGCGTTTCGCGCAAGGGTTCGTGCTCAGAAGGCGTGGAAGGCAGTTCAGGGGACGACCGTCTCACTAGCAGCGATTGCCGCTGAACTTGGCTTTGCCGATCAGGCGCACATGACGCGCAGCGTAAAGGCCTTGACTGGTCACGCGCCGCAAGCGTGGCGCTCGGCTGCAAATAGATTCAAGACAGGTGGACGCCGCCCCGCTTAGAAACAATGAATGCGCCAAGTCTCTTATCTCTTCTGGTTTCTTCTATTGTTCTCAACCGAGCCCGCTTGTCTGTCCCCTTTGCATGCCCAGACAGCCTCGGATCGTCCGGTCACCAATTGGCAACTGCAGCCTTCTCTCAAATATGACACCGTCTGCCTGCTTAATGCCTTGAGCGGTGATCCGTTCTACCTGCACTACTATCAAGCGGAATACGACCACTTCCATCCGCTGTTCACGCCACAAGAGCAGGCCGCTTTCATTCAGTTGAAACGCGTAATCAAGGATGAAGGACATGGAATCATTTCCGCAGAGCTAGCGCTCTACTACTCCGTGGTAGACGATGAAACGCTGCCAGAAATGATTCGCACCGCTCACGACGCCTCGCGAATGCAAGCGGCCCTCCAAAAAACTTCTTACTGGAATGAGGATTCCTGGCAGAACTTCCAGTCTGCGCGGCCGGCACTGGAAGTGGCCCTCCGAGCCTTGGACCGCGTCGGGTTTCCCAGGTACTGGGCAGCGAATGCCAAACCAAGGGTCGAGGAGCGCATCAAACAGCTTTCACCGGAACTGCCAAAATACGACATCGTTCCTGCGATCGAGACCCATCTTGGGTTTCCCCTGCCATCGCATACCGTCAAAATCTACCTGCTGATTTATTCCGAGCCCCACGGGATCCGCATCACTGGACTTCGATTTCTGACTCACGTTTCCTATCCGTTCAGCATCGTGTTGCACAACGCCATTCATGAATCCATGCACCCGCCTTATCGTACAGACGATGCCAAAATCCGCAATGCCGTCGACCTGCTGGGAAAAGATCCAACGGTTTTCGACAAGGTTCAGAACCACAATCCTTCTTTCGGATACAACACGGCACCGGGCTACATTGAGGAAGACTCTGTACAGGCGCTGGAACAGATCGTGAGTGAGGAATTTGGTATCAGCCACAACGCTTGTGAATATTGGCGACAACAGGACGATGGAATGCACGTCCTCGCTGCTGCGTTGTACGCAGGTTATAAGCGCGCGTACGCCAAAATTCCCCAACCATATTCGCAATGGTTCATAGCTGCGGTGCAGAGTGGACAGCTTCGCGGAAGTGCTCTTAAGGAGACGATTCAGTCTTTCTTTTCCACACCGATCTGCCACAACCCCTGATTTACTTCTTGACCCATGCGCTCTAAGCCCGCAGATCTAAGCCCGCAGATGGGCCAGAAGTCCGCTTTGGGGACGTAATGCGGTCGTCAAAGTTGTGAGATCACATAGACTAGGAATTCGGTCCAACTTCAGTCTAGTTTAAGAGGTGGTTGCACCGCATGTCGTCGCGTAGGCGACACCAGACGCGGCACTTAGTGTTTGACCCTGACCCTGCCTTGTTGCAAAGCAGGTGCTCTCCCAGCTGAGCTACACGCCCGTGCTGACGCTATGATTCTACTACATCGCTTCGGCAAATGACTGCCTAGCCGGTGAGCAAGCGGTTTGTGGGCACGTCGAATATCGATGGGACTGCTTTAGGCTCCGACGCGGTGACGTATTTGGGGCACCGTTGAAGCCGATCTTTCCAAAAGCACCACGCCAGGCGGAGAAGCGTGGAGATGATGCCGTTCGATTAGGTCGGGCGCTCGAAGGATTGCAACTTCGAAGCTAGTGGAGGCGAGGCGGACGAGTTCTTATGTTTTTGCGGGGGCCACTAACGAACGGGCTGCCGGTCTCATAAAACCGCAGAAGGCGGCGCACCTCGCGGGTGATGCCGATGCGCACCGTTGTGCTGATGTGGGGAGTTGCTCGGACCGCGGTGCCAAGCCAAAGCGGACCGTTGGCACACAGGTCCACTCCGTCTAACCGCCGGTCGATTTGCAGGGCAGCCGCGAGGCGTCCCGGTCCTCTTGCCAAATCGGTGAGTTTGTCGGCTTTGCGGAGCCGCTTCATTAGGTCGATTCCTTCGAGAGGCTCGATGGCGCGCAACAGGACTCCTGCGCCGACCGCCGGTTCTTCAGCGGACACGTTGAGCATATACGAGGTCCCATAGATGAAGTACACATAGGCGAAGCCCCGGTGCAGAAATAGGGATTGGTTGCTGGGCGTTCGTCCACGATAAGCATGGCCACTGGAATCGCCGGGAGGGTAAGCCTCGGTCTCGACAATACGACCGCTAATGCGGTGTCGCCCGGTCTCGCGCACAATGGTTTTGCCGATGAGAAAAACGGCCAGCTCAGCCGCATCAGTTGGCAAGCTGGCCCGCGATAGCCGCCGGACTGTTTTGGGGAGATGAGAGGCGGTCTGCAATGGAATACCTTGATGCGATCTGCCACGCCGAGATGATGTAGAGCCGCTCATCGCAGCTCCGTTTGGCCGCTAGAGAGTGTAATGTGAGAACTGCGGAAAAGGTCGAACGAAGGTTCTTAGGGCTAAAGCCCTCCTCCTTTTCTGAGAGTTGCGTGGGGGCTGAAGCCCCCACCTCCTAAAAAGCGCGTGTTTCCCGCAGGCTGTGTAGCGGTGCCCTGACGAAAAACGTGAGTTCTCACACAGACTCTCGAACTCCTGGGAAGCCAAAACGCGGCCGGGGCACGCGCGGATACGTTCAGGCGGTAGTGTGCTTGGCAGTTGGGTGCACTTCCCGAAGGAGTCCGGTCTCCACGTCGAAAATGACGCCGCGCACGGGGATTTCTTTGGCAATCCAGGGATGGGACCTGACTTTCTTGATCTGCTCCCGGGTATTTTCCTCAGGGTCCTTATAGGAGAAGAAGCGCATGGGAGCGGGCGAAGCATCACCGGTGGAAGCGCTCAGCTTGGCATTCAGGTCGTGATCCGTGAATGTGGTAAAGCCGCAGCCAGTGTGGTTGAGAAGGAGTATTTCTGTGGTCCCTAGGACACGGGTGGAAACGACAAGCTCGCCGAGAACATCTTCTGTTACCGCGGGTCCGCCGGTTCGGATCACGTCGATATCGGCTTGCGGCAGACCCAAGATTCCAGGAAGGTCTGAGAGACGGGGATCCATACAGGTCACAACGACGATTTTGGGGGCGGGGCGCTTTCCGAGTGCAGGATCATAATTTTTAGCATAGTGGCGGTTTGCCGCCAGAGCCTTATCGATAATACTCATGATTTTCTCCTGACGGGCGAGCGGTGAGGCCAAGCCCGTTTTTTGGGGTGTCGCTGTTCCGAGCGAATCGGTTGCGATGGGAGCGATTACAACCGGGGTGCGCCGGCGAATCAATTGGACGATGGTATCGGCGATACCTTGGTACGGGGCGTGAAGAATAAAGTACGCACTACGCTCGCGCAAATGTCTCCAAGCTATCGATACCTTCGTCTAATAGATTCGTCCTCGTGATTCTGGCCCAATCAAGGCCCGGAAGATCGGAGCAATTATGAACGCTGCAATCCCTGTTTCGCACAGCGAGCGGAAACCGGAACTCCAAGGGCAAACCGTGGTGGTAATCGGAGGAAGCGCCGGGATCGGGCTGGAGACGGCCCGACGAGCAAGTGCCGAGGGTGCGAAGCTAATCCTTACGGGTCGCAGTGCGGAGCGGCTGCAGCGGGCAGCGAGCGAGGTCGATTCGCAGAGCACAAGCGTTTTTGACGCCACCGATGCCGCGCTGCTGGATCAGTTCTTCCGCGAGTTGCCGAGCGCAATCGATCACATCATGGTGACCGCTGGCCGGCCCCATTACGGCCGCATCATCGATTTAGATGTCGCGCAAGCGCGGGGTGTGCTGGACGAGCATCTGCAACTCTTCATTGGAGTCGCGCGTAACGCAGTTGATAAGGTTAAAGCCGGGGGAAGTTTGATCTTTATGGGAGGCACGGGAGGCCGCCGTCCGGGCATTGGAGTCGGAATCGCCTCGACCGTGACGGTCGCACTTCCCGCGCTTACGGCCAACCTGGCGCTGGAACTGGCACCGATTCGCGTGAACCTGATCGCGGCTGGATTTGTTGACACGGAGTTGTCCGCATCCCTGTTGGGGGATGAACTGGAAAACCGCCGCAGCGAGCTTCGAGCCAAACTGCCCATCCGGCGAGTAGTGCAACCAACAGATGTCGCCGCCCTAGCCGTACACATCATGATTAATACTGCGCTTACGGGCGCAACCTACGACGTCGACGGTGGACAGCAGTTCGTAAACGCCTAGTCGAGGAAGGCGGCGTATACGGACGTGGGCAGCGATTTTAGGTAAAGAATAAGGAGGAGATATGGCAAGTGCGGGTGCGTTTCCGGGCCGTGAATCGATGAGTGGCACAACCGGCGAGAAAGTGGATATGAGGTTCGAGGTGGTTGTTATTCCGGTCGCGGATGTGGACCGCTCGAAGGAGTTCTACACGAAACTGGGCTGGCGTCTGGACGCGGACTTCCCGTTCGAGAACGGTTTCCGAATTGTGCAGTTCACGCCGCCGGGCTCTGGGTGCTCGATTCAGTTTGGGACGAAGATGACGCCCGCTGCGGCGGGCTCGGCCCAGGGCCTGTACTTGATCGTGCCCGACGTGGAGGCAGCACGGAAGGATCTAGTGGCGCGCGGTATCGATGTGAGTGAAGTGTTCCACGCGGGAACGCCAGGGGCGCAATTTCAGATCGACGGCGGCGGTCGCATTAATGGGCCAGCACCCGAACACGCCAGCTACAGATCGTTCGCCACGTTTCGTGACCCCGACGGCAATGGATGGCTGTTTCAGGAGATCACAACCCGGCTGCCCGGGCGAGGACTCGGCAATCCGGATATCGCCACGCTGACCGGGCTGTTGCTGGAAGCCGAGAAGCATCATGGCGAATACGAGCCTACTGCTCCGAAGCACCACTGGTCGGGCTGGTACGCCGCGTACATTGTGGCGCGGGAGGAGGGCAAGACCCCCGAAGAGGCAGCCAAAGAGGGCAAGATGCACATAGAAGGGGCACGCTGAGCAGGGGTGAGATCGGAGGATTGCAAGCATGCGTTCAGATATTGCGCCCGGAAGAGTTTTTCCCGACTATGAGCTGCCGGATCACGCCGGGAAACAGCGCAAGCTCAGCGAACTGCAGGGGGACGATCCGCTGATCCTGACGCTGTCGCGCGGGCACTACTGCCCAAAGGAACACCAACAGCATCTGGAACTCGCGGCGTTCTACCCAAAGATCGCGGTCGCGTACACGCAAATCGCGACGATCGCCACCGACGAGCACCATACGCTGCAGGAATTTCGAGCATCGGTGGGAGCACAGTGGACATTTCTCTCCGATCCTCGGCGAATCGTCCAGAAGGATCTAGACATCCAGGAGTACACCGACCCCGAACACAACCCGATGATTCCGCACACGCTGGTTCTGAAGCCGGGCCTGGTGGTGTATAGCATCTACAACGGCTACTGGTTCTGGGGCCGTCCGTCGGTAGTCGATCTTTGGCACGACCTGCGCGCAGTGACGAAGGAAATCCGAGCCGACTGGGATCTGAGCAAACCGGGCCTCCGCGAGGCATGGAATGTGGGGAACCACTCGGCTTTTCACGGGTGGAATAAGCAGGCGGGTGGGGGGAATCGATAACAGGGAGTCCAAGAGAATGGACAGTGGAAAGAGGGGGGTATTTAGGCGAAATGGCTCGCCTGGTCTCAGTAAATGTCGGCCTACCGCGTGACGTGACCTGGAATGGGAAAACGGTGCGAACAGCCGTATGGAAATCACCGGTTGCAGGGAAGCGCATGGTGCGCAAACTCGACATCGATGGTGATGGGCAAGGTGATCTCGCGGGTCACGGAGGGGAGCACCGCGCCGTATTTGTGTATCAGATGGATTCATACCATCACTGGGAGCGCTTTCTGGGTCGGAGCGATTTTGTTTTTGGGCAGTTCGGGGAAAACTTCACGGTGGAAGGGCTGTTGGATGACGAGGTTTGCATCGGAGATCGATATCGCATTGGTGACGGAATTTTCGAGGTGACGCAGCCACGGGTGACGTGCTATCGCGTGGGCATGCGCATGAATGAGCCTCGTATGGCGGCGCTACTGGTAGCCCATCGAAGGCCGGGATTTTACTTTCGCGTGCTGCAGGAGGGAGAAGTTGCTGCGGGCGATGAGATTGTAAAAATTGCTGACGGTCCAGAGCGAATCACCGTGGCTGAGATTGATGCCCTACTGTATCTGCCCGGACATTCCCGCGAACAGCTGCAGCGCGCGCTGCAGATCCCCGCACTGAGCAAGGGGTGGCAGAGTTCGTTCCAGGCAATGCTGCAACAAGACTCGAGTTCCAAAAGCGCGGCGGGGAATGCGGGACTCGCATATGAGGAGCAAGCGCCAGCATGGCCGGGCTTCCGCCAAATGCGAGTCACGCAGATGCAGAAGGAGAGCGATAGCGTGACTTCCTTGGTCCTCGAGCCGGTCGATGGGGCGGCTCTCCCGGTCTTCCAGGCGGGTCAATTTGTTGTCTTGCGGTTACAGGTGCAAGCGGAGCAGCCTGCGATTCTTCGCAGCTATTCGTTGTCGGATTTGCCGGTAAGCGATCATTTTCGGATCTCCGTTAAAGGCGAATCGAAAGGTGTGGGAAGTTCGTTTCTGAGGACGCAAGTGCGAGAAGGGACGGTATTGGATGTGAGCGCACCGCGCGGAAGCTTTACGCTACGTCCCGGCGAGAATTCAGTGGTTTTGCTGAGCGCGGGAGTCGGGGCAACGCCGGTGATGTCGATGCTGCACGCGCTCGTTGCCGAAAAATCGAAACGAGAGATTTGGTGGATCTATGGAGCGCGGAATAGCGTCGATCATCCATTCGCGGGAGAATCCCGTTCTCTGCTGCAACAACTCTCTCGCGGACGAAGGTACGTGGTGTACAGCAGACCCGGAGCAAGCGACCAACTTGGGTTGGACTTTGATGCCTCCGGTCACATCGACTCCGCCTTGCTCGAGAAGATTGGAGTATCAACTAATAGCGATTTCTATCTGTGTGGCCCGCCTTCGTTCTTAGAGAATATGCGAGAAGGGCTGCGAAACTGGGGCGTGCCCGCCAAAAACGTGCACACCGAAATCTTTGGTACGTTGGAGGGCATTACCCCTGGTATGGCGCGGGTGGGTCACAGCCCGTACGTACCGCAAGGGCCCCCAGGACCTGGCCCGTCGGTGTCATTTGCGCGCAGCGGGATCACCGCCACGTGGGACCCGAAATATCAAAGCCTGCTGGAATTGGCGGAAGCGTGCGACGTTCCGGTCCGATGGTCCTGCCGCACGGGAGTGTGCCACACGTGCATGACGGGTCTGATTGGTGGATCGATTAGTTACAACCCGGAACCACTGGAGAGACCGGCGGAAGGCAATGTACTGGTGTGCTGCTCGCAGCCAAGGGCAAATGTAATTCTTGATCTTTGAGAAGTTACGACGCCGAGAAAGTGTGGGCCCGGGGAACTCATGGATGTCCGACCTGAGTTTGAAGTGCTGTGGCTGGCGGTTGATTCCTCAGTAGGTTTCCGGTAGCAAATTCCAGGTTGACGGCTTCCAGGAATAATTCAGATCGAGCGGCGACGCTGGATAGGCGAGCTTGGGCCAACTGCTTCTCCGCGGTAACCACGTCGACGAGATTTTTGACTCCATATTTGTAGGCATCGAGCGAAGCGGAGTAAGAGGCGTTGGCGGACTCAAGAAGCGCCACAGCGGCGTCTTCCTTGCGCAAGGCCGTGCGGAAGGCAATGTAAGCGGTCCAGACCTCGCGGGTGGTCTGATCATGTTTGGCGGTAAATTCATCCTGAGCTTCGCGGCGCTTCGATTCGGCGATCAACAATTCGTTTTTGCGCACACCCCCGTCAAAAATGCGCCAATGGACACCGAGTGAGACCGACCAAGTCGGCTCGCTGGCGCGACCGAGCTCGCCATAATCGGCCGTGGGCCAAACAGAGGTCTGCGCAGCCGAACCGGAGAGAACGATCTGCGGTTTGTACTCGGCCCTGGCGGCACGAATGTCAGCTTCGGCGGAGCGGATGCGCAGAGCTTGTGCCATGAGGTCGGGGCGGTCTTTCATCGCGCGATCGATCAGCGCCTCGATGGACATGGTGAGTTTGTCGGGCAACGGCGCAGTTCGCTGGCTGTCAATGGCTATGTTGGGAGAAGGATCAGCGCCAACCGCTTCGGTTAAAGTGACGCGAGCAACCTTTTCGTCGCCATCCGCGGATTCCACGTCAAATACGGCCTGGGAGGTTTCGGCGCGGGCGTTGAGAACATCGGGAAGAGTGGCAAGGCCGTTGTCCAGACGATTTTCGGCGGCATCCTGGGTGGTTTGTGCAGTGTGCAAGGTATCCTGCGCCGCCTGCAATCTTTCCTGTGCAGTCATGAGCTGGTAATAGGCAGTGGCGACGCGAAATGCGAGCGCTTGATTTACTTGAATGAAATCCGCACCCGCAGCGAGCTTCCCGGCTTTCGCGGAGTCTACGTGGGCCTCGCGTTTGCCAAAGTCAAAGATGAGATATTGCAGCGTGACGGCGGGTTCGACGATGGGTATCTCGACCATAACGTAGCCGCGAGGAGCGAGCGGTTTCGGGAATGGATCCACCAAACGCTGGTCGCCGAAAACCGCTAAACCGTCTAAGTCGGGATAATAGGCCGCTTTTGCCAGACCGAGCTCTCGTGCTTTCTGCTTTGCGCGCTCCCAGATGGTACGCGTGTCGGGATTGTGATCTTCGGCAATGTCAATGAGCTCGGCCAAGGTGTAGGGGTGAACTGGATCGAGAGTCGCTGTTCCCGCACTAGGCGTTTCGCGAGCGGCACAGTCGGAGACAGCGGTGGGGGAAGATACTTTACCGGCGCATTGGCCGAGAGCTTGGGTGGCGGAGAAGGCGAGAAGAAGCGAGAGAAGCAGAACGTTCCAGGTTGGGCGCATCTTCCGGTTCATTTCGAGCAACACGCCGGCAATCGCCAAGCACACTCCTCGCGTAGGGGCGCTGTCGCAATAATTACCTGTGCCTCGCCCAGTTCTTGCAATTTCTCGGATGCGTTTGCCGGTTGGCTGTGGGCCGAACGGCTTCGTTATCGCGTTGACAACCGCATCTAGATCGCGTTTTGCCATCTGCATGTTGTCCGCGTACACCGAGCTGGAGAACGATTGTTTCGTGCTCGGCAGTCATTAAGGCAGAAGTGCGGAGGCGGGTCTATTAGACGAACGTATTGCCCCCACAGCGGTGGCAACGAGCAAACTGCGCGGGCGCCAATATGCTCGCTGGATACGAAGGTATTGATTAATACCTTCGTCTAATAGATTCGGTCGCTAACTCTGTGGCCCAATCCTGTATCGGCGAGGTGGTGAACACGAGCAAGAGCAAGATCCGACGCATGCGAGGTGTGGTGAAATGAATACCGAATCCAAGGGGCGCGATCGACGCGAAGTGAGCGCATTTTGGTTCCTTGGTGGTGTATGTCTGGCGGCACCGCTGGTGTTGGCTGGTTGCTCGCACGCGCCGGAATACAGCATTTTCGGGTCTTTTTTCCCCGCGTGGATCTTCTGCTCGGCGGGCGGTCTGGTACTGGCGACAGTTGCACGCGTGCTGATCGCGCGCACGGTTCTTGCGGACCACCTGGCTGCACCGGTGCTTTTCTATCTCAGCATGGCGGTCTTTTTGGCGAGCATGTTGTGGCTGGCCTTCTACAGCTAGGAAAAGGCAATGCCAAATCAAGACACTGAGCAACCAGGGCAGGACAAGCGGACCGCGAAACTTGATTGGTACGGCCAGGTGTCCACCGCAGGGATGGTGCTGCTGGCGATCATTGGTTTGATTGCGGTCTACGAAGTCTCAACGCGGCATCCGCAGACCGATGACGCCGAAATCTTTGCCAACTTCATCGGAATCGCCCCGGTTGTCGAGGGGCCGATACTGCACCTGAATGTGGTCGACAATCAGCACGTCAAACAGGGGGATCTACTTTTCGAAATTGATGACCGGCCGTATAAGTATGCGCTGGACCACGCTGTGTCGGACCAGGCGGCCCTTGAAGGACAGATCGTGGATGAAGAGCGGCGGATTCGGGCCGAAGTGCACGCGGTAACCGCGTCGGGGGCTGCAACGCGCAGCGCCAGCGCCAACGTGGACCGGGCGCAGGCCTCGATCCGAGAGGCGGAGGCCGATGTGGCGCACTCTGAGGCTGCGCTGGACCGGGCCAAAACTGAGTGGACCTACGCCGGAAATAACCTGCACCGCGTGGAGCCGCTGCTCGCCAAACAGTACGTTACGGTGGACCAGGTGGACCAGGCGCGTACGGCAGAGCAAGCCGGCGCGCAGTCGGTGCAAGAAGCCGAATCACAATTGGCTCTCAATCGAGCGCACCTCAACTCCATGCGGGCGGCCCTGGCGGAGGCCAAGGCCTCGGCAGAGCAAAGCACGGCGCAGTTGCATCAATCGCAGTCCAGCGTATTGACTCTTGATCCCCTCGTGGCGCAACGGCAGGGACGGGCTGCGGCAATCAGCAACGCCCAGTACAACTACAACGAGTGCCGCGTGTACGCGCCATTCGACGCACGTGTAACCAACCTGGTGATTTCCGAAGGCGCCTATGCTCACGTAGGACAGGAGATTTTCACGCTCATCGACACGCGCGTCTGGTGGGTGCTGGCGAATTTCCGCGAGACGCAGCTGAAGCATATCCAGCCGGGGATGACAGCCGACGTCTACGTTATGTCTGATGCGGGACTGCGATTCACGGGGGTGGTCGAGAGCACGGGCTACGGCGTGATACCCGATCCGTCGATCGTGGGCCGAATCACGTCCGGCCTGCCCGACGTGCAGCGCACCCTGAGTTGGGTACACCTGGCCAGCCGCTACCCCGTACGCATCCGGATTCAGTCACCGCCCTCCGACGCGATACGTCTGGGGGAATCTGCCGTAGTAGTTATCCGGGGATACCAGCGGAAGCGCTGAGATGGCGACCCGAGCCACCCCGCTCCGCGACCAGTTGGCGCGTGGAACTGCGTCTTGGGGTTGGTTTCGCGAATTCATCCGCTGGGAAGTGGCGCCGTATCCAGGACGGGTGAACACGGTGATCCGCATGACGATTGCGGCGACGCTGGTCATGGTCATCGTCATAACGTTCCGCATTCCGAACGCGTTCTTGGGTGCGCTCTTTGCGATTCTGCTTGCTCGGGAAAATCTCGCCGCCACGTGGCACGCGGGGCGAATGATTGTGGTAGCCTTTGTGGGCGCTAGCCTTTACACCCTGCTGGGGATGATACTGTTCCGCGGGTACCCCATCACTCATTTCTTTTGGGTAATCGGAAGCCTGTTTCTGCTCTTTTTCGTGATGCGCACGACGAGGAACTACGCGGCCGCATTGGCTTTCGCCATTCCGATTGGCGTCGCCTTGCCAGTATGGGACCGCTCGGTACCGAGCGAAGCGCAAGTAGAGGGTACTCTGTGGCCTGTCTTGGTGATCGCCGTGGGCGCCGGGGTCACTGTGGGAACCGAAGCGCTGTACCGCATCTTCGATCGCTCCGATCCGCTCATTGCATCCGTGGACAATCTGTTGCTGGTGGTGCAGCAGGTGGCGGAAAGCCTTGGCGCGCACCATGCATTACCGAAGCCGGTCCTCGCGAGAGTTGTTCAATACGATAGGATCGGCACAGGCCGACTGAGGATGATGTTGCAGCGCCAAGGTCTGGACCCGACCCACCGGGCACAGCGAAGCGCGCTGATTTCGCTAGCAGGCCGGCTGATTGGACTTGCCGCGAATATTGAGCGCAGTGACCCGCAGCCCAGCGACGCCGCCGCGATGCGCCTGCGCGCACTTTCTCAGAGGCTGGAAGCAATTCGAAAGGAGCTGCGCGAATCCGGAGTTATTTCCGCATCTGCTCCTGTGCTTGAGGGGCAGCCGTCCTCCAGCTTTCCCATGCTGCAAGAGATGGAACGAATCGTCGCACTGATGACCCGAGTCTTCCAGGCCGATGAGATCGCGGGAGGTTCCCAGGACGCGCCAGGACGGAACTGGTGGCGCGCGGTGTTTCAGCCGGATACATTCGAGAACCCGGAATATAAGCGATTCGCCTTTGCCGGATGCCTGGCGGCGAGCATTTGCTACGTGCTGTACAACGCACTCGACTGGCCCGGCATCGGCACGACCGCGGTGCTTACTTGCATTGTTACTGCACTGACCACGATTGGCACTTCGTTCCAGGCGCAATTTCTGCGCCTTGCCGGATTTGTCGTGGGAGGGCTGATTATGGGAATTTCGGCGCAGATTCTGATCCTACCCGGTATCGACAGCATCTTCGGGTTTACGGTTTTCTTTGCGGCAGGGACCGCGATCGCCGCGTGGTTCGCGACCTCGAGTCCGCGGCTTTCCTTTTTTGGGGTCCAGATTGCGCTGTCGTTTTACTTCGTCAACCTGCAGGATTCGCAGATCCAGACGGACCTGACCATCGCGCGCGACAAGGTAATCGGAGTGTTACTGGGCATTCTCGCTATGGGCTTTGTCTTCGATCGCTTCGGGACAAAGAGCGATAAGGAGCAGCTGCAGAAGCTGCTGGTGCGGAACGTACAGATGCTGGCGCAGCTCGGAGCTGGCGCGGTGGGCGGCGACAGAGGTATTTCCGTGTCAGAGATCAGCCGTCTCCGCAGTCAGATCAACGACAACTTCGCGAGTCTGGAATCGCAGACAGATACCGCGCGGTTTGAGATTGAGTTTCGGCATCGGCGTGAGGGAGACGTGGCCGAGTGTCAGCGGATTCAGAAGGCTCAGCCAGCGTTGCGCTCGATCTACCTGCTGGAACTCAGCCTGCTGTCCCATCGTGAGGTACGAGAGAGCGGGTCCGAATTGACCGAGCAGCAAAATCAGGCGCTGGACCATTTCCTGAAGGAGTATAGCGATGAACTGACGTACACTGCCGCATGGATCGCCCACAAAGAGGCCGCCCCTGCACGAATCAGCTCTGACTCCGTGCGGCGATTACAGCAAGCGGTCGAGGAGCACAGCTCCGCGAACGCGCAGGCTATCGTTGAAATCTGTGAGGATATGGTCTCCTCGGCGCTCATGTTGCGGAACCAATGCTAGTTTGCGAGCAGACGAGTCATGTGTAACTGTCGCGCGTGGCAGCGAGTCCTACTTGAGTATGGCCGATACCATCGTCCAATTGCTTGCGGTCCGCGCCTCTGGTGTGATGGCTTCGTGGCAAGCGATTAGCCAGGTAGGGGCAACAAAAGGATTTTGAGAGGGGAACACAAGCAATGAGAGTTCGCCAGCGGGCTCAGGCGTTTCGAAGAGAGGGATAGGAGTCCAGAAGTGAAGCCAATCCGCGTGGTTATTATCGGTGGAGGGTTTGCGGCCGTAAAATTCGCAAAAACTCTTCGTGGCAAGCTGCGCGCATCTGAGTGTGAAATTCTGCTGTTCAACCGCGAGAACCACATGGTCTTTCATCCCCTGCTCGCGGATGTCGCGGGAGCCTCCATCAATGTCGACGCCGCGGCAGCTCCGCTCCGGCAAATGCTGCCCGGCGTGGGTTGCCGCACCGAGCGGGTCCAGAGAATTGACCTGGCCGCTTCCGAAATTAAATATGACGAGGGAAACGGCGTGCTGGCAAGCCTGCAGTACGATCACGTGATTATCGCCTGTGGCGCGGACAGCAACCTGGGCATCATCCCCGGCATGACGGAACACGCTTTCCCCTTCAAGGTGATGCGTGACGCCATTGACCTCCGCCAGCACGTCGTCCGTCAGATGGAACAAGCCGAAGCCACGAACGATGCCGAGCGCCGGTGTACGTTTCTCCATTTCATCATTGTGGGCGCCGGGTTCAGTGGGGTCGAAGTCGCCGGCGAACTCAACGAACTGGTTCGCAGCAGCACCCGGTTCTACCGCAACTTCCACAAAGAAGATGTTGTAGTTACCATGGTGCATTCGCAGGAGCAAATCTTGCCGGAAGTGGCGCCTGCTCTGCGCGAATTCGCGCGCAAGAAAATGGAAAAGGCCGGCATCACGATTTTGCTGAAAACTCGTGCCGTCGCCGCCACGCACGGGGGCGTCGAACTCGACGATGGCCGCAAACTCCAGGGAGCCACCATCGTTTGCACCATAGGGACCACGCCCTCTGTCCTGGTTCGAAACCTCAATGTGCCTAAAGAAAAGGGGCGCATCCGCACCGCTCCCGAAATGCGCATTGAGGGACAAACCAACGCGTGGGCCCTGGGCGACTGTGCGCTGATCATCAACGACTTCGACAAAAAGCCTTCCCCAACGACCGGCCAATTCGCCGAACGGCAAGGGCGGCAAGCTGCGCTCAATCTGGTGCGCATTCTGCGCGGCGAGCCCACCAAACCGTTCCGCTTCAAAATGCTCGGGCAGCTCTGTTCTATCGGGGGCTATTCCGCGGTGGCCGAAATGTTCGGCATGAGAGTTTCCGGTTTCCCGGCATGGTTTATGTGGCGGGGCGTATACCTGCTCAAACTGCCGACGTGGTCACGCAGATGCAAAGTCGCGCTCGATTGGACGTGGGACGTGCTCTTCCCTCGCGATCTCAGTTTCCTGAACACGGACACTTCGCTAAACGTAGCCCACGCCTACTTTCTTCCCGGGGATTACATTCACCGCCAAGGGGAACTGGCACGGACGTTTTGCATCATCGATGAAGGGGAAGTCGAAGCGCTGCAAGTGAGACCGCCGGATCCGGAACCGAAGCTTATCGCGGTGCTGAGCAAGGGCGATTTTTTCGGCGAGGCTACCCTGCTCGGCGATCACCGCCACGAAACCAGCATCCGGGCGCGTACTGTCGTCCGGCTCACACAGATTGGCAGTGGCCTCTTTGCCCAAATCGCGGGGGCATCCACGCCGCTGCGCGACTTGCTATCGCGCACGCTTACTCGGCGCTCCGGAGATTTCTGGCGCCGTCTGCCTCTAGCCAAGTCTCTGCTGTCGGATGTGACGTTGAGCTCGCTGCTCGATCCTCTTCCCGCCAAATCTCTCAACAAAGACACGACTTTTGCCGATGCGGTGGTGGCCTTGGACGAAACCCCCACAGGGGAGCTTTTGATCCTGGACGAAGAGCAGCGACTCTGGGGCACCCTGGACCGCAACGACCTCTACGATATGACCGCGCGCATCGCCACCATGCCGCAGGAAGAACGCGGCGACCTAACCCGCCGCAAACTGAAGGATCTGCTCACAGGCAAACCCCTGTATGTCAGTTTGGAGGACCCACTGTTGGTGGCCGCCGCGACTATGCTCGATCACGGCATTTTCTGGATCCCCGTCGTTCGCTCCAAACTCGACATGCAACCGGTAGGCTGCCTTCGCGGCGAAAGAATCCGCAGCCGCATGATCGAAAAACTCAGCAAAGGCGAGAGCGGCCACGCCCAAGCGCAAACTGCCGGCTAGCTGGAAGGCGCGGAGGCGGCGCCGATCAGCATCTGTTCATTGACGGCCCGGATAACGGCGGTCTAGGCGGCAAATGGAGTCGAGCATGGCGCCCAGCTTTTTCGATTGCCCTTCATGTCCATTGTGAAGAGCGGGCGTGATCAGGGTCTTGCAGTGCCAATACTTAGGTGTAATTGACGTCGTAGCGGTTCCACCGCATTGTTGTGTGATGAAGTTGCCGAACGGAGGGAGTGGTATTCACCGGCTAGTGGTGGCCGTTGTCGATGATGATGAATCTGTCCGCGAGTCGCTGCCAGACTTGTTGGGGGAATTCGGATTTGAGGCTCGAGCGTTCCCGTCCGCAGAAAAGTTCCTGGTGTCGAACAGCGTTGGTCAAGCGAACTGCCTGTTGCTGGACATCGCCATGCCGGGTATGACAGGATTTGAACTCCAGCAGGAACTGAAGGTTCGCGGCAAGAACATACCGATCATCTTCATAACCGCCCAAAAAGACGACACGGTTCGCCGGCGAGCGATGGAACGAGGAGCCGTGGGAGTCCTGCTGAAACCGTTCAGCGATACGGCACTTCTGAGCGCGCTGAATACGGCGCTGGGCTTGGGTTGAGTAGCGGGGCGGTCTTGTAGGGTAAGGAGAACGGCGAATTGGACGGAGGCACCAGGTCAGGGGTCATTGTCCATGTCGCAGGCTACATCCATAGTATTTGTTGTAGACGATGATATTTCCGTACGAGAGTCCCTGGAATTGCTGATCCGATCGGAGGGTTGGCTGCCGGAGACTTTTTCGTCGGCGCAGGATTTTCTGGTGCGCTCGCGGACGCCTGTTCCGAGCTGCTTGTTACTCGATATTTCCATGCCAGGGCTGAATGGCCTCGAGTTGCAGAAGCGTGTTGCGGCCGAACACCCGGACGTGTCCATTATCTTCATCACCGGTCACGGCGATGTGCCCAAGACAGTGCAAGCCATGAAGGCAGGGGCTGTCGAATTCCTTACGAAGCCATTCAAGGAGGACGTGCTACTGAACGCGGTTCGGCAAGCGCTGGAACGCAGCCGGGCTGCTCTTGACCAGCAAGCGGAGATCAAGGAACTGCGGGAGCGTTACGCCGCGCTTTCGCCTCGGGAACGAGAAGTCATGGCGTTGGTGGTCTCCGGCCGATTGAACAAACAGGTTGGCGGAGAACTGGGCATCAGCGAAATCACGGTAAAAGCTCATCGGGGGAAGGTCATGCAAAAGATGAAGGCTGATTCGCTGCCGGATCTGGTAAAAATGGCAGCTAAGCTGGCCCTGACCTTGTCTGGGAGTTGAGCGAGCTTTCGCGACCTGAGTTCTTATTTTCTGCGCGGGTCAATCAAGCGGTCGGTACATCAGGTGGAGTGCCGCCAATACCTTGGTCTGATTGTTCTGCCTCGACCCTGCTGTTCTGATGGGTTGGCGGCCTCCGTATATCGAAAGGCTGGAGGAGTAGAAGGACATGAGCACGAAACCGAAGTTAGAGCAGTCCGGGCAAGAGGAACAAATCCGTCAGGCCCTCAATACGCACTGGCAGGCCTCGGCAGCCGGGGATGCAAACACAGAACACGATATTTACGATGACGATGCCATTTGCGATTATCCCCAGTCGGGCGAGCGAATCCTGGGACGAAATAATTTGCAGGCCTTGCGGAGCCACCATCCGGGCAAGCCGTCCGGGTTCCAGGTCAAACGGATCCTCGGAAACGGGGATCTCTGGATCACCGAATACACCATCATGTACCAGGGGCGAGCGGCATACACAGTGAGTATTATGGAATTTCGCAACGGCAAGGTGGTCCACGAAACACAGTACTTCGCGGATCCCTTCGAGGCGCCAGCCTGGCGCAAGCAATGGGTTCAGCAGACGACCTGATGCAGGGAAATACGCTGAAGCGCGGCAAACATCTGGCGCAGTTCTCCCAGGCTGACCAGCAGTCGAAGGGTGCCAAGCTGGCCACGGATCCTCTGCGGATACCCCCCGTTCGTGTGTTCGACTCCCATCCGAATGGCCAGATTCTTAGCGATTGAACCATTTTCCGCGGCACGGTAGTGTAGAAGCCCGCCTTTGCAGGGGACTTGTCAGGTGGGAGGGCAACGCTATGAAGACCACGGCTCCTATTGTTTTCGGCGGTTCGCAGCTCGCAGAGACGCGCCATGTTTGTGCGTTTTTTAACAGCAACGAGGAGGAATACCGGGTACTACTGCCGTTTATTAAGGACGGATTCGAATGCGGCCACAAGGCCGTCCACGTGGTTAATCCGCACCAACGCAGCGAGCACCTACAGCGCCTGGTAGCTGCAGGAATTGACCCTGAAGGGGCAGAGCGCACCGGCCAATTCGAGCTACGAACGAACCATGACACGTACATACGCGACGGCCGATTCGATCAAGACCAGATGCTCCAAGCGTTCGAACAAATCGCCAGTGGCAATGACCCGGGTGGATTTCCACTCAGCCGAATAGTTTGTCGAATGGATTGGGCGGCGGAAGGGCAGTCGTATATCAACGATCTGATTGAGTTCGAATCGCGGGTCAATGACATATGGGAACACCACGACGACGCGGTGATCTGCACCTACCACCTTGGACAATTTGGCGGTGACACGGTGATAGACATCATGCGCACGCATCCAATGGTGATCATTGGCGGGATGCTGCAACGAAATCCATTCTTTGTACCCCCAGCGGAGTTCCTTCGAGAGATCCGGGAACGGCGAACTGGGCGGAGCTCCGCAACCTCACTAGGAAGCTAACATGGCAGCACAATCCGACGATCCCGCCGAGGAGATCAAGCGACTTCGGCGATGCATTAACGACTTGGTCAGCATCATCGCACTTCCCGCGACGCGAGCCGGAACTGAACCGTCGCGAATCGTTGGCGATTTGCTGGGTGCTCTCCTGAGCATACTCAGTCTGGATTTTGCCTATGCACGGCTGAACGACTTGGCGGGCACGCATCTGGAACTGGTGCGAACGGCCGCAGAGTGGGAACCGACACCGCATGCGCAGGCGATTGGCGAGATGCTACGGCCCTGGTTGGGAAATGAAACGCAAAATTGGCTACAACCCGTGCGAGGCACTCTCGAAGGGCGAGAAATGTCGATCTTTCCCTTGCAACTTGGAGTGCAGGGTGAAATGGGAATAGTTATTGCCGGCTCAAAGCGAGACGATTTCCCGCAGCAGACCGAGAGACTTGTTTTGAGTGTGGCAGCGAATCAAGCTGCCATCGGGCTGCAGGAGGCAAGCCTCCTGAGTGCACAGAAGCGGATCGCCAGCGAGCTCGACCGGCGGGTGGCGCGACGGACATCGGAACTCGCCGCCACCAACGAACAGCTCAGAAAGGAAATTGCCGAACGGAAATTGGCAGACAAGAGACTCCGGCGAGAAGAAACGGAACTTAAACGCAGTGAAGCGCATAAGGCAGCGATTCTGGACTCGTCCCTTGATTGTATCGTTGCCATGGACCACGAGGGCCGTATCACTGAATTCAACCCGGCCGCGGAGCGTACCTTCGGTTACAACAAACGGGAGGTCGTGGGTAAGCATCTGGCGGACGTCCTCATTCCTCCTTGGCTCCGTGAAAAGCACCGTTTGGGATTCGCCCGTCACCTCGCCACGGGTGAATCGCGAGTACTCGGTCGCCGCCTGGAGATGATCGCATTGTGTGCCGACGGAAGAGAAATCCCCGTCGAAATCGCAATCACACGCATCCAGCAGGAGGGGCCCCCGTCCTTCACTGGTTATCTGCGCGATATTACCGAACGCAAGCGCAACGAAGAAGCGTTGCTTGAGGCCCATGCGAAACTGGCGCAGAGCGAGGAGCAATGGCGGTCGGTGTTTGAAAACTCGGCAATAGGAGTTGCGCTGACAGACTTGAATGGGCGCTTTATCGCGGCGAACCCCGTTTACCAAAAGATGCTGGGATACACGGAACAAGAACTCGAACGACTTAGCTTCCTCGACATTACCGTTGCAGAAGACCGCAATCCCAGCTGGAGACTTGTCGAGGAGCTTTTAGAGGGAAAACGCCATCAATTTCAGATCGAGAAGCAGTATCGGCGGAAGAATGGCAGCACGGTGTGGGTGCGTAACAGCGTTTCAGTCATATCGGGAACAGCGCGGGTGCCACGATTTCTTATGGCGCTTTCTGAAGATGTCACCGAGCAACATGAAGCCAAGGCGGCCCTCGATAAGGCCCGATCCGATCTTGCCTATGTTGCGCGGGTTACGGCCCTGAGCACGTTGACCGCCTCGATCGCGCATGAGGTCAATCAGCCACTTTCCGGGATCGTCACAAACGCGGGTACGTGCCTACGAATGCTGGATGCCAACCCTCCGAACCTGGAGGGGGCGCGGGAAACGGCAAGGCGAACGATTCGCGACGGCCACCGGGCGTCCGAAGTGATTACCCGGCTGCGAGCGCTGTTTAGGAACAAAAGCGTTTCCTTGGAGCCGTTCGATTTGAACGAAGCAGCCAAGGAAGTGATGGCCCTCTCGGCGAGCGAGTTGCAGCGGAATAGGGTCATAGTGCAGAGCGACCTTGGCGGGGAACTGCCATTGGTCCTGGGTGACCGGATTCAGATCCAGCAGGTCATTTTGAATTTGCTACGAAATGCCTCGGATGCGATGAGTACGGTCGAAGATCGTCCCAGGGAATTGCTGGTCAAGACAGAACGGGACGAGAACGGTGCGGTGCGCCTCAGCGTTAAGGATACGGGCACGGGGATAGATCCCGCAATCGAAGAGAAGCTATTTGAAGCCTTCCAAACGACAAAGGGGGACGGCATGGGAATAGGACTTTCCGTCAGTCGCTCCATCATGGAAAGTCATCAAGGACGGCTTTGGGCGATGCAGGGCGAAGGGCAGGGAGCCACGTTTGTGTTTTGTATTCCAAGCAGTACCAATACTTAGGTCTAATAGACGTAGCAACCGTGCCGTCGCATTGTTGTGGTATGACGTCGAGCGCCGCAGGGAGCCCGGTTCACCGCCCATTGGTGGCCGTTGTCGATGACGATGAATCTGTCCGCGAGTCGCTGCCGGATTTGTTGGGGGAGTTCGGATTTGAGGCGCGAACGTTCCCGTCGGCAGAAGAGTTCCTGGTCTCGGACAGCGTTGGGCAAGCGAACTGCCTGTTGCTGGATATCGCCATGCCGGGTATGACGGGATTTGAACTCCAGCAGGAACTGAAGGTTCGCGGCCAGGACATTCCGATCATCTTCATAACCGCCCAAAAACACGACACAGTTCGCCGGCGAGCGATGGAACGAGGGGCTGTGGGAGTTCTGCTGAAACCGTTCAGCGACACGGCACTTCTTAGTGCGCTGAATACGGCGCTGGGATTGGGTTGAGAGCTGGTTGACGTGTATCGGCCTGCTCGGCTGCAGCCCGCATCGAAGGAGACTAAGCCACTTCGAAAATCAGCTCGAGGGCGACGGGCGTGCCCAGAGGCAGGCTGGCGACACCGGTGATGAGGCGGGTGGGATTTTTGTCCTTACCAAAAACGTCTTGCAGCAAGTCCGAGGCACCGTCGGCGACCTTGGGGTGCTCGCGGCAATCGTCCGTTGTGGCCAAAGACACTCCGAGGCGGACGATCCTGGTAATCCTGTCGAGTGAGCCGAGGAATTCCCGGGCCACCGCGAGGCCGTTGAGTGCGGCGAGGCGTGCTGCTTGACGCCCGGTTTGCACGTCGAATTCACTGCCGACCCGGCCGATGAATTTGGCTGTGTGGCCTTCGGTAGGGAGCATGCCGCTCAGGAAAAGAAGGTTACCGGTGCGGACCGCCTCAGCGTAGGTACCAAAAGGCTGCGGCGGCGACGGCAGTTGGATACCAAGGTCCTTCAAGCGCTGTTCGGCGCTCGGTGCTGGCGCTCTGCCGGTCTTTTGCGTGGCCGCGGCAGAGTTCGTGATTTGTAGTTGCATCGCGAGTCCCTCTTCCAAGAGTTTTCCTTATGACCAGCCGATGAGAACAGAAGTGCAAAGGTGAAGCAATCAGACGAAGGTATCGGGAATACGTTGGTATAAAACGCCACCGCCCTGGTTCGTCGAGCATTGGATAACCGCAAAAAGCAAAGGTTACGTTTTTTTTTTCGTGCCGGCATCGGCGGCCCGATACGAAGGTATCGCCGATACCTTTGTTCAATTGTTTCCTGCCCGTTCTGCTGGCTTAATCGCGAATGTCAGTGCGCAGGTGAAAAGAAAAAGATATGGGAAAGAACAAAACAGCAATTGTCACAGGGGCGCAGCAAGGAATAGGGGCGGGGCTGGTCGAAGGTTTTTTGAGGAGCGGCTATAGCGTCGTGGCGACATCGCTTCGGGCCAGCCAAACATTGCGGTCCACGCCAAGTTTAGTTGTTGTCGATGGAGACATTCGTGATCCGGAGACAGCCAGGAAAACCGTAGAAGCAGCGGTCACGCATTTCGGAGGCATCGATGTTCTGGTGAATAACGCGGGAATCTTTCTGACCAAGCCGTTCACGGAATGTACCACGGATGACTTCAATGCGGTGGTTTCGATCAATCTGCTGGGCTTTCTGCATATGACGCAGCCGGCGGTGAAGCAGATGCTGCAGCAGAAATCCGGGTGCGTCATAACGATCTCTGCCGCACTCGTTGATAACCCGATCGCTGGTGAAAACGCTTCGGTGGCGATGATCACGAAGGGCGGCTTGAACGCCGTCACCTGGCACCTGGCGATGGAATACGCAAAACAAGGCATCCGTTTCAATGCGGTTGCACCAGGAGTCGTGGACACACCAATGCACCAAGAAAACCCTAAAGAAGCTCTGCGCGCGTTGCAACCAATGGGAAGCATCGCGGAAGTAAGCGACATCTTCGATGCGGTTCTGTATCTGGCTAACGCCCGGCAAGTGACAGGGGAGGTGTTGCACGTCGACGGCGGTGCACACCGCGGGCACTGGTAACGGCGGGAACGAAGAAAGGCAGGGGTAGAAACGATGTGTACGCAAGGGATTGAGATTAAGGCCGGGAGGAATACTCCCGAGAGCTTGCCCGAAACAGCGGGAAACGAGAACTTGTGCGATGAAGGGGCGCTGGTGGCGAAGGCCAAGTCGGGGCATGAGGACGCTTTCGGAGAACTGTACAGGCGTCACCAACTCCGAGCCTATCGCACGGCTTTACGGATACTGCGCAATCCACAGGATGCGGAAGATGCGGTACAGAGGGCGTTTCAGCGGGCGCTAGTGAACCTGCAGCGTTTCCGCGAAGCCTGCACCTTCTCGACCTGGCTGACGCGCATAACGATCAACGAAGCGTTGATGCTGCTGCGACGACGGCGCACACGTGACTGGCTAGTGGAAAGAAGCGCGGAAGCTCAAGAGGGCCATGGCGGCGTGGCAGTCGCGGATGCCCGGCCAACCCCTGAGGACCTGCTTTGCGAAAGCGAACGTCGGGCTGCATTGCTTCAGGCCATTGGACAACTCCGAGAAAGCCTGAGGATCATCGTACTGCACCGAGAATTGAGAGGCTTGACCAGCGCCGAGACTGCTAAACTTCTGGGCCTAACTGTCAGCGCCGTGAAGGCACGGACCTTTCACGCGCGCCGATTTCTTCGAAAGCACCTTGAACGCAAGTTCGTTGCGCAGCCTGCTCAAAGGATTGGCGCGCGCCCGCAAGCCTCCGGTAAATCAATGGCCAGCAACCTCTCCTGACGATTGTCCGGGGAACCCATTCCGCAGGCCTCCGCAAGCAGCAGACAAAAAATAGGGCCAAGGTAGTTACATCCCTACCTTGGCCGCAATGACTCGAGGAGGCGAGCGCACCGCTCGCAACTAAGAATAGAAAGTTAAACAGCAGCCTTCGAGCCTACCAGTTTCAGGAGTGCCTGAGCCGCGGAGGTCGATGAAGCAGGGTTTTGGCCGGTGATGAGACGGCCATCGGTAATCGAGAAAGGCTGCCAATTGGGCACTTTCTCAAAGATGGCGCCGAGGCGAGTCAACTCGTCTTCCACAAGGAACGGCACGACGTGGGTCAGCTTCACCGCTTCTTCCTCGTCGTTCGTGAAGCCAGTGACGCGCTTTCCTTTCACCAGGGGCGCCCCGTTGTAGATAACATGGCGGAGCACGCCGGGCGAGTGGCAGACGAGAGCAATGGGCTTGCCGGAATTGTAGAAGGACTCGAGCAACGCGATGGACACCGGGCTCTCGGCGAGATCCCACAAGGGGCCGTGGCCGCCAACATAAAATACGGTATCGAAGTTTTCCGTTTTCATATCCGCGAGCTTGGCGGTATTCGCGAGAGCCTGTTGTGCCGCTGGATCTTGCTTGAAGCGCTTCATTGCCGCAGTTTGATTCTCGGGCAGGTCACTCTTTGGATCGACCGGCGGCTGCCCCCCGTGAGGAGAGGCGAGCGTCAGGTCGACGCCGGCATCCCGGAATACAAAATAGGGCGCGGCAAATTCCTCAAGCCAGAAACCAGTCTTGCGACCGGTGTTGCCGAGTTGATCGTGCGACGTGAGCACCATCAGGATTTTCATGTTTGTCTCCTTGCTTCGATAGGATTGCCGATAGGATCGGTTCCACGGCATCACACCAGAGGGCTGGCGGACGAGCAATTGGACGAAGGTATCGCCAATACTTTCGTAGGGATGGAAAGCGACGACGGCGTACTTCGTTGGATCGCTTAACCTGCGAGGCAGGTTGACTTGACGGTTCGAAACACTAGAATGGAAGCAGGCGAAGGAGTTCGCCGATAACCGCTGTCCTACTGTTTACCGGGACAGATGATGACTCCTGACAAGGATTTTTGTCGCGGAGTCATGTCCACCGGCAAGAATCCCAACAACTAAAACGAAGTAGTCCCATGGGTAGCGTGTGGGTTGGTCTGGCGCATCGCGACGCAGTTAGGGATCTGGTGGAAGATTTCGACGGCCCTCACCGAGATGGTGGTTCGCGCCGTCGCACGGCTGATGATCGGCGTGTTGGCCGGCGTTGGAAACTAGGTAGGTGGATGGGTCATGGGCTCTCTATCGGACAAACTGACCGCCGGCGGCACGAATCACCCGGCAGCAACGAGCACTCACTCGAGCGAAGTGGTGGATACGGCTGGAAAACTGAACCGCCTTGCGGAATTAGCGGAGGAATTCGATTCGGAACGAGCCGGAGAGGAAGCCAAGAGCCTGGCCGAGCGCTTGATGGAAGGACGTTTCTACGTCGCATGCATCGGTCAATTCAAAAGAGGAAAGTCGACTTTGCTGAACGCGCTGGTTGGGGATCCTGTGCTGCCCACGGGTGTCGTTCCCATTACCGCGGTACCGACCATCGTTCGCCATGGTGAGAAACGGAGTGCGCGAGTGCGCTTTCAAGGCGGCGCCTGGAGAGACATTGCGCCCGAGGAGTTGGTTCAATACGTTTCCGAGGAGCAAAATCCCGAGAATGCGAAAAACGTAGCCGGGGTTGAGGTGTTCGTTCCAAGCGCGCTTCTTGCGGACGGCATGTGCCTGGTGGATACGCCGGGGCTGGGGTCGATTTTCGCGGGGAACACTGCAGCAACACAAGCGTTCGTGCCGCAGATTGATGCCGCCATTATTGTTGTGGGGGCGGACCCGCCCATCGCCGGGGAAGAGCTGGGACTCGTGGAAGAGGTGGGCAAACAGGTCCGGCAACTGCTGGTGGTTCTGAACAAAGCCGACCGGGCCACGGACGCGGAGCGGCAGATCGCCGGACCCTTCACGCGGAAGGTGCTGGAAAAACGACTCGGACGGGCCATCGGTCCTATTTACGAGGTGAGCGCCTTGGAACGGCAGGAAAAGCAGGCGAGTGGGTGGGATTGGGACCCACTGGTGGCGTCACTGCAGAGGTTAGTGGACGAATCAGGACGCACGCTGGTGCGCGCGGCAGGTCAACGGGGCTTACAGCGCCTCGGCGAAGAGATGCTGTTGGTGACGTTGGAGGAACGCGAAGCACTGGTGCGGCCGATCGAAGAGTCAGAACGTCGAATCGCCACGATGCACAACACGACTGCGGAAACAGAGCGGTCGCTGCGGGAACTCGGCTACCTGTTTATGGCCGAGAAGCATCGTCTTTCGGACCTGTTTCTGGAGCGGCGGAAGAGGTTTTTGCGAGACAATCTGGGCGCCGCCAAATCGGAAGTCGATGAGGAATGCCAGAAAGTCAGGCGGGGCTACGGTCCACGGTTCAGGCGGGAGGCTATGCATATGGCGCAAGTGGTGGCGGCGAATCGTGTTCTTCCGTGGCTGACCCGAGAGCAGGCAGAAGCGGAAGCGGAGTATCGTAAAGTCGCTGGCCGTTTCGTGAACATTGGTAACGAGTTTCTGCAGAAGCTTTCGGAGTCGCGGATTCCGGAACTTGCGCGGATGCCGAACGCACTGAACTCAGAGCAAGGCTTCCGCATGCCGTCGCACTTTCGCTTCGAACAGCTGATCAATGTAGCGCAGCCCGCGTCACCTCTGCGCTATCTGGCCGACATTGTGCTCGGACGGGCCGGCGCATCGTTGGTCATTCAAAAGCAGGCCTTGGCGTTTCTCGAGTACTTGATGGAAATGAACAGCACGCGCGTTCAGTCTGATTTGATGGAGCGAGTCGAGAAAAGCCAAAGCCAGTTGGAGGCGGAGATCCGCAAGTTGTTACACGAAGTGACGCGCGTGGCGGCAGCGGCCCTCGAACATGCGCGCATCGCAAAAAGCCGTGGCGCTGCTGCGGTAGAAGAAAAACTTCAGCGAATCTCTGAAGTGGAGCGAGAGATCCGCGCCCAGCTTGGAACCTGAATTGGGCTTTAGCTTGGGCGAAGGGAGGCAGCGCGAATCGCGATCGTCTGGCCACATGAATACGGTTAGCGCTCGTTACTTGCCGACGACGCAGCCGCGGCCCTGCCAGCCGACCTGGATGATTTCGCCATCTTCTACGAGTAGCGGGACGACGCAGGGGGCTTTGGCGAGTTGGCGCAAGCGCGCGAGGGCCTGCGTGTCTTGCTCGACGTCATATTCGGTAAATTCGCTGCCCTGCCATTCGAGCCAATCGCGCATTTCGCTGGTGTAGGGACAGCGCGCGGTGCCGTAGAGTTCGAGATTAGCCATGATGCAGCCCCTGCAACAATTCACAAATCAGATGGTAAATGGAAGCCTGCACCTCCTGAATGCGCGGAATGTAATCGGAACGCACAATCAGGGGAAAGTCCGCGAGACCGCGGCGGAGAACTTCGCCGCCGTCGTAGCCTAGCAGGGCAACGGTAAGCAAGTTGCGTTTGCGCGCTTCCTCAAGGGCCATGACGACATTTTTCGAGCCACCACTGGTGGAGATGGCGATGGCTACATCATTAGGTCGTTCCTGAGCGATGAGTTGGCGCTGGAAAATGAGTTCCGTGCCGACATCATTGGCGATGGCGGACAAGTTTGCAGGTTCGAGGGCGAGAGAAATTGCAGGGATGGGCATGCAGCCTGCGGGAGGGAGCACGCAATCGATGGCCCAGTCGTTGGCGTCGGTGGCCGAACCGCCATTGCCGAAAATAATGAGCTTTCCGCCGCGCTGGATGCGTTCGCGAATAGCCGCGGCGGCATTGGCGATTTTCTCGGATTCTTCCTTGGCCACCCGGGCGCGCAGCAGAGAATCGTCGTGAGCTTTCAATGCGATGGAGGCGGCAACTTCGGCGACGATGTCGACGGTTTCCTGTTTTTTCTTGCCGAGGAAGGGATAAAGGAACCCGGCGTCGCCGACCTCGTGGCCCAATTCACGATGTTCGAAAAAGACGTGCACGGTTTCCCAGAGTGTGTGGTAGAGAATCTCGACGAGTTCCTGATGAAGGAAGGGGTCGTGTGTAGCCGGTGTGAGAAAGTAAGAACCTTCGTTGCCGGGAAGCGCGAAAGTCATTGCACCCTGTTTGTGTGCAGTGGCGAGCGCGGCCCGAATTTCGGGATCGCCTTCGGGAGGCCCGAAGCCCATCACGATGTCATCGGAACGCACAAGGACTTTCAGCCAAGGCGCAAAAGCACAGGAGAGATCGAGAGCGGGCAGGGCGCGCTTGCCGACAATAACCGGATGCACAAATTCCACCGAAACATGCTGGGCATCGGTGGCATAAGGGCCGCGGCCAAAAGCGAGCAGGCGGCCGCCACGAAGAAAGCGCTCCGACATTTCGCGACAGGCTTCCGCCAAACGGTGGGATTCGCGCGCGAAGAAAGATTCGATCACGGGATTGCGCGCCAGAAGCTGCTGTTCAACTTGGGATGTGAGTGTCAGTGCCGTGGCCATGGTGCTTCCTAACAAATGCGCGGCAGTGGATCGCCGACGAGCATGTCCACGAGGCGATTGCCGCCATAAAGGGTAGCCACGGAAACCATCCCGGGGGGCTGCTCGCGCACTTCTCCGATGAGCACAGCTTCCTCGCCGCCGGTTGTGGCGTGCAGCGCGTGGAGCGCGGCATCACAATGTTCTGGAGAAACAATGGCGAGGAATTGCCCTTCGTTGGCGATGTGGAGCGGATCGAGGCCGAGCAATTCGCAAGCACCGCGCACGGAATCGCGCACCGGTATTTTCTCTTCGAACAAAACGATGCCGTAGCCACAATCGCGAGCGAGTTCGTTGAGGGAAGTGGCCACACCGCCGCGGGTGGGATCGCGCATCCAGCGGACGTCCGGGCCTGCTACGCGAGCGAGCGCTTGCACGAGGGGCAAGACGGAACGTGTGTCGGAACGCAGGTCCGCCTGCAAATCCAATTCGCCGCGGGCGAGAACGATGGTGATGCCATGATCACCGATAGGGCCGGAGAGCAGAACTTTGTCGCCCGGGCGCACGGATTGTGGCGAAATGGCGATTCCCGGAAGAAGTCTGCCGATGCCGGTGGTAGTGATGTACATGCGGTCGGCCTTGCCGTGCTCGACGACCTTGGTGTCGCCACCGGCAATCCGCACGCCGGCTTTTTCTGCGGCTTGTGCCATGGCACGTACTTCCGCCTCGAGCACTTCAGTGGACAGGCCGGCTTCGAGGACGTAGGTGACCACGATGGCTTCGGCCTTTGCGCCAGACACAGCCAGATCGTTGACGGTGCCATTGATGGCCAGTTCGCCGATCGATCCGCCGGGGAAGCGCAAGGGATTGACCACGAAGCTGTCGGTGGTCATGGCAATGCGTGTACCGTTGATTTGGATATGCGCGGCATCGCCGAGCGGACCCGGATTGGAGCCAAACAGCAGCGGAGCGAACAAGCCTTCGACGAGCCTGCGGCTGGCTTTGCCTCCAGCGCCATGAGCCATCTCGATCTGCGGCTCGCGGAATTTAATTTTGCCGGCAGGAGTGGCCATGGAATCCTCGATGTGATCAAACGGTAGCTGCGTTGGCGATGGTCACGGGCTTGAGGTGCTGGTAGTTGTAATAGGCGGCGCAGGAGCCTTCGGAGGAAACCATTAATGCGCCCACAGGCTGCTCCGGGGTGCACTCTTGGCCGAACAGTTTGCATTGGGAGGGTTTCAAGACGCCCTTGAGCACTTCACCGCATTGCGCCGCTTTAGGATCGGTGACGCGCACGCCGGGCACGGTGAAGCGCTGCTCGGCGTCCCATTCCGCGTAGCCGGGGCGGATCTTCAGCGCGGATTGCGAAATGAAGCCGAGGCCGCGCCACTCGAAATAGGGGCGCAGTTCAAAGACTTCCGCCATGGCGCGCAGGGCGGCCCTGTTGCCTTCCCAAGGCACGACGCGTTTGTATTGGTTTTCGACGCGGGCTTCACCATTGCGCAACTGGTGGAGCAGCATAACTACGGACTGCAGTATGTCCAGGGGCTCGAAGCCGGAAACGACAACGGGCTTGCGTTCGTCTTGCGCAATCCAGTGATAGGGGCGGCACCCAATGACGGTGGAAACGTGGCCGGGTCCGACGAAACCGTCGATGCGCATGTCGGGAGAATCGAGAATGGCGCGGATGGCGGGAATGATGGTGACATGGTTGCAGAAGACGGAAAAGTTGCGCAGACCTTCGGCTTTTGCGCGGATGAGCGTGAGGGCGGTGGAGGGCGCGGTGGTTTCGAACCCGATAGCAAAGAACATGACCTGCTTTTGCGGATTATTGCGCGCGAGCTTCAGCGCGTCGGCGGGGGAATAAACGATACGCACGTCTTTGCCACGGGCTTTGAATTCGAGGGGACTTCCGTGAGTGCCGGGGACGCGCATCATGTCGCCAAAGGCAGTGAAAACAAAATCGGGATCGCTGGAGAGCGAGAGGCCGTCGTCGATGCGGCCCATCGGCAGCACACAAACGGGGCAGCCAGGCCCGTGGATGAGTTCCACATTTTCCGGAAGCAGATCCTTCAGTCCAAAACGATAGATGGCGTGGGTGTGACCGCCGCAGACTTCCATGATGCGATAGTGGCGGGAGGTGTCGGCGAGTTTGCGGATTTCCTCGCCGGCCTTGGCAATCAATTCTGGTGAGCGAAATTCGTCGACGTACTTCATGGCAGCACCTTGGGACCCCTTTTTTCCACCGTTTCTGGTTCCAGACCATAGCCGCGGACTTCTTGCATGGCGGCGTCAGTTTCGCCGAGCAGGTGCAGGGTGCGCATCTGTTCTTCGGCGTCGGCTTCACTAATCTTGCTCATGGCAAAACCAACGTGGATGAGCACCCAATCGCCAAGCATTGGCGGATCGTCTTGCAGCAGGCCCAAATCGACTTTCCGGCGCACGCCAACGACATCGACGACAGCAAGGTGCGCGTGTTTCGCGTCCAACTCCACAATCTTTCCGGGAATTGCCAGGCACACGGGTCTGCTCCTTCGTTAATCTTGCCTTCGCGCCACAAGATCAAAAGTGAATTTCAATTCGTCTTTCAAGCGCAAGGCGCCGGCCGCGACGGACACCGGCTTGATATCGTAATCCGACTGGCGCAAGGTGAAGTTGCCAGAGATTCGCAAGGTGGTTCCGATCACGGTGATGTTGGCCTGCAAAGGCAAAGGCTGAGTGACGCCGTGAAAGGAAAGTTCGCCGTCGACGCCGGCTGTGAGGGCATCGGGCGCGAGTTTCTGTATGGTGATGCGGTTGCTTTCATAGAGCGCGGCCGGGTGATGGCGCACGTCGAGCACTTTGTCGTACATCTCCTGTTCCATGCGCGCGCGGTCATCGCGCTTCATCTCATCGAGAATCTCCATTTCGCCGGTTTGCACAGTGACACGGACGAAAGCCTTTTCGTAGGTCTCCGGGATGCATTGAATTTCGACTTCGTAATCGCGAATCGCAACTCTGGGGCTGTGGCCGAAGGAAGAAAGCAATCCTGTGGCGAAAGCCTGCACGGTAAACCGGCTGACGGCTCGATCGATCTGAAATTTCACGAGTACAGCCCCTTTTTGTGTTCCCGTTTCCATGTTCAACCGTCCATCCCTCAAAGCTTGCGGCGCGCCATGATGAAAAAGGCAAACTTCAATTCATCTTTCAGTCGCAAGGTGCCGCCAGCGACGCAAGCAATCTTCAGGCCATAATCGGATTGCATGATGGAGAAGTAGCCCTGCGCGCGCAGAGTGTCTTCGCCGGTAACCACCTGAGAGTCCAGATCGACTCGATGGGTAATGCCGTGGAGCGTAAGGTCACCGGCGACCTTGACGCGCGCCATGTTGTCCGAAAGGCGTGTCGCGTTCACCTGCACGCTTTTGTAAGCGATGCGAGGATAGGCGTTTCGCTCCAGCACTTCGTCAAACATGGTCCGCTCAATCTCGCGGCGGTCCACGCCGCTCACCTCGTCCAGAATTTCCAACGATCCGGGGTCAATGTTCATTTGCAGCGACCCTTTGTCCAGGACTTCGGGGGCGTAAAGGATTTCGCCGGAGATGCCGCGAATGGCAAACTTCGGGCTATGCACGACAGCCGACAGCTTGCCTGCCGCGAACGCCTGGACGGTAAACAAGCTAGGTTTGGCATCAATCTCAAAACGAAGGAGGCCGTTGTTCTCCGGTGTCATTGCCGTGCTCCATGCTCTGCAAGCGCGCAGATATGAACTCAGCCCGACTGACTTGGAAATTGGCCCTTAGCTTGTCCCTCGATTCCTTTCTGACCCGCTGGTCGTTGCTGGAATGTGTCTACATCGACCGCAAACGGAAATAGCGTTCCAGATCCGGCAACGCCGCGGTGGTGAAATTGCCCAGGCCGACCTGGCTGAGATACTTTCGGACGATCGGATTGGAGAGCACCAGTCCGGCTCCGAAGATAATCAGCGCGACGCCGCCGAGCATGTACAACATTTCCTTGTCCGGACCGTTGGCTTCCTCAGTTCGATTCATGATCTCTACCGCCATGGGATCCTCCTTCGCAGGTTGAGAGTCGAGTTCATTTCATTGCGGGCCATTCACCCGCAAGAATTCGAGTGACGAGCGAGGTCACCAGCTCGACGGCCCTGTCGACTGCGGCGGCCACTGGCTCGCTCAATCCCATCTGACCTTCTTCCGGGCCGAGCGTGGCGGGCACACAGCCGACGAGCAGGACACGGTTCAAGGCACCACCCATAGTGGTGGCCAGGCGCAAGACGTTCAGTGGATTCATGGCGTGCGGCTCGACAAAACTTTGCGGCTTGCCGGGAGAGTCGAGATTCTGCAAGTCGGGTTCGAGCAGAAAGAGGGTGCCGGGTTCGCCTTCGCCGGGGCAAGCATCGATCAGAATGGTGGTCTCGTAGCCTTCCATAAGCGCGTAGGCCAAATCGAACCCGCGAATGCCGAAATCGGCGACGCGCACGCCGGCGGGAGAGGTGCGAGTCGCCAAGCGGCTGGCGACCTCGACGCCGAAGGCGTCGTCGGCCAAGAAGATGTTGCCGATGCCGGCGATGAGAATTCTTTTTGTGACCACCGGCTGGATGGTCTCGGCGCCGGTCACCGGTTCGAGTTCGCTGGCGGCAAAGAAGAAACGGTGGCCGGGTTGGCGCATAAAGCCGATGTCGCGGCCCGGATCTATGTCGAGCACGACGCAGACGTGGAGATGCCCCTCGTAGTCCTGCTCAATCGATTCGATAGTGGCCAGGTGGCCGGCGAGAGCAATATCGAACACGTCGCCGCCGGCACGCGGGCGCAGCTTTACGCGATCACCGCGACGAACGGACACGCCCTGAATCTCCACCGTGGCTACCGGGGACTTGTCTTCCAGAAGTTGCCACTCCCATTCGTTCATTCGGTTTCTCCGGTAATTTGGCGAAGTCCACGCAAGGCACCATGGAGTTTCATCCACTGCTCATCAGGCAAGGTCTCGGTGCGCTCGAGAATTTGGCGGGCGCGGTCATCGGATTCGCGCATCTCGCGTTTTTCTTGTTCGGTCATCGTGAGGATACGGAGCGAGAGAATTTCGTCGATTTCGGCGCCGTCGAAAAGGTCGCCAGGACTTTCGGGAGCAACCTGGGGGTAGTCATAAAGAATGATGGGAGAGGAAAGCATGGTGTCGCGCTGGCCTTCGGCGCCCACGAGAATGGGCCATGTGCCCAGGTTCTGGCAGGCACGGGCCGATGGCGCGTATTGGTCCGGCGGGTCAACCAAGGAAACAAAGGCGCCGGAGCGAACTTCGAGGATGGTGTGGGTGGAGACGAGGGCCAGCTCAAGCGCCTGCTCGCGACTTGCACACTCTGGCGTGTCCATGCGCGAATCATTGGAGATGTGCGTGGTTAGTTTGACGAGGCCATCCTGGAGGCGTTGCGCGAAAAGGTCGATCCGTCCAGTAATCGTGCGTTTATCGCGCAGAACCATTCCGACAATCACGCCGCGCTGGTCCTGAATGGGTTCGCGGTCTTGCCTGGCAGAGAGCCGGAAAGGCCATTGCATGGACTGTGCCGCGAGTGCCGCCAAGCTGAACTCGCTAACCTCGATGGTCTCTTCGCAAGCTTCTTGCCACGGATGATAGGCCTTACCGCTGACTTCGAGTCGCGCAACGCTTTCGAAGCTGTGGCCAGAGGGCTCAGTGGAGGGGTTAGCTTTTATGATGGAGCGCGCGAGCATGCGCAAAAAGCGGACGCGCACCGTGCATTGGGTGCTCGCGTCCCCTTCAACAAGGCACTCGGTTTGTATGGTGCATTTGTCGGTGCCGCTTTGCGTCTCGCTGTAGGCGCGCGGATAGACCACTCCAAAATTGAAGCGCTGTTGGTTCTTCACCGCCGAGGGACGGTAAGGGTAAAGCAGGTAGCCTTCGTAAAGCACGGCGCGCGCGATCCTGTCCACTAATTCTGTATTCATGAGCGCACCGTTTCTGAAACAGCTGCGAGAGCGCGCTCGATCGCTTCATCCCAGGTGGGGATGCTTTCGCGCACCTTGAATAGGTAAAGCTTTTCGAACGTGTCTTTGTGCAGAGAGAGCCATGCCGAGTTGGGATAGTAGGCATCCATCAAACCTTTCCAGACGCGCAGTGGTAGACGAAATTTGGCCTCTTTGTCCCAGGAAATGGGAGCGACCTGCAACGCGCCATCGGGTCCTTCGTAGAAGACCGTCCCGCTGAATTGGAAGCAAAGCGGCAGATCGCCGCCGGTGAGGCCGTGAAAATACTTAGTGGCGGCCACATTGAAATCGAAAGTGCAGGGCACCGGAATTTCGGTTAGCACGCTGCCGGCAAAGCGGGGCACAACCACACTGGCGTGCGTCCAGAGGAGATTGCGGAGCGTTTGACTCCAACGATCCGGCTCGCCGAACAAATCCTTGAGCCGGGACTGTTCTTCGGACTCGTATTTGCGGCGGGTGACTTCGATCTGAATTTGCGCGCGAAGGGTGATGGTATGAATGATTTCGTCGCGAGGCTCGTTGGAGATGAAGGCCTGAAACAGCAGCAGAGGCATAGCGGCGTGCTCGGCGACCTCGGCGCCCTGGACAGTGATGCGTAGATCAGGCATGGGCCGCCTCGCTGCCGACCACCGCTTTGTTCTTTAGCGCAGCAAAAAAGGCGGCAATTTCCCGCCAAACTTCGGCGCCACCGGAAAAGCCGCGCCAGTGTGCACGAATCAAGCCGACGAGCTTGTAGCACTCATCGATGGGCACCAGAAAATACCCGGCCGGAGGGGCACCGCGCACATAGCCAACGCGGTTCACGAGCAGAGCGGTGACGTCGGAATCCATGGCTTTAAGAATAGGATTCCGCTCGACGATGTCCTCCCAGGTATCCAACGAGAGCAGCGATTCGGTAGGGCCTGCGGGGCTCGGATAAAGAGCAATGACGCGGTCGTGAGGCGTACTTTTGAAGAAAAAGGCCATTTCGATGGGGAGGCGCAACGCGTCCCACTGCGCATCGGTGAGCTGAAAGTCAGAAAGAAAGACCACACGGCGAGGAACGCGCTTGTACTTGGCGCCGGACTGCGCTTCGAACAAAATGGCGCAGGCATCGCAAGCACAAATCAATTTACGAGCGCGGGGTTCGACCAGATGTTCGTGTTCGGGAGCCAGTTTGTGATGGCAGAGTTCGCAGCGTTCGACAATGGCTTGCCGACGGGCAAATTGGCGGAGTGTCGCAAATGCGGTCTCCGTCTGCGATCGAAACGCAGAAGACATCTCAGTCGCCACTCCTCTGCGCAGCCGCAGCATGAGCTTGGGGCGGGACGAGCGTGCGCGGCGCCTGCAACTGCGCGAGAGGAACAAAGCCGGCGCCGGGGAGCCCCGTGTCTTCGATGGTCAGCGAGGTGGCATCCGGCGCGGCATCGAGCAATGCAACTTCCAGAGCGCTTTTTGCGGAAGCCGCGTTCGAACCGCAACCCCCGGCCGCTTTGTGATGAAGGCGCACGTAAATAGCACCTTCCTGGCCGATGGAAATAATTTCCGCGTGGGCACCATGTGATTCGAGGAAGGCATGGATTCTCTCAAGCGCACGACGAACGCGCGTGGGCAAATCGTCGGGATGGAGTCCGTAAAGAAGAAGAAGGCCGCTAACGAGTTCGTCGCGACTGCATTGCTCGATGAGCTGCTCACCCGGTTCGCCGGCGTTGTGGGCGAATTCCAGGATGCGCTCCAAGCCTGCGCCATGCAGGGCCATGAGCGATTCGAGCAGTTCCTTCGCGAGGGCGCGCGAGCGCGGATCGCCGGAGGCTTCCAGCTGTTCGACGATGGCGCCTATGCGCTGAATTTTGGTTTGCAGTGCAGTGTCCTGCGCCATGGTCTCCTTTACCTGAAACTCAAAGCGGGGGGCTGTATGCCAACCGAGCCAATCACCACGATTCCTCTGACGCGGCCTCTGAGCAGCACCACCCGCTCGGTACGACGGCCCTGTGGCCGTCAAGAATGCAGGCCAAACATCGGCGAATGGTGAGTTTCCAGCAATTTGCCGTTGCCGAGATACATGTGTACGCCGCAGGGCAGGCACGGATCGAAGCTACGCACGGCGCGCATGATGTCGATACCCTTGAACTTGTCGGGGCCGTTTTCTTCGAAGATGGGGGTGTTTTGCACCGCGTCTTCATAAGGGCCAGGCGTGCCGTAGACGTCGCGGGGATTGGCGTTCCACGGGGTTGGCGGGTACGGGTGGTAGTTGGCAATTTTGCCGTCGCGGATGACTACGTGATGCGAGAGCACGCCACGAACAGCTTCGTGGAAACCGCAGGCAATGGCTTCTTGTGGCACCTTGAATTCCGACCAGGTGCGGGTTCTGCCAGCATGCAGTTCGCTCAAGGCCTGTTCCACAAAGTAGAGTCCGGCGCAGGCGGCGTAGACCTGGAAGTAGGTACGGGCGCGGTCGCGTTCAATGGCGTTGCTCCACTTGGGAATCTTCCATTCGAACTCGACTTCCGGGAGGGAGGTAGTTTTTGGCAGGTACATTTTCACGCTCTTGCCGGTAGATTTGATGTAGCCGATGTCAACGAGGCCGCTCAGCGCGGTGGCCCACAGACGCGCGATCGGTCCACCGCCGGTGTCGAGCGCGAGGTGATCGCCAGTGCGCTTGTCGAGCCAACGCGGAGACATGACCCAGGTGTACTTGCCGGAGAAATCGCGCTTTTGTGGGCGAGGGAGAGTGGTCTGGTTCCAGGGATGGTTCTGATCCACGGGATTGCCGAGAGGATCCTTTTGCACAAACTTCTCGGCGTGCTCCCAGCCATCGTAGTAGGAACTGCCGAGGAGAATGCGGATATTGAGATTGATGTCGACGAGATCGTTGGTGACCAACTGTCCATCGACGACGACGCCCGGGGTGACGTACATGGCGCGGCCCCACTTGGTCATGTTCTTGTAGGTGTAGTCGCACTCCTGGGGATTGTTGAACGAGCCCCAGCAGCCGAGGAGAACCCGGCGTTGGCCGACTTTCTCGTAACCCGGCAGTGCTTCGTAGAAGAAATCGAATAGATCATCGTGGAGCGGCACTACTTTCTTCATGAACTCGACATACTTCATGAGCCGCACGAGATAATCGGTGAAGAGTTGCACCGTGGGCACGGTGCCGACGCCGCCAGGGTAGAGCGTTGAGGGATGCACGTGGCGGCCTTCCATCAAGCAGAACATTTCGCGGGTCATGCGGCTCATCTGCAGAGCTTCACGATAAAACGAGCCGGTGAAGGGATTGAGCGCCTTCATGATGTCGGCGATGGTGCGGAAACCGTGGAGATTGGAGTGAGGCGCGGCGGTTTTTTCGGCTTTCGCGTAAACGGAGGGATTGGTTTCCTTCACCATTTGTTCGCAGAAGTCGACGCCGACGAGATTGTCCTGAAAAATGTTGTGGTCGAACATGTATTCGGCGGCTTCGCCGAGGTTGACAATCCATTCGCCGAGATGGGGCGGGCGCACGCCGAAGGCCATATTCTGCGCATAGGTAGCGCAAGTGGCGTGATTGTCGCCGCAGATGCCGCAGATGCGACTGGTGATGAAGTGCGCGTCGCGCGGATCCTTGCCCTTCATGAAAATGCTGTAGCCGCGGAAGATGGACGAGGTGCTGTGACACTCGGCCACCTGGCGGTTCTCGAAGTCAATTTTAGTGAAGATGCCGAGGCTCCCGACAATTCTGGTGATGGGATCCCAGTTCATCTCCACAAGTTTGCGCGAACCCGTCGGCGTCTTTTTCGCTTCCGTTGTCATCGTTCCCATGATTTCAGCTCCTTTTTTGCTTTAGTACGCGCGTGGGCGATAGCCCGTGGTGAGTTCGGCGCGAGGGTGGCGCCATTTGGGTTCTTTGTTCACGGTTTCGTTAGTGAAGGCGCGCAAGGCGCGAATGGTCTTGCCGTAGACGCCGATGCTGCCAGTAGAAACGGCGGCTCCCGGAGGCTCATCCATGAAAGGCATGAACTTGTCGGGAAAGCCGGGCATGGTGCAGCCGATGCAAATGCCGCCAACGTTAGGGCAGCCACCGATGCCGGCCATCCAGCCGCGCTTGGGGACGTTGCAGTTGACGACCGGTCCCCAGCAGCCGAGTTTCACGATGCATTTCGGGGAACCGTACACTTCAGCGAAATCGCCTTGCTCGTAGTAGCCGGCGCGATCGCAGCCGTCGTGAACCGTGGAACCGAACAGCCACTTGGGGCGCAGCTGGTCGTCCAGCGGAATCATGGGCGCGAGACCCGCAACTTGATAGAGAAGGTAGAGCAGCGTTTCGGTGAAGTTGTCGGGCTGCACCGGACAACCCGGCACATTTACGATCGGCAGGCCAGCCTTGGATTTCCAGTCCCACCCGAGATAATCGGCCAAGCCCATCGCTCCAGTGGGATTCCCCTGCATGGCGTGAATGCCGCCGTAGGTGGCGCAGGTACCGGCGCCGATTACGGCGAGAGCTTTGGGAGCCAGACGGTCGATCCATTCGTTGGTGGTGATTGGCTGGTTGGTGTTGGGATCAGTACCGAGGGCGGCCCAGTAGCCTTCGCGCTTGATCTTTTCGTTGGGAATTGACCCTTCGATCACGAGCACAAACGGATCCAGCTTGCCTTGCTCGGCCTGATACCAGTATTTCAGAAAATCATCGCCGACTTCATAGGCCAGCACCGGATTGTGCAAGTGAACCCGCGGCAATCCGGGAATGGCTCCGAGCAAGACATCCTCGATGCTCGGCTGCATCGCCGCGGTTACGGAGACGGAATCGCCATCGCAACTGAGCCCTGCTGTGATCCACAAAACATGAATGTCGGGAACGGGCGAAGGTCGTTGGGTTTTTCGGCCGTAAGGAACCTCTTCGTTTGGCATGAATCGTCTCTCCTTTCGGTGGTGTTGACCGCCGCGAGCAGGCTCTGTGGCAGGCTGCCGTTGGGGAATGGGGCACAGCTGTAAGCAATTTTTGTGACAGCGGCGATAACGCTACTGCCCGGCGAGATAATTCCGCCGCTACATCCAGAATTACGAAAGAGAGATTTACAATTTTTGTGCGAAGGAACAATCAGGCATGCGCCGAAATCGGCGTAATGTTTGGTCTTAAGCAGGGATGGGGGATTCCCTTAGGCAGGATTCTTTAAGGTGGGATTAGTAGCCACCTTTGAGGTTCATGGTCCATTCGATGGCGTGTTGCAGGAGCTCGCGGGCGTTGCGCAAGGCCAGTTTTTCCTTGATATGTGCCTGATAGGACTCGATGGTTTTCACGCTAAGGTGCAATTCCTCGGCGATCTGCCGTGTCCCATGGCCCTCACCAATCAGCCGGAACACTTCCAGTTCGCGATCGGTGAGGTTGACCAGGGGCGATTTCTTAGGCGTAGCGGTGCCGCGCACGTATTGCTGCAGCATGGTGCTGGTCAGGCGGTCGCTCAGGTACATTTCGCCCTGGAGAATACGGCGAATCGCTACCAGCACTTTTTCGGTGGCTTCCTGCTTCATGATGTAACCATTGGCGCCGGCGCGCATGGCCCGTTCGGCGTAGATGGATTCATCATGCATGGAGAGAATCAGCACCGGAAGGCTGGCGGTTTTCATGCGAATTTCCTTGAGGACGTCGAGGCCGTCCGGCCCACTCAAGGAGATATCCAGCACGACCAGGTCGGGGCGCAGCGTGGTAATGGCGCGAAAGGCGGAGTGCGCGCCGTCGGCTTCGCCGCATACGGATAAGTCGGGCTCGCGATCAATGAGTAGAGCCAGACCTTGCCGCACGATGGGATGGTCGTCGACAAGGAGCACCCTACATTTCTTGGTGGTCGTAGGGATGAGTGGCTTGGTGACCATAACATGCACTCCTATTCCGGGCTGCGCATCGGGAACTTGCAGCTTACGGTGATTCCGCAGCTGGGATTGGCTTGCACCTTTAAAGAACCACCGAGGGTGACCGCGCGATAATTCATGATATTCAGGCCCATGCCAGGGCGGTTGCTGGGCATTTTGGGAAAGCCCTCGCCGTCATCTTCGATGGACAACTCGCCGGCGGTGTGGTTGCTGGCCAAGCGAATAATAATGTTCTTCGATTTACCGTGGCGGATGGCATTGTTCACGGCTTCCTGCGCGATATGGTAGAGATTGGTGGCCACATTCAGATCGTTGATGAGTACGGGTTCGTCGCAGACAAAACGGCAGTGAATCTGGAACAGGTGCTCCAATTCCCCGGCGCGCTGCTTCAGAGCGGACATGAGGCCATGCGCTTCCGACACCACCGGCAATAAGCCGCGGGAAAGTTCTTTGGTTTTGCGAATGGCATCGTTGACCAATTCCACGATCTTGGCGGCTTCCTCGGATTCCGGCAGGGAAACCTCCAACAAGCGTTCTTGCAGCACTTTGCTCATGAAGGCGATGCCGGTGAGATGCTGGCCGAGCCCGTCGTGAAGATCGCGGCCGATGCGGCGCTGTTCGCGTTCGCTGATATTGAGGATGGCGTTTTCAAGGTGCTTGCGCTCGCTGATATCGCGAATGGCGCTGGAAACCAGCACGCCTTCCTCGGTTTCCAGCGGACTCAGGCTGATTTCGACCGGGAACTCGGTTCCGTCCTTATGCAGGCCGTATAAATTCAGGCCCGCACCCATGGGGCGGACGCGCGGCTCAGCGAAAAAGTTGCTGCGATGTCCGGGATGCTTGCCGCGCAAGCGCTCCGGGACTAATTTTTCGATTTCCTGGCCGAGCAATTCCTCGCGGCGATAGCCGAAGAGCTTCTCGGTCTGCGCGTTCACCAAAACGATTTTCCCTTTTTGGTTGATGACCACGACAGCGTCGGGCGCTGCTTCCAGCAATCCGCGGAACTTGCCTTGCGCACGTTTTTGTTCGGTGACGTCCATGCCGGAAGCGATGATGTATTTGGGGGTCTGCTTCGCACCGGGCAGTACCGCCGCGGACCAGACGATGGTGCGCGGCTGGGCATCGCGGGTGATCCAGCAGCTTTCGAACTCCGCGCGGTCCATTTTCTCGGAGATTTGTTGCAGTAGGTGCTTGAACGGCTCCACTTCGCCGGGCGGCAAAAATAAATCCCAGACCGCTTTGCCTTGGGCCTGGCTGAACGGGCAACCGGTCAACTCTTCGCACGCGCGATTGAACTGCACGATGCGGCCTTGCGGGTCCAGGACGAGAACCAGGGCGCCTACGGTGTCCAGGATCGCCGAGAGAAGATTGCGCTCCTGGTGCAGCGCACCTTCCGCTTGCTTCAGTTCGGTGACATCCACGCCCACGCCGTGAATGAACCACGGCCGGCCGTCAGCGCGGCGAATCATTTTCGCTTCGCACTGGAACCACAACACGCGGCCATCGCGGGCGATCACGCGGTAGGAAGCGCGCAAGGGTTTGCCGGACAAAAACATCTCGGCGGCTTCGGTGCTCCAGCGCATTTTGTCGTCGGGATGGATCTGGCGGTACCAGCGCACGGGATCTTCCAGCCACTCGCTTTGAGAGAAACCCAGAGCCGCTTCGATTTGCGGACTGACATAAGCTTCGCCGATACCTTTGTCGAGATAAGCCATGAACACCACAGCGGGAATTTGCTCGACAAGCGCGCGGTATTTCGCCTCCATGTTCAGGGAACGCGCTTCGGCAGGTGGAGCGCCGGCTATATCTTCGGCGCCGAAGAGAGAGGTTTGCTGGAGGAAAACGCTGGCAAGTTCCTGCAGGGCTTTCTCGGCTTCCGCCAAGTCGCTAGAGGAGGGCTTGCTGTGCATAGCGATGGCGGTGTCGCGCGGTTCGTTCCATTGCGTCAGAAAATCCAGCCCCATGTGCGCGTTCGTCCTTTTTTGCTGAGCCTCACTTTGTAGATTCAGCGACACCGGGAAGTGTTTCCCGGCGCATCTTTATTTATTCCCGACTATGTTCCCTCGCACGACTGCGCCAGGCTGGTTCCTTGTTCAGCGACGCCTGGGTGAATCGCCGTAGGGCACTGATGGCCCGCCCGTAGGTGCTCACAGCATTCGAAGAAAGCAACGAGCCGGGCGGCTGATTCATAAACGGCATAAATTTATCGGGGAAACCCGGCATGGTGCAGCCGATGCAAATGCCGCCGACATTGGGGCATCCGCCAATACCGCCCATCCAGCCGCGCTTGCCCACGTTACACTGCACCACCGGTCCCCAGCAGCCGAGTTTTACGATGCAGGTGGGCGAGCCATATTCTTCGGCAAATTGCGCCTGTTCGTAGTAGCCGCCGCGATCGCAGCCTTCGTGCACGGTTTGCCCAAACAGCCAAGTGGGGCGCAGGGCCTCGTCGAGCGGAATCATCGGCGCGCGGCCGGCGAACATGTTCAGCAGGTAGAGCAACACTTCGGTGAAGTTGTCGGGTTGGATGGGGCATCCGGGTACGCAAACAATAGGAATGCCGTGGGTGGAGCGCCAGTCCCAGCCGAGGTAATCGGGCAAGCCCATGCAGCCAGTGGGATTCCCCTCCATGGCGTGGATTCCGCCGTAGGTGGCACAGGTACCGGCGGCGATGACGGCCCAAGCTTTGGGCGCGAGTTGGTCAATCCAATCGCACGTGGTAATGGGCTGAGCGGTTTTCGCATCGGTGCCGAAGGTGGCCCAGTAGCCTTCCATTTTGTTTTTTTCGTTGGGAATGGAGCCTTCGACGACAAGAATAAACGGAGCGAGACGACCCTCGGCGGCTTCGCGGAAAAAGTGCACGAATTCGTCGCCGTTTTCGTACGCCAGAAACGGATTGTGCAGGCGAATTTTGGGCACCCAGGGAAAGGTGCCGAGCACCAAGTCTTCGAGGCTAGGCTGGGTGGCGGCGGTGGCGGCGATGGTGTCGCCGTCGCAACTCAATCCGGCAGTGAGCCAGAGAACATCGATCGCCGCTAGGTTGGCGTTTGCTCCCGAGACGCCATTCGTAGATGCGATGACAGTCATCTGCCTTGCCTCTCGCAACGAGAACCCTGGGATGGGCCGGTTGGAGCAAGCGTAAGGACGCACTTGCGCCGCCGCGGATTCTATCCAATTCCGGCGGTTCGCGCCATCGCTTGTATACCGGGGCGGAGGGGCGCTATTCTTCGCCGATATCTTCGTTCCAGATGGCAGGATGCGCACGAATATAGTCTTCGAGCAGTTTCACGCATTCGCGCGAGTCCAGATCGATCACTTCAATTCCCAACGAGAGCAGCCATTCGACTCCGCCTTGGAAATTTCGGCTTTCGCCTACGACGACTTTGCGGAATCCGAATTGGCGCACCAGACCACTGCAATACCAACAAGGCGCCAGGGTGGTGACCATAATCAGTTTGCGGTAGCTTTTTTGCCTTCCCGTGTTGCGAAAAGCGTCCGTCTCCCCGTGAGCCGAGGGATCGCCCTGTTGGACGCGCCGGTTGTGGCCTGCGCCAAGCAAATGGCCATGCTCATCGAAAATAGCGGCGCCAATTGGGATTCCACCTTCTTGCAAGCCAATGCGCGCTTCGCCCAGCGCCACCGCCAACATCGCTTGATAATCCAACCCGGCACTCATGTTTGCTCCCAGTCCGTGCGCAGGATGCGCGTTTCTATCCTATCCGCTGGGCGGACAGAACTGGCGATTTAATTTGGATTCTTAGGTCAGGACAGAGTGGCTTGCAGAACTTCGCGGAGGAGTTCCTGCTTCTGTGCGGAGAGCTTTTTGCCCTGCGCAGTGAGGTAAAACACGTCGATGGCCTTTTGGCCTTCGGTGTCGATCAGCGCCACATCAATGTTGCAGGAGAGGCGGGCGAGAGCTGAACCAATTCCATACAATAGACCAGGGCGATCCTGGGTGACGACTTCGACCAGCGTGCTGTGATCGGACGAGCCATCGTCGAAGTTGATCGCGGTCTGCACCACCACTTTCGGGGGACGCGCCCCGGAGGTGGCCAGACGTCCCCGCATGAGCGGTTCGAGTGGCTGCTTGCCGTTGAGCACGTCGGCGATGCTTTGCTGGAAGCGCGAGATTTCGCCCGGGTTGAGCTCCAGCGTGCGATGCAAATCTACGAAGTGGAAGGTGTCCAGCACCACGCCGGCAGCGTTCGCAAAGGCATCGGCCTTCACGATATTCATGCCCCAAGCCGCAAGTACGCCGGCAATGGTGGCGAACAAGGCCGGACGGTCAGCGGACAGGAGCGTGAGCACGTAAGCGTGGTGCGTTTTCGTGATTTCGGTTTGCACCGGTTCGGCGCCGAGTTTCTGGTACAGCGCGAAATGGCCGGCAATTTCCGCGGCGGAGTGCACCGCGAGATACCGTCGCGGGAAACCTTCGAGGAAACGTTCAATCTCTCCGCGGTCGGCGCCACCGGTTTTGGCGCGAACCTGTTCCAGCACAAGAGCCTCGTCGGAGGCATGGAGACGATCACGATCCAGCGTCCGGCTGAAGTGGTTGGAGGTGGCCACGAACAACTGCCAGAGCATTTCGGCTTTCCATGGGGTGAGCGCTTCGGGATTGACGGCGTGAATGTCGGCATAGGTGAGCAGGCCGAGGCGCTGCAATCGTTCGTGGGTATGCACCAGGGCGGCGAAGGCGGAAACGGTGGCGGGATCGAAGATGTCGCGGCGTTGCACGGTAGCGGACATATCCAGATGGTGCTCGATCAGGAAATGAACCTCGGCCTTTTCTTCCGGAGAAAGCTTCAGGCGGTCGGAAGCAATCTCCAGAGCTTGCAAGCTGCCGGTGACATGATTGTCCACGGGCATGCCTTTGCCGACGTCGTGAAGGAGCAGCGAAAGAATCAGCAATTCGCGCTGGTCGACGGTGCGCCACAGCGGAATGAAGTGTTTGGCCAAGGGTTCCTGCGGATCGCCCAAATCCTGCAAGTGTTCGATGGTGCGCAGCGAGTGCTCATCCACGGTGTAGCGATGATAGAAATCGCGAACGACCAGAGAATCAATGGCGCGAAATTCCGGAAGAATTTCGGTGAGCAGGCCCAGGCGGTGCATCGGGCGCAAAGCAACGCCCGGGAAGTCCGCAGCCAAGATTTCCGAGAAGACCGGCCAAGTGATGCGCGCATTGCGCTGCGGCAACTCCGGATGGGTCATGATGTAGGCGACACTGCGCTCCGCGTCACGGCTCAGAGGCACTCCAGTGCGGGCGGCTTCGGCCAGCAAGGAATAAATGACGTTGCGGTCCGCGAAAAGATGCTCGTCAGTGATTTCCAGCAAGCCATCGCGGACGGTAAAGGGCTTTCCGGTGGGAACTTCGGTGCGTGTGCCGATGGTGACGTTCATCAAGCGCTGGCGGAGGGAAAGGGTAACCGGGGGGCGCTGGTCGACATAGCGAAGTAGTTGGCGGTTGAGGGTACGCGCGTGGCGGAAAAACAGGCGCATCCATTCCGCGGCGTTGCGGCGCAGATTATCGTCGATACCGAGGGAACGCTCGGCGGCTTGCGCCTGCAACTCATAGGTTAAGGTGTTGTCATTGCGGCCGTTGCTATAATGAAGGAAGCAGCGGATGGCACTCAGAAATTCCACGGCGTTGCGCGTCAGTTCATCTTCGTTCACGGGACTGAAACGCGGATCGCGGCGGTCTCCTGCGAGTTGGCGCATCCACAAAGTGGAATGAAAATCGCGGAGTCCGCCAGGGGCATCTTTCACATTGGGCTCGAGGTGGAAAATGGTGTTGCCATAGCGGCCGAGGCGATCGCGTGTCAGGCGCTGCAACTCCACCAAAAGAAATGGGCGGGCCTGTTTTTCAGCGACAGAGAGAATCTTGGTATCGAGTTTTTCGAAGAGCGCTTGATCGCCGTCGAGGAAGCGGCGGTCCAGCATGGCCAGATGGAATTCCGCGTTGTCCTGCTCGATTTTCTTGCACTCGTCGATGGTCCGGCCGGCGGAACTGACGCGGAAACCGAGATCCCAGAGGGTGCGGGAAAATTCCGAGATGAGCGGGCGGGATTCTTCCTCGATTTTCTCATTCGCAAAAAGGAAGAGCAGGTCCAGATCGGAGAAGGGAAACAACACCTCGCGGCCGTAGCCGCCCAAGGCCAGCAGGGCCAGGCCCTGCGCGCCGCCTTCCCGCACATTTTGCAGTTCACCGAAGACCTTGCGGATGGCCCCGTCGGCCAACTCACACAACTGCCGGAGCGTCTCCTGGGCGGTGGCGCCGCTTTCGAATAGTTTGCGTATCCGCTCCCGTTGGGCTTCGCATTGGGGACCCAACACCGACAGCGGTGTGACCGATTCTTCCATGTTGTTTTTCGAGCGTGAAGCTGGGACGAGACCTGGGCGGGGCGAGGACATGGTGTAAGTCAGAGTGCGCTTTCGCCTCGTTCCTCATTCCGGATCCGGATCGCTTCGTCCACTCGCGACAAGAATATTTTACCGTCTCCGATTTTTCCAGTCTTGGCACTTTTCAAGATGGCGTCCACGGCGCGATTCACTAACTGGTCGGGCAGCACCACTTCCAGCTTTACCTTGGGCAGCAAATCCACAGTGTACTCGCGCCCGCGGTATACCTCGGTGTGGCCTTTCTGGCGGCCGTGCCCGCGGACCTCGGTTACAGTCATACCTTCCACGCCGATCTCGAGCAAGGCGTCTTTCACCGATTCGAACCTGGAGGGCTGAATGATCGCTTCAATTTTCATCATACGAGTGTTCGCTCCCACCTCGAGTTATTCACCGCTGTGGCCGTAACTTCAGGCTTCCAGGTTATATCCTTCTTCCCCGTGCAGGGTGATATCCAGGCCTTGCACTTCGTGTTCTTCGGGGACGCGCAAACCGACGGTTACATCGACGATCTTGAGAATAATGAGGGTGCCGACGATGGCCAATATCCAGGCGATGAGCGCGGCGACGAGTTGATTGCCCACTTGCGCCCAATGACCATCCAAACCGCCCACGGCTTTGCCATCGCCAAAGATCGGATTGATGAAGGATTGCGCGAACACGCCGGTGAGGATAGCGCCAATGGTGCCGCCAGCGCCGTGCACACCGAACGCGTCGAGGGCATCATCGTAGCCAAAAATGCCTTTAAACTTGGTGACCATCCAGAAGCAGAACATACCGGCAATGAAGCCGATGGCTAGCGCGGGCATGGGCGCGACGAATCCGGCTGCCGGCGTGATGGCCACGAGACCCGCGACGGCTCCGGAAATGGCGCCCAACGCGCTAGGGCGTCCGTTCTTGAACCATTCCGCCAAGCACCAACCAATCGCCGCCGCGGCTGCTCCGAAATGTGTGGCGACAAAAGCGCTCGACGCCAATCCATTCGAAGCCAGTGCGCTTCCGGCGTTGAAGCCGAACCAGCCGACCCACAGCAGGCACGCGCCGGTGAAACTTAGCACTAGGCTGTGCGGTGGCATGGGCTGCTTGGGGTAGCCCACGCGTTTGCCGAGATAAAGCGCACAGACTAACGCGGAAACGCCGGAGGTAACGTGCACCACGGTGCCGCCGGCAAAATCCAGAGTAGGGAAGCGGCCACCCAGCGCCGCGTTCAAGAATCCGCCCTTGCCCCAAACCATGTGTGCCATCGGCGCATAGACGACGAAGAACCAAAGGGTCATGAAAAGCACGGTGCCAGAAAATTTCATGCGTTCCGCGGTGGCGCCGGTAATCAGCGCTGGAGTGATGATGGCGAACATCAGCTGGTAAACCATGAAAGTGGACTGGGGAATGGTCGCGGCATAGTCGGGATTGGGTGCGGCGCCTACTCCGCGGAGCAAGGCCATCTGGAAGCTGCCAATAAAATGGCCGTCGCCGCCGAAGCACAAGCTGTAGCCCACCAGCGCCCAGAGCACGGTGATCAGCGCCATTAGGGCGAAACTTTGCATCATGATGGCCAAGACATTTTTCTGGCGCACTAAGCCACCGTAGAAGAGAGCCAAGCCCGGACCGGTCATCATCAGCACCAGCGCTGCGCTTACCAGCATCCAGGCGTTGTCCGCCGAATACTGCGCAGCGGTGACCTTCTGCTCGAGCTGATTCAATTTGTCGGTGACGGCTTGGGGAACTTCGGGAGAGGAGGCGCTAGCGGAGGGAGTAGCCGGGGAGGTTGTGGCGGGGGATTGTTGTGCCAGGAGCGGCACAGCGAGGAGCATCAGGGCTAGTACGCTACAACAGGCGATACCCATGCGCTTCATCGAGTTCTCCGGGGCGAATGGATGCGCGTCCACTCTGCTGCTCGCATTCGCATTAGCAATTGGGGACTGACACCGTGTAGGCAGATTATACGCACCGCTGGGGGCAGGCGGGGTTTGAAATTTTTCTGGCGCTAATTCATTTTTCGGATAGCTCGCCGCGCAACAGCTTTCTTTTGACTTCGCTGGCAAAGTGGTCAGCGTCGCGGGTGGGGCGAGGGATGCGGAAGCCAGAGGAGACTGCCATGGTTAACTGAATGGCTTTCTGCAAGCTGATACGGTGACCCTGCGAGACATAAATCGGGCGCACCCCGTCGCGCGTGCGCAATGCCGCGCCGATACGCTCGCCCGCAGCTTTTTCGTCGAGCAAGTAGGTCCAGCTTGCCGCTTTCTTGGCCAGCGGACCATGCGTGCCAATCAGGATGCTTTTGGCGCAGCCAATCGCGGGTTTGTCGAGGAGCACGCCTAAGTGGGTGGCGAGCCCGAAGCGGCGGGGATGCGCGTAGCCTTGGCCGTCACAGAAGAGCAGATCGGGCGATTCTTTGAGTTGGGAGAGAGCGGCCAACAATGCCGGGATTTCGCGAAAACTGAGGAACCCCGGAACGTAGGGAAATTCCAAGGGCAGAGTCGCGAAGGTGCGCGCAATTTCTTGCATTTGCGGAAACTGGTAGATCACCACGCAGCCGATGGCGCGGTTTGCTTCGCGCAGGCGGTTCCAATGGCTGAGCGGCTTACATAACGCTTGCGATTCGGTCAGCACGAAACTGGCATCCAGCCCCGCGACGGTTCGAATCGTTCCGAGGCGATCGCGGCCTTCCCATAGCGCGCGCAACGAGTCCTGAATATGCTTGGCCTCGGGAATCGACACATCCCAGGGATGGCGGCGTAGCTCTGTTGATTTGTTCTTCATAGCCTTCATCGTATAATGCTGGTGCCTCTACGGCCGCGGCAGGATTGGACGCCGCCGGATACCGCCCGATCTCGAACTGAGGGGAATTTCATGACGCTTCATCCACCACTGGAAGTTTCCGCACGCGAAACGGGTGGCATCCATTATCTGCAGGTGCACGGCCGCCTGACCATCGGGGAGCCCAGCGAGCATTTGAACGAATTCACGCAGAACCTGTTGCAACGGGGCGCCCGTAAATTGGTGGTGAATCTGAACGATATTCCGCAAATCGACAGTTCCGGTATTTCCGCGCTGGTAAAGCTTTCCATTTCCTTGGCGCGACAGGGCGGCGGGCTACACCTGGTTTGCGGGCAAGGCCGGGTGCGCGATGCGCTTACCGTGACGCGCCTGGTGGAAGCCATTCCCACGTTCGAATCCGAGGCCGCGGCTTCCGCCAGCTTTTAGAGCTCGGGAACAAGTATTCCTTGTCATTTCGGGCGAAGCGAGGAACCTGCTTTCTCGAAAATTCAAGAAAAAGCAGGTTCCTCGGACAAACACCGTTCTCGGAATGACAATGTTGTGTTTTTTTTCTGCAACCTGATTTGGGCTGCAGTCTTTAGAAGTGGCAGAAAAGTCGCCGGAAGCTCCGCTAGCTGCCTTTTTTCAGTTCGGCGAGGACCATCTTGGCTAATTCTTTGAGGGTTTCGAAGACGCCTTGGCCATTGATGGCCACGCCTTCGATCACCGGTTCGCTCTTCTTCTGAAGCTGCTTTTTCAGTTCGTCGACGGAGAGCACATTGGGCAGGTCGCGCTTGTTCACTTGCAGCACGTAGGGGATTGTCGCGAAATTCAGGCCGTGTTCCTTCAGATGTTCCTGCAAGTTTTCCAGGGTTTCGAAATTCGCGTCCAGCCGTTCTTCCTGGGAATCGGCTACAAACACGACACCGTCCGCGCCTTTGAGGATGAGCTTACGGCTGGCTTCATAAAAGACCTGGCCGGGCACGGTATATAGATGAAAGCGGGTTTTGAAGCCGCGCACCGTTCCTAAGTCCAGCGGAAGAAAATCGAAGAAGAGAGTGCGGTCGGTTTCGGTAGCAAGTGAAACCATCTTACCTTTTTGATTCTGCCCGGTGTGGTCGTAGATCCACTGCAGGTTCGCGGTCTTGCCACCGAGACCGGGACCGTAATAGACAAGCTTGCAGTTAATTTCGCGCGCAGGAAAATTGATGAAAGGCACGAGTCGTCAACCTGAATTCCGTCTTGAACTTATAACACACACGCTCCGGCAGGCAACGCCAGAACGAGCCATCCGTCACAAGGTACGCTACTAGTTTCGCGGAGAAGGGCGGCTCCGAGTGAAGTTATTTTTGCACATGCTGCCGGACGGTAAAGACTAATCAACAACGCACTTTCCACAGGGTGTCGGCTTCCGTTGACGGAAGGGCGTGTGTTTGCTAGCATGCGCGCCATGGCCAAAGTGCACAAGTCCACTTCGAGCCGGGCCAAACCCTCGGCGCAGCACAAAACTAAGTCAAAGAAAACAAAAGGCTTACAGGAACAGCCACCGCAGCGGGGTGGGGTGGAGCTGGTCGATCCCCTTGTTCAGGCACAAATGAAGGTTTACGAAGAGGCCATGAGCCTGTTTCATCAGCAGAAATTTCAGCGCGCCAAACAGGAGTTGGAACGGGTGATTGCCGGACCGAGCAAGGAATTGGCCGACCGCGCCCGCACCCATCTCCGCATTACCGAACAGCGCATGAAGCCTTCCGCGGACCAGAATCCCAAGAGCCCCGAGGATCATTACCAACGCGGAGTGGCGATGATGAACTTGGGCCGTTGGGATGAGGCGCGTGAAAGCTTGGAAAAAGCGCGCAAGTTGGCGCCCAAGGCGGACCACATTCACTACGCCTTGGCGGCTCTCGATTGCCTCACGGGGGAAGCCGATTCGGCTCTAGCCAATCTGAAGATAGCGATCGAGTTGCGTTCCGCAAACCGCTACCACGCGCGCAACGACGAAGATTTCAATTTCCTCCAGGAAGACCCGCGCTTTACCGAGTTGCTGTATCCTGAAAAAGAAGGCTACTCGGGCTAGCACGGGCGTCGCTGCGTTTTTCTGTCGCGCGTGTCACCGCTGGTCCACCCTCGAATTTGTCTCAAGAGATGCCGCTTTCCATCTCCCTTCGGAGCCTGATGAATTGAAAATCTTATGAAGCAATCGCGCGCAAAGAGGCCGTCGTTTCCGGGTTTTCGTGTGGCGGCGCTAGGAGGCGGCACAGGACTATCCGCATTGTTGCGCGGTTTGCGCGAACATGTGACCCGCCAGGGCGACCAGCACCCCACGCCGCAACGGCCGATCACGGATTTGGCGGCGATCGTCACGGTGACCGACGATGGGGGTAGTTCCGGACGGCTGCGCCGGGAAAACCGAGTTTTGCCGCCAGGCGACATTCGCAACTGCATGGTGGCGCTATCCAAGGATGAACCGCTGCTTAGCAGTTTGTTTCAATACCGCTTTCACGCGGGCAAAGGCTTGCGCGGGCACAATTTCGGCAACCTGTTTCTGGCGGCGTTGACGCACGTGACCGGAGATTTCGCGGAAGCCGTTCGCGTTTCCAGCAAAGTGCTGGCGGTGCGCGGGCGCATTTTTCCTTCCACGCTTTCGAACGTGCACTTGGTGGCGACGCTCGCGGACGGCAGGCGGGTGCGGGGCGAAACGCGTATATCGCACAGCCAAGTGCCCATTCGCAGGATTGCGTTGAATCCGCGTCGCGTCCGTCCGCTTCCGGCGGCGGTTGAGGCGATCCAGAATGCGGATCTGATTTTCATGGGGCCCGGTTCGCTGTACACCAGCGTGATTCCGAATCTGTTAATCCCGGAAATTGCCCGGGCGGTGGCCCGCTCGAAAGCTCCTTGCGTGTACATCGCGAATTTGATGACCCAACCCGGAGAAACCACGCACTATGCGCTCAGCGATCACATTCGGGCGATTCAGGAACACGTGCGCGGACGGGTGATTGACGTCGTGGTGGCCAACCGCCAGTCCATCTCTCCCCAAGTGGCCTGCCGCTATCGCGCCCAAGGCGCCGAACCCGTGTTGCTGGATCGCGAAAATGTCCTGAAGACGAAAGTGCAGTTGATTACTGGCAATCTGGTGGAAGAACATGGTGTGCTGCGCCACAACTCTCCCCGGCTAGCACGGCTGTTGCTGGACGAATTTTGCCTGGACGGGCGACGCTAGTTGTCCCCTTCGCAGAACGGCAGCGGGATGCACCCACGGCTACTTCCAGGAAAAGCGAAGGCCGCCACGAACGAAAATCGGCGGACCCCAGAGCAACACTGGGGTGGCTTCGTAATACCAGCGATCGTCGGTTAAATTCTGAACCGCGAAGAAGACCGACGCACGCTTCCCAAATTTCCGCGAGACTTGCGCATCCAACGAAAAAGACTTTCCGAGCGGAAGCAGATTCTGATCGTCGTCAAACTGGTTTCCAGAAAAGCGCGCCTGCACACCAAAGGACCACGACCGCTGCACATAGCTGGCTTGCAGACTGAATTGGTTCTGTGGGACCTGGGGCAAAAAATTGCCCTGGAGCGCCGGATTCGCGGCGTCGTGCAAGACAATGCTGTTCACGAAAATATAGGCGCCAGAAAACTGCCAGTGCGGAGTGGCTTGCAATTGACCGGCGAGCTCAAACCCGCGGGCCTGGCTCACGCCGAGATTCTCCTTCTGCCGCAAAATCAGAGTTGGCGTGCTCGACAGCGTCACATTGGCCACCGGGTCGGCAATGTCGCTCCAGAAAAAATCACCGCGCAGAGTGAGCCGGTTTCCCCAAAGGAGCTGGCTCACGCCCGCTTCGCCTCCTGTCAAATGCTCGCCAGTCAGCGCGGGATTCGCCAGCGTCAGCACATTGCCCACGCGGAAATTGCGATACAACTCGTTGAGCGTCGGCGCGCGGAAGGCACGATAGACAGATGCACTGAGAGAAGTGCCGTGCGCGAGGGTCTTCAGCAGAGTGACGCGCGGGCTGAACGCCGACTCCGTACGATTCGGGAACGTGCTTTCAGTGGGCGTGCCGGTCACCGGTGTGCGGTTCTGGTAGCCGTAGTTGTTGCTCCAGGTGTCGACGCGAGCGCCGAAGTTGAGCTGCCACGTGCGCGCGAAAGAGTAAGCGTCTTGCGCGAAGAAGCCGAAGGTGAACTGCCTGCCTCCCGCATCGACCAGCGCGGTTTCTTGTCCCAGCGCGAAATTCGTGTCCTGACTGTGGCCGCGCACGTCTTGCGTTTCGAAGCCCGCGTTCACCTTGTGCCTTTCGGCGAATAGACGCGACCATGTCCCCACGAAGCCAATCTGCTGCGACGGATTTCTTTGCAGGTCGGTGAGGGATTCGCTGTCGCGATTCAAGGCGATGGAGGCAAAGGTCTGGTGGTAGAGTTCGCGAGATCCAAAGGCCCGAGCGGAAAACGCTCCGAGTTCGGTGGAACTCCAATCCGCGCCCAGATCCAATTCCGCGATGGTGGTGTCATTGTTCTGTAGCGAGGTTCCGTCCTTGCCGCTGTTGCCAAAGCCGCTGCCTCGAACAAAAAATCGTCCGCGCTCTCCGAGATTTCGCGAAGCTTCCAGATACCCAGCCAGCACACCGGAGCCGAGCGCGGTATCCACCGACCCGCGCTGATCGGGCGGCACGGAGATATAGCCTTGCGTTTGATACGCCTGGCCTGCGCCGGTCAACATCCATTTGCCGAGGGGCGCACCGGCCGCAAACGAAACGTTGGGCGTGCTCATGTTACCGTAAGAAAGTTCGCCATCTGCAAAGGCCGATTCGTCGCTGCGCGTGCGCAAATTCACGACGCCGCCAAGGGCGCCGCCGCCGTATACATCCGAAGCGCCTCCGTTCACCACTTCCATGGACTCCACAGCTTGCTCGGGCACACGCGCCCAATAGATCCAACCACCAAAGGGATCATTGAGAGGAATGCCGTCAAGGAACACGTCGGAACGGCTGGTAGCGCTGGCGCCTACGCCACGCAAAGAGACGCCCTGAGACGTGGGATTGGCGAACAAGCTGCTCGAGCGGCGGTAGGTGCTGAAACCCGGCACTTGGCGCAGCATGTCGTCGAGGACCATGCTGCCGAATTGATCCATGGCCTGCGACGAGATCTGGTATTGGCTGGCCGGAGTCGCCGGGACCATGTCTTGGGTGCTGCCCTGCACGTTAATGCGTTGCAGGTAGGGCGCGGGGGTCAGCACGATTTGCAGGTTTTGTGGTGATGCGTGAGCACGTATTTCGCGGGTTACGAGGGCGAATCCGGGGAAGCTCACCAGCAGCGTGCCGCCGGACTCCACGCTGGCGAGATGAAAATGACCCAGTTCATCGCTACCGGTTCGTTGCAGCCCGGCTGGTGACTGGAATTCGATCTCCGCGCCTTCGATCGGCGAGCCGGTAGCATCCACCACGGTCCCGGTAATCGGAGGGCGTTCCTGCGTGTAGGAGAGGAGGGGAAAGCCGGCGAGCAGAGGCAAAGCACACACGAAAGCTCGCCAGCATTTTGCGAAGAATTGCCTGCAGGACTTTTTGGTTCTCGCAGTTCCGCGCATTTCTTTGTCTCAAAAATGACAGAGTTCCCCGGATCCAAGAACTTTCTGGGTTCCTTTCCTCGATGAGGATAAGGCAGCCACAGGTTACCCTATCCTGGTGGTTGTAGCGCTTATAAGCCGCTCATTGAGCCGGTAAGGACGGTCACGGAAGCTTTGGGCAGCAATACCTTCTGACCAGCCTTCCAGTCGACATCGGAGCGCTTAGGAGGTCCATCGGGATCGGCATGGCTGGTGGGGCCCGATGAATGCCAGACATACTCAGCGGCGCCGAAGGTGACCATTTTCACCGTACCGCGAAAGGCCGCGCTCACCGGCTTGCCGCCATTTTCAAAGGTAATGTTCACTTCATGCGCGTTGCTGGGGTCTTTATTGACCAGCAGCAGCGACCACTGCCCATCCGGGCGCTTCACGGCATACGCGGTGATCAACACGTCCTTGGCTTCGTCCTGCAAATCGGAGGTCGCCGGATACAAGTGGTGCTCCCCGGCGCCGTGCTTCACCCAATCTAGATTGAGCATTTGGCTGGCGAAATACTGGGCGGTGTGCTGCTTGATGTCGAGCTTTTCGTCGGCCACGAAATTCCCGTAGGTGCTCCATGCCTGGCAGCCTGGCCGCAAGGGCTCCGGCTGAATCGGCGAATGGTAATACGCGCCACCGGGTCCAGCCTGCTCCAGGAAGGTGCCAACGCTGTCGGCCAGCCAAAGACCCGCGAATAAATCCTGCATGGGATCGGTGAGGGACCATGAGACGTTGCTTTCCGTGTTCATCAAGGGCACATTCGCCGGTACACCATCATCCCGCCAGGCTTTCAGTGTGCTGCCCACCAACTGTGGCTCGCGATACAGGTCCGACCAATTGATTTCGCAGGGATTCAGAGGGTAGTGCTCGAAGGAGACGAAGGCCAAATCGTCCATGGCGTGGTGGGCTTTCAGGTAGTCCAGGAAACGTCCGAGCCAGGAAGTGCGCTCCTGCGCATCGGGCCACACCTTGATGTCCTCATTAACGCCGGTGAACACCGGCCCGCCCAATTTCAACTTAGGGTCCACCTTATGCAGCGCCCTGGCCCATTGCACATACAAGGCTGCGTAATCTTCCGGCAGCATGAACGCGCCGTCGGGCTCTTCGCTCATTTCCACGTAAGAGACGGGATAGCCGCGCTTCTCGATGTAGGCCAGTTCCGCGGCGCTGTCTTCCGGGGTCACATAAAGCATAGCGATGGGGATCATGGCCGGCAGGTGATTGGTATAACCGCTCTTGAAGAAGAGGTCGAAGCCGGTCTGGATGCGGGTGGACACAGTGTCCTTGTCGGTGTGCCAGGGATCCACAGAGGAGGCTTGCGTCATGGTTTGCGCCTGGCTCGGCGTGTGCTTCATCAGATCCACAAACTCGCCCTGCGTATTGAAGCTCCCCGCGGAAATTTCGGAGATGGCGTAGCCGACGCAATTGCGCGGATCGCTGCTGCCGTGGGTGTCGCAAGTATTGGAAGAGCCGGTCATCCAGATGCGCAAGAACCGTGTTGCGATCGGCAGATCCGCCAGCCGCTGCACCTTGCTGCCCCCGGTGCCCGCGGTGACTTCGCCCTTGGGAAACTTCAGCCATTGGCCCGAAAGCGGCTTCATCAGGGCATCTTCTTTGCCGGTCCAATACTCGACGACATATTTGGTGGCATAAGGATTGGCCCAGGCAATCTGGATGGCGTTGATTTGTTGCGGCAGCGCGAAATCGATCACCACCCATTGCGGATTCGCGGAATCGGGGTCGCCTGTGAATTTCGAGGTGAGATAAGGATTGCTCTTCCAGTACGTGGCGGGATCGCCGTCGGTCATACGCGAAGACTCAAACTGCCCGGAATCGCTGCGGGTCGTGCCGCGATGGGTCAAGCGATAACCAAACGACTCACGCAGAAAATCCTTGGGCTCCGCGCTGCCGACGAAATAGCCGCTCTTGTTCTTCGCGTCGCTCCATTTGCCGTTGGGATTCCAGTGCCATGCGTTGTAAGTCAATTCGGTGTTCTGCCGGTAGGTGATCGGCCCCCAGCCTGCCGACAAACTTTCTTTGATGATGGACTCGCTGAAATCTTTCTCGAAATCCTTGGTGGGCAGGATATCGAGGGAGGTGCCCATAGCTTTATCGGGATCAAACGCGAGGGCCTTCGAGGGGGTCACGTCCACGCGCACGGTCTGCGCCGCCAGCGGCACCGCAAAAATGAGAGATACGCCAATCCTTGCCAGCATCCGTTTCCAGTTGTTGTTTAGGGCCGGTGAGGTCATACCATCCTCCACACATCGCCGTCATTATATCGATTTAAATCGGCGAATTGTGCAGCTTGCTTGGCGATGAAAAAATTACCACTTCTCAAGAATGCAATGATCACAAGATTATGTCCGTCCAGTTTCGTATTGCTTCCCCGTGTTCCGCCGATTGGAACCGCATGCCTGGCGACAACCGCGTGCGGTACTGCGCGCAGTGCCACAGGAACGTTTACAATTTTTCCACGCTTTCTCCAAAGGAAATTGAGCGCCTGGTGCTCGAGCATGAAGGGCAACTGTGCGCTCGCTACTACCGGCGGGCTGACGGCAGTATGCTGGCCCAAAACTGTCCAGTTGCTGTTCGGGATATGCTGCGTTGGACAACGCGGATAGCTGCCGGTGTGCTTGCGGCAGTCGCCAGTGTCAGCCCCACTCTTTCCAAACCTTCCCCTCAACAGCCTTCCACGAGTCAGACGCATATCCACAGTGCAAAAAAGAGCCTCTCCATCAAATTTGTCGATCCTACTGGGGCGCCGCTTCTTCACACGCAAGTGACTCTTCAACAGATTTCCACCGGACACGAGTTTCAGGCTGAGTCTAGCGATTCGGGCGAAGTTATTTTTTCGGATCTGCCCAAAGGCACATACAAACTCACAGCCATCGAGCCGGGCTTTACTCAATTCCATCTAGATGCGGTTAAGGTACCTTACTCGCACCAGATCCAGGTGATGCTCGAACTTCCGGTCGTGGGCACGGTCATTGAGATAAAACAGCCTGATTACCAGCCTGACGCGCTGCACCGGTTTTTTAGCGCCGTGAAGCGCATTTTCTAGGTCCCAGCGGCTACTTTTCTCTTATCTGTTTTCCCGCTAAGATTCGGTGGCTTCACCCTCCGGGAGAATTTTCATGTCGACTTTGGGTTTCATCGAGTACGAAGACGCGAACCCGCAAGTGAAAGCGGTGTACGACGATATCCGGGCGACGCGGAAAACGGACTACATCAACAATTTTTGGAAGGCCATTGCCCACGATCCCGAGTTGCTGAAACGCACTTGGGAGGATTTGAAAGCCACCATGGCACCCGGCGCGCTGGATGCGCTCACCAAGGAACTCATCTATATCGCCGTCAGCGTGAGCAACAATTGCCAATATTGCATTTATTCCCACACCGCTTCGGCTTTCAGCAAAGGCATGACCCCGGAAATGTTCAAGGAGTTGCAGCAGGTGATTGGCATGGCCAACGAAACCAACAAGCTGGTTACCGGCTATCAAGTGGCGGTGGATGCGCGCTTCCAACCGCCCTTAAACCAAAGAAAGTGACGCAAGAAGGCTAGATCGAAGAGAGATTTCTCGCTGCGCTCGAAATGACAACTTTGCTTTGGGGAGCCTAGCGCCAAACCCCTTGCCTTGGCTTGCGAGACCGTGACTAGTGCGGCACATAAATGCCAATGTTTCCATGGTAGTACGCGCGTACTATAGAACGCCCTCCCCAGCCACCCCACCATGTAGAGGTACACAAGGGGAGCCCTGTCGCGATGGGGCTTTCACTTCAATCCCTCTCTGAGTAGGTACTTTATGGCACCTAGCTTGAAAGAACTGGAAACTGTACCTGCGGGTCCCAACGCCGCCGCCCCCGCTGCGCCGCAGACCAAGTCGCCGTCGCCCAATGAGACCACGGCGCGTCCGCAGCCGCTAGCCCTGGAAATCCCCGTCACCATAAATGGCGCTCGCACCGTCGAGGGTTCCGACAAGCGTGCTCCGTTTTCGGAGAATACTCAGACCGTTCTGGTTTTTCCGCACGGCGCAGTGATTCGTATTGCTACGGCGGTTGCTCCCGGGCAACTGGTTTTTCTGACCAACGAGAAGACCAAAAAAGAAGTGGTTTGCCAGGTGATCAAGTCGAAGTCTAGCGGTTCCGCCGGTGCTTACGTGGAATTGCAATTCACCGAGCCCGCTCCTGGTTTTTGGGGCGTGCCACTTCCGGGCGCTTCGGCCCCGGCAGCAGCGGCTCGACCAGCCGCGCCGGTAGTTCCGCCTGCGCCGACTGCTCCGAAGGCCGCAGCTCCTGTCCCGCCGGCGCCGGTAGTTGCGAAGACAGCGGTTCCCGCAAAGCCGTTGGCACCGGCTGCAATTTCCGCGCCGCCTACGAAACCTGTTGCGCCTCCTCCGGCGCCTCCAGTCGCGCCTCCCGCGCCGGTCAGTTCCCAGAGTGCGCCACTGGTGATGCCGCCACCGCCGTCTCCGATTACTCCGCATGAGAAGGTACCGGTGCCCGCTGCTCCGCACGCGGTTGCTCCGGAGGCAGTGAAGGCTCCGCCGTTCAGCGTTGCGCCTCCGGCCCCGGTTGCGCCCGAACCGCACGCCACGCATGCAGCGCCACACGCGCCGGAAAGCCACCCATCTGCGATCCCGGTTACTCCAGTCCGAGACTACTCGAAACAGATCGACGCGTTGTTCTCCACTCCTCAGACGCCCGCTGCTGCCGCGCCAGAATCACATCCGGCTCCCGTCTCTTCCGACCCTTCCACCGAGCAGCTCAAACAGGAAGCGGCACGGTTGCAGGCGCAACTTAGCTCGATGCTGTTCACGGAAAAGCCCGCGGCGCCACCGGCTCCCCCGCTCACCTCGAAAGCCCCGGCGGCGGTTGCGGAACTGTCGAACAAGCTGCTCGAGGCCGTTGCCGAACCCAAGGCCATTGCCCCCGTCGAGGCCAAACCGGTTCCGCCACAACGCAGGCCCGCGGCGACTGCGCTCGGGGCCGACGAGGAAGTGAAGGTTCCCTCGTGGCTCGCGCCACTGCAGCATACGGAAACACCAGTTTCAGAAGCGCCCGCTGCGCCCGAAACGCCCGCCGATTCTTCCATCTCAATCAATTCGGAAGAATCCTACGATGCACTCGTGGTGCCGGATGCACCACAGCGCCCGGAAACCGCGGTCTTCGGCGGACAGTTGTTGGGGGAGGCCTCGGCTGCCTCCGAAAAGGGATCGACCGGATCCAAGATGGGGCTGCTTATCGGCATCGCGGCAGCACTGCTGGTGGCGGCTGGTGGCGGTTACTACTACTTCCACCAGAATGGAGCTGCACCGGCCACGGTTACAGCGAAACATGCCGCAGACGCACCCATTACCAGTGAGGTTGCACCTGCGACTAGTTTGCCGACCACGCCCGCGGTTCAATCCTCTACAGCTGCAAAATCCAATGGTCCGGCTTTAACCTCGAAGCCAGCGAGAAATGCTGCACCGCCGGTGGTAACCCCGGCAGTTTCCACATCGGTCTCCATGGCCCCATCCAAGAATGCCAAGCCGGCGCCCAAGAATGTGGAACCCGCGCCTGAAGAACAGGCAAAGTCGGTTCTGGGAGACGTGCACCTGGGGGCGCCCGTGGTGGGCCACAGTGTTACTACGCCGCCGTCCACCGATGCCCTGCAAAATATCGATACCAAACCAATTCCCGGCGATGCCGATGCATTCGCTTCCGCCGCCACTCGTCGTGCCGGCCCGGCCGCGCCGCTCCCGGTGGGTGGAGACGTGAAGCAGGCGCAGTTGCTCAAAGCGGTTCCACCTGTGTATCCGCCGCTGGCCAAAGCGCAGCATGTTTCGGGAAGCGTGCGAATCGACGCGCTGATCGACACTTCCGGAAACGTGGCGTCCGCAAAAATTATTTCCGGTCCAACGCTACTGCATCGCGCCGCACTCGACGCGGTGAAACAGTGGAAGTACAAGCCAGCCATGTTGGATGGAGAGGCGACGTCGACGCACTTGACGGTGACCGTGGAGTTCCACGAAGAATAAATTGCGAGTCGAGGCAGCCTGACCTCAGTGGCTCGGGTGGATTTATCTTTGGGCCGGCAGTAGTGTCTGTGGCGCGGCTTGTGCGGGGCTTTCCTGCAGCCTTTCATCGACCCGTAGGATCATGATCCAAGAGAGATGCGGGAAGGGCAGGAAGCGATCGATCGGTCGAACTACGGGCAGCAGGGTGTTGAGCAGTTTGATTTGCCAGAACCCAAAAGTGGTCTTTTTCAGAATCCGGCCGTTCCACCACCATCCGGGCGCGCCAATGCGGTTGAACTTCAAAACCTTTTCCACACGGAATCCCGCTCGCTCGCAGACGTCCTGCAATTGCTTCCGGGTGTAGCGGCGGTAATGCCCTAGAACACGGTCCAGCGAACCATACAATCCGGGTCCATTGGGGACCAGAACAATGGCGCGGCCATCCTTGCGCAGAGAACCGCGGATGTTGCGCAGAGCGTTGACGTCGTCCTCGAGATGTTCGACCACATTCAGACAAATCACCGTGTCGAAATGATCTTCAGGATAGGTCGCGCCGGCGGCCGCATCGGTGTATTGCACGCGAAGGTACGGTCGTGTTTGCTCCAGTTTCCGCAGCCGATCCAGGTATTGCGGATTGATATCGCTGGCCCAATAGACCTGACGGGGCGCCAGGTTTGCCGTCAAATTGCCGATGCCCGCGCCAATTTCCAGAACGTGCTCACCGAGATAGGGCCGGATGGTGTCGGCCATCCACTTGGTGAAACGTGGGGCGCGGTTGAGTCGGGCCAGAATTTCGCTGCCGTGTTCATCCGCCACGTAAATGCGGTCGGACACGCCATATTTCAGCAGAGCACCCAGTGCCCGGACACCATCTTTCCAGGTGATTTTCTTCCCTTCCGCATAGGTACGGCCGGAATAGCGGATGGGCAGCTCGAAAATACGCGCGTCTCGTTTTGCGAGCTTGATGGTGATCTCCGGCTCGAAGCCAAAGCGATCGCTTTCCAGCGGGATGCTTTTCAGCAGCTCGGTGCGCACCATCTTGTAGCAGGTTTCCATGTCGGTCAGGTTCAGGTCGGTGACGATGTTGGTGAGGAGGGTCAAGAGCTTGTTGCCCAGGGTGTGCCGGAAAAAAAGCACGCGGCGGTAATCGCTGGCCAAAAACCGCGATCCGTAAACAGCATCGGCGTCTTCGGTGGCAAACAACGGAATCATCTTCAGCAAATCTTCGGGGTGATATTCGAGGTCGGCGTCGTGAACCACTACCAGATCAGTGCCGGCGTATTGCAGCGCAGTACGCAGTGATGCCCCTTTGCCTTGATTTTTGGCGTGTTCCTGAAAAATCCATTCCAGGCGGGTGGCCCCGGGCTGCCGCAACTTTTCCTGAAAGCGTTTCAATACTTGCGCGGTCTGGTCCTGGGAGGAGTCGTTGACCACGATGACGCGCACGCGGTTCAGCCAAGGAGAATCGGCGAGCACTTCCAGCCGGTGCAGACTGGTTTCCACCAGGTACTGTTCGTTATATACCGGCACCAGGATCGATAGGCTCAGTTTGGAGTCCGCCAAGATGTCCTTCTCCCATCTTTCGAATGGCTGGGGCTTGCTGTTCTCACATTCTACCGCCGGGTCGTCCAGGGGCGCCCAGAATTTTGGTGTAGCCACTTGTGTGGCACAACCTTGCTCTCCGGCATGGCCCTTAATATACTGACCACCCGGCCAATTGGCAGGTTCGGTGGGTGGGTAGCCCACTGATTCGTCCTTCTGTTGGCCCACATTTATCGCGCCTGAACGTCTCTCACAGGCCGAAGGTTGCTGCGCAGTCCATTTACGAGCGGCTGTTTGCACAAAAGGAGAGTTTTGCATGCCGAATATGCCTGTGCCGGAAGAGATGAATGTCTACCAGAACGCCGAGGCGCGTTTTGAAGTAGCCGCCAATAAACTGGGCCTGGAACAGGGAGTTTATCGTTACCTGAAGTATCCCGACAAAGAGATCACGCTGTACATTCCCGTGGGCATGGACAACGGGCAGTTGGAAGTATTCACCGGCTACCGCGTGCTGCACTCAACTGTGCGTGGGCCCGGTAAGGGCGGCATCCGCTTTGCTCCGGACGTATCGCTGGACGAGGTTCGCGCGCTTTCCGCCTGGATGACCTGGAAATGCGCGGTGGTGGATATTCCTTTCGGGGGCGCCAAGGGTGGGATTATTTGTGATCCGCGGAAGATGTCGCGCGGAGAACTCGAGCGGCTCACGCGGCGTTACACGGCGGAGCTTTCGGATTGGCTGGGTCCCGAGCGGGACATTCCTGCTCCCGACGTGGGTACCAACGAGCAGACCATGGCTTGGGTGATGGACACCTACGCCATGCACGCCCGTCAGGCCACCAATGCCGTGGTCACCGGTAAGCCCATTGAGCTTGGCGGCTCCCGAGGCCGCCGTGAAGCCACCGGGCGTGGAGTGATGATCTGCGTGGATAAGGCCATCGCCAAGTTGGGCATGCGCAAAGAGAACACTCACGTGATCGTGCAAGGCTTCGGCAACGTGGGTTCGCTGGCCGCCGAGCTAATGCAAAAAGCCGGGTACAAGATTATCGGTTTGGCCGATATTGGCGGCGGACTTTACAACGAGAACGGCTTCGACATTCCCCAGGTGATTGACTGGGTGTACACCCGCAAGAAGCCGCTGCAGGAATTTCCGGGTGGCGGCACGAAAATGAGTGCTCGCGACGTATTATTCCAACCCTGCGACGTAGTCATTCCCGCGGCCATCGAGAACCAAATCACCGAACAGAACGCCCACCAGGTGCAGGCGAAAATCCTGTGCGAAGGGGCCAACGGTCCGACCACTTGGCAGGCGGATGCCATCATTGATTCCAAGGGCATTTTCACGGTTCCAGACATACTAGGAAATGCTGGCGGCGTCACCGTCAGTTACTTCGAATGGGTGCAGGACCGCCAAGGGTTTTTCTGGCGTGAAAGCGAAGTGAACGAACGCCTGTTTGACGTGATGGACCGGGCATTTGACGAAGTGGTGCGCTATGCGGAAAACCATCGTGTGAACAACCGTATCGCCGCTTACATGCTAGCCATTGACCGCGTGGCGACTTCGCTCAAACTGCGCGGCATTTACGCCTGATTTTTCTTGGCTTTCGCGACGACCAAGCGTACTCTTTGTGCCAGCGTCGTACGTGAAAGGTTCTAGGGGCCACACCCCGGGTCCCGGGAAGGAGTCCGCACCGTGTCTTCGGACTCAACTCGTTCTCGCACCTCTCGCACCGAAGAACAACACCGGCACGACATTTGCCTGGTCGGTCGCTGGTTGTATGAACGCGGCCACATCGTTGCGCAAGAAGGTAATCTGTCGGTCAGGTTGGATGCCAATCACATTTTGACCACGCCCACTTGCCTGAACAAAGGCATGATGTCGCCCAGCGACCTGGTGATCATGGATGTCAACGGACGGCACGTTCACGGCGACCGCCCGTGCTCCTCGGAAGCGGCCATGCATCTGTTGATTTACCAGATGCGCTCTGACGTGCAAGCGGTCTGTCACGCGCATCCGACGACGGCCACCGGTTTCGCGGCCACGGGACAAGGTCTCGATCAGGCGCTTCTTCCCGAAGTCGTCGTGGGTCTCGGCAAGGTTCCCTTGGTGCGTTACGCCACTCCCGGCACCTCCGACCTCAGCGCGGTGCTCGAGCCCTACGTGCCGCATTACGATGCGCTGCTGCTGGCCAATCACGGTGCCGTCACTTGCGGCCCAGATCTGTTCACCGCGTTTTATCGCATGGAAACGGTAGAGCACTTCGCCCGCATCATGCTTGCCGCGCGTCAAGCGGGCCAGCCGCAGCTACTCTCCACGCGCGAGGTGGCTAAGCTCATGGCCGCTCGCGCTCGCTACAATGTCACGCCTCCGCCGGGTGGAGGCGCCGATTTACCGGAAACGTGCGACGGCCGCGAGAGCCCCACCGAGGAAGTCACGCTGACCCGCTCTGAGCTCGACGCGCTGGTCGACGAGGCGGTGCGCAAAGATCGCGCCCGCCGCTGAGCGATTGTATCGGCCCTCCGGTTTCTGCGACGGGTCATTCCCATGCTCGTTCTGATCGTCCTATTTGTTTCCTTGCTGATCTTCCGCGCGTTGGGTACCGTAGGCATTTCGCTTTTCTCCACGTGGATGGATTGCGCCCGTTACGCTTTAGCAGTGATGTTCCTGTTCACCAGTTCCGCGCACTTCACAAAAATGCGCCACGACTTCGCTCGTATGATGCCCAAAGCTATACCCAATCCTATGGCTATGGTTTATTTCACTGGAGTCTGCGAAATTCTGGGCGCGATCGGCATCCTGGTGCCCCGCGTGCGCTCCCTCGCCGGTTTGTGCCTCTGCATTTTCCTCCTATGCGTGTTGCCCGCGAACATCAAAGCGGCGCGCGAAAGGCTTACGATTGGTGGCCGGGCGGCCACGGAACTTTGGCTGCGTGTTCCCATGCAAGTGCTGTTCCTTGTGCTAGTCTTTTGGAGCACGCAACCCTGGCGTGTTTTTGTGTCGGTCTCGTCTTCCTGAGACGGCACCTTTCATCGGAGGCGTTCATGTCCAGCGCCGCGCTGTTCGAGGCAATCCCTGCTGGCAACTCTGACGCGGTGCTTTCTTTGCTTGCGTCCGATCCTTCCTTGGCTTCGGCCAAAAATGAGTCCGGGGTGTCCGCCGTGTTGATGTCGGCGTATTCCGGGCGGCATGAAATCGGCGATTTGCTGGTGGCGCGCGGTGCAGCGCTGGAGATACACGATGCGGCCGCGGTAGGCCATCTACAGCGCGTCAAAGAGTTGGTGGAAGGCAATCCGGAACTGGCCAAAGCGTTTTCTCCAGACGGTTTCCCGGTAGTTGCACTCGCCGCGGTTTTCGGGCATTTGCCCGTGACTCGCTACCTGGTTCATGAGGGCGCAGATATCAACGCCTGCGCCACCAACGGTTCCGGTTACAACGCGCTCACCGGCGCGGTCGCGAGTGGCCACGCAGAAATGGTGCGCTGGCTGCTGGAACAGGGCGCGAATCCGAACTACCGCTATGCCGCGGGCCATTCGCCGCTTTTGACTGCTGCGGCCAATGGCCATCTCGAAATCGTCAAGTTGTTGCTGGCGCATGGCGCCGATGCGCACGCCACAAGCAACGACGGAAAGTCCGCGCTGATCTTTGCCAACGAACGCAACCATCCTGCAGTGGCGGATTATCTGCGAAATCTTCGCACGTAGGTGCTGGGTGTTCTCTAGAGGTGCTTGATGGTCTTTTTTCGTCAACGAAAACTCGTCCTGAAGTTCTATCTCTCGTTCGGCTGCCTCTTAATCGTTGCCGCTTGCTCGACACGCCCAACGGAGAAGGAGACGCAGCCGGCTACGCTGGACCTGATCAGTACGGATTTTGCGGCGGGTGCCACGATTCCTAAGTCCTTCACATGCGATGGCGGTGACCTTTCGCCCGCGCTGGCCTGGAAAACGCCACCTGCGGCGACCCAGAGCTTCGCTTTAATCGCGGACGATCCGGACGCGCCGGTGGGCACTTGGGTGCACTGGGTTGTCTTCGATATGCCGGCAAGTTTGCGTTCGCTGCCGCAGAATTTTCCGAAGGATGAACAATCCGCCGATGGCACACGCCAGGGGAAAAATGATTTCGAAAAAATAGGCTACAATGGCCCCTGCCCGCCACCGGGCAAAGTCCATCGCTACTTCTTCAAGTTGTATGCACTCGACAGCAAACTGAATGTGCATCCCGGATCAAGCAAGAAGGATGTAGAGCGCGCCATGCAGGGCCACATGCTGGCCCGCGGCGAATACATGGGGCGCTACTCACACTGACACTTTGCCGCCTTATCCCTGGATGTGGTGAAGGTGTACATGGAAAACTCCCCGGGGAATCCTGGTATATCGCTAAACTATCGTAATGCGATATAATCTCGCGGTGTTTGTTAACACTCGGACTTTCAGCCCCCTGAGTCGCAAACGCTTTAGTTGTTATTCGCCCCAACTTAGCTCTGTATGGCCAGTCAGACATAATCGGGAGGCTGTCGTGTCGAAAAACTCTTGGTGCTTATCGGGCACACTAGTGGTCGCAGCGGGTTGCGCCGTGTTGTTGGCAGCATGCGGTTCTAGGTCAAAATCGACCCAGGAAACCGGTCAAAACTCTTCGCAGATCGTAGGAGCCGGGAGCTCGTTCATTTATCCAGCAATGACGCAATGGGCGAGCGAATTCCAAAAGAGTCATCCTGGAGTACAGATTAATTATCAATCGATTGGAAGCGGTGGAGGAATTCAGCAAGTCAAGGGCGGCCTGCTTGATTTTGCCGCGTCTGATGCTGCGCTGGACGACGCTCAACTAAAGGAAATGCCAGCGGTTGTGCAAATCCCAGAGAGTGCCGGCCCAGTATGCATCACCTATAACTTGCCAGAATTAAAAGAGCCGTTACGGCTCAGCCCCGAAACTCTGGCGGGCATTTACCTAGGCGAGATCAAGAATTGGCAGGACCCGCGGCTCAAAAAAGACAATCCGGGCGTGAAGTTGCCGAACGACAATATCGTGACCGCTCACCGTTCCGATGGCAGCGGTACGACGAACATTTTTAGCACCTATCTGGCAAAAGTCAGTCCAACCTGGGACAAAAAGGTGGGAAAGGGTATATCTCTCAGTTGGCCGAATGGACTAGGTGGAAAAGGCAACGAAGGCGTAACTGGCGTGGTGAAGCAAACGCCAGGGGGCATTGGCTATGTTGAACTGATTTATGCCACGCAGAATAATCTGCCAGTAGCATTTATCCGCAACAGGACAGGACAATATGTAAAACCGAGCGTCGCAAGCACCACAGCAGCCATCGACGCATTCAGTCAGGAACTGGCCAGGGACGTGCGCAATCCCATCGTGGACCCGCCCGCCTCCGCCAAGGATGCATATCCGATTGCCGGTCTTACCTTCCTGATCATTCCCGTGCACCCGAAGACGCCGGCAAAGGGCAAGATCGTAGAGGAATTTGTAAACTACATTATTTCCCAGGGACAAGACGAGGCCGAGAAACTGCTCTACGCGAAGTTGCCGGCGGCGCTGCAACACCAGGACCAAAATTTGCTCGCTCGCTTGAATACTCAAAACAACCAGGCAGCTTCCACTTCACCGCGATAAATTTGTCAGGGCGTCAACCGGCAACAGAGGCGCCACATTTGACAGGCGAAGAAAAAGCGGCAATACTTCCTGGCGATGATTGGACTCTTGCGCGGCCGGCTGCTGGAAAAGCGTCCTAACCAAGTCATTCTGGATGTCGGCGGGGTCGGTTATTTGGTAGCCGTTCCGCTGTCCACATTTGCTGCTCTGGGTGAACTGCACGCCGAGGTGACCCTGCTGATCCACACGCATGTCCGCGAAGATGCGCTGGCGCTTTACGGTTTTCTGTCGCAACGCGAAAAGCATCTGTTCGAGCTTTTGCTGGGTGCGTCCGGCGTTGGGCCCACGCTGGCACTGAAGATTCTGTCAGGCATGAACGTCGAGGAACTGGTGCCGGCGATTCGCACCGGTGACCTCGCGCGGCTCACCAAAATTCCCGGTGTCGGACGCAAAACGGCGGAACGCATGGTGGTGGAACTGAAAGACAAACTCGAGGCTGTGGCCGTCGAAGCCGAAAGACCGGCGGCTACTTCTCCTGCGGGCGTGGAAGCGGACGTAAAGTCCGCGCTCATCAATCTCGGCTACGACGAGCGTACCGCGGACGCTGCCGTATCCGAAGCGAAGCGCGAAGCGGGTACGGCTAGCTTCGAGAAGCTCCTGCGAGTGACGCTCACGAAATTGAGCACGCCGCAGAACCGCTGATGCACCCTGTCGTTTGGTCGGTGCGTTCCCTGAGGTTCGATCTGCGATTCCTGATATTCTCTAATCACCATGACCACCTTCGGTCCCAAAAAAGGCCCTGCCAACGCTGACCGCCAGCCGCGCATTCTTTCCGGGTCCGCCTGGGAGGAAGACGCACGGCTCGACGCCAGCGTTCGCCCGAAGACGCTTTCCGAATACATTGGCCAGAAGCGCGTGAAGGAGAATATCGCCATCGCGCTGGAAGCGGCGCGGAACCGCGGTGAAGCCCTCGATCATGTTTTGCTGTACGGCCCGCCGGGACTGGGCAAAACCACATTGGCACAGATCATCGCCAACGAGCTGAAGGTGCCGATCAAGACGAGCGCGGGTCCGTTACTCGAACGCAAAGGAGACCTGACGGCGATTCTCACGTCTCTCGAGGCCAAGGAGGTTTTCTTTCTTGACGAGATTCATCGCCTGCAGGCCGCGGTGGAAGAAGTGCTCTATCCCGCCATGGAGGACTTTCGCGTCGATCTGGTTATCGGACAAGGGCCTGGCGCACGCATTCATCCTTTCTCCCTGAATCATTTCACATTGGTTGGCGCCACCACGCGAGCGGGGCTGATCACCGCGCCGCTGCGTTCGCGGTTCGGCATTGTTCACCGCCTCGATTTCTATGAGCCGGAAGATCTGCTCATCATCCTGCATCGTTCCGCAAAGATTCTGAACATTCAAATGGACGAAGCCGGTGCCGAAGAAATTGCCGGACGCTGCCGGGGCACGCCGCGCATTGCGAATCGCCTGCTGCGCAGGGCCCGCGATTTTGCCGAGGTACGCGCGGGCGGCCGGATCACCCGCGAAGTAGCGCGCGAAGCGCTGCACATGCTGGGCGTCGACGAACACGGCCTTGACGAAGTGGACCGCAACTTAATGATTGCGTTGCTCGATAAATATGGCGGCGGTCCGGTCGGTGTGGGCACGCTGGCGGCGGCCCTGAGCGAGGAAGAAGACGCGATCGAAGAAATGTACGAGCCTTATCTGATGCAAATTGGAATGCTCGATCGGACGCCACGCGGTCGGGTGGCCACTCATCGCGCGTATGAATATTTCGGCCGCGAACTCCCCAAGCGCCAGCCGCGCCTGTTTTAGAATCCGGTTGGGGATTCTCTTATTATGGGTCAAGCCTGGCTAAGCTAGTTGTGTTGCATGAAGTTGCCCTTAGTTCCGGTGAGCGAGTTGTATAGCGTCTCGATAAACTTGTCGGAATCGATAAAATCACCAGACCATTTCTTCCACGGGTCGAGGATTTTCTCCTGCTTCATTTGCTCTACGGTCTTGTGCTGGTCAATGGCCTTCTGCACCGCCGCCGAGGTCTCCTTCAACATGGTCACAAAGGCGCGCACGTCATCCAGGTTCGACAACGCACCGTGGCCCGGAATCACTTTCACATCGGGTGGCAACTGTGCGGAGACCTTCTCCATCGCGGCAATCATGCCTTGCACGCTGCCACCGCTGGCCACATCGATAAAAGGAAAGCCATAGCGCACAAAATCGTCGCCCATATGCACGACGTTGTTCTTGGGGAAGAAAATTACTGCGTCGCCGTCGGTGTGCCCGGCGGGGAAGTGCAGCGCGCGAATATCCTCGCCGTTCAGGTGCACGGTCACGTCATGGTCGAAGGTAATGATCGGCAGCGCCGCTTTCGTCGCGGGCCGAACTTGATGAACGTCCGAGCCGCCTATCCCCGATTGCGTGCCCTGCTCCAGCCGCTTGCGCACATTATCCTGCGCGATCACTGTAGAGCCGGTATTGGCGAACGGTGCGTTGCCGCCAGTGTGGTCCCCGTGATAATGCGTGTTGATGACGAAGCGCACCGGCTTGTCGGTGATGCCGAGATTTTTGAGCGCGACCTGAATTTTGTCCGCCAGCGGCGCGAACTGGTCGTCCACGATCACGATGCCGTCTTCGCCGACCGAGGCGGCAATGTTCCCACCCTCGCCCTCCAGCATATAAATGTTGCCGGAGACTTTGGTGACCTTGATCTGCACTTTCGAGAAATCTTCCTGTTGCGCATAACCGGCCGGTGCAAACGCAGTGATAGCCAACAACGCGGCCACTGTGCCCCATACGCTCATGCTCATATGTCCCTCCCTCCATCGCGCCGGATTCTACCACTGCCCGCAAGAAAGTAACTTCACGGCACACTGCGCGCAATTCGCTTCCATGCCGCAGTGGCTGATAAGCTATCTTGAATTTGGGAGCGCACGCTCCGCAACGCGAAAACGAGTGGTGAACCGCGTGGATCGTGGCGGCTCCGCGACGCCAATGTTTTAAGAAGACCTGGGCTTCCGCCCCGAAGGAACGATTGGTTTGGTATCGACTGTGACCGACCCCGCCAGCTCTAAACCACGGCTCTCCAGCTCCAAGCGGTTTGCCTTCCTCGTGGCTGCCGGCATTTTGCTGAGCCGCATTGCTGGCCTGATCCGCGACCGCGTGTTTGCGCACTATTTTGGCAACTCCGATGCCGCGGACGCTTTCCGGGCGGCATTTCGCATTCCAAATCTCCTGCAGAACCTGTTCGGTGAAGGCGTCCTTTCCGCGTCCTTTATTCCGGTGTATGCGCGTCTTCTGGCGAGCGAGGACCGGGAAGAAGCCAAAAAGACCGCCGGCGCTATTGCGGCGCTGCTTATGCTGACGACTTCCGTGATTGTGCTGCTAGGTGTGCTTACAGCGCCTTGGTTGATTGAAGCCATCGCGCCCGGTTTCCACGGGGCCAAGCGGGAGCTGACGGTGCTTCTGGTGCGAATTTTGTTTCCTGGCGCCGGGCTACTGGTCGCCTCGGCGTGGTGCCTAGGGGTACTCAACAGCCACCGGAAATTTTTCATCTCCTACACCGCACCGGTGCTTTGGAACATTGCCATGATCGTCGGCATGATCAGTTTCGGACGAGGACGCGCGCAGGAGTCGCTGGTGGTATTCACAGCGTGGGCGTCCGTGGTCGGAAGCGCCCTCCAGGTTGGCGTGCAACTTCCCACTGTTTTGAAGCTGCTGGGCGGCTTGAAACTCGCGCTGGCTTATCAGGCACAAAACGTGCGCATCGTGATCCACAATTTCTTCCCGGTGTTTGTGAGCCGCGGTGTGGTGCAAATCAGCGCGTATATCGACGCGTTCCTGGCTAGCTGGCTGCCCACCGGCGCCGTTGCAGCGCTGGCCTATGCACAAACTCTCTACACGCTGCCCGTCAGTCTCTTCGGCATGTCCGTATCCGCAGCGGAGCTTCCGGTGATGAGCGGAACGCTAGGCGCTGCTGAAGAAGTTGCGGGTATACTCCGTGCACGCCTGAACAATGGTCTTCGGCAAATCACCTTTCTGGTGATGCCTTCGGTGGTGGGTTTTTTGATTCTCGGCGATGTGATCGTTGCGGCCATTTATCAATCCGGCCGTTTCCAGCACAACGACGTCATTTATGTGTGGGGAATCTTGATCGGCTCGACCGTGGGACTGCTGGCTTCCACGCTAGGGCGGCTCTATTCGTCGGCCTACTATGCCTTGCGAGACACGCGAACGCCGTTGCGTTTTGCGATGGTACGAGTGTTCCTCACCACGCTGCTCGGTTATTTGATGGCGCTGCCGTTACCGCGTTTACTCGGTATTGAACCACGCTGGGGTGTTGCCGGCCTGACGGTTTCCGCGGGCATCGCGTCCTGGGTGGAGTTCACGCTGCTGCAGCGCGGATTGCGCATCCTGATCGGTCACGTTGGCGTGCCCATGCGATTTCTAGCGCAAGTGTGGCTTGCGGCACTGGTCGCTGCCGCGGCGGGCCGCGGTCTAACCTACGCACTCAGCACGCACCTGCTGGGCACTCGTCATCATGTGGTGCTCGCCATTGCGGTGGTTAGCCTTTACGGCGTTGTGTTCTTCGGCATGAGCTTCCTACTCAAGCTGCCCGAGGCCGACGCTATGTTTGGCATGCTGCGCCGCCGCGTCGGCCTAAAATAGGCAGCAAGCATGGCTACCGTTTATTTGGCGCTCGGCTCTAATGTTGGCGATCGCGAGGAGAACTTGCGAGAGGCCATACGCCACCTTGGCGCTTCCGGTGTGCACATCGCGAAAACTTCCAGCGTCTACGAGACCGAACCGCTCGATTACCTCGACCAACCCTGGTTTCTGAACGGGGTGCTCGAAGCGCAAACGGAATTGCCCGCGGGCGAGTTGCTAGCTGCGTTACGGAAGATCGAATCGCAGATGGGCAGCAAGAAGCCCTTCGCCAAAGGGCCCCGCCTGATTGACCTCGATATCCTCCTCTACGACGACGCGACCATTCACACGCCAGAGCTGGACGTTCCGCACCCGCGCATGCTGCTGCGCAATTTTGTGCTGGTGCCCTTGGCGGAAATCGCGCCGAACTTGCGCCATCCATCCTGGCCCGCCACCGCCGCCGAGCTGCTCCTAAATTCCCCCGACCCAAGCGAAGTGAAGAGGCATGCAGGACGATAAAGTAACTACGGCGTTTTCTCTGTCGCCGCTTTCGTTCGACCCCACTGCGTTACTGCGTCCTCTTCGCACTCCTTGAACACGTCATGCCCGTATCTGCGATTGGTTGCGGCCATGCTAATCCGATCGTAATTGCGAACATACGAGATTAACGACAGCGAAACAACACAGCCTGCGACGGCATGAACCTCTACGCCATATCTTTCCCTTAACAGAGCCGCATATTCGGGAAGCCATGATACCGGCAACCCGTACGTCAATAACTTGTAATGCCCCCGAGCTACATCAATGTGCGCAGATAGAGAACCCCTGATGGGCGCGGCGATCCACCCCACCACTAGGACGAAGACAAGGCCCAGGATTGCCACGAGCCATTTGTACGTACGAAAGAGACCTCTCACAGTGAGGCCTCACGAGCAGCTCGGTTTAACTCGTCCGCCGCACAACGAGACGGTGTAGGGTGAGCATCTTGGGTTGCAAGGACTCCAGCTCGATCTGCGAGAGGCGCCCATCGTTAATCTCGCGCCACACATAGACTCCAGGTTCGGACTCCGTCTGCTCGCGCCCCTTGAGCCGCTGCAGGAATTCCTGCGCATCTTGCACCGAGGCCTTCTCGCGCACGCTGGGGCGCGCCACCGCTTCGACGGCATAGCTGCGCAGGAGTTTCGTCCAATACTGATCGAACAATTCTCCGGAAGCGAAAATGTCACTCCAGGCCACTTCGCCGCCGTAGGCGATCACCACACCAACCACACGCTCACCTTTCAACCCGGCGGTTTCCCGGCGAAAGCGTCGCTGTATTTCGTCCACCATGGCGTCGACCGACGGGGAGATGCGCTGCGAACCATAAATCTTGGCGTAGGACTGAGTCGGCGCGTCCACCTGCACGGTTTCAGCAAGAGTCTCTCGCGGGACCTGCGGTGCGGGCGCGGCCGCAGCTGCTTTGGCCATCGTCCCCGCAGTCACAGAGGTCCACACGTCGTCTTGTCGCTGATTCACCGCGGCCTGTTCGCGAACACTGGGATGCACAATCGTGTTCGCGGCGGTAAATTGCGTGCCTGCCGACCAGCGTCCGTGTTCCACGCAAAACACATCCAGAGGCAACGGCTCGGCTCCAACGGGCACGATGCGGTCTTTACCGATGATGCGATCCTGTTTGCCCCCGCTGACCAGTTCACCCGCCAAAAGGAGTAGCGGCTTCTTACCGTGGTTTACCAGCACTAGTTGATTCACGGAGGCGCCGCCGTAGTTCTGGACCGCTGGGCGCACGGTGCCGCGGTCGCGAATCATGGTTTCCGCGCCTTGCTCGCGCACGGTGACTTCACCGCGGGCAAGCCCTGCCTCTAATGTCAAAAAGCCGCTGGTATCGTAACCGGAAGAACTCACTACCGGAAACACCGTCAAATTCTCATAGCTGATCGGATCGAGCAGCCGCCATTCCCCGTCCGGTTTCCCCGGAGGAATTGGTGCGCCCGGCGCGGGCCAAAGCATACCCAACGCGGCGATCCCCAGAGTGGCCACACCAAACAACGAAATCCCTATAGATGTATGTGCGGAACGAAACATATCTTCCTCCTCCGCGTGCTCTCGATGCACGCCCTGGAGTTGGAACGGTCATGCGCAATTTTCTTGCAGGTTATTCGCGAGGATTGCCGAGGTTGGTCCGGGGCTTGACGCGCCGCGTCTTGGCGGCTTCCGATTCCTGGCGCTCATATTCGGCCAGCTCTTCCTCCGTATAAGAGTAGGAATCTCGCGAGGCAAACATGGAAGTGGTGCGACTGCCCTGCTTTTTCTTCTTGCGGGCCTCGCCAAACTCGTAGCGGGTCATGCGCAAGGGGGCCTCGATGGCTTTCACTTCCACGAGCAAATCGCTTACCTTTTCCAGGAAGTCGTGCAAATGGAAAGGCCGCACAGCGTAAGGAACGCGGGCGCGCTCGAGCCCGGGCACAAACTGGCTCCCGGCCGTTTCCGGCACCACAAACAGCGCACGAATCCGCCCGCCTTCTTCGGCTGACACCAGCGATAACTCCCGGAGCACGTGGAATGTCGGGGTATCCAGGCCGACCATTTCCACGTTGGCGATCACCAGCGAATATTCGCCGGTTTTCAACTCGGCGTGGAGCAGCCCAAGGTCCGGAACGACGCGCACGCGCCATCCTTCGCTGTCCAGAATTTGTTTTAAAGTGACGGAATTGCTGGGATCTGCTTCGAGCACGAGCAGACCAACTTGCCGGGCCACGGCGGTGAGAGGAGACGCCATGCGTAGAGTATAGAGGCTGGTGTGCGCAAGGACGGCCGACGCAAGGGGCAGGCTACGTAACCGCTACCTGTCCGAAAGGCCGGGTCAGATGGACACGCTTATTTTGAGGTTGCTGCTACCGGTTTCACAACGATTTCGATTTGCGCCGGTTTGCCCGCAGTTAGCACCGGATAGGATGTATCGGTGGTGAAACGCAGCTTGCCGTCGACGGTGATCCTGGCGCTGACCGAATAGGTGTGCTTCGGATCGATTTTCGCGGAGTCGAAGTTCAGGGCAAAGGGCACGGGGACCTGCCGTTGTCCCATCAAGTAGGTTTGTTCTGCGATCACTTTGGCGGGAGCATCGGCGAGGGAAACGTCTTGCAGCTTCACTTCGATAACGGCATTGGGAGGTAGGGCCATGCGCTGAAGGTAGGTCACGGTGCCGGTGACTTTCCCGGTCTCTGCGTTCAGCGGCTGGTCGAGTTTGCAATCCTTCACGATCATTTTGCCGTTTCCGTCCGGGGTATCTTCCTGCAGGAAACCGCCGTTGCCCTTGCCCCACCACACCGTTTTGCCGTCGGAATAGCGGTTGCCGTCAGCAGAAACGGTCTGCTTCAACAAGTAGGACTGCTCGCCAAAACTGATCTTCGCGTAGGTGTCCCCGAGATAGACGGTCAACTTCTTGCCATCTTCGCAGGTGTAGTCAAAGTGCTTCCAGCGGATTGCTCGGCGAACATTGTTGTGCGCCGGAGGCGTTTGTGGCGGTGCAGGGGGAGCGGTTTCCTGTGCCGCAATCGCGGCAGCCAACAAGGTGCCCCAAGTCAACGCGGCCACGGCGTAGCGCTTGGTCAGGGTCATGATGATTTCCTCGTGTATATTGTAGCCCGCCGCTGGCCCTCTGTCGCTTAGACGCACGCACCGGCGATCTGCCGCAAATTTTCGGGCGAGCTACAGCAATTCGTGGATATTCGCCTGCGGCTCCCGCGAGTGTACTGGCCAAGAGAGGATTGGCGATGACGAACACAATCAAAGGCGTGGCTATGATTCTATTGGCGGTGGCGGCGGTGAAGTTGTATCCCGACTTCGTGCGGTACATGAAAATTCGCGCGATGTAGTTCGGGAACCCATCGGTGACCGTTACTTGGACGGGTCCACGAGCGCCTGATACACGGTGGAATGCGCGCGGTATTGCAGGCTGTGGTTGTCGGGATGGGTCATGCGCTGGATCATGGCCACGAAAACGAGATCGTTGGTGGGGTCCACCCAAAAGAAAGTGCCCGCTGCGCCATCCCAGAAGAACGTACCTTTTCCGTCGGGTAGGCTGGCTGCGGCTGGGTCGAATACCACGGCGCAGTTGAAGCCGTAACCGAAGCCCGGCCGCATAATGTGTTGGCCGATGCCAAACTCTCCCGTCAGCAAATTTTCCGGCAGGTGATTGGAAGTCATGAGTTTTACGGTGGCGGGCGCCAAAATGCGTTTATCGCCGAGTTCACCGCCATTGCCGAGCATTTGCGCGAAACGATAGTAATCTTCCGCGGTGGAGACCAAACCGCCACCGCCGGAAGGCAATGTGGGCTGGCTTTCATAATCGCCGTGCGCCCCTGGGGGCGCGGGGACCAGTTGACCGGAAGAGTCTCCTTTGTAATTGGTGGCGAAGCGCGAGCGCTTGTCGGCAGGAACAAAGAAGCCGGCGTCTTTCATATCCAGCGGAACAAAGATGTGATCGCGCAGGAAGTCCGGCAAGGTTTGGCCAGAAAGTTTTTCCACGATGTAGCCTTCAATGTCCATGGATAAACTGTAGGTCCAGCCTTTGCCGGGCTGATAATTCAGCGGAATCGTTGCCACCTTGTTGATCATTTCCTGGAGGTTGGCCGATTGCATCGGCTTTTGCTCCTGATACATTGCGTCGACCATGGAATGGCCATTGCCGTAAGAGAATCCGGCAGAGTGGCTCATCAGTTCCTGGATAGTGGGAGCATGATCGGGATCGACGAGGATCATTTTGCCGTCAGCGCCGACGCCTTTGAATACTTTCAGGTTCTTGAATTCGGGAATGTATTTCGAAATGGGATCGGAGGGCAGCCACTTGCCTTTTTCATAGAGAATCATCATGGCGACGCCGGTGACAGGCTTGGTCATCGAATAATCGCGGAAGATGACGTCTTTGGTCATAGGCGCGCCGCTGGCGAAATCCTTTAGGCCGTAGGTGCGGTAGTCGACGATTTTGCCGTGGCGCGCGAGGATGGTGACGGCGCCGGCGAGTTGTTTGCTGTTCACCTCTTGTTGGATCAACTCGTGGAGACGTTCGAGGCGCTCGGAGGAGAATCCGACGCTTTCGGGCTTGACCGGGGTCATGTCGGGCGCGCGATGGGAAGACGCCTGCGCGAAGCAAGAGGAAGTGACTGCGGTTAAAAGCAGAAGTGTTGAACTTAGCTGGCGTATCCACGTTGCTTGGGCAATTTTCACGGGTTCCTTCTTCGGCACGCAGAGCAGGCTCGAAATTCCAGAGTGCGTTCGAGTACATGCCGCGGTGTTTGTAAACAGCCGCTCTATGGTACCCGTTTTGCGGCGAAAGATGGACGAGCGATGGAACGCGATCAATCGGGTTCAGACACGAAGGCTGATGCGTCCGCGCACCAGGAGTCGCGTGAGAATCAGCATGAGCAGCGTGAGCAGCGCAGATTTGACGACGCCGAACCAGCCGGAAGTTCCCATGGGCGCGAGCGCATACAAGGCAGGCACGAGAAACGGAACGTAGGCGAGGATGTAGGCGAGCAACGGATTTTCGCCAACCGGTTTGGCGAAGCTAGCCCAGAGGCGCCAGTTCTTCACATCGATGATCCAGTAGAGCAGCAAAGCGATCAGGAAATTGGCGGCGGTGCAGTAGAGGCACCAGGTGGGCGTGTCGCGATTTTTGGAAATGCCCAGCGGCTGCAACAGAAAGCCCGCGGCGAAAAGCACCGCGGCAGCGCCGACCATCCGACGGAATTTCTTCTGGAAGGTGGGAGCAACATTGTTACCGACAAGCACCATCGAGGCGAGGACGCCGGCCATGGTGAGGGAAGACAATCCGGCTTCAAAGGGATTCCAGCGGCCGAGCAAGGCATTCACGGAATCAAGCCAGCCCAAGGTGGAGAGGGTGTTCAGCGCCACCAGAGCCGCGAACGCCGCTAATAACATCTTGAGACTTTTGCCGATTAGCAGATAAATGCCGCTTACCAACAGATAAGCCCAGCCGAGCAAACCCAGGATTTCCACGTAAGAAAAATCAAGGCGGGCGGGCTGGCCCGCGGGAGTGATGCGGCGGAACATCAAGAACAAAAAGGCCATCAAGGCCAGGCCGGAATAACGCAGGACCTCGCGAAGTACTTTTTGTTTCTCTTCCCCGGGGAAACGCAGCCACACGAGAGCGATAGCGAGAAAACCGAGGGTGGCCCACCAGGTTTGATTGAGATGTGTGTATTGGGCGTTGACGTGAAAGGCGTTGGCGATGAACAAGCCCATGAGCAGCAAGCTGGCAGAGCGAATCATGATGTGGGCCCAGATTTTGAGCTGGCTTTGGCCACGGGACCCGCGCGCATCAATGGCGAGGGGAATGGACATGCCCATGAGAAACAGAAATGCCGGAAAGACCATGTCGACGTAGGTCATGCCGTTCACATTGCCGCGGTGATAAGTCCACCAGGGCAACCCGGTGACCTCGGCGACGTTGTTGACGAAAATCATGAGCAGCAGATCGAGGCCGCGGAAGATGTCGATGGAACCGACGCGAGTGGCGACAGAAGGAAGGGCCGGAGAGGCGACGTGGTTAGTCGAGGCTTCTTGTACAGTGGGCGGCATGGACCTTGTTTGTATGGCAAAGCGTACGAGCGTTCTGTGACCCGGGTCACTCTTACTCCGCGAGATGAGTTGGTGCACGGCCCGAAGGAATGATGATACGCTTTGGTGCCTGTCGGCCATGACCACGGCATTCCGCCCGCTGAATCCGCAAACTGCCGCTAGCTCCTCGCGTGCTCGTCTGTTCTTCGTGGACAACCTGCGGTGGACCATGATCCTGCTGGTGCTGAGCATGCACGCGGCGGACACGTATAGTCCGCTGGGGAATTGGTATTTCGTGGACCGCGAGCCGATTGGACCGTTCACGCTATTCTTTTTTGCGGTTTGGCAGATGTACCTGCAATCGTTCTTCATGGGCCTGTTGTTTTTTCTGGCCGGATACTTTGTTCCGGGATCGTATGACCGGAAAGGGCCGGCGCGTTTCATTCGCGAGCGGGGATTCCGGTTGGGCCTGCCGGTATTGTTTTACATGTTCGTGCTGGGGCCGATCACGGAGTATTTTTGCGCGCATTCGTGGAATTCGACGGAAGCGACTTCGTTCGCGCATGAATGGATCAAACACATCCGGAACGGACAGTTCCTGCAGGAGAATGGGCCACTGTGGTTTTGCCTGGGGCTGATGATTTTCTCCGTGGTCTATGCCATATGGCGAGTGTACGGTTCGGCGTACACGAGACAAAGAGAAAGCCGGGAACCGCCGGGATCGGCAACGTTGGCTGGTTTCGCACTGGCGATGGCGTTGTTCACGTTTGTGACTCGGCTTGTGTTTCCGGCAGGGTCTTCCTTTCTGAACATGCATCTGGGCGATTTTCCGCAGTACATTTTGCTGTTTGGTGCGGGAATATTGGCGGCGCGCCACGACTGGTTGCCGAAGTTGACCTTCGCCCGAGGGGCACGGTGGCTGATGGTGGTACTGCCGGTGGGATTCGCCGCGTGGATCGCACTGCTGTTTGCCGGTGGGATGGTCAAAGGCAACGGCAAAGTATATTCCGGTGGATGGCACTGGCAAGCGGCCGGGATCAATCTTTGGGAGGCGTTCACCTGCGTGGCGATCTGCTATGGACTGCTGGTGATTTACCGGCAGAGCTACAACGAGCAAGGACGGGTGGAGAAGTTTCTGTCGGACAACGCCTTCAGCGTGTATGTGTTTCATCCGCCGATCCTGATTCTACTGGCGCGCCTGCTGCATCCGGTGACCTGGCCGGTGCTGGCGAAGTTCGCAGCCCTGACGGTGCTGTCGGCGATTTGTACGTTTGTGCTGAGCGCAGGGGTGTTTCGGAGAATCCCGTTGCTGCGGACAATCCTGTAACACCTTCCGAGACTGTTTATAAATGAGATACAGACGCCTGACTGTGTCAACGCGCGAAGGCGCGGGCAAAGTTCGGCGCGATAGCTCGGCAAAAATGTGAGACGGCTAGTTACTGACCGTCACCGTGGTGATGTCGGAAGATGGAGCGTCGTTTGCGGCGTCGCCACCGAAGCAGGCGACTACGGCGTGTGTCCCAGCGCCGCCAAATTGCGCGGAGGCGACCGAGAGCACGGCGCTGGCGTTGCCTTCACCGGGCGCCAATGCCGCAGTTCCCAGCAAGTTCATGCGAGCTAGCTGGTTTGCCTGACAGCTTACCGAGGAGGCTGCATAGCCCGGCTTGGGGGTGAAGAAAGTGACGGTGCCCATTGGGGGCGCGACGCTGCCGCGGCCAGACGCGGTGACGGTGGCGGTGAGAGTAGTGGTGGCGTTGCTTTCGGATTTCGCAGAGATGGTATCCGGATTGGCGGAAGCGGCGGTGGTGCTGTCAAAGGAAGTGAACCAGGATGAGCTGTTCCAATTCCTGACCAGATTGGTGATGTTAAAGCTGCCCAATCCAACGGCATCGCTGTAGCCGGAGGTCTGATACCAGGCGGGCTCGAATCGCTTGGTGGAAATCGAGAGGAGGCCGAAGGCGTCGGTGGTGGTTGCGGTATAGCACTCGATGGAGCCGGTGACGCAGGGCATCTCGTTGCCGTCCACGACGCAGTTGCTATTGTTGAAGGCGGAGCAAGTGTCGGTGGTGACGGCGGGCGTGCGGTTAATGTTGTAGAAGACGCACGCAGGGAAAATGTCGGCGAATTTTGCGATGGAAAGGTAATTCGATTCGCAGGTGATTGTGCTCGGCGCGAATGGGACGGCGTTCGGAGAGCCTGGGCCGCCATATTCACGGCTGGCCATCGCGTAGAGCTTGTAATTGGGCTGCCCTTGACGGGAGTTGGAAGCTTGGTTGATCAATGCGATCACGCCGTTGAACTGGGGCGCCACAAAGGAGGTGCCACCCGCGGCCATGATGCCGCCTTCGTTGGGGTTGGAATAATTGCAGGGCGTTCCGTTTCCAGTTCCGGTGACAATGTCAGATTCACAGAACTGCAGGGCGTGACCCCAGAAGTTGGCGGAGGCAAAGAGGGAGATGTCGGGTAGATTGCGCATCCTGTAGGAAGTGTTTCCTGCGCCCACGCCAAACACGGATTGCCAGCTTGGCAGTCTGTAAATGGAACTGATACCGCCGCCACCGGAACCGTTGACATAGGTCAAAGCGGTGCCCACGGGAGTGTCTCCGCTGCAGACCTGTTCGGTAGTGAAATTGGTGCCTAAGGCAAAATTAAGGTCGCTGGCGAAGAGAGTGCTGCCGCAACTCTGATTCCAGGTGACCTCGGGAATGTACGACAGGGCGGACTCGTAAGGCGGAGCATCATTCGAATTCCAGTATTGGTTCGGGGTCAGCGCGAAATTACTGGAATAGTTATCGGAGAAATCGGTGCCGCCAGCGGCTACATCATACGGCGTGGAGGCAATTCCGTTGACACTCAGGCCCAATGTAGCGGCCTCAGCTCCGCGCTCGCAGGTGTCGTCGCCGCTGTCACCGGCGGAAATGTTCACGGTCTGGCCCTGAGCGACGGCTTGTTGCCACAAACGGTTGTAGAACTGATTGGTCTGGAAAAGGCCGCCGTAGGCGCCTTCGGCGAGGCCAAGCTCGCACACACCGTAGCTGAGGCTGAAAGAGGAGACTCGGTTGGCGAGATTGTTTACGGCATAAATTCCGGCGAGATCCACGCCGGCGATGGTAGTGGTTGACGCACACGCGATGTAGTCCACGGTTGCGCCCGGAGCCACGGCACCAGTCCACTGCAGATCGATATCCGCTTCGGATTCTTCGCCAGTGCCGTTCGGGCCCTGAACGCCGGGATCGGCACAGTAACGAGGAATGCCGAAATAATATTTGACCTTGGCGGGCGGCAAGCCGAATTGCCAGCGAAACGCGGCAAGGTCGTTGGCGCCGGCGCAGTCATCGGGGGTTGTGCCGCTTTGGCCGGCGCAAACGTCGGTTTCCTCGAGGACGGCGATAGTCTGGCCCGATCCGTCGCAGGCCCAGCCGCCGCAGAAATTGCCCGTCAGCAACGGTTTTTCATTGTAGATGGTGTAGAAATCCTTAGGCCCCAGCCACTCGCAGTCGCCCGGCGCGCAGTACGGATTGTTGGTGTACGTGACCAGCGGGTTGGGATTATTTCCTTTGGCTGGCTTGAGCAGCGACGCCGCATTGGGATTGGGCTGGACAATCAGCTTGCCGGTGTTCGGATCCATGGTTTGAACACCCACGCGGTGCAACATGGGTCGCGGGAGAAAGTCGTGGAAGGAATGTATGCCGGCGATCACGGGAGCGAGCGCTGCGGGAACTTGGGGAGCTGTCATATTGGCGATGTGCTTCTCACTGTGCACCTGAAGGTTGTGAATCTCGGTGTGGAAGGCTTCCGCAACTTGGCCGGCGTTTCCACTGAAAATGACCATAATCTTGGAGTCGGGAACAGAGTCGATCTTGAAACCGTGCTTTTGCAACCAGGCGGCAACGGCGGCGATATCCGCGTCGGTCACGCCGTAGCAGCTTCCCATCTGGGCGCTGCTGAGCCACTGCTGGAACAGGGGTGAGTTGGGATTATGCATCTGATCGATGCGGGTTTGCAGGGCCAACTCCTGATCGGGTGTGCGATTGAAAACCATCACGATGTGCTCTAAAGGCAAGCTGTCATCGACGCGGCCTTGGTCGAACTCGGCCCGCGCCATTGGATGAACACTGTCCGCGAGCGGTGTTAGGGCACCCTCGTCGACGACTTGGGTAACCCGACTAACCGCTAACGGTGTGCAGTCCGATGGGGGAGCGGCTAGCGCAACGCAACTGGAAAGTGAACACAAGAGAACAAATATTGCGAGAACCGACGAGATTCGATAAAAGGACATCGCGGGAGTCTCCCTTCGTATTGAAATCGGAACGGGCTGTGACGAAACCTGGGTGGCGGAAAGTTTTGTAGGATTGGATATTCTGGGCGCGTTGGCGATAGCGCCTGCGCCGGCGCTGTAAATTCGGGTACTGCATGCCCGCGTGCTTCGAGTATTGGATCTTGTCCCCATTACGCAATCTGCGAAAGCCGGACGCGCCAGGCAGGGCAGACGCGGCGACGTTGGTCCCGAAAGCGATCAGGGCTTCAGGCTAGATGTTGGATCGGACAACCCCACTTACAAAACTGCGACTCCACCGAGAACAAAAGCGGGCGGCATTATGTTCTCCGGCAAATGACAAGTCAACGGGAAATGAAATGATGGTGGAGAATGAATGGGCATATGAAGCCTAGTACGGGTTGAAAACCGTTGTTGGGCGAGGACCCATCTCGCGCAAAGGTGCGATAGAAAGCTCGACAGGCACGCTCGAGACAAGGATATTGCGGACGGCGCAGCCCTTCGGGGCTCAGGGTAAACAGTGCTGCGCCCCTGCGAGGAAACAACGGAGTGTGTTTGAGCCGGTGCGAAGGGAGATTCAAGAAAGGTTCCTTGCTTCGCTCGAAATGATAGGACTTTTGATTTTGGTGAAGCGGTCAAAACGCAAACGCCCGCCTCGGAAGGCGGCCGCTACAAAAGCGGGATTAAGGCATCCCAGCGAGGTTATTTGCCGACGACCAAATTGTAGCCGGAGGAGAAGCGCTTTAGGCCGGTGCCGTCCCAGAAGATACGATCGGTGGAGAGAGCCGATTTGCCCGGGACGCCACGAGTGAAGAAGATTTGCAGACCATCGCGAGACCATTCGGCGTTGCGGGCGAAGGTGTCCGGGGGGCCGAGGATGGTGCGGCGATGGGAGCGAATCTCGTAAAGGAAGAAAGTCTCGTTGAGGCCGACTTGATCGGCAGGAGCGCCGGCGGGCGCATTGACATAGTAGGCGGAGACGAGCAACAGGTCAGGATTGAGGGGATTGGTGCGAAGGGTGTCGCTGCTCATGATCTGGAACGTTTCGCCGTAGATGTCCTTCAGTGGGATGGTTTGCGCGGGCTTATCTTCGCTGAGGAAGTAGGCGCTCTGCATATCGGAGGCGAGGAGCGTGGTGGGAGTGACGTAGCCATGCAGGGAGTCGACATATTGGGGAGAGAACAGCGTGGCTTTGTCGGGAGCGTTGGTGGGAGCGGTCCAGATCTGCCAATTTTGCCCGTCATATTTCAGGTAGGCGAAGTGGGAATCGTCGAGGGACCAGAAAGCCTGGCGGACATTGTCACCGGCAACGGGAGTGGAGCGGCCGCTGTCGACTTCGTAGAGAACGATGGAGCGCTGCGGAGCGGTTGTGGAGGCTGACCGGGTGTAGAGAAGGAAGCGGCCGTCGTGAGAGAGAGCGGGTTCCATGCCGAGCCCGGCGTTTTTGTGGAGTTGGCCGCGGGCGACGATGACGCGTCCGGCGGAGTCGAGATAGGCAACCGCGGTGGGCGAGCGGAAACCCGTGATGGGATCGAGGACGGCCAGTTTTTTGTCCTTTTCTTTATCTTTGTCGGTGGTAGCCGTGTCGTCGGGCATGTCGAGCTGATTCTTTTTGCGAAATTCGGGGAATTTGTCGGGCTCGCTTTGGCCGCAACCTTGGAGTTGGCCGATTTGCGCGTGCGTGACTTGGACACGAAAGGTGTACTTGGTATCGGACATATTGTCAGAGCAGGGATCGCGAGTGAGTGTCACGGCGACGTCAGCGCCAGTGACGTCGTCCTTGGCGTTGTAGGTCCAGGAATTGCCGGAAGGATCGGCCTGATCAGCGACGATGTCAGCGGGATCGAGAATGATGGGCGGATAGCCGGAGCGATCGAGGCGCTCTGGTCCCTTCATGCCGAGACGGAGAGACCAGGAGGGCTCATTGCCGTGGGCGACGATCAGAATCGGGTAGTGGCGGGAAACGGGAGAGGGAATGGCCTCTTGGGCAGGAATTTGCGCCGGAGGAGGGACGGTCGTTTTGGGAGCGGGTTTTTGCGGTGGGGCTTGGACGTGCGCGGCGACGCACAGGAGAGCGGGGATTAGCAGGCTAGGAATAAATTGTCGAATCGGCACGAGAGTCCTGGCTGTTCTCCCGAAGATGAGATGCGAAGCGGTGGAGGAAACGCCGCCCGGCACCGTCGGGCGAGAGCGAGCCCGAGAGGATTAGAACAGAGGGAGAAGTGAGGAAGCAAGGAGAAGAGGAAGGAGGTGGAGCGGAAGAGTTCAATGGCGAAGGAAAAGAGAAACTGCTTGACATGGCGAAGAAAAGGCGAAATACTGGGTGGGTTCGAGGTGAGCTATGTCCCCAGTTCTTCCCCTTACGGCGCAGTATCCCCGGATGCGGCGCCGCCCCGCACGACGCCCCGCAGTTAGATTCCTACCTTTCAGCCCTGAAACGCCTGACCCAACAGCAGAGGCCGGAACCCGTGCCCCGGGTGAAACCGGCTGGTGCAAGGGCAGTCTGGAAATGCCCGAGGCGGATTGCCCCCCGCCCCAACTCCAGACTCCCCGTGCGCCACTGGTGGGCATAGCACGCCTCGCTGCAAACTCCCCGGTGGCGGAGACGCGCAGGAAAAGCGCGGAGAAACCGGAATATTTTGTGCTGCCGGTGAAATCGATCTTGAACAAGTGCGATTCGGAACGAGTGCCGTTTGATTGGACGATCAATCCATACCGCGGGTGCGAGTTTGGCTGCAAATACTGCTACGCGCGGTATACCCACGAGTACATGGAGATTGATGGAAGGGAGTTCGAGCGGAAAATCTTTGTGAAGAAAGACGCCGCGGCGTTGCTGGCAGGAGAGATGGCGCGGAAATATTCGTATGAGTCGAAAGCGTCGGGCGGAACGCAGGCGGAACATATCGCGATTGGGACGGCGACGGATCCGTACCAACCGGCGGAGCGAGAGTATGGAGTGACGCGGGCGTGCCTGGAGGAACTAGCAAAGCGCGAGGGGTTGAGCATATCGATTGTGACGAAATCGAACCAAGTTGTGCGGGACATTGATGTGCTGCGGGTCATCGCCGGGAAATCGGCGTTAAGCGTGAACTTGACAGTGACCACGCTGCGGCCGAGACTGGCGCGCTTGCTGGAACCACGCGCGCCGCGGCCGGACTTGCGGCTGGAGGCGGTAAAGGAATTGCGAGAGGCAGGATTGAATGTCGGCGTGTCGGCATCCCCGCTGCTGCCGGGAATTACCGATGGAGAGTTGGAGGCGGTGGCGGAAGCTTCCAAAAAAGCTGGAGCGCAGTGGTTTTATTCGGGAGTGCTGTTTCTGATGCCGGCTTCGGCGCGGCAGTTTCTGCCGTTTATGCAGAAGAGATTTCCGCGATTGGCCAAGCAGTACGAGCAGTGGTACGCGAAGAACGGGTATGCGCCAGAGGAGTACCGGAAGAAGATTTCGGAGCGGGTGCGGAAAATTCGAGAGAAATTGGGATTTTCGCCGCGGCCGTGGGAAGGAATGCGTCCGGCGTCAGCGCGGCCAGCGCAGATGAAGCTGGGTTGGGATGCGGGAGCGATCAGCGGGGAGTTGCGGAGGCCGAACCCGTGCGATGAGGCAGGGAAGTTTTGGGTGGGATACGAGGGTTAGAGGTGTGGGCGAATGCGTGAACGGCGCGGAGAATTTTTGGTTGAGATCCTTCGTCGCATCCGCCTACGCGCTGCGCGCTACGGCGGATAGTCGCTCCGCAGGATGACAGCTGTTTGCTTTTGTGGATCGAAGAACCCACATGCAAAACCGGCATGTGGGGCACCCGCGGAACGGCCTAGCCGATTTAAAACTCGGCCACGACACAGACTTGGCGGCAGCAGGGCTGCCGCTGGTCGCTTTGTGGTGTGGACCAAGTTGTGACCGACGGGAGCAGGGCTACCGCACTCCAGGTCAGTCGTGGATGTGGAGGGTGGCGGTTAGTGGTGTGTCGGCGGAAGAGGGGCCGACATGGATTTTGTAGTCGCCGGGGAGCAGCTGCCAATCGTTTTTGGCTTCGTTGAAGATGGAGAGGTAGAGAGGCCTGAGGGGCAAGCTGATGTTTTTGGATTCGCCGGATGCGAGTTCGACGCGGTCCCAGGCGACAAGTCGCTGGAAAGGCTCGCCGGCAGCGGAAGGAAGTTCAACGTAAACTTCAGCGATTTCGGCGCCCGCGCGGGTGCCGGTATTCTTCACCGTAAACATGACGCAGCGCTGGTCCTGATCGAGTTTCAGGGCGGAATAGGTGTAAGTGGTGTACGAGAGGCCGAAGCCGAAGGGGAACAGTGGCTCTTTTTTCTCGGCTTCAAACCACTTGTAGCCGACTTTCAGGCCTTCGGTGTAATGGATATCGAAGGGGGGAAGCTCCTGGTGAGCTGCGATTGCCTGCGGCAATAAATCCATGCCGGGCACTTGCGGATGAGGCAGATCGGCGTCGGACTTCGCAAAGGTGATGGGAAGCTTGGCGGACGGATTTACGTCGCCGAACAGAATGTTGGAGATGGCCTGAGCGCCAGCAATGCCAGGATACCAGGCTTCCAGAATGCCTTTGACGTTGGAGGCCCAAGGCATGGAAACGGGGCCGCCGGTTTCGAGAACGACGATCGTGCGAGGATTGGCTGCAGCGACGGCGTGTACGAGAGCGTCTTGATTGTCGGGGAGCGAGAGCGTCGCGGCGTCGCGATCTTCGGTCATGTATTGATTGACGAAAACGATGGCGAGATCGGAAGACTTTGCGAGAGCGGCAGCAGAGGCGGAATCGTTGCCATCGTTATAGGTAACTTTGGCTTCGGGCGCTTTTTCGCGGATGTACTTCAGCGGGGCTGAAGGAAAGTATACGGGCTGTTGCCATTCAGCAGCGCCTTGTTTGGGATTGATGGCATTGCCACCGGGAGCATCGACCTGTGAAGAACCGCCTCCGGAGAGTACGCCGACGTCCGCGTGGGAGCCGATCACGGCGATGGACTTGTAGTGGTTGGCGGCGAGTGGAAGAAGGTGGTCGGAATTCTTCAGGAGGACGATGCTCTGCTCAGCGATTTGCTGGGAATCATCGTGGCCGCGAAAGGGATCGACGACGCGGCGGGGCATGGTGGGATTGTCGACGACGCCGATGGCGAACATGGAGCGGAGAATGCGATGGACCATGTCGTCGAGGCGGCCTTGGGAGACTTGGCCACCTTGAACGGCTTTCTTCAATGGATCGCCGAGATAACCGTAGCCAGGCTGTTCCATGTCGAGCCCATTGTTCACGGCCTTGACGGTACTATGGGTGCCATCCCAATCGGAGAGTACCCAACCCTTGAAGGCGAGGTCCTTTTTGAGGAACTGATTGAGGAGGTAATCATTTTCGCAGGCGTAATCGCCATTGAGCTTGTTGTAGGAGCACATGACACCGGCGGGTTCGGCGATGCCGATGGCGATCTGGAAAGCGAGACCGTCGGTTTCGCGCAGGGTGCGCTTGTCGATGACCACGTTGCAAACGAAACGGCCGGTTTCCTGGTCGTTGACGGCGTAATGCTTGATGTCGCCCATGACCTGCTGAGACTGCACACCTTTCGCGAGGTTGCCCACGATAGCACCGGCGAGGAGGGGATCTTCACCGGCATATTCAAAATTGCGACCATTGCGGGGTTCACGCGCTAGGTCGACGCCGCCGCCGATGGACATGTTGTAACCCAGATCGCGCAATTCGCGACCAATGACGGAGCCGTAGAGATTAGCAGCATCGAGATTCCAAGTGGCGGCTAGTGCGAGAGAGGATGGAAGCGGTGTGGCGTAGCGGCCTTGGAGAGCGGCCATGCGAACGCCGACTGCGGAATCGGCGAGGTTGATGTCGGGAATACCGAGGCGATCGATACCGGGAACGTAGCCGGCGCCGAGGTTGGAACGGGGTGGAACCGGATCGCCGTCGCGTAAGACGCCCCAGCCGGTGCCGTGGACGAGCTGAATTTTTTCGTCGAGGGTCATTTGTTGAAGAACCAGATCGGCGCGCTGATCAGGAGAGAGGGAGCGATTCATCCACGGGAAAGAATTCGTGGTTGCGGAGGCCGTCGTTTGAGCAGCGGCGCGTGGTGCGAAAGCGAAGAGGAACGCAACAAGACCGAAAATGGCCGTGGAAATTCGGGGAAGTCTGTTGGTTTGCATGGTTCTCCTTTTACCTGGATGCCGGAGCGATTCGCGGGAATAAGCCGAAAGAGAATTGGAGAGAAAGACGGAAGGGAGACGATGGTTCCCGGTTTGGACGAGGCAGATTTCTCTCGCAAGTGCGAATGGGCAACATGGGTTTTCTAGAGCAGAGCTGCCGGGGCGAAGGCGCCCGGTTGGCCAAGCTAGAATAACCTTATTCTACTCGCATTTTGAAGGGTTGGTGTAGGGAGAATTTTGGGTGGGTTACGGACGAAACGCGGGGTCGAGGTAGCGGCAGTGGGCGGCCGCTGATGGATTTGTGGTGAGGATTTCGTGGGCACACCAGGGAGAGCTGGGCGGATCCCGCACTCCGTTAATTCAGGGGACGATGATTCGGGATTGTTCGCGCTGGAGTTCCTGGGCGCCAGGGAACTGGCCGCGGAGGAACTCGATGAAACGTCGGGAACGCGGACGGCCATTGGTGCGGAGCAGGCCCATGCGGAAGAGGAAGACGAGAAGTTGGAAGATTTCGGAGTCCTTGATGGGGCTGAAAGCGGGGCCTTGGGAAGTATTTTGCTTGGCCTCGGTGAGAAAAGTCGAGAGTGCGTCATAGAGTTCGCGTTGAACCAAAGGGACGGGCGGTTGTTCATAGACGATGCCGGCGACGAGAGTTCTGTAGGTGTCGGCGAGAGCGCGAAGTGCAGCGAGAACATCGGGATCGCTGGCGGAGGGCTGTGTGGCGGAGAACTTGGCGATGGTGAAAGCGACGGCAGAGAGAAAGCGGCCGTGGATTTGGATGGTGTCGGAGTTGATACGCACATCGAGAAGGGGAGTGTCTGCGGGGAGCGCGCGGGGATGGTCATTTTCGTAGCGATGAGCGGCGATGAGGTAAGCACAGTCGGCGGGGCAGTCGATGGTGATTTCGCGCTCGGTGCCACAACAGACAGCGCAGATTTTTTCGGCCTTGGCAGGACAAAAACGGCCGGGCTTGCGCTTCTGGCAGATTGGACAAGTCACAATGGGGTCCCCTGGTGGTACGAAATTGGTTGCGGAAAAAGCCGAAAAGCAATTTCCCAGATCGCGCTTCGCGTCCTGAGCTGAATCTCAGGGCTACCGAGCCGGATTGATTGCCAGGATTTATGTTGAAAGCGACAGGCCCCTGGGCACGTCGCAAACAGCTGAGGAGAGAATATCACGCCAAGTTAATTTTATTTTGTAAACGCGAGCGGCGATGGCGAGGGGAAGCGCGCCCAGCTAGGTCGTCGGATCCGAGTACCCGTACTTCGTGGAGAAATGCGCCGCTACCAGAACATCGGGACCAAGAGCGGGACGGAGGAATCGCATCGCGGCTTAAAACCGTTCCAGAGGACCTCGAAGGCCGACTCGATGCGAGACAGGAGCGTGCCTTCGCCATCGAGAGTCCACAGCAACAGCGTGCCGAAGATCGTCTGGCGAAAGACCTGAGCAATTTCGATGGCGGGAAAATCATTGCGAATCTCGCCGCGCTGTTGCCCAAGCTGAATCATTTCGCAATGGAGCGCGAGGACACGAGTCTGCAAGTCGAGCATGCTTTCGCGAACCTGAGAACTGGCCAGAAAGGCCTGGAGTAGCGCGCGCACGATGGTGGGGTTGCGGTTGGGCTCGAAGGTCATGAGCTCGCCGAGGGATCGGTAGAAGTGGCGCATGGGAGTCTTGGTGCGGCGAGCTTCGTCGATGGCGGATTGGAATTTGGCGAGTTGCATTTCACCAAAGGCAAGGAGGATGTGGTCCTTACTGGGAAAATAGTTGAAGAAAGTGCCCTTGCCGACGTCGGCGGCATTAGTAATGTCTTCGACAGTGGTTTCGGCGAAGCCTTTCTTGGCGAAGAGGTCGACGGCGGAGCGGAAGAGGCGTTCACGAATATCGGCGGAGCGGCGAGAGCGGCGATTGGGGGAGAGGCGAGTGGAGGAAGGCATGGTATTGTGACCTATACCCATATATGACCATAGGTCACTTTATGGATAGATGTCAATGAGAAAAAGAAAGGCCCCGGAACAGTGCCGGGGCTTAGTCTGCTAAGATGTTTGGGTTCAGCCAGTTAGATTTCTTTGCCTGAGGACATGTTCTTCGGCGACTTCTTGTTGAGGTAGGAGATAAACTGTTGCGCAGAAGGCGGCACCGGGACGGCACCCTTGAAAACGATGTCCTGGGCGGTTACCTCCTTTTTGTAGAGCTTTTCGTTGGCGCGATTGTCGGGACGAACGGTGGAACCGGCGAGGGAGACACCGGCGAAAAGGCCGCGGGCCCGGGAGTAGGAGAGGATTTCGGCGCGCATAGTTACGTCAGTGGAAGCTTCAGCGTTGCGGCCCTTGGGACCAGCAGCGGCGGAGGCGTCGGCACCGAGTTTGACCTTGCTGCTGAGAATCGAGCGAGCGCCGCGCTCATTCATGACGAGAAGAACGAAGTCGGTGGCTTGACCACCGATCTGGAAACCAAAGCTGCCGCCTTCGAGAGCCATCATCGTGGGAGCGCTCCAAGGGCCGTTGAATTTTTCGCCGGTGCGGCAAGTCATGGCGCCGCGGCCGTAGCTGCCGCCGAAAATGAAAGCGCCCTTGAGGACCGAGGGATAGACGATGATGCAATCGGCTTTGTCGATCAGGCTCTGGGGGATGTCGTCGGGGATGTCCATGATTTCTTGAACGACCTGTCCGCAATTTTCGAGACGTTCCTTTTCTTTAGTGTCGTCGGCGAAGAGAGCGGGAACGGCCAAGGAACAAGCCAGCATCAATGCAAACCACTTTTTCATGCGAATCACCTTCATCTAAGATTGCGTCCCGTATAGCTACTACTAAGATGCAGTATTGGGCGTGGAAGCCGCGGGTCCGAGAAGCGAGAACGGCTGGTTGCCGCTCCTGGCCTGGCGCTGGGGGGCGAGAAGAGGAGCGGAAGCCCTTGCAATCTTTCGAATATACTTTCAGTCGATGGATTTTGCCAATAGAGGATTTATGGTTGGGAAAAACGGAAGAATAGCGCGGGTACTTGTGGCGGCGTTGCTCGCGGTGTCTGCAAGAGAGGCGATAGGCCAAACGAGCGGGCCGGGAACGGCTGCAGGTGACGCGGGGCCAACGACGAAGAGCGTAGCGCCGGGCATGACCGGAGCGGGGCGGTTTGCGGTGCGCGCGGAAGAACTGGTGCAGGCGACGCCCGTGGACAAAGGCGAATGGGGATTGCTGGTGGTAGATGCCCTGACCGGCGCGACGTTGTACGAGAAAAATGCGGATAAGTATTTTGTGCCGGCGTCGAACATGAAATTGCTGACGACGGCGCTGGCGCTGGATACTTTGGGGGCGGATTACCGGTTTCGTACGACGATCGAGACGAATGGAAGCTTGTCTGGGGCGGGCAAGCTTTCTGGGGACTTGATTATGGTGGGGCGTGGCGATCCGAATTTATCGAACCGGAAGTTTCCGTTTGAGTTGAAGGAGGAGTTTGATGGACCGCCGGAGAAAGCGCTGGCGGATCTGGCGGACCAGGTGGTGGCGCTAGGCGTGAAGGAAATCAGTGGAGACGTGGTGGGAGACGACTCTTACTTTCCGCGCGAACGTTATCCGGATGGCTGGGAAATCGACGACATGGTTTGGGAATATGGCGCGGCGATATCGGCGATTGTGGTGGACGACAACACGGTGACGCTGACGCTGACTCCGGGAGAGAAGGCCGGCGACGCGGTGCGAGCGGCGGTAGAGCCGGTGCAGCAGGAATTTGTGGTGCGAAATGAAGTGGGCACGACCGGGGCCAAGGAGAAGGCGGATTTGCGGCTCACGCGAGAACCGGGGTCGGATACGGTGGTGGTGAGCGGGACATTGCCGGCGAAGAGCGCTCCACGGAAGCTGGTGCTGGCGATTCAGGAACCGGCGCAACACGCGGCGGCACTGCTAACGAAATTGCTGACTGATCGCGGAGTGAAGGTGGATGGGAAGATTCGCGCGCAGCATGATCCGGACCCGCTGGAAGCGCAGCGAACGGTGCTGGCGGAGCACTTGTCGATCCGCTTGGGTGATTCCGTGAAGCTGGTCAATAAAATCAGCCAGAATTTGCACGCGGAAGTCTTGCTCAGGACGTCGGCGCGACAGAGCGGGACGTGGAGTGATCCAGACGATCTGCCGAAATTTCCGCAGGGGTTTTATGCGAAGGCGGGCATTGGGCCGGATGACGTGGTGCAGACGGATGGATCGGGCCTATCCAGGCACGACCTGGTAACGCCGCGGGCACTGGTGACGCTGTTGGAATACGCGCAGAAACAGCCGTGGTTCGCGGATTACTATGCGTCGTTGCCGATCGCGGGCGTGGATGGAACGCTGGGCGATCGAATGAAGGATTCGCCGATTACCGGGAGAATTCACGCTAAGACTGGGACGGTGGAGCACGTGCGGACGCTCTCGGGATTTGCGGAGACATTGGGAGGAAGACGGCTGGTCTTCTCGTTTATGAGCAATAACGAGGATGTGAAGAATCACGAGGTGCATGACGCGATCGACGGGTTGTGCGCGGCGATGATTCAGGAGTTTGACGAGAAGAAAGAAGAGGTGGTGAAGGAAGACGTGACGAAGCGTTGAGGCGCGCGGTCGGCTTTGAGCAAGACGCGACGGTTGAAGTCCTTCGTCGCAAAAAGCGCTCCTCAGGATGACACGGGTTTGTGTTTTGGCGCCGCAGGACCCCGCATGCAAAACGGGCATGTGGGACACGCGCGAGGTTAGAGGCAAGAAGGCGGACGATGGCGATGGATGAAAGAATCGTGACGGTGTTTGGAAGTTCGCGGCCGCGGCCTGGCGATGCAGAGTACGAGGAAGCGCGGGAGTTGGGGAACAAGCTGGCGAAGCGGGGGTTCGCGGTGTGCACGGGCGGTTATGGCGGAGTGATGGAGGCGGTGTCGCGCGGGGCGAAAGAGGCGGGAGGAAAAACGTACGGAGTGACAGCGGAATTTTTCCAACGTAAGGCGAACGGGTGGGTGGACGTGGAGGTGCGGAAGAAGGTGTGGGAGGAGCGGCTGTTTGGGTTGATTGAAATGGGAGACGGATTTGTGGCGTGCAAAGGAGGAACGGGGACGCTAGTGGAATTGGCGGTGGTGTGGGAGATGTTGAACAAATCGGTGATGGATGCGAAACCGGTTGTGGTATTGGGTGATTTTTGGGAGCCGATTTTACAGCGGGTGCGAGAAGTGGAATTGGGACCAGCGGCGGCGAAGGGATCGCGCGTGTGGGGCGAAGCGAATGGGCGGTTGGTGTACAGCGCGAAGGGGATTGAAGAAGCGGTGGAGTTTCTGGCGGAGGAATTGAAAGCACGAGGGAGAGAGGCGTCGAGATAAGGAAAATGGCACGGCCGGCGGAAGAGATATTGGAGTTTGACAAGTTGCGGGAATTACTGCGGCTCAGGACGACATGCGCAGCGGGCCGACGTTTCATCGATGGACTGGAGAGACGCGGGAGACGAGAGGAGTTGGAAGGCGCGTTTGCGTTGATCCGCGAGGCCCGACAGTGGTTGCGACTGGGGCGGGAATTGGGATTTGGGGCGTTGGCCGATCCGGCGGGGTGGCTGGATCGATTGGAATCGCCGGGCGGAGTGCTGGAGCCGGCGGATTTTCTGGATGCGGGATCGTTGCTGGAGATAGCGGCGTGGCTACGGCAGCAGTTCCGGGAAGAGGCGACAAAATTTCCGCTGTTGGCGGGGCGCGGCGCATCGCTGGGGGACTTCAAGGAATTGCAGGCGGCGATCCGGCGATGCATTTTGCCAAATGGGGAGATTAGTGATGATGCGTCGAGCTCGTTGCGGCGGATTCGCGCCAGCATCCTTCAAACACGCGATTCCATTCAAAAAGCGCTGAGACAGATTTTGCGGGCGAGGCATGCTGAGTCTGGCGAAGACTACGTGACCTTGCGCAACGACCGGTTTGTGATCCCGGTGCGGGCGGAGCACCGGAGAAACGTGCAGGGCGTAGTACATGGAGCGAGCGGGACGGGACAGACGGTGTTTGTGGAACCGTTTGAAACGGTGGAGAGCAACAACCAACTGGTGCAGTTGGCGGAAGACGAAGCGGCGGAGATCTTGCGGATTTTGAAGGAACTGACGGAGCGGTTACGAGGGATGCTGGGACCACTGCAGTCGGCGAGCGCGACGATTGCGGAACTGGATAGCGTGTTTGCGCGCGGCAGATTCGCGCGGGATTTTGATGCTTGCATGCCGGAATTTTCGACGGAGGCGGAGTTGCGATTGGAGGGAGCACGCCACCCAGTGCTGGAAGACAAGCTGCGGAAAGAGAATCGCACCATTGTGCCAATGTCGCTGGAGTTAGGCGGCGAAGACCGCATGCTGGTGATCAGCGGGCCGAATACCGGAGGGAAGACGGTAGCGCTGAAGACGACGGGATTGGCGGCGTTATCGGCGCAGGCGGGAATTCCGGTGGCGGCGCAGCGGGCGGTGCTGTCGATGTTCGACCGCGTGCTGGTGGATATTGGGGATGAACAGTCGATTGCGGCGGATCTGTCTACGTTTTCGTCGCACATGCTAAATCTGAAAAGCATGTTGGAAGAAGCGACGGAAAATTCGCTGGTGCTGGTGGACGAAATGGGCACCGGGACGGCGCCGGAGGAGGGAGCGGCACTGGCGGTGGCCTTGCTGGAAGAGTTTCGAAAGAAACAGTGTTTCGTGCTGGCGACGACGCACCACGATCGGCTGAAGGAGTACGCGTCGACGACGGCAGGTGTGGTGAACGCGGCGGTGGAATTTGACGATGTGAACTTGCGGCCGACGTACCGGTTGATGGTGGGGGTGCCGGGTGGGTCGAGTGGAATTGCGATTGCGAAGCGACTGGAATTGCCGGAGTCGATCATCGAGCACGCGAAGTCGCTGCTGGCTCCGGAAACACAGGAAGCGGCGGACTTGATTGCCTATTTGCATCGTAGCCGGGATGAATTGGACCGCCTGCGCGTCCAGATGGCAGACGAGCAGCGAGCGTTGGAGCAGGAACGCGCGAAATTGCGGACGGAGTGGGTGGAGCGGCAAAAACAGCGGATCGCCGAGTTGGAACAGAAGTTTGCGGAGATGCAGAAGCGCTTTGAGGAGAATGTGGCGAACGTGGTGGAGGCGGTAAGGGAGCGCGAACTGCGGGCGCAAGTGGAAAAGACGGCACGGCGTAAGATGCAGGATGTACGGGCCGGCGCGAAGGAAGAGTTGAATGCGGCGGTGGTGCAAACCATTTCGGAATCGCAGCAGGATTTGGGAGTAAAGGCCGAAACGCTGGAGAAGGTGAAGGCTGAGCAGTTGCAGGCGGGCGCGAGGATTCGCGTGCGGGGATTTAACAAGCCGGTGATCTTGCGGCGGGTGGATGGGGGTTCGGCGGAGATTGAGGCAGGTCCGCTGCGGATGAAAGTGGCGGTGGACGAGATTGTGAGCGTGGAAGGAGAAACGCTGGGAAAAACGGCGGCGTCGCGACGGGACAATGTGACGGTGAGCGCGCGGGCGGTGGAAGGAGGAGCGACGGGTGAGCTCAACGTGATTGGGCTGACGGTAGAAGAAGCGAGTGCCAAGGTGGACAAGTTTCTGGACGAGGCGGCGTTGGCGAATCGCAACCAGGTGCGCATTATTACCGGGCATGGGACGGGTGCGCTGCGGAAGGGGTTGGGGGAGTTTTTGAAGACGCATCCGCTGGTGGAGCGGGCGCAGTTCGAAAGTGAAGAGCACGGAGGAAAGGCGATTACGGTGGTTGATTTGCGGACGTAAAAATGCCGAAATTCGAAACGCGAAATCCGAAATTCGATGGGGCCGAACCTGATGGGCCACTCTCGCCGGTTCGTGACTTCAAAGACTTAATCGTTTGGCAACTCGCACGTGAGTTGCGGATGCGTGTATATGTGTTGGTTAAGAAATTCCCATCCGAAGAGCGATTTGCCCTGAATACGCAGATTCGGCGGGCGGTTCAGTCGATCGGAGCCAATATTGCGGAAGGGTTCGGGCGTTATTCTTACCGAGAGAATATTCAATTTTGCAGGCAAGCGCGAGGTTCGAGATCACCTGGTGACCGCGGCCGACGCAGGCTACATTTCCAAAGACGAGTACGATGGATTGGATATTCTGGCCCAGCGTGTAGCCCAGACACTGAACGGATATATCCGTTCGACACGCAAGAAACTGGGCGAAGCTGAATCTCGCGATTAGGAGAATCGAATTTCGAGTTTCGAGAAGATGGCGGAAGCGGGATCATTTGCGGATCGCGTGAAGCAGCAGGCGGACATTGTGCGCGTGGTGGGGGAGTATGTCCGGCTGAAGAAGAGTGGGCAGAACTACACGGGGCTGTGCCCGTTTCATGGAGAGAAGACGCCGTCGTTCGCGGTGCATCCGGTGAAGCAGATTTTTCATTGCTTTGGATGCGGCAAGGGCGGGGACGTTTTCACATTTGTAATGGAAATGGAGAAGTGCCCGTTTCCCGAGGCTGTACGGGTCGTGGCGGAGAAATGCGGAATCGCGTTGCCGAAGCCGAAGGAGCGCTCGCCGGAGGAGAGGAAAGAGAATCAGCAGCGGTCGGCATTGATCGAAATGCATCGCGAGGCACAGGCATTTTTTGTGAAACAACTGGAGACGACGGGAGAGGGAAGAGCGGCGCGGGCGTATCTGGAAGACCGCGGGCTGGACAAGGAGGTGATTGCGCGGTTCGGGATCGGGTACGCGCCGACCGGGGGGGATGCGCTGCTGCGTCTGCTGAAAGGGAAATACGCGGAAAAATTGCTGGGGGATTCGGGACTGGTGTCGTGGGACCAGAGTGGGCGACTGTTTGACCGATTCCGCCGGCGGATTACGTTTCCGATTGCGAATGAGTCGGGAAAAATTGTGGCGTTTGGTTGCCGGGCGCTGGGCGATGACCAGCCGAAGTATCTGAATTCTCCGGAAACGCCGATCTATTCGAAGAGCAACGTGCTGTATCACCTGGATCGCGCGAAGGACGCGCTGCGGCGGCAGGATTTTGCGGTGCTGGTGGAAGGATACATGGACGCGATCGCAGTGGCGCGCGCGGGAATCAGCAATGTGGTGGCGAGTTGCGGCACGAGCCTGGCGGAGCCGCAGATCAAGTTGCTGGGACGATTCACGAAGCGCGTAATTGTGAACTACGATCCCGACAGCGCAGGATTGGCGGCAGCGGAACGGTCAATTTCGCTGCTGCTGGAGCAGGATTTTGAAGTGAAAGTGCTGGCGTTGCCGGCGATTGGGGACAAAAAAGCAGATCCAGACTTGTACATACGGGAGAAAGGCGCGGAGGCGTACATCAAGGCATTGAAGGAAGCGCCGCCGTATGTGGATTATTTGATTGCGCGTGCGCGGCAAACCGATTTGACGACAGGAGAGGGAAAGCTGCGGGCACTGAATTTTCTGATGCCGTACCTGCAGAAGATTCCAAATGCGTTGCTGCGGTCGGAATGGGCGACACGGATTTCGCAACAATTGCGGATTGATGAGCCGGTATTGCGGGCCGCCTTGAACAAGGCGGCAGCGGAACGACGAGGCGAGGTGAAAACCAGGCCGGAGCTGGTAGGAAAGGTAGGAAAGCCGGCGGAGCGGCGTTTGATTCGCATGCTGGCGGAGTCCGAAGAGTTTAAACGGGAATTGGCGCAGCGGTTGAAACAAGGGCGGGTATATCAGGGATTAGAGACGGAGAAGATTTTTGCGGCGTTGATCGTGGCGAGTATGGCGGCTGAGCCGATGCCCGCGACGGAGATTGGCGCGATGCTGGAGGAGCGGGAGCGGCGGGTGTTTTTTGAGATTTTGTTTGAAGATGCGGTGGCCGGGACTTGGGAAGAGGCGGAGAGCTGCATGGAGGCGCTGGGGAAGCGCCAGGTGGACTTGGAATTGGCAGAGGTGCAGCGAGAGATTGAGAACAATCCGACGGGGACAGCGTTGCGGGATCTGCTGGCGAAAAAGCAGGAGTTGTTGAAGAGGCGGGCGGGGTAAGGGGAAGAGTTGTCAGTGGTCAGCTGTCAGTTTTCGGTGAAGAACTCCGTTACGTTCGGAATGACAGGTGGAGGTGATTGGGAACCAAGACGCAGGGTTTGAGATCCTTCGTCGCATCCGCCTACGCGCTGCGCGCTATGACGGATAGGCGCTCCTCAGGATGACAACGGTTTGAAGTAAATCACGGGTTGGTGCGAAGAAATGTTTGAGGGAGACAAATCGCGGCGAGATTTTTTGGGGGCGGGAGCAGCGTTGTTCGCGGTAGCTGGCGGACCGGGAGTGGGGCAGAACGCAGGAGCGGAGAAAACGAGTTTTGTGGATGTGACGCGATTTGGCGCGAGTGGTGATGGGAAGGCGCTAGATTCTCCGGCCATCAATAAGGCGATTGAAGCGGCGGCAGCGAGCGGCGGGGGAACGGTTTGTTTCCCTGCGGGAACGTATCTTTGTTACTCGATCCGTTTGAAGAGCAATGTGGCGCTGTGGCTCGGCGCAGGGGCGACGATTGTGGCGGCGGATTCGCCGGAGGACGGGAGCGGGAAAGGTTACGACGCGGCGGAGTCGAACGCTCCTTGGGAAAATTATCAGGATTACGGACACAACCACTGGCACGACAGTTTGTTGTGGGGAGAGGGACTGGAGAATGTAGCGATTCTCGGGCCGGGGCGGATTTGGGGCAAAGGACTGAGTCGCGGCTGGGGAGCCGGGCCGAAGGCGGAATCGCCGGGCGTAGGGAACAAAGCGATTGCGCTGAAGGGTTGCCGGAATGTGGTGTTGCGGGATTTTGGGATTCTGCACGGCGGACACTTTGGTGTATTGGCCACGGGCGTGGACAACCTCACGATCGATAACCTGACGATCGATACGAACCGAGATGGAATGGACGTCGACTGCTGCCGCAATGTGCACATTGCGAATTGCACGGTGAATTCACCGTGGGACGACGGGATTTGCCTGAAGAGCTCCTATGCACTCGGCTACGCGCGAGCGACGGAAATGGTGACGATCACGAATTGCGTGGTGATGGGAGGGTTCGAGGAAGGCTCGGTTCTGGATGGAACGTACAGGCCTTTTGGAGCGGAAGCAGGCAAGGTTCCGCGGACAGGGCGGATTAAATTCGGAACAGAATCAAATGGCGGGTTCAAGAATGTAGCCGTGTCGAATTGCGTGTTTGAAGCGTGCCAGGGATTTGCGCTGGAGTCCGTGGATGGCGCATTGCTGGAAGATGTGAGCATTACGAATATCACGATGCGGGATTTGGTTGGGCCGCCGATTTTTCTGCGCTTGGGCGCTCGGATGCGAGGACCGGCGGGTGTGGAGGTTGGGAAAATCCGGCGGGTGACGATCAGCAATGTGGTTTGTTCGAATGCGGCGTCGGAAATTAGTTCCATTGTGTCGGGGATTCCCGGGCACGAGATTGAGGATGTGCGGATCAGCGATGTGTTGATTGAGCATCGAGGGGGCGGGACAAAGGAGATGGCGTCGCGGCATTTGGCGGAGGAAGAGAAGGAATATCCCGAACCGAAGATGTTTGGAGAGACGCCGTCGCACGGATTTTTTGTGCGGCATGTGAAGGGGATTGCGTTGGACGGAGTGAAGATTGAGTGTCAGAAGAAAGACGAGCGGCCCGCGTTTGTTTTGGAAGATGTGCAAGACGCGGAGTTTGTGGGGGTGCGAGCGCCGGTCTCGGCGGGACAGCCGACGTTTGTGCTGAGAGACGTGAAGGATTTTCGCTTGCACCGCTGCCAGCCGCTACGTGATGTGGAGATTGGCGAGGTGAAGGAGAGGGATTTGTGAGGTCGGCTGAGTGACAGCGGGATCAGGCGAGGGCGGCCAGGACTTCGTCGGTTTTGCGGACCCTGGCTAGACGAGGGAAGATTTTCTCGAAGGCGAAACGATGGTCGTCGGCATCGCGCGAACCGCAAGCGTCTTCAACAATCACGAAGGCAAAACCCAAGCCAGTACCCTGGCGCGCAGTGGATTCAACACCGAAATTGGTGGAGATGCCCGTGAGGATGACGGTAGCAATGCCACGTTGGCGAAGGGCATTCTCTAGTTCGGTGCCGGCGAATGCGCCCCAATGACGTTTGGTGATGAGCAAGTCGCCTTGTTGAAAGCCGGCTGCGGGGATAAGTTCGGAAGCGGAGGGCGGAGGCGGGGGAGCGTTGGAGGCGCGGGAGGGGGCATCGACGGGCAGTTGCAGGACATTGGCGATGTCGACGCGGACGTAGACCACGGTTCCGCCCTTCTCGCGAAGGTGTTTCGCCAAGAGGGCCGATTTCTGAACGATCTCCGAGCTGGGGTGAGGAACGGCGGGGATAGCGACGATACCTTGTTGCAGGTCGATAATGACGAGAGCTGTTTTTGCGGGATGCAGATGAAAAGAGTTCATGGAACTCCCGAGGGAAGAGGCATTTTCGGATTCACGAGAATTTAATACGAAGAAGATTACCGCTGTGTCAAATGGCATGTGGCGTGGCGAATCTAAGGGGAAAGAACGGAAGGAACGTGTTGACTTAGAGGGACTTAGGCGTGTAACGTAAAAGGGTTGTCCGGGTAACGGTTTCGCTCCTTTCTGCATCTATTTAAAGGACATAATAGGGCGGAAGAATCGTTCAGGGGCATTGCAGCAATTCAGGCAAGGCGTGGGCAGCGGAATATATCGGCGCGGCGAAAAAGGCTTCAGAGCAAAAATTGAGAGCTTCGTGGAGGAGTATTCCTCCCTATGCCGATTTTCGGCTGTGTCTGTTCGCTCTGTGCAGGTAAGGCACGCAAAGGCGTGCGCAGTGAGAGCGCGGAACGTTATTGAGAGAGCGGGAGGAGTGTTGTGGCAGCTACGGGCTTAGAAGAAAAATATGATGCGGTACGGCAGCTGATCGCCATCGGCAAAGAGCGGGGTTACCTGCTGTATGACGAAGTGAACGATTCGCTTCCCGCCGAAGTACATTCCTCGGAAGAAATCGACGATCTGCTAACGACGTTCGAACGGAACGGCATTGAAATTTACGAGGACGCGGCTTCAGCGAAGGCGGCGCGCGCGGTAGAAGTGTCGGCGGAGCATGGTGAGCGCGACACGATCATCAAAGATGAACTTCACGGAGAAGAAGGAAGCGACCTGGACCTGACGCCGGGTTCGCTGGAAAAGACCAACGATCCCGTGAGGATGTACTTGCGGGAAATGGGCACGGTGCCGTTGCTGACGCGCGAAGGCGAAGTGACCATTGCGAAACGGATCGAGCGCGGGCAGTTGGTGGTGATGAAGGCGATCACGCGGTCGCCGATCGTGATCAAGGAATTGATTGCGGTGGGAGAGGACCTGCGCAAAGGTGCGCGGTCGATCAAGGAAATTGTCCAGTTTGACGACGAAGAGCTAACCGAAGAAAAAATCGCGAACAAGACCAAGCAGACCCTGAAGTACATCGACAAGATTGCGAAGCTGTACGACCAGGCGTTGAAAGAAGCGGTGCGACTGGATAAGACGCCGAAGGCGAAGAAGAAGTCGTACATCAAGGCGAAGTGGGCGGTGGCGCGGACGCGCGTGAGCATTTCGCTGGAAATTCGCGGGATTGATTTCAACCCGTTCGAGAAGAAGCGGCTGATCGACAAGATGCGCGGCACGGTGGAGCGGCTGCAGTCGCTGGAGCGCGAAGCCGGACGGCTGGAGCGGCGCGCGGATGTGTCTAAAGGCGAGAACGCAGCGGAAGCGCGGCGGGAATTGCGGACGCGGCGATCGGAGCTGAAGGACATTGAAGAGGCCAGCGAAGTCGGGCTGATGGAATTGAAGCGCACGCTGACGATTATCCAGCGGGGAGAAGCGGAAGCGGAGCAAGCCAAGAAGGAATTAATCGAGGCGAACCTGCGGTTGGTGGTGTCGATTGCGAAGAAGTACACAAATCGCGGCTTGCAGTTCCTGGATTTGATTCAGGAAGGGAATATTGGCCTGATGAAGGCCGTGGACAAGTTCGAATGGCGCCGTGGCTATAAATTTTCGACCTATGCGACATGGTGGATTCGCCAGGCGATTACGCGCGCGATTGCGGACCAGGCGCGCACGATTCGTATTCCGGTGCACATGATCGAGACCATCAACAAGCTGGTGCGCACGAGCCGGCAGTTGGTACAGGAGTTGGGACGCGAACCTACCAGCGAAGAAATTGCCAAGCGCATGGATATTCCGGTGTCCAAGGTGCGGAAGATCCTGAAGATCGCGCAGGAGCCCATTTCGTTGGAAACACCGATTGGCGAGGAAGAAGATTCGCACCTGGGAGACTTTATCGAGGACAAGGCGGTGGTGTCACCTTCGGATGCGGTGATCAACCTGAATTTGAAGGAACAAACCTCGTCGGTGTTGAAGACGCTGACGCCACGCGAAGAAAAAGTAATCAAGATGCGGTTTGGGCTGGATGACGGCAGCGAACATACGCTGGAAGAAGTCGGACAGTCGTTTGCGGTGACCCGCGAACGCATCCGGCAGATCGAAGCGAAGGCGCTGCGGAAACTGCGGCACCCGTCGCGCTCCCGGAAGTTGCGGGCGTTTTTGGAGGGGCCGTCGCGGGACTATCTGTAGAAAGAAGCGAAAATGGAAATTCGGAAGAGGACGCCCGGTGAAAGCCGGGCGTTTTTGTTTTTGGGAAAAGTGACCAGTGATCAGCGTTCGGCGATCAAGAATCACGAGGAGCTGGATTGGGCGGAGGATGTTCGGCGGAGATCCTTCGTCGTTAACGGAGCTCCTCCGGCTGACAGTTTGTTGACAATTTATTGTTTTGTCTGGACGGGCAGGACCCACATGCAAAACGGAGGAAAGGAACGTAAAAGCTGCGGCAAGCCGACGCACTTCAAGGGTTGGATCACAGGCTGAAGCCTGTGCTACAGGGGCAGCTAGCCGGGGAGTTCGACGTAGGCGGGGTAGGAGTGGGGAGCGGGGAGGACTTCGCCGCATTCGCGGAGTTGTTGGAGGTGGGAGACGAGGATGCAATGCAGGTTGCGTTCAGCTTCGTTGCGAGTGAGGGCGTTGGCGACACAGCCGGGCATGTCGGGAGAATAAGCGAGATAGCCGGAACCGGTTTCCTCAATGACGATGAGATATTTCTTCATGGCGCAATGCGAGACCTGAGGCTCCTCTGGAGCGAAGATAACCCTAAAAACTACGAGACATCATTAACCACTTACGGAGAGGGTGAAATCGAAAGTGGGCGCTTGTCGAACAAACCGCGAAACTGTGACTTGGTGATTCGATTTTGTTCGGAGCGGACTTCCCTTACATTAATCCCGCGAAGGTGCGACGTCAATGACGAGAAAAATTTGCTGTTCGAATTCTACGAGCGCGAGACGGCTGCCTGCGGCTTGAGAACACCGCAGGAAACGTTTTGCGGGGAGGCGTGCTGAGGAAGTGCTTGCGTTTCCGGAACGAAGGACGAAGATAGCAACGGACCCCGCGGAAAATGACGGTAGGATAAGGAACACATCATTGGGATGAGACGACGGTCATGAAACGACGGCAGAAAATTGCAGTGTTGGTGCTGGTGTTTCTGGCACTGGCGACGATTTATGGATTCTGGCAGACGCGCGAGCCCGCCGCGCCAAAAGCGAGCGCGCAGCAAGCGGCGGAGAGGGCGCTGGTGGACCAGAGCCCGCTGACCACCGCGCAGCAACTGGCCCCGCTGGCTGGGACGCACGATGAGCGGAGATTGGCGCAGGAAGCGTTGCGCCTCGGGGATTTTGATGTGGACCAGGCGTTCGACAACGCATTGCGACGCGCACGGTTGCACCCGCCGGCACTGTCGGCGGAAGCGAAAGAAGATGAAGCCCGATTGCAGAAGGCGGAGAGCCTGCTGCAAAGCGATCAGGACCACGTAAAGCAGTTGACGGACCAGGTGGCCAAAGCCAGTGAGTCCAAGAAGGATGCGCTGCAAGCGGACCTGATTCAGGCGCAAGCGGATGTGGAATTGGTGGAAGACGAGGTGAACGACGCCAAAGAAGATCTGATGCGCGCGGGCGGGGACCTGGTCGATCGGATCGACGCACTGAAGAAGCAACACGAAGAAAGCACGCACGGGACGCCGACGGCGGTACCCACGGGACCGGAGCCTGTGGAGCAGCCGGGAGTGCTGCATCGCGCGGAGCAATGGAAGCAACTGCACGATAAACAGTTGGCGTTGTGGAAGGCAAAGGGAGAGACGGACGCGGCGATTGCGGAATTGACCGTGAAGCACAATGCGCTAGATGCACAGGTGGATGCCGAGAAGGCGGCGGTACCGGAGTTGGCGCATCACGCAAAGGGCGCGCAAACACTGTCATCGGCGGTTGTGGGCGCGCCGGGAGCAGCGGCAAGCAAAGGGCAGAATGCCGCGGCGGAGCTGCTGAAGAAGACGCAACAACTGGCGCTGAATCAGAAGATTCTTGCGGCGTACGACATGCGGATCGATACGAAGAAGCAGTTGAGCGCAGTGTACGGACAATGGATTGAAGTGGTGCAGGCACACCAGCAGCAGATCCTGCACCGAGGGCTGCTTGGAATTGTCTGGATGTTGGGAATTGCCCTGGTGGGACTGCTGTTCAGTTCGTGGACGGATTCGGTGTTGAGACGGGTACTGATGGACCGGAGGCAGTTGGAATCGTTGCGCACGACCAGCCGGGTGAGTGTGCAGGTGTTAGTGCTGCTGCTGATCCTGTTGGTGCTGTTTGGTCCCCCGAGCCAATTGGGAACATTTTTGGGATTGGCGGGCGCGGGGCTAACGGTGGCGTTGAAGGATTTTATCGTGGGGTTCGTTGGCTGGTTCGTGCTGATGGGCAAACACGGAATGCGGCCGGGGGATTGGGTGGAGATTAACGGAGTGACTGGGGAAGTGGCGGAGATCGGGCCGTTTCACACCGTGCTGCTGGAGACGGGGAATTGGACTGACAGCGGACACCCGACGGGACGACGGGTCACGTTCACAAATAGTTTTGCGATTGAAGGGCACTACTTCAATTTTTCGACGACGGGGCAGTGGTTGTGGGACGAGTTGCAAGTGGTGTTAGCGCCGGACAAGGACCCTTATCCGTTGATTGACGCGCTGCATAAGAAAGTGCTGGAAGTAACGCGGGAAACGGTGCAGCAGGCGGAGCAGGAGTGGAAGAACACGACGACTTCACGCGAGATGGGGAATTTGTCCGCGGAGCCGGCAATCAACGTGAGACCCGTGCTAGGGGGAATCGAAGTGGCGGTGCGGTACGTCACGCGCGCGAATGAGCGATTTGCCACGAAAAACAAACTGAATCAGGCCGCGGTTACGTTGCTAGGCGGAAAAGCGGAGCCTGCGGCGCCAGTGGTGAGTTAGGCCTGGCCACGGGCGCGGACTTCCTGGGAAGTCAGACCGTAAAGAGGCGGAGCCGCAACGCCGAGAAGACCGAGATATAAATAGAGTTGACCGCGGTGATGGACTTCATGCTCCACCATGGAGCGCAGCTGCTTCCATCGGGTAATTTCTGATCCACTGACATTGAGACATTTTTCCTGAAGGTTGGCGTCGGTCAGCTGGGAGAAGATATCCATGGACTCGGAGTGGAGGCGCTCCATGAGAACGAGGATCGCGGCGTGATCGGCGGCGAGTTCCTTGCCATGGGTGGTGTAGCGACTGGGAAGGCCCTGAATATTTTCCGCGAAGAGATAACGCTCGGTGACGGCAATGTGGCGAAGCAGGTCGCCGGCAATGAATTTGCTGGGAGCGTAGGTCCAGTCGACCTTGTCGGCGGGAAGGCTGCGAGCGACACGCATGGTGCGTTCGCGAATGTTGGCGAAATATTGCAGGAAAGGCGGGATGGTTTGGATTTCCATGAGCGGCCTCGATTGAGAATGGGGAAGGTACTTTAACATGAGGGATGGGGAGATGCGGGGATCGAAGAGAGACTCCTCGATTCACGCGGAATGACAGATTTCCCTTGTTACTATTGGGTCGCTTGGAGAAGCTTGCGGGCGCGCCCCGCGGTTAGTGTGGCGCCGGCGTACATGGCGGCAAGGAGGAAGAAGCCGACAGCAATGGTGAAACGCTGGGCGATCCAGCCGAGAGAGAAGCTCATGGCGAGTTGAAGAACGGTGGCGAAAATAGCGAAAGAGGATTGCGTGCGTCCCATGAATTGTTTGGGAACGATGGACATGAGCGAAGATTGCGCAACGATGCCAGCGAGCGCGCGGAAAAAACCGAAGCAGGATTGGAGAATGACGGCGCCGAAGAGCACAGCAACGAATGGTATCGCCACGTGGCCGAGGGCCAACCCAGCAACGGCAGCTACGTACAGAGGAAGGCGAAGGCGCTGCGGGAGTTGGCTGGTGATGATGCCACCGAGGATTGCTCCAATGGCCCAGCCAGCTTCGATGAAGCCGAAGCCGCGAGCACCGGAGTGAAGGATCTCGTCGGCAAGGGCAACAACGACCACGTTGGCACTGACGATGCTGGCGACGAGCATGGCGTGAGTGATGCCGAGCGCGAGGACCACGGGTTGCTGGCGCAGATAGGCGAAGCCGGCTTTCATGTCCGCAAAAATTTCCAGCGACAAGCCGGCTTCTGCCACTTCGGGATTTTCGCCGGTCTCCAGCGCCTGGGCGGTGCCTTCGGCGGATTCGGAGAATTCGCGCGGATACTGACGGTGAGAGAGCGGGGAAACGTAACCGCTGCGGAGCGAATAGAGGCAAAACGCGGAGACGAAATACGTCAGGCCGTCGATACACAGGATGCCAGCGATACCCGCGTGGTCGTACATGAAGCCGACAAAAGTGCCGGCAAGGAGCATGCCGGTTTGCACGCCAACGAGGACAGTGGCGTTGGCGCCGGTGAATTGGCTGGGCGGAATAACTTCCTGGACCAGGGCGTTGACGTTGGCCCAATACATGGCCGAGCCAGTGCCGGTGATGAGCGTCATGAAGTAGAGGTGCCAGAGATGCAGATTGCCGCGCCAGGCGATGTAGGAGATGGAGAGAACGGCAAAGCCGCGGGCGAGGTCGAGAAGGACGCCGAGGTAGCGGCGGTCGTAGCGATCGATGAGCACGCCACCGAGGAAAGGAACGACGAGTCCAGGGAGTGTAACCACGATGACTTGCCAGCTAACGGCGACTGTGGAGTGCGTGGCGGACATGATGTACCAGCTGACGCCGATGAAATTCATGCCGCTGCCGAAGAGGGATACGAACATAGCGGTGAAGAAGAAACGGAAGGCGCGCTGCCCCAGGAGGAGGGACCAATCGACACGGTGAGTGGTGGCAGTGGCCATGGAGTCTCATAGTTTACTGTGCTGCACGCACCTACGGCGCTCCGTCTTTTTTTGTGTATGCACCCAGCGCTTGCGCGCTAGGCCAACTTGTGGCGCGCTGCTGGCGCTTGCCTTGCGAAATGACAACGTTTCTTCGTGACCGGGGGCTTTCAAAAGGGGTTTTCGTCGACGCGGAGGTAGGTGGCGCAGGGAGTGACGTTTTTGGAGGGATTGGCGGGGTCGTAGAAGACAGGGATGGTCATGTCTTCGTAGACGGAGTAGGTGAGGTCCTTGGCGCGATCCTGGATGAGCTGGCCAGAAGAGGTTTTGAATTCGTAAGCGATGCGGCTGTAACTGGATTTGCCGACCTGGACATTTTCTTGATAGGTGACGCGGCCCAAAGCGAGTTCGCCATCGCGAAGGAGGGGGGCGCTGCGTTTGTCGCGGAAGTAGGGGACCACGATGAGAACGACAAAAATGATGGGCACGGCCAAAAAGCCGGAAGAATTGACGTGACCCCGAGCGGCCGCGGGGTGATGGGTCATAAGAAAGATAACCCCGACGGGCAGTAAGACTAAGAACAGCAAAATGATGAGAAGGCTCGCCGGGACACGAAGTCGCACGCGACGCGGCCGCGGAAGCGACTGCAGGCGCTGAAGAGCAGGATCAATGAAGGGCTGAGCCATGGCCAGGGCTGGGTTCGCCGAAAGCTTGGCTGCCGCGATCTGCTTTTCCGTGGAAAAGTAAGACCAGAACGGAATCAGGATAACCCCGCCAACCGCGAGCGCCACAAGCAGGGCGCCGGGCGAGGCGGAGTGTGCCGCCGCCAACGCGCCCAGCAAGGCAAAGCCAGCAATGATAATGGGAAGGAACTTCGCAGCCGCACTTCGTTGTGCGACAGCTAACTCCGCCCGATGCAAGTTCCAACCGCAACGCGCACAGAAGGGTTTAATGGTCGGGCGGAAAGCGCGGTACGTGGCGATGGGCGCGCCGCAGCGAGGGCAGAGAATGGTGCGCATAGGAATAGTTTAGAGGAGCGGCATGCGGCGACGGGGAACAGGCGAGACGCAGTGGCGTAAGTGGAAACAAGACCAAAGGCCAGTGTTGAGTCAGGGTGAGAAGAGGGTGCCGGTCCGGGTGCGGACACGCCAGCCGGTGCTGCAGAAGGCCACGTAGCGGGAAATGTCCTGGGGATCGTAGAAAACGACGACGGGCTTGTTGGGCTTGTAGTTTCCGGTCCAGTCGGTGCCACGGCCGACCATGGGCTTGTGGCCGCCGACGGGAAATTCGTAAATGATGAAGGGCCTCTTGAGGGCCAACCCACCACCGGTTCTTTGCTGCGTGAGGATTGTCCCCGTGGAACAGGCGCCGAAGCGGAGGAGTTTGCGTTCCCAGAAAGCGCGTAAGACCGCACGCAGGCCGAAGCCTAGGACCACAAGAAGCATGATGGCAAAGAAGACGACATTCTCTGGATTGGCGCGTCCAGCGTGGCTAAGCAAGGGGCGGCAACTCCAGAAGAACAGCCAAAAGATTAAGAGAAGCGCGGCGGCGGCAAGCTTGCCTTGCAGGCCGAGAGTGACGCCTCTTGGTGGAGGTTGCACCTGCTCGTGGAGAGGCGGAGGCGGTTCGGCGGGAGTTTTGGGAGCTTGGACAACCGGCGGGTCCTCGGGGAAAAGCACACTCATGAGGGCGAGTATAAAGCATCGACGGAGGAACTGCGGGACGCTGCGGGCATCCGACTACGATTTTGATCGTCGGCGCGGCCACAGCATTTGGAGGACGTTTTGGGAACTAGGGGAAGCAAAAAAGAGTACCGCAGAGATCGCAGAGTGGCCGCAGAGGTAACGGAGGTCTTACGGAGACTGACGGTGCGAAAAGCGCGTGCGGAAAAACGGGGCTGGTTCGAAGTTGTGGGTGAGGCGAGCGGGATAGTTGGCGGAAGCCGGCCGGCGGGAGCGGAGCTACCCAGGGTTGGTCCGGCGTGATACTTTCTTGGCAGCATTAGCGTAACTACTCCCAGAAGCAGCCCTCGTAAACCTGTGGTCAAGGAGCTCTCCAATGACAACAAATCCAGTGCCGGCGCCCGGGGTGTCTCCAGAGAGCCAGCCTGAGGCGAAGATCTCACCGTGGGGAAGGGTCGCCGGGATATTCTTCTCGCCCAAGGCGACGTTTGAGGATATCGCTCGAAAACCGAATTGGATTTTGCCGGTAATTATTACGACCGTGCTGGCGATGATCGCGCTAACCGCACTAAACCAGAGGGTGAATTGGCGCGAGTATATCCGCGACCAAATCGATAAGAATCCACGTGCGGCGCAAATGACGCCGGAGCAGAAAGACCGGCAGGTGGAATTGTCGGCGAAGATCACGACGTATGTACTGTACGGCGCGGGAGTGTTTGGGACGATCATCTTCGTGACCGTGGTGGGTGGAATTCTGATGGGGGCCTACAACGTGCTGGGAGGCGCGGGAGCGAACTATACGCAAGCTATATCGGTGATGGCGCATTCCGGGTTAGTAGCGTTGGTAAGCACGCCGATCTTCCTGTTGATCTTGTTCCTGAAGCCACCGGGCAGCATTGATCCGGAGAATCCCATGGCAACGAATGTGGCGGCATTCTTGCCGGAGGAATCGGCGAAATGGCTGATGACCTTCTGCAAATCGCTGGACGTGTTCACGATCTGGTCGCTGCTCCTGATTGCGATTGGATTTGCGGCGATCAATCCGCGGAAGTTAAAAGGCGCGAAATCGTTTGTGATTGTGTTTTCGGTATGGGGAGCGTATGTGCTGGTGCGGACGCTCTGGGCGTTCGCTTTCTCTTGATACACTCGAGGGATGAATTTTGCCTTTGAGGTGCTGCAGAGCGATGCGACGGGAGCGCGACGGGGACGGCTGAGCACGCCACACGGGGTAATCGAAACGCCGGTATTCATGCCGGTGGGAACCGCGGCGACGGTCAAAGGACTTACGCAAGACGCGCTGGAAGAACTGGGCGCGGGCATCATTCTCGCCAATACCTATCATTTATATCTGCGGCCGGGACACGAGCTGATCCGGAGGCTCGGCGGACTGCATGCGTTTATGTCGTGGAAGAACGCGATACTGACCGATTCGGGTGGGTATCAAGTCTTCAGCTTGGCGGATTTACGCAAAATCACGGATGAAGGTGTGCGCTTCCGTTCGCACCTGGACGGCTCCGACCATTTGCTGACGCCGGAAAAGGCGGCGGAGATTCAGTTGGCGCTGGGCTCGGACATTGCGATGGTGCTGGATGAATGCATTGAAACGCCAGCGCCGCGGGAAGTAGCGGAAGGCGCGTTGAAACGGACCACGGCGTGGGCGGGGCGAGCGAGGAAGTACTTCCTGGAGTATGCCAGCCGAAACGAGAATGTGAAGCAATGGCAATTTGGAATTGTGCAGGGAGCTACGTTCGCAGATTTACGCCGAGAGAGTGCGCGGCAACTGCTGGAGTTGGATTTTCCCGGATACGCCGTGGGAGGATTGGCGGTTGGCGAGCCACATGAAGTGACTTGTGAAATGGCGGCGGAAGTGACGGCGTTGCTGCCGCAAGAGCGGCCCCGGTACCTGATGGGCGTAGGTAGGCCGGAACAACTGGCGGATTACGTGGCGCGCGGGATCGACATGATGGACTGCGTGTTACCAACGCGAGCGGCGCGACATGCGTGCCTGTACACTAGCGAAGGACGAGTACTGATCAAGAACGCGCGATATGCAGAGGACCAAAGACCGATCGACCCGAACTGCAAGTGCAGCGTTTGCCGGCGGTACGCGCGCGCGTATCTTCGGCATCTGTTCGCTGCCGGAGAAATCACCGCAGCCATACTGGCGACCCATCACAATGTGCGCTTTTACCTTGACATAATGGGGCAAATTCGAGAGGCTATCACTTTTGGACATCTAGCGAATTTCGCGGCAGAGCTGCGTTCCCGCTATGCGGCGGGACCGGCCTGAGGCGAAAAGCCGGGGACGCGAGACAGGTCATCGAAGCCACGGCAACCCGCGGTAAGGCGACTCTCATCACGAGAATCGGGCGGGAAGGTGAAGCAGGAAAATTCCTGCTCGCGGCGGGTCTTGCTCTGGTGATTTAGCACTCCGAACGGTTTCGGCCTAAGATTAGGATGAGGGAGTAGTTGGAAAGGGTACGGTAAGAAGCCTAAGCATGAGTTTGCTAGCGTTGGAGATGTGGCAGGGCGGCGGATTCGGGGGACTAGGTGGTTTTGTCCTGCCGTTACTGCTGATGTTCGGCATCATGTATTTTTTGGTGATCCTGCCGCAATCGCGGCAGAGGAAGAAGATGCAGGAGATGCTCGGCGCTGTGAAGAACGGCGACAAGGTGATCACCACTTCGGGCATCTACGGCACGATCAATGGTATTGACGGCGACACTTTCATTTTGAAGGTTGCCGATAATGTAAAAATTCGCATAGCGCGAGCGGCCGTAGCCCAGGTGGAGACCCCAGAAGATGGAAAGTAACTCCGCCAAGGCCGGCGTGCAGCAGCGCCGAATCATTTAAACCATGAATCCCAACCTGAAGTATAAAATCGGTTTCATCATCGCGGTAGTCGTTGTGTGTGTATATTTCACCATCGGATTGCCCACGTTTCCGAGCTCCTTCACACAGTTGAAGCAGAATTTCGAGCACCAAATCAAGCTGGGGCTGGACTTGCAAGGCGGCACGCACCTGATTTTGCAGGTGCAGTTGCAAGAGGCCGTGGCCCAAGAGACCGATCAAGCGGTGGACCGGCTGACGACGCAGCTGCGCGAGAAGAACGTGCACTACGACGAAGTGCGGCGGCTGGATGACGAGCATTTTATCGTGCGAGGCGTGCCGTCTGAGCAGTTCAACCAATTCCGCGATGTGGTCCACGAAAACAATTTGGAAGGCAACTGGACGATGGGGACAGCGCCGGGGGAAGCGAACGCAACGCTGTTCACCATGCGGCCGACGACCAAGGCGGCCATTGAAGAAACCACGATGTCCCAGACGCTGGAGACCCTCGACCGGCGCATCAACGCACTGGGACTGACGGAACCGACCATTCAAAAGCACGGGCGCGTCGGGCAGGACAACGAAATCATGGTGCAATTGCCGGGGGAAGGCGATCCGGCGGCGGCCATGCGGGTGATCCAGGCTGGCGGGCAGTTGGAACTGAAGCTGGTCGAAGATCCGCAGACGTATCCGTCAGAGGCAGCAGCCCTCGCGGCGAAAGGCGGAATCCTGCCGCCGGGTACTGAGTTAGTGCAAGGCACGGCCGAGAATCGGACGCCGCAAGGACAAAACGGCGAGGCGTGGTACGTGCTACAGCGGACCCCAGCGGTGACCGGGCGCGATTTGCGAAGTGCTACGGAAAGCCGGAACACCGAGATGCCGGGGCAATGGCAGATTAACTTTGTGCTGTCGAGCGATGCCGGCCGGAATTTCGCGCGGTTCACGGAAGCGAATATCGGACGCCAGATGGCTATTGTGTTGGATCACAAGGTCTATTCGGCTCCAACGATTCAGGGGAGAATTGAGGATACCGGGCGGATTGATGGCAATTTCAGCCAGGAAAGCGCACACGAACTGGCGCAGGTGCTGCGGGCGGGCGCCTTGCCGGCTTCGATCAAGTATCTGGAAGAGGCCACGGTAGGCCCATCGCTAGGAGCGGACTCGATTCGGCATGGTGTGCAGGCGTCGATTCTGAGCTTGCTGGTGGTGATGGCGTTCATGTTGGTGTACTACCGACTGTCCGGGGCAAATGCCGTACTGGCGTTGCTGCTGAACCTGGTGATTTTGCTGGCGGCGATGGCTATGTTCGGAGCGGTGCTGACACTGCCGGGCATAGCGGGCGTGATCCTGACCATTGGTATGGGCGTGGATTCGAACGTACTGGTATTCGAACGAATTCGAGAAGAAATCCGGAACGGGAAGTCGGCGTCGGCGGCGGTGGAAGCGGGATTCGATAAGGCGTTTCTAACGATCATCGACACGCACGTGACGACGGTGGTGTCGGCGTTTTTCCTGTTCATTTTTGGGACTGGGCCGATCCGCGGGTTCGCCATTACCTTGACGATCGGTTTGATTGCGAACGTGTTTACGGCGATTTATGTATCCAAGACAATTTTTCAGTATCACTTGGCGAAAATGGACCGCCAGGCCGAACTGAGCATTTAGTCTGACGAGGGTATTAGTACCCGGGGAAATAAGGTAGCCGGGAACAAAGAAGAAACCCTTGGAGTCTAAAGAAGGGACGCAAAAAAAGGCATGATCGAGCTTTTCAAACAGCCCAATATCGATTGGATGGGCAAGGCCAAGTATTTCTTCGCCTTAAGCGGATTGCTGTTGATCATCGGGTGGTCCGCGATCTTCCTCAAGGGCGGTATCAAGTACGGAATCGACTTCAAGGGTGGAACGAACGTGGACGTGGTGTTCGCCCAACCTCCCAACATCGATAAGTTGCGATCTGGCCTGCGGTCCCAGGGACTGAACAACGCCGAGATTCAGAGCATTAGCTCGAGTGGTTTGACTTCGAACTCCAACGAAGTGCTGATCTTTGTGGAGCAGTCGGCGCAAACCGAGCAAGCGCTGGATGATAGCAAGGCGAAGGTGCTTACGGCGTTGCGGGGGACCTACGGCGTGGCCGAGGGCAAGCCGGACTTCAACTCGGTGACGCCGAACGTGTTGGCAAACTTTCTATTGGAAAAAGATCCTTTGGGCTTAGGGCTTAACGCGGGAGATAAGTACCAGACGCTAGCGAAGAACCTGCTGTCCTACCGAGACCGGGAAAAGGGCGGTGTGCTGGGGAATCTGTCCGAGCTTTCGCAGGCCACGGGCGCGACCCCGGCGGTAGTTTCGACGATTGAAAACAACTACTCGTTGGCACCGTTTGGAATTCGCGGTGTGGAGATCGTGGGGCCGAAGGTAGGTGCAGAGTTACGCAATCAGGCCATTCGAGTAACCCTCTATGCTTTGGCGGGCATGCTGGTATATATTGCCTTCCGGTTCTACGGTGGACAGATTGGCGGGTCGGCGACTTGGTCCTCGAAGGGTGGGTTTTTGCTGCGGTTTGTGGACCGCATCATTTTCGGAGTGGCAGCGGTTTTGGCAGTATTTCACGACGTGCTGATCACCCTGGGATTATTCAAGATATTCGGATTTGAAATTTCGCTGACGGTAATTGCGGCGTTGTTGACCCTGGTCGGATACTCGATGAACGACACGATCGTGATCTTCGACCGCATCCGGGAAAACAACCGGCTGTTGAGGAAAGAAGCATTCGCGGACGTAGTGAATAAGTCGATCAATCAAACGTTGTCGCGAACGATACTGACCAGCGGATTGACGTTTCTCACCGTGCTCGTCTTGTTCCTGATGGGCGGCCAGGTGCTCCGGGCGTTTAGTTTTGCCCTGGTGGTGGGGATTGTGGTAGGAACGTACTCGAGTTTTGGAATTGCAGCACCCTTAGTCGTCGCCTGGAATCGGTGGCGGGGACACGGTGCGGGAAACACCGGAACCGCAGCCGGCAACAAATCCCGAGGGAACGAGGGCGGCGCAACGCGCCTGGCACCCGCGGGAAGGAGGTAGTGGCCAACGATGTTTGAAGAAATGGTTGTATCCAACGCGAAGAGCAAGAAGACAAACAAGCCGTGGACCGTGGTGGTGTCCATGGTGGTGCAAGTGCTCTTCTTGGCGATTCTTATCCTCATTCCCTTGATTTACACGGAAGCGCTGCCGAAGGCGATGATGTCGTCGATTCTGCTGGCGCCTCCGCCACCTCCTCCGCCACCTCCTCCGCCGGCACCAGTGCAGGTAGTGCACATCAAGCCGGTGGTGCACCTGATGGAGGCCGGAAAGCTGGTGGCCCCGAAGGTGATCCCTAAGGACGTCAAGATTATTAAGGAAGAAGAACAGCCGCCGGATATGGGCATGACCGGCGTGGCCGGTGGCGTGCCTGGAGGCGTGGCCGGTGGTTCGATGGGAGGCGTGATTGGTGGCGTGATCGGTGGAGCAGGCAGCGCCGCACCGCCGCCCCCGAGGCCGACGCATACGGGTCCCGTGCGTGTCGGTGGAGCGGTGCAGGCCGCGCGGTTGGTGAATCGCGTACAGCCGATGTATCCGCCGTTGGCGCGGCAAACGCGCATCAGCGGTACGGTGCGGCTGCATGCCATCATCGGTAAAGACGGAACAGTACAGCAGTTGACCGTGGAGTCTGGGCATCCGTTGTTGGTGCAAGCCGCGCTTGATGCGGTGAAGCAGTGGCGGTATCAGCCGACATTGCTGAACGGCGAACCGGTGGATGTGGATACCGAAATTGACGTGATCTTCTCTCTCGCTCAGTAGTGAAACGGGGCGACGCAGGAGCCGTGGGAGTCCGAGCGCCGTTCTGAGTAGGTACGTGGTGAAAAAACAATCTTGCTGGTTCCTGCCCGCGGGGGCCACTAGGAAATAAGGAGCAAACGAATGCTAGCAACTCTTTTTGTCTACGCGGCTTGGCTGCAAACAGAAGCCAGCGGCGGTACCTCATGGGATCTGCGTTCCATGTGGGGGAATATGGGTCTCCTCGCGAAGATCGTGGTGGTGATCCTGTTCATTCTCTCGGTCTATTCGTTCGGTGTGATGATTGACCGTTTCCTGATGTACAACAACGCGCGGAAGCAGTCGCGGTTGTTCGTGCAGCAAGTAGCGGGGGCGCTGAAGGACGGCAAGCTGGATGAAGCCATCGCGATTGCGGAGCGCAACAAGAAGAGCCACATCGCCAAGGTCGTGGCGACGGGCTTGTCGGAATTCCAGTCGGCGTCGCAGCAAGTATCGGATGCAGAAGTGATCGAAGCGGCAAAGCGCGGTCTGGAGCGCTCGGTGGCAATCGTGCACGCGGAAATGAAGCGCGGTTTGTCCGCGCTGGCCACGATTGGTTCGACGGCCCCGTTCGTGGGTCTGTTCGGCACGGTGGTGGGCATTTTGAACGCGTTTAAGGGCATCGAATCGCAGAAGGCGACCGGGCTGTCGGCAGTGGCCGGCGGTATCGCGGAAGCGTTGGTGACCACGGCGTTCGGTTTGCTAGTGGCGGTGCCCGCGGTGTGGGCGTACAACTACTTCACGAACCGCGTCGAAGCGTTCGACGTGGAAATGGACAACTCATCGATGGAGCTGATCAACTACTTCATTCTGCGCCGCGGCGCGAAGAAGTAACACCGGAAGAGGTAAATCATGGCCTATAAGCCACAAGCCGGGCCGACCATGGCGGCGCCAAACGTGATTCCGATGGCGGACATTATGCTCGTGTTGCTGATCATCTTCATGGTGGTCACGCCCATGTTGCAGAAGACGCATCAGGTAGACTTGGCATCGGTGAGCGACCCGAGGGATATGAAGGATGCGGATAAGGACGACGCCATCGTCGTGGCCATTACTCGTGATGGGAGCATTTATCTTGGGAATACCAAGACGAAGAAGGAAGACATTACGGGGCAGATCAAGGATCAGATCGCGAATAAGCTGGACAAAACCGTCTACGTGAAGAGCGACGCGCGCGCCAAGTATGGTGACGTGGTCGCGGTGGTAGACGAGATCCGTTCGGCGGGCGTGGATTCCTTGGGGCTACTGACGGAAAAAACGAAGGCACTTGCCGGCCCACAGTCGAAGCCAGCGAAGTCGGCTGGAGATTAAGACTGAGGGGCGCGCGTTAGCCGTTGCGGTCATTCGTTTGCTGAGTTGAAGGAACCGCGCCGGATCCCACCCGGCGCGGACCGCTGCTCCGGGAAGAAAGACGCCGCGGAAGAATCAGGAGATTTGCAATGGGAATGGAAGTTGGAAGCAGTTCGGGGGCGATGTCCTCACCGAACATTGTGCCGCTGATCGATATTTTGCTGGTGTTGATCATCATTTTCATGGTGATTACGCCGCTGACCCCGAAGGGATTGGATGCGCTGGTGCCGCAGCCGTCCCCGAACCAACAGCAGAACCAGGAATTAGAGAATAAGACAGTGGTGGTGCAAGTGCTGATGGGCGGGAAGCTCAAGATCAACAACGAAGATACCACCTGGGAAACGCTGGAACCGCGCATGGAAACGATTTTCAAGGACCGTGCGGAAAAGGTGGCGTTCGTCAAGGGCGATAACGACGTGCAGTTTATGGACGTGGCGCGAGCGATCGACCTGATGAAGCAGGCGGGCATAGATCGTGTGGGCCTGATCACAGCGAAACTCGAAGCGGGCCAGTAGACTTTAGGAAGAATATCGCGGATGTGAGCGTCCTCCTCGCCGGGTAAAAAACCTGGAAGAGGTGGCTCATGGGAATCGAAGCTAGCGGTAGAAGCGGTATCGTTTCAGATGTAAATGTAGTGCCGCTGATCGACATCCTGCTGGTGCTGTTGGTGATCTTCATGATCATCCCACACCGACAGGTGGGATTGGCGGCGAGCTTGCCGCAGGAACCAGGCCAGGCGGTTCCGATAGAGCATCCGAAGAGTCTCATCGTTCAGATCGGACCGGACGGAAGGGTGCGGCTGAACGGATCGGCAGTAGAGCGCGGAGAGCTACAGGGTCGTTTAGAGCAAGTGTTAGGTGGCAGAGCTCAACGCGTGGTGTTTCTTCAGGGTGATCGTTCTCTCGAGTTTGCGGTGGTTGCCGAGGTTCTGAATGTCATGCACATGGCGGGCGCTTCCCCGGTAGGTTTAGTGACAACGGAACTGGAAAAAAACCACTGAACGTGATGGAATGACGCCTAGTGGCGTAAGTGAATCCACGTGCCGGCTCCCAGGACATCGGGGCGGTACGACTCAGGGATGGAAGCCTCCATGAATCAAGCTAAGGTTGAAGGGGAGAGGTCGTCAGGCATCTCCCGAATTAGCCGCCAAGTGTTGTGTCTGGCGGTGTTGGTCCCACTGGTTGCCGGCCTCACGGGATGCAACAAGCTGCGAGCGCGCGACCTATTGAACAAGGGCGTGGCATCGTTCAAGAACGCGCAATTTGACGCGGCGGTCGAGGACTTCCAGAAGGCAAAGGAACTCGATCCGGATCTGATCAATGCGCGGTTGTATCTGGCCACCGCGTATGCCAGCCAGTACATTCCGGGCGCTCCCTCGACCGAAAACATGCGTCACGGGGATCAGGCGATTGCGGAATATAAAGAGGTTCTGGATAAGGACGCCAACAATATGAGCGCGATCGATGGGCTGGCATCGATTTTGTACCAGATGGCTGGACAGCCCTTCGATGAAAAGAAGTTCGAAGAATCGAAGGCGTACCACGAGAAGCACATCGCGCTAAGACCGAACGACCCGCAGCCGTATTACTCGATCGGGGTGATCGACTGGGCGCTGGCGTATCGCGGGAACACCGAGATGCGCGCGGACTACAACAAGGCGCATATCAATAAGCAGATTAAGGACACCGATCCGCTACCACCGGATGTACGGAAAGAATACACGGACAAGTACGAGAAGATGGTGGACGACGGAATCGCGGCGTTGAAAAAAGCCATCGAGCTGAAGCCGGATTACGATGACGCCATGACGTATTTGAACCTGCTCTATCGCCGGAAGGCGGATATGGCGGAATCGCAGGCGGATCGCGACAATTACACAAAGATGGCCGACGACCTGCTCGATAAGGTGAAGGAAATCAAGCAGAAGCGCGCCGAGCAGCCGCAACCGCCGACGTCCTGAGGTTACTCTATCCCTTCCGAGAGGGCCCCGGTTTACCTGCCGGGGCCTTTTTCGTTTGCAACCGTGAGCTGAAGCCCCGGTTCCCTGAAAAAGGTACTTTTGCCGCAAGCTGTGAAGCGCGTGCTACTTGCGCCTTGTGTATGCGCAGGTGGACGGACTCTTCCGCAAAGGGTTGGAGGAGCGTAAACTAAGTTATGGGAACGCGGGCTAATCTCCCCTTGAATTTCAACCGGGACCGCACGGAGCGGCAACTCGACGCGCGTCTCGAAGAACTCCTGCAAAAACTGCGCACGAACCGCCCCTCGGAAGATCCGTGGCTGGTACGGCGCGCGTATGACATCGCGGCCGAACGACACCGCGATCAGTTCCGCAGTTCGGGCGACCCTTATATTACGCATCTGTTGGAAGTGGCCCACATCCTGGCGGACATGAAGCTGGATGCCACGACGTTGGCGGCAGCATTGCTGCACGACGCGATCGAGGATACGGAGTATCCGATTTCCCGTTTAGAAGAACGATTTGGCCCCGAGGTGGCACGCCTGGTGGAGGGCGTGACCAAGATCGGCCGGCTGAATATGATGGCACCGGAAGCGCGGCAGGCTGAGAACGTGCGGAAGATGCTGCTGGCGATGGTGCACGATGTGCGCGTGGTGCTGGTGAAACTGGCGGACCGGCTGCACAACATGAGGACGCTCGAATATTTGCCGGAAGCCAAGCAGCAGCGGATTGCGCGAGAAACGATGGACATTTATGCGCCGATCGCGCACCGGTTGGGGATGGCGTTGATCAAGGGCGAGCTGGAAGATTTGTCGTTCCGGTTTCTGGAAGCGGACGCGTACCTGGCGTTGCAGAAGGAAGTGACGGAAAAAGCGCCAATCCACAAGCGGTTTCTGGAAGAAGTGCAGAACGCGATTCGCAGCAAGCTGGTAGAAAACAGTATTCCGGCAGAGCTGGAAGCACGCGTGAAAGGATTGTATTCGCTGCACCGCAAGATCGTGCGGCAGGAGCGCAGCCTGGATCAGATTTACGACTTGCTGGCGGTGCGGGTGATTACGGACACGGAGAGGAACTGTTACGCAGCGCTCGGGGTGGTGCACCACATCTGGCGGCCGGTGCCCGGGCGGTTTAAGGACTACATCGCCATGCCACGGCCGAATCTGTACCAGTCGCTGCACACCACTGTGATTCACGGAGGGCAGCCGTTCGAGGTGCAGATTCGCACTCAGGACATGCACCGAATCGCGGAAGAAGGCGTGGCCGCGCACTGGAAGTACAAAGACGGCCGGCCGGTTTCGAACGATGACGACCAGCGAATCGCGTGGATGAGGCAACTGATTGAGTGGTCGCAGGAATTGCAGGAGCCTAGCGAATTTCTGTCGACGCTGAAGGTGGACCTGGCGCCGATGGAAGTGTACGCGTTTACCCCGAAGGGGCGCGTGCTGGAATTGCCGAAGGGGGCGACTCCGGTGGACTTCGCCTACGCTGTGCACACGGAAGTGGGGCACACCTGCGTGGGGGCGAAGGTCAACGGGCAGATGGTGGCGTTGCGGCACGAGGTGGTTTCCGGCGATGTCGTGGAAATACTGACACAAAAAGGGCATAAGCCCAGCCGGGATTGGCTGAGCTTTGTAAAATCGTCGCACGCGAAGAGCAAGATCCGCCACTTCATCAATACGCAGGAACGGGAAGAAGCGACGGAGATGGGGCGGCGGCTGCTGGAGAACGAGTCGCGAAATTTTCCGAAAGGACTGAAGAAAATATCGGAAGAAGAATTGCAGAAGTTGAGTGAAGAATATGGATTGTCGCGGACGGAGGATTTGTTTGCGGCGGTAGGATTCGGGAAATTTTCGGCACGGCAGGTGTTATCGCGCTATTTCGGGGAACCGAGCAAGGAAGTAGAAAAAACCGAAGAGGGCACGAAGCCGACGCTGGTCAAAACGGTCAAGCGGATGCTGGGTATTGGCGAAGCGCCACTGATCGTGAAGGGCCAGGACGACCTGCTGGTTTTTCGGGCGAAATGCTGTAATCCGATTCCGGGCGATGACATTGTGGGGTACGTGACGAGGGGCCGCGGCGTAGCCGTACACACACGAGCCTGCCCGAATGTGCAGAATTTGTTGTATCAAACGGAGCGTCGTATTGCCGTGGAATGGGGCGGGAACAATGTGGCGACGTTCCCGGTGGAGTTGTTGATTCGAGCAAAAGACCGGCCCGGGTTGCTGGCGGACATAACCACGGTAATCAGCGGAGCGGGTTCAAACATTCGCATGCTGGAGAGCCGGCCAGATAAGCAAAATGCGCGAGTGGAAGCGAGCTTGGAAATTACGGATAAGCGCCAGTTGGAGACGATTGTGGCGAATATCCGGCGGATCCAAGGGATCTACGGTGTAGAACGCACATTTCAGGTGTGAGCGGGCCGAAGTAAATCCACACTATCGCGGTGAGTAATCTCACCGTAAGAACGAGCTAGATGCTGTAGTTAATGGCGCGCAGGCCGTCTTTGTAGGCGTCGCGTGCTTTGATGGCGGCGGATTGCGCGTCCTGTTCGCGGAAGTGAGCGTCGTCCCACTTTTCCATGGCGGTCATGGAATGATCGGGAGTGGCAAGAGCTTCCTCGTCACGAATGGCGGCGACCCATGCGTCGACGGCTTGTTTGTAGGCGAGGCGTCGTTGATCCAAATCTTCTTTGCTCATGGCGGGAACACAGTAATGGGGCCGCATAGCCAGGTCAATGGCGGGCGCGAATTTTAATGGGAAATTCACAGAGCAAGAGTTGGGTGCGACGGGCCAAGACTGTTCCCGGGTGAGCCTGTTCCTTGGTCCAGTACCTCCAGAGACACACCGCCTGTCGCGCAGGGTTGTGGCGCTTACAATGGAGACATGAAGAACCCGCTCCTGGCTGTGGGTGTGTGCGTGCTGCTGCTGGCGGGCTGCCAAAAGCAGCCGCAAACAGATTACAATGCGCTGGAACGGACGGGGATGTGGTCGTCGACGCTTGACGAACTGAAAGGGTTGAAGCTGAGTGACTTGGAGATTGCGCAACTGACAAAATTGAAGAATGCCGGAGCGTCGGACGATCTTTGTGTGGCGTTAGTGAAGGCTGCTCGGGCGCACAATCACGAGTTTTCCAGTGGCGATTCGGCGATGGATTTGTCTCGCGCGGGATACGCGGATGCACAAATTCTGGAGATGGCGCAATCGGACCAGATGGATATCCTGAGCGGAGAAGCGGTGACGCTGAAGCTGATTGGGCTCTCGAACGCGACGGTGCAATCCATCATTCACCGGCGAATCCAGGGCTTACCAACTCTGACGAGTGAACAGATCGGGCGATTGAAAAACACGGCGATGTCCGAGAAACAGATCATCGAGATCGTGAACGAAGGCCTCTCCGACCAACAGGCCGAGGCACTGATCGCGCGACGCGAGGCTGAACGAGACCACTCCAATACCGGGTTTGTGCGCGTGCGCGGCCGCAGGCCACATTGAAATTCCCCAGCGCGCTGCTCATCTGCTATCCTTTTCCGCGCAAATTCAGGAGCGTGCAATATGAAAGAAGTGATTCTGACCGCGCGTGGTCCAAAACCGATTGGGCCGTATTCGCAAGCAATAAAAGCGAACGGACTGCTGTTTGTTTCCGGACAGGTGGCGCTGGATCCGGCGACCGGAGAATTTGTGGGGACAGACGTGCGGCAACAGACGGAACGAGTTTTTGAGAATCTGAAAGGGATTCTGGAGGCATCCGGTGTTTCGTTTCATCACGTGGTGAAGACCACGGTATTCCTGAAGGATATGAACGATTTTGCGGCCATGAATGAAGTGTACGGACGATACTTCAGCGCCGCGCCGCCGGCGCGGTCAACGGTGCAAGCGGCCCGCCTGCCGAAAGACGCGTTGGTGGAGATTGAACTGATCGCCACGCTTTAAGAACTTGCCGCGAAATCAGCAGGGTTTTTTAGTCGTGGGTGTGGCAAAAAATGGCCACCGCAGATGGTGCGATGGCCAGAGGGTCTCGGTTTTCCAGTGAATTGATTACGGGTGAGACGGGCTTTCCAGAGAATAATAGATGGCCACGCCTGTACCAGCGGCGGTAAGCGCTGTGGCCATGATAAGGAAGCGACTGCGGCCTGCTTTCAGTGGACCTCCCGATTGCGTCGGGCCCTGACTATTGCCCGAACCAGCTCCTGCCGGTTCCTGCCCATCAGAAGGATCGAGAAGAACGCGGAAGGATTCGCCTTCCTTTACGACCTGAGTTTCGTCGGCAACTGTAACGGTAAGGCCACTGCGACGAGCAGTGACGACAAGTTCCTTCGGATTCAAAAAAGTCACTTGACCGATGGTGGGAGCATCCGTCTGCGCACGAATCGCCGCGGTAGAAGCGTAGAGAGTGAAGGCGTGGGCGTTGCCTGTGGAGAAAGTCGCGGTGCCCGCCAGCAAGTCTGCGGAAGGCGCACCCTCCGAGGATTCCACTACAGCAGTGGAACCGCTTTGCAGCAGGAAGCGTGCGGCGCCGGCGCGCAGCTGAACGCTCCCTGGGTTGTCGGCGCTGAGTCTGTCGCCGGCATAGACGGTGGTGCCGACGTCGGCAGCTGCGGAGCCGACGTGCGCGCGATCGGCGGCAATGATGGTGCCAAGAGGTGCGACGTTGGGAGTAGCGGCTCCCCACAAAGGAACGCTGGTGAGACTAAACGCCAAGACGGCTGCACCCAGAGCGCGCAGACGTTGCATAAGACCCTCCCGGGCGGAACGCAAGAAGCATACTTCGCGATGTGGGCGGACGTCAATCGGTAAAGGTATGCAACTGGGCAGTTTCCGAGGTGAGGCAGACTTGCCGCGGATACCGCCGTCGTCGTGGAAAGACGTAGTCCTGCTGGCGGAAGTGGAGCTTCGCTGTTAGAATCCATTCACTGTATGGCGGACTGGAAGCAGATCACAGCGCGAATTCGGCGGGCCCGAACGAGTAAAGACCCCGCAGGGCAATTAACCAATCTATTTTCAAAGACGCGCGACGCGATGGTGGCGTTTGAACTGGCGCGCTACTTTGAAACCAGCGGCAATAACGCCGATGCAGGCCGCTGGTACCTGACGGCGGCGGAACGGTTCCGGCGAGCGGATTGGAAAACGAAAGCGCAGGAAAGTGCTACGCGCCTGGGAGCGACGGAACCTGCAGAAATTCCCGAACCTGTGCGAACGAAACCGGCGGAGATTGTGTCAGAGGTCAGCAGTGCAGAAACGCCGGTTAGCGCAGAAGCTGTCAGCGAACCGCAAATTGGCACTGCGGCTGGTGAAGCGCGAGTCCAGCCGGTTACTGGCGCTGATCGCGAAGCCCCCGCTGGACGTGGCGGTCACCGACAGAAGCGAGGCAGGCGAGGCGGGCGCGAATCGCGGACGAGTCGGCGAGAACAGCCGCGGGAGGGTTCGCGGGGGGCTGCGCCCGAAGCAAGGACATCGGCCCCGGTGCGCGCGGGGGCCATTCCTCCGCGGGACATAGCGGAACAGCCAGAGAGCACTCCCGAAGTGGCTGCTGCCGCCGTTCCTAGCCTACGTGGGCGTTTTGGCGATCCGGGATTAACGTCGAGGTTGATGCAGTTGGAGATGAATTTTCGGCGTTTGCTGGGGGCTACGCCGACACCATTGGAAGTTGCGGACAAAGCGCCGGCTGGACCGGGAGTGTGGGTGCTGACGGATTCCGATTTGACAACGTATTATTACGTGGAGCCTTGCCAGACCTTACGGGTAGCAATACCGAACCTGCTGCGGGGAGGATCGAGCCGTAAAGGAGAATCGATCCGGCCAAAGTTGGCAGAACATTTAGGGATACCCGAGGCCAAGGTCGGGAAATACCTGAGCGAGCATTGTGTGGTGCGGTGGCTGCAGATGGACGAGGATGCGGCGCACTTTGCGCACTTCTTGGTTGCGGTGCTGCGGCCAGCCCTGAACGAGTAAGACACAGTAGTGCCAAAACGAAACTTGCAAGAGTGACGTCAATCAGTAACCCCCTTATGGTTGTTGAAGTTAGAGCCACTTAGTGGCGCTTGGCGCCATTTAACTGCGATTTTCGACCATTCACCGAATCCTTCTGGCTTCCGGCCGTGTGAGGCTCCAAACTACACTGGTCCAATGGTTTAGGCGCGCTGAAAGTCGCGTGTTACTCTACCGTCAGCCTTGGGGGGATGACGCCATTGGATAGAGCAAGTGTTTTTTAGGCGTCTTGGGGTTCCAGAAAGTAATCGAATTATCGAAAGAGAGGCAGCCGCAGTATGCCTAATACTATTTCTACGCAAGTGTTCCGGTCGCTGGACTGGGTGCTTTGCAAGACCGCGGGTATCACCTTCGATACCATTCAATACTTCAACAAAAAGAATCCCAATCCGTCGCCGCAGCCGCAGTGGTCGGACAAACCGCTGTTGAAGTCCTGGGAAAAGACCAAGCCGACGCTGGGCTTCCCGCGGCAGACAGACTCGCTGTGCCCGGCGTGCGTACAGGAAGCGCGCAAGGCGATCATCGACGGCCAGAAGGATTGGCGCGACTTGATGAATGAGAAAGTGGGCGAGATCAAGGCGCAGATCGTGGAGCGTGATGGGCAGATCTGGATGGTGAAAGATTGCCCGCAACACGGCCATTATGAAGACTTAATGGCGGTAGATTCGACCTTTCTAAAGTGGATTGAGAGCAATTTCCCTGGCCGCGACATCCCGGCGCACAACGACGAAGGACTGCACAAGCATGGTTCTTCGAATGTTCGCTACGGCCGTGGCGCGGTGCTCACTGTGGACCTGACCAACCGCTGCAATATGATGTGCGATCCGTGCTTCATGGACGCGAACCAGGTTGGCTACGTTCACGAGTTGGGCTGGGACGAAATTACCGAGATTTTGGACAACGCCGTGAAGATCAAGCCACGGCGGCAGATGTCCGTGCAGTTCAGCGGCGGCGAGCCAACCATGAGCCCGTACTTCTTCGACGCCATCCGGTATGCGCGAAAGGTCGGCTATAACTCGGTGCAGGCGGCAACAAACGGCATCGAGTTCGCCAAGAGCAAGGAGTTCTGCAAGAAGGCGTTCGAAGCGGGTTTGCGGTATGCCTACCTGCAATTCGACGGCATAGGCAACGATGCCAACAGCCACCGGCAGATCGGTAACTTGTTCGATGTGAAGCTGCGCGCGATTGAAAACATGCATGAAGCGGGCATCGAAATCGTGCTGGTGGTGACCATCGTCAACAACGTAAACAACGACCAGGTGGGAACGGTTGTGAAGTTCGCGATGGAAAACCCCAAGAGGATCGCGTTCATCAGCTTCCAGCCGGTTTCGTTCACGGGACGCGACGAAGACATTACGCCGGAACGCCGTTTGCGGCAGCGCTACACCCTGTCGCATCTGGCGAAGGATGTGAGCCAGCAGGTGGGCAAGGTCGAGCCGACGCGCGACTGGTTCCCGCTTTCCTTCATCAGCACGTTCGCGGGTTTTGCGGATATGGTGAAGGGCAACGAATCGCAGTGGGGCTCGCTCTCCTGCGGGTGCCACCCGAATTGCGGCGTAGGCACCGCGATCATGATCCACAAGGAGACCAAGGAATGGGCTCCAGTGCCGCGCTTCCTGGATGCGTTGCAGCTCACCAAGGATGTGAACGCCATTACGGATGCCGCGCGCGGGCGGAGTTTCTCGAACTTCATGATGGCCATGGCGCTGCTCAAGAACTATCACCCATTCGAAGGCCCGAAGGGGCTGAAGCTGTGGGATCTGTTCAAAAAGTTCGATAAGACCTGGGCGTTGACCAAGCGGGCGACGACGAAGTATGGCAAGACCTCACCGGATCGCACGTATGAAGATGCCATGAAGCGCCGTTCTGAGGATCCGTGGAACTTCCTATTTATCGCGGGCATGTGGTTCCAGGATCTGTTCAACTACGACTTCCGGCGCACGGAGATGTGCATCATTCCTTACGGGACGCAGCAGGGTGAAATCAGCTTCTGCGCGTACAACACGGGAATCGGCTGGCGCAACATCATTGAGAACATGCACAAGAATGCGACCGTGGCAGAGTGGTATAAGAAGCACGGGAAGCATGAGATTTACGCCAAAGGCAAGAATGTCGGGCTGGAATCGTACGAACATTCGCTGGTCATCGATGCGGAAGATGCGGCGCGCGTACGCCACATCGAGCACGATATTCCACTGACTGCGGCCGAAGAGAACCGCATTCGCCGAAAGAAGGCGCTCGAGGAGCAGGCCAAGGTTCGCGCGATTTACGAAGAATTGGTGCTGAAAAAGCCCAAGCAGGAAGTCGTGCAAATCGGCAGCTTGACCGATATCGCCAAGGCGGTTCCCGCGAATTTTGCCAATGCAGGCAAGCCGGTGACGATTGCTCCGGCCAACGGCAACGGGTCGGAGAAGGCGACCGAGGCCGCTGCGGAAGCGGTCGCTGGCGATTGAGTCTCCTAATTCCGAGTTAGCGCTCATTTACGCGAGCGGCCCCGGTCTTCCGGGGCCGTTTTCGTCTGCACGCTAGTCCAACTTGGGAGGCATTAGCGTGAGTAAATTACAGAATCGTGTGGCACTCGTGACGGGCGCCAGTCGTGGAATCGGCAAGGCGATAGCCTTGGCGTTTGCTGACGTTGGCTGCCAAGTCGTCGTGAACTACCGGAAAGAGCACGCCGCTGCTGAGGCAGTTGTTGACGCCATAAGATCGAAAGGCCCTCGAGCGGTTGCAGTTCAGGGCGATGTATCGATCGTAACCGATGTGGAGCGATTGGTCGGCCAAGCCGAGTCTGCCTTGGGTGAAGTGGGGATATTGGTCAACAATGCCGGAATCTCGCAAATCAAGCCGTTTCAGGAACTGCTGGAAGCCGATTGGGACGAAATCCTCCGCGTCAACCTGAAATCGGCATTTCTCACGACCCAACGGGTCCTTCACAACATGCGTGGCCGTCGCTGGGGCCGCATCATCAATATTTCTTCTGTAGCCGCCCAAACAGGCGGCGTTGTCGGCCCGCACTATGCCGCTTCGAAAGCCGGCTTAATCGGGCTGACGCATTATTACGCATCGTCGCTGGCGAAGGAGGGCATTACCGTGAACGCCATTGCGCCGGCGTTAATTGAAACCGATATGATCACGAGCAATCCCAACGCCTCGACTGCGCGTATTCCCATGGGAATCTTTGGGAGTCCCGAGGAGATTGCGAGGGCGGCTGTGCTGTTAGCGGAGAGCGACTACATCACCGGGCAGACCATCAGCGTCAACGGTGGCTGGTACATGACGTAAGGTCTTAGGTATAATTACGTTTCGCGCCAATCGGTCCCACGCCGGCGCGTTTTGGAGAGTTTTCCACATGCCCATCTATGAGTACGTTTGTGACCAGTGCAACGAGCGTTTCGAGAAAATCGTGATCAATAAGCAGCAGGAAATCAGCTGCCCGAAATGCGCGAGCAAGAAGGCGACCATTCAGCTGTCGGTGTTCGCCACGGCAGGATCGGGATCGTCGAGCCCGTCGGGAGGATTCACAGGCGGGGGCGGCGGCTGCTGCGGCGGTGGTTGCAGCTGCCACTGAGTTGTGGATGCTGCGGTTGGTTTCCGAGTGTTTTTCCGCAGGGATGGTCGTGCTGAAGCGCTTCTTGCAAACTGGTCCCGCTTCTTTTCATTGCATTATCGATTCGGCTTGTCTTGACCCCCAAAGTCCGCTGGCGAACTAGAGTGTAGTCCCCCTGCTATCATTTCCACATGCAATTGAAAACGAAGGCTGGACTGGCGCTGGTTGTGCTGGGCTTGGCGATTTATGGCGGCTGGAGTTGGTGGGTCAAGACGCGGAATTTTGTGCCGGTGAACCTGGCAATTGCCTCGGCCGATCAACTGAACATCGCGACACAGTTCCAACCGAACTTCGACGGGTTGTACTTCATTGAGATTGCGGCGCAGAAAAACATGCCGTTGGATACGCTGCATTGCTTGATGGGCGTGGAGGCGAACGCGACGCGCTGCCAGGGTTCTGCGCCGGTGATCGATGCGAGTTGGAGCGTCGCGAGCCACGGGCAGGAGACTGCACGTGGAAGCTCGAACGAGTTACACAGCCTTCCCCCAGAGACGAACACGGTAACCCGTGTGATCGGTGAATTTCCGGGCAGAGCTGGGCAGGAATATCACTTGAAGGTCACCTTTGCCCGTGATTTGAGCGCATTGATGGCCGCGCAGCCGCGCTTGAAGGTGGCGGTAGCGGACATTGCGCACACCGATTTGCAGTCCGCGGGAGTGCTGGTGTTTTCGATTGCCTTCATTTGCGGACTGTTTGGAGCGATTCTGTTGGCGGTGGGATGGTACGGAAAAGCGGGAGAGGCGCCGCGTGATGCAAATCACAAAAGGCCGTGATTGACCTCACAGCCGCTCCGCCCTTTCAATCGCACACTGCATCTGCACGTTACAGCCATCGAGTTCTTCACCTCAACCTCACCTTTCCTGACGTGCTTTCGAGAGATTGTTTGACGGGACTGCCGCGGGGCAATCGTTGACGGACTTGTGCCCGGCGTCAGAAAGGATTTGGGTAATGGATAAGAAGCGCATGGATGACCAAGAAAAAGAGGATCTGCTGCTGTACCTGGACTCGCTGCTGCGTTGCGTAGACGCGTTGCACACGAGCGTCGGTGAGGTGATGGCGGACGTAGTAACGATGCGGAATGCGATCCTCGAAGACCAGCAAGAGCTGGCCATTTACCGGAAAGGGAAGCGGCCGGCGAAGGAAAGCGCGCAGGTGCTGGATCACGGATTGTACACAGACGCTTCGTATACGGATTTGATGATGGAGATCGCGAGTTCGCAGCAGTACAAGAATTAGATTTGGCGCGTAGTAGACAGTTCCCGCCCGCGGGGCTCACGTTTTGTCCCCTCTTTCGTGAGCCCCGCTTCTTTTTCATGGGACGCGGTGCTCGGATCGTTTGTGCGAGGGCCGCAGTTGAGATGCTTCGTCGCGCAGAAGGTCTCCTCAGCATGACAAATATTCGAATAGCGGGCGTTGGTTGCGGCTGCAGGAGCTAGCGCGAATCGTTTTTATAGTGTTTGAGGTAGCCGGGAATTGGGGGGTCGTTTTTGCGTTGTTCGTCGGGAATGGGCGGCTTCGCGGTCAGTTGTAGAGGGAGCACGCCGGCCCAAACCGGCAAGGCGTAGTCGGGTTCATCGTCGACGGGACCACCCGTGCGGACCTTGGCGCTGACTTCTTCAAGAGGAAGCGCAAGCACGATGGTGGCTTTGAGCTCCTGTTCGGTGGGCTGGCGGACGTCATCCCAGCGGCCCTCCATTACATGATTGGTGAAGACGCGCAGTGCTTCCATTTTTTCCGCAGGATCCTCGACCAGCCGAGCAGTACCGAGAATCACGACCGAACGATAGTTCACGGAATGATGGAAGGCGGAGCGCGCTAGCACCAGACCATCAACGTGAGTGACGGTGACACAGACAGGCACACCGGCGCTGAGCGTTTTCAGCATGCGGCTGGCGGCGCTGCCATGGAGGTAGAGGGTATCGTCACTGCGGCCGTAATTGGTGGGAATCACAAAGGGCTGACCTTCGACGCTAAAGCCGACGTGGCAGACGAAGGCGGTGTCGAGAATCTGGTAGACGGTCTCGCGGTCGTAATGGGCGCGCTTCGGCAGGCGCTTGACCTGGGTGCGCGAAGTGGGCTGAAAGTCGCTCATAGGTCAATTCTAACGGGAATGGGGAGGCGTGCCAGAGCCAAGTTGGCTGGCGGGAGGGGTATCGAAGGAAGAACGTTTTTGGGAGAAGAGCCAGTCGACGAGGCCGGGTTCGGCAAAGGCCTTGTTCCATACCTCGTGGTCGGTCTTGTGGTACTCGGTGTAGCGGAGATTGGCGTGGAGTTTCTTGAGTTGGTCCATCATCGTGCGCACGGTGCCGACGGGGACGGAGGCGTCGGCATCTCCTTGGAAAACCCACAGAGGAATACGAGCAATAGCGGCAGGTTCGGTGAAATTGTCGTAGGCGGACATGACGATGGCCGCAGCCCAAATTTCGGGATAGTTCTGGAGAAGGGACCATACCCCGTCGCCACCCATGGATTGACCCCCAACATAAATACGGTTTGGATCGATGGAGAAGTCCTTTTCGACCTTGACCAACGCAGAGATCGTGAGTTTCAGACACTCACTGGGAATATTGAACTCGGGCTCCGCCCAAATTTTGCCGAAAGGGCACTGCGGAGCCATGACAAAAACGGGAAATCTCGATTGCACGCTCTCGGAAATCCAAAAATGGGTGGCCAGCTGATTTTGATTGCCGAGCTGCCGAACGTTATCGGAGCCGCTCCCGGTGCCACCATGCAGCCAGAGGACCAGCGGGTACTTGCGAGTGGCGTCGTAGCCGGTGGGGACAAAAAGGCGATAGGGGAGACGCGCGTTGGTGCCCTTGCCAACGAAGACTTCTTTGCGGAAGTTGATATCGTCGTCGGTGAGTTTGCGTTGCGCATGGAGAAACGGAGCGCTCGCGAGTAGGGCGAGAGACAGCGCACAGACGTTTCCAAGTGAGCGGATGGTTGGCATGTTATTTCTGCGCGGGGGTGGTTGCGGCGGGGCCGCGGACGACCCGAAAGCCGACATATTCACGTGAAGGTGAGCAGGAGGAACGAGGATCGGAGGGACAATCCGCACTTCCGCCCATGAGTTTACCAGTGCCACTCGTTGTCAGAACCCATTCGGCCACGTTGCCACCTAAATCGAAAAGCAAGTCTTCATCCTCCTGGCCTTCGCCAGCAAAACTGCCGACCGGTTTGAGCAGCGGGGCGGAGCCGGAGAGTTGCTTGATTTCCTGGCGTAAACGAGTCTCGTCATCGGGGTTGGGTGCATAACCCGCCCAGTAGTCTAAGGTGTTCTCGGCGTCTATCATGTCGTACTTTCCGGTCATCTCGTTCTCATTGGGGACGCGCCAGGTTTCCCCGGTGAGTTTGCTGAGCCAGTTGGCGTAAGCCTTGGCTTGTTCGAGAGTGACCCCATTGGCGGGATAGTCCTCGGTGCCGCGTTCGATTTTATAGTTTTTGTCGAAGGCAGAGTACTGCGCACGGGTGACCTCGAAACGAGCAAGCTCAAGATCGCCACGCTTGACCACTTCCGGAATTAAGATGGCTTTGCCCTTGCTGGTGAAAGTAACGCCGTAAACTTCGCCAGAGCGTGCAATCGCTTTGGTGCGCAGGGCGGTGTCGAGCGGAGAGCCGGACTTGATGGCTTCGTTTTCCGCGGGCGTGGTCTTGAAGAAGTATTTATCGAACCAGGCCATTTCTTCGTCGACTTTGCGCAATTGGTGAGTGAGCTTGCGAGGGCCGTGGGGCTCGCCAGGGAAAACCACAAATTTCACCGGCACTTTGCCGTAGTACTGAAGAGCGCGGAAATAAGACCAGCTTTGCGCTGGGGGAACATTGGTGTCGGCAGTGCCGTGAAAAATGAGCACGGGAGCCTCAACTTTGTCCAGTTTGAAGAATGGGGATTTGCGAATGTACAGCTCGGGATCTTGCATGGGCGACTTGCCAAAGTAGTAGGAGTCGAAGGAATCGCCGAAGTCGACGTTGCCCCAGTCGCTGATCCACTCGACGTCCCCGGCGCCGACACTGGCGACTTTGTAGCGCGAGGGGTACGTGGTGATTAGGCTGGTGGAGAGAATCGAGCCGTTGGACCAACCCATGGTGGCGACTTTGTCTGGATCGACGAGACCTTTCTGGATTAAATAGTCGACACCGGCATTGATGTCGGGAGTTTCGAGTGCGTAATAGTTGCCGCAGCAGATGGATTCGACCCATTTGAGCCCGTAGTTACTGCTGCCATGGTAGTTCGGGCTCAGGATGAAAGCGCCGCGTTGCGTGAGCAGTTGATAAGGATAAGCCCAACTGTCTTGCCAGGCGTCGAGATCGGCACCTGCCGGGCCGCCATGGATGGCAGTGATGACAGGATATTTCTTGCTGGGATCGTAGTTGTCCGGATAGCGAAGGATGCCTTCGACTTCGTCGCCATTGGATCCTTTCCAGCGAATGACCTCGGATTTGGAAAACTCGCGGGCTTTGACGAGAGTTTCGTTGAGTTTGGTTAATAGATGGGGAGCGACGAGGTTGTTGGCATCCCACTGCGCACGGAAGAGCTGAGGCATACGGCTGGCGGAAGAAGCATTGTAAACGAGAGTTTTACTGTCGTCGCTGAGGACGAAGGACTGAATGGCACGCGCCGCTTCCGCGTCGAGGTGAGACGGCTTCCATTGCCATGCAGCGCCGGACTTTGTGCGGGTGTAGTGGGCCAGATCGAAGCGGGCTCCCGCGGCCAGGAGGACGGCGAAACCGTCGGCGGTGCTGCGCAGGTCGCTACCGACACCGTTGTCCCAATGGAGAGGCACGGACACGCTCTTGCCGGCGGCCAGGTCGTAGAAGTAGACGATGTCGATGGTGGCGGTGAGGAATTTGGGATCGTTGGAGAAGGACGCTACGGCATAAAAGCCGGAATTGTCGGGCGCCCACTCCAGTTCATTGGGATAGACACGGCCTTCGGTGAAAATTTGTTTTTGGGTGCCGTCGGAAAGGTTGTAGAGAAAGGTGACGGGCGGGACCTTCTGATCAAACACGTAATGCAGGCTCCGCTCGTGAGTGGCGACGACGTACTTTCCGTCACGCGAGGCTCGCCAATGTTCGATCCAATCGGAATTTGCGGTGAGACGAGTGATCTTTTTGTCTTTCACCGTGATTTTGAAAAGACGGACGGGGGGCTCATGGTCGGCGTCATCGACGACTTCGGAATCGTCCTTGCGTTTTTTTTCGGCTTGTTCGTAGGCGGTGGGATCTTCTTCGGCGCTGAAAATCAGGGTGTCTTTGTCGAGCCATTCGACCTGCTTGGGAGCGCGGCCGAGTTCGGTGAGGGCATAGGGTTCGCCGCCGTGAGAGTTGATCAGCCAAATCTGCGTGGGAGCGGTGTCGGGTTTCGCTCCGGGCCGCGGGCGGGAACTGAGGAAAGCAATCCACTCGCTGTCCGGAGACCACTGAGGAGAGGAAACCGTGAAGGCGCCGCGCGTGAGCTGCACGGTACGATCTTCGGTCAAACTACTGAGGAACAAATTGGAGACGCGCTCGTCTTTTTCCTTGTCGCCTTCACCCTTGATCCAAACGAGGGAGCGGGCGTCGGGGGAGAGAGTCATGCCGTTCACGGTCTCGACAAAAACCACGTCTTCAGGCTTCCAGGAAGAGGTTTTGGAGGCTGGCTTGGCGTCGTCAGGGGGAAGAATCGAGGGGGAAAGAAGAAAGATTGTCGAGAGCGCGAGAATGCAGAATGGTTTGGCGGACACGAGGTTCACCTGTAATGAATTTGATGGAGCGCCGCGAAAGACGGCTGAAAAAGAATAGTACCAATTGGGCGGCAATGGAAATGGTGTAGTCTGAAAGACCGTCTGGACGGGTTGAGGACAGGGAATATGGGCGCAGCGAAAACTCCTTTTAGCAAAGACACGTTTCGATTTTTCCAGCAATTGAGCAGAAACAACCATAAAGAATGGATGGACGCCAACCGCGAGCGCTATCGCGCGTGTGTGGTGCAACCGTTTCGGAAAATGTTCGAGGAGTTGTGTCCGGCGATGCTGGAATTGGACAGTGAGTTTGACGTGTGTGGACGGACGGGCGCGAATTTTTCGCGGATCAATCGGGATATCCGGTTTGCGAAGGATAAGACGCCTTACAAACCGCAGATGTATCTGAAATTTGAAAGAACTTCGCCCGGGGACGGGGAAACGGGACAGCTCTACGTGGGAATTTCGAAAGACACGGTGACGGCGGGATTCCGCATCTATTCGGGTGGCAAGCGCAAAGATTCGATCCTGGCGGTTGTGGCACAGGCGCGCGTGGAAGCGAATCCCAAGTGGATGGCGAGTCAGAAGAAGCGATTAAGCCGAAAGTACGAAAGCTACTGGTACAACACGCTGAAAGGCGAATGGACGAAGCATGAGGGTTGGCCGACGGATGTGGAAAATTGGAAGAAAATTCAGGCATGGATTGTGCGGAAAAAGCTGAAGCCGGCGGATGCAACGCGGGCGACATTTCCGCGGGAAATCTTGAAGATGTTTAAGGAACTGTATCCGCTGGTGAAATTCACGAGCATTCCGGAGTGAGCGATTCCGGAAGCAAGTTGACGAGGAGAGAGGGCTCGCATACGATTTCGCGATGCTCACCACGAAATACCGGGCGCAGGTTGGATCGTAATTTGAAGCGGGCCTTCGGAATTTTAGTTTGGATTGTTTTGGCGGTGGTGGCGGCGACGGCGCTGGCTACGATCGCGGTGCATCGCGGCGAGCCGATCAGCGCGACATGGTTTGTGCTGGCCGCGGCGTGTTCTTACCTGGTGGCTTATCGCCTGTATTCGGCGTTTATCTCCGCAAAACTTCTCGCGTTGGACAATACCAGGGCGACCCCGGCCGAACGTCGCGACGACGGGCGCGATTTTGTACCGACGAACAAATGGGTTTTGTTCGGGCACCACTTTGCAGCGATTGCGGGCCCTGGGCCACTGGTGGGGCCAACCCTGGCGGCGCAATTTGGCTACCTGCCGGGGACGATCTGGCTGATCGCCGGTGCGGCTTTTGCCGGCTGTGTGCAGGATTTTGTGATTTTGTTCTGCTCGATCCGGCGCGACGGCAAAACATTGGGGGAAATGGCGCGGCAAGAGGTGAGCAAGCGGGGAGGCGTGATCGCGCAGTTAGCGGTGCTGGCGATCATGATCATTCTGCTGGGAGTGGTGGCGCTGGTGATCGTGAACGCGCTGAAAAGCTCGCCGTGGGCCACGTTCACATTGGCGTGCACGATTCCAATCGCACTGCTGCTCGGCGTGTACTTGCGGTTTGTGCGGCCGGGGCGAGTGCTAGAGGCGTCGCTCGTGGGAGTGGCGCTGGTAATGTTCGCGGTGGTGGCGGGCCAGTGGGTGGCGGATTCAGCCGCGTGGTCGCGGACATTCACGTTGAGCGGGATAACCTTGACGTTTGCCATTATCGCTTACGGGTTTGCAGCTTCGGCGCTGCCGGTATGGCTGCTGTTGGCGCCACGGGATTATTTGAGTGCGTTCATTAAGGCCGGGGCGATCTTCACGTTGGCGGCAGGAATTCTACTGGTGCGACCGCATGTGCTGATGCCGCCACTGACGCGCTTTGCCGACGGCAACGGACCAGTGTTCGCGGGGAAGATTTTTCCGTTTTGCTTTATCACCATTGCCTGCGGAGCGATCAGCGGGTTTCATTCACTGATTTCGAGCGGTACAACGCCGAAGATGATCCTGCGTGAATCCCATGCGCGGTTTATCGGTTACGGCGCGATGCTGCTGGAGTCTTTCGTCGCCGTGATGGCCATGGTTGCGGCGTGCGCGATGACTCCGGGCGTGTATTTTGCGATCAACAGCCCGGCGCAGATCGTTGGTGCGGTTCCGGAAGCGGCGGCGCAAACCATTTCGAGTTGGGGATACCCGGTGACCGCGGCCACGATGGCGGGCTTAGCGCATTCCGTAGGCGAGCAGACGCTTTGGAATCGCGCAGGTGGCGCGCCTTCGTTGGCCGTGGGGATGGCGCGGATTTTCTCGACGACGATCGGAGGAGACAGGCTGCTGAGCATCTGGTATCACTTCGCGATTATGTTCGAAGCACTGTTCATCCTGACGGTGCTGGATGCGGGCACACGAGTAGGACGATTTATGGTGCAGGAACTGTGTGGGCGGTTTTGGAAACCGATCGGGAGGCTGAACTGGTATCCGGCGATTTTATTGTCGAGCGCGATGATAGTGGGCGCATGGGGCTATTTTCTGTATCAGGGTGTGGTGGATCCGTTGGGGGGAATTAACTCGCTGTGGCCGCTGTTTGGCATAGCGAACCAGTTGCTGGCAGCGGTGGCGCTGGTGGTGGCGACGACGATTCTGCTGAAAATGGGGCGGCTGCGGTGGATTTGGGTGACGCTGCTGCCAATGGCATGGCTGGTGGTGATCACCATGACGGCGAGCTACGAAAAGATTTTCAGTGCGAACCCGCGCATTGGGTTCTTATCTTTTGCGAACGCCTTGGCGGCACAAATCGCTGCCGGCACGATTCCCGCGGCAAAAATCGTGGAGACACGGCGTATCATTTTCAACCAACGCTTGGATGCAGCCGTGACGGCGTTGCTCGCTGCCATGATTCTGGTGCTATTGGTGGAAGCAATTGGGCAGTGGCACGCGATTTTGAGCCGTGGCAAGAAGCCCGTGCTGCATGAGAGTCCTTACGTGGCAACGCAATGGGCGGAGGGCGACTGATGCGCGGGGCGTGGCGAAAGCTGAGGCTTGGATTCGCAAGCGTTTGGCGGGGCTTACGCGAATGGTGTGGAGACGCAGCGTATGAGAGGTATCAGGAGTACGCCAAACGCGGCGGACAGAGCCGTGTTCTGTCGGCGCGGGAGTTTTATGTGGAGCAACTGAACAAGAAATATTCGCGGCCAAACCGCTGCTGCTAGTGGAGTTTAGCGGCTTAATTCTTTTCTTGGCGCGACACGATACACGGGAGTAAACTCACGGTAGGACTGGCGCAGTCGATGCGACGGTCTCACTTCACCACTGTAATGAAGGGCGGCTGCGCTTATCCTGGGCGTAGCCGTTAAGTTGTAGCCCGCCGTATATTCCCTGTTCAACAATTCACGATGTCAAACGAACGCTTGCCGTCTAGGAGCGTTGAGGTCCCTCGACAACCTTTCGAAAGCCATGGGCTGACAGGCTGAAGCCTGTGCTACTCACGGGACGCTAGAGGAGTTCCTCGTCTTCGTCGGGGGGCCTGAGTTGCGTGATTTTGTGCGTGAGCTTGATGGCGTGCTTGCGTACGCCGGAGAGAACGGCACGGCGGACTTCCATCGGTAACTGTTCGGGAGCGAAAACACCAGCGCAATCGCGAGGGAAGAATTTCACAAATTGCGCGGCGACGTGAGCGGTAGCGTAGGCCACGGCGGTGGTGAAGAGGCCCTGCTGGCGAATCTGATACAGCGTGGGAAACATGGCGTCACTGCGCACCAGCAGGTATTCGTCTTCCTTTGGACCGTGGTTCACGCCGCGTACCAGCACCGCGGCGGCAAAGCGCGCGTTCTGCAGAATGCCGCGACGAATGAGCGAAGCAATTTTGCGTGGCGAGGATGTTTCCGGGAAACGCTGGCGGGGCAGGCCGCGAGACTTGGAAAGCTTACCTTGCTTGTGCCAACGGCGGAGCCGGTCGAACTCATTGCCCCCGATCTTCACGTCCAGATCCTGCACGGGAATGAATTTGGGAAGTGTAGCGACCTCGTCTTGAGCCGCGAGGACGACATTGGCGGTTCCAATGGGATCGGGGAAACGGAATTTTTCGAGTTCCGAGAAGCGCTTGGCGAGCTGGTATTTCTTGTAGCGGTAGATGCGGGGATGGGATACGGCTTCGTCGAAGGAGACCTCGGGGGACCACTGCGAGATGGGATCTTCGCTCTCGGTGCTTTCGTAAAGGCGGATGTGCACGGAATGGACTTCGTCGAGCAGTTCCGCGGCGCGTTTAACGAGAAGGTTCGTGAGGCCAGGGGCCGCACCCGTGTTGATGAGCGCGGCGCGGCGCTTCTCCTCGAACTTTTTGGCGTAGCGGAATTGCTCGGGCTGGAAGGGATTGCGCGTGAGATGAGAGCTGAGGTCGAGATAGTGCGCCCGCAGGCGCAGTGCGGAACGAAGGATGATTTCGTTAAAGACCGAAGCGGAGGCGTTGATAATAAGGTTGCAGCCACGGGCAGCGCGGACGATGCCTTGAAAATTGCGCGCGTTGACGGCGGCGACGGCGATGGTGGAGCGCTTGCCAAGGAAGCGACGAGCCCGGACGGGATCGCGATCGCCACACCAAACGTCGTGGCCCTGCCGTTCCAGCAGTTGCGCGAGAAGGGAGCCCGTTGCGCCAGCTCCCACGATGAAGATTCGCATTCTGGCGAAACTGTATCACAGTCGGGAATGCGCGCAGGAAGCGGGTTTTCCCGCGGTTTTCTGGGAGTTACGCGGCGCTGATTTTTCTGAAGCGAAGGCTCGATTGCATGCATCTGACGGGGAGGGTAGGATTACAAATGTAAGACTCCGATCCCGCCGGCCTGCCGGGGAGACAACCCAAGGCGGCGGGGCGAGGCGGTGGAGAGGTCACCGTCGAGGGTTTGGGCGGAAACGCCCAGGCCTCCCGTGCTTGGAAAGGAGCAAGTCCACCGGAAATATGTAGATTTTCGGCGCGGCGCCCGATTCCATGTGCGAATCGGGTTTTTTGTTTTGGGACACGGACGATGAACTTGTTCGACAAATTCGGACGGCAGATTACGGACCTGCGTATTTCCGTGACGGATCGCTGCAACTTCCGGTGCGTGTACTGCCGCTCCGCTGACCCTGAAAATTACCGGGAACACGACCAGATTTTGTCGTGGGCGGAATTGGAACGGCTGGCAAGGATTTTTGTGGGGCTGGGGATTCGCAAGGTGCGGCTGACAGGTGGGGAGCCGCTGGTGCGCGATGGCCTTGAGGGCTATGTCCGATTTCTGAGGGCGCTCGGTGTACTGGATCTGTCGATGACCACGAATGGACATTTGCTGGCAGAACATTGCCAGCGACTCATTGATGCCGGGTTGCACCGGATTAACGTCAGCCTGGATTCGCTAGATCCCATCAAGTTCGAGAAAATCACCCGGACGAGATCGTATGACGCGGTGATGCGCGGAATCGAGGTAGCGCAGGCGACGAGGCTGGCTCCGGTGAAAGTGAACGCCGTGTTGGTGCGCGGATTCAATGAGGATGAGGTGGAGGCGTTTGCCGCGTTTGCGCGGGAACGCGGGTTAATCATGCGGTTTATCGAATTTATGCCGCTGGACGCGGACCGGCACTGGTCGCGGGAATTGATGGTGCCGGCGGCGGAGGTGTACCAGCGAATTCACGCGCAATGGCCGTTGGTGCAGATACCGAATGAAAAGAGCGAGACCGCACGAAAGTACCGCTTCGCTGACGGAGCGCCGGGCGAGATTGGCTTGATTGCGCCGGTGACACAGGCGTTTTGCGGACACTGCTCGCGGATCCGTTTGACGGCCGACGGGAAGCTGCGGACCTGCCTGTTCAGCAAAGACGATCACGATTTGCGTGGTTTGCTGCGCGGGAAGGCACCGGACGAGGAGATTGTGGAGTGGGTGCGGTGCGTGGTGAATGACAAGGAGGAAGGGCACCGCATCAATGAGCCGGGATTTGTGCCGCCGTCGCGTACGATGGTGTTCATTGGTGGCTAGGGCATCGCTCGGCCGTGAGCCCGGGAGCTTGTCCTCAACGAGCAAATCCTTTTGCTGGTAATCGGAAACAAAAGCAGCCAGAATTTCATCTAATGGATAGCTCTCGGTCCCAGAGCGCCCGAAGCAGGCGAAGTTCCACGGAGATTTCATGGCGGAAGACGACGAAGACGAAGATCAGGACGACTCACCCGAGCCACCACAGCGGATCTTCACGCTCACCGAAGCCGAAAGAACGCGGCGCGAACTCGAACCGTTTCTGGTGGAAGCGATTGGTGTGCGTAAACGATTGAACTCCCTGGAACAGGACTTGGCGGCGGTTTCCACGCGGATCATGATGATGGGCGGCGTGCTGGTGCCGTACGCGAAATTGGCCGAAAAACGCATGGAACACCAGAGCCTGGCCGAGGTGATGAAAACCAATCTGGAGAAAATTTTGTCGACAGGCTGTTTGATCAAAGACCTGGATATCGGGCTACTGGATTTCCCGGCAATCGTCAACAATGAGGAAGTTTATCTGTGCTGGAAGTTGGGCGAAGATCGCATCCGCTACTACCACCGTCAAGACGAAGGCTACGCCGGCAGAAAGCCAATCGATCCACGCGACCTGGGACCAGGCGACCAAGTGCAGTAGTTTTGAGCAATCCCCCAGTGAACGCCTTGCGCCCGCGAGGCCGCCTGGCTGAGAATGCCGGGCGCCACAAGAATGGAGCAGGGCCACCATGAACGAAAACCGATTGAAGGATTCCGCGAGCCCGTACTTGCGGTCGGCGGCGCACCAGCCAATTGACTGGTATGAATGGGGAGAGAGCGCGTTCTCACGCGCGCACAGCGAAGACAAGCCGGTACTGCTGGATATTGGCGCGGTGTGGTGCCATTGGTGTCATGTGATCGATCGCGAGAGCTATGAAGATGTGGAGATCGCGAAAATCATTAATGAACATTTTGTGCCAGTAAAGGTGGACCGCGACGAGCGGCCGGACGTGGACTCGCGATACCAGGCGGCCATCAGCGCCGTCAGCGGCCAGGGCGGCTGGCCTTTGACCGGATTTCTGATGCCGGATGGGCGGCCGTTTTACGGGGGCACGTATTTTCCACCGGTGGACCAGCAAGGAAGGCCGAGCTTCCGGCGGGTGCTGCTGGCGGTGGCGGACGCTTACAAAAACAAGCGAGCAGAGCTGTTGAAGACCGCAGATGCGCTGGCGGAAGCGGTGGCGAAGGCGGAAGTTTTCAGTGGCGCGCACGCGGACTTTGACCTGGGTGTGGTCGATGCGCAGATCAGCTCAATCACGCAGCTCTTCGACATAAAGAACGGCGGATTCGGACAAGCCCCGAAATTTCCGCACGCGTCCGCGGTGGATTTGCTGCTGGAGCGCTACCGGCAAACGGGCGAAAAGCATTTGCTGGCGATGGCGGAAACGACCATGGAGAAGATGGCGAAAGGTGGAGTCTACGACCAGTTAGCCGGAGGATTTCACCGCTATTCAGTGGACGAACGGTGGCTGGTGCCGCATTTCGAGAAGATGAGCTATGACAACGCAGAGCTGCTGAAGAATTACGTCCATGGATGGCAGGTAACACAGAATCCGTTCTTACGGGAGACGGCGGAGAGCATTCTGGGTTGGGTAAACGAGATTTTGTCGGACCAAACAAACGGCGGCTTTTGCGCCAGTCAGGATGCGGACTACTCGCTGGATGATGATGGTGATTATTTTACCTGGACTTTGAAAGAGCTGCGGGATGTGCTGGCACAGACGGAAACACGGATTGTGGAACTGCATTACGACGTGGAGGCGCACGGGGAGATGCACCACAACCCAGAGAAAAATGTGCTCTGGATTGCGCGTAATGCCGGGGAAATTGCGAAAACGTTGGGACTGGACGAATCTGCGGTGCGACTAACCATCGCTTCGGCAAAAGGGAAAATGTTGAAAGCGCGCACTGCCAGACCCACACCTTTTATCGACAAAACGATGTATGTAGCGTGGAACGCTATGTTTGTTTCGGCGTATTTGGCAAGCGCGCAAGTATTGAGTGCAGCCCTGGCGAGAGATGGTCGAGCGTTTGCGCTGAAAACGTTGGACCGCATGCTGCGCGAGGCCTGGAGCGAGGAACAGGGATTTGCGCATCGCATAGGGGGGCCAGCGCTGCGAGGGTCGCTGGACGATCAGGTGTTCGGGGTGATGGCGCTGCTGGACGCGTATGAGGCCACCCTGGATGCGAAGTATTTTCAGGCGGCCCGGCGAACTATGGATGTGACCATCGAGAAATACGGCGACGCGGAGGCAGGTGGATTCTACGACCGCGCTTCGGATGCGCCCGCAATGGGCGGGCTGGATGTGCGGCGGAAACCGTTCCAAGATTCACCGACACCGGGCGCGAATTCGGTGGCAGCCATGGCGCTGACCCGCCTGCACGCGTTCACGGACGATGCCAAGTATTACGAATGGGCGAAGAACACACTGGAAGCATTTGCCGGAGTGGCGCCGCAGTATGGTTTGTTTGCAGCTACGTACGGGCTGGCGGCGATTCTGTTTGCAGAGCACCCGACGCAAGTGGTGATCACCGGAGCTGCAGGAGACCCGGCCGCGCAGCGATTGGAAGAGGCGGCGAATGGCGTGTACCGGCTTGGCAAAGCTGTGTTGCGAGTGACTCCCGAAGCTTCGCTCGAGAATCTGCCTATGGCGCTACGACAGACGCTGCCACATCTGTCGAGAGATAAGGCACAGGCGCTGATGTGTGCGGGAACCTCGTGTCTGCCTCCCACGGCGGATGCTGAGGAGTTGCGACGGATCTTGCAGAAGGGGATAGCGGGGAGTGCGGTTAGGTAGTTCTTCGTAGGGGTCTAGGGGTCCAGCACTGCTGGACCCCATCGCGGCACTCGTGCGATTCGATTGAAACCACCAGAAAGTCGCCCTGGTGTTATTTCTTCGGACGGGACTCAGGCGGGACCATACCGTTGTTGCGGTAGTAGACCACGAGTTGACCGTAATGTTCGCCGGAGTGTTCAATCAGACCGTAAGCGAGGTCGTACAAACGATCAAGATGGGGACTACCGTCATCGACGGCTTTCTCCATGCCCTTGTCGCCTTCCTTCTTGATGGCCGCAGCACCGTCAGCCACCGATTTCTTAACGAAGGCCACGATCTGAGCCTTGGTCTTGAACTCGTCGCCCTTGGGATCATCGGGATAGCGGGGCTTGTTGCCCTCCGCAATGTCCGTGAAGTAGTACATGGCGGCAGCGGCGTGCACCAGGTTTGCGCCAAAGGTGCGGGATTCCGGGGCGGGCTTGTAATTGTATTTGTCCTCCGGAAAATCCTCGGCCATGGCGATGAGCTTCCGGCCAATGTCGTTCCACTGCTCTAAAACGGCGTCAGCAGGGCCTGGGGCCGGTTTGGGAGGGGCTTTCTTAGCTTCCTGGGCCAGGACGGGCAGCGCTCCACAGACGACCGCCAGCAGCAAGGCCACCAACAAATTGCATTTTTTCATGCTTTCTCTCCTTTAGCTTCCCGGGCGGGAAGCTTCCCGATAGACGCTGGCTCCCCGAGGAAGTTTCAGGCCATCCGGCCAACCTCGAGAAGCGGCGATGGAAGCGGGTTACGGGCGGCCATGATACGACACGCTCACGCAAACTCAAGGGGAATGGAACTGGTTTACTGGTTGGCAGGACGAAGAGCAGGTGGACAGGGGCTTCAGGGCATAGCGTGGTATCCTAATACAATCAGGCTGAGGGGGCCTGGCTATTGAGTTGGGGCTATTTCCTGGTGCGAAGCGGGATGGCGATTGCGGTTCTGACCGTCCTATTCCTCTCACAACGGTTCTGGTATCGGGCGCTCTGGCGGGTGACGTCGAACTGGGGGCGCGTATGGTTGCGGATGGGTGTGCGCCTGCTGTATCTGGTGGGCTTGGTGCTCGTCATCCTTACCATCTCCGATGCCCTGCGGCAGGACCGTGGGAGGCTGTTACCGGCGCACAATCTGGTCAATTCGATTGTCGGGCTTTGGTTTCTGAGTGCGCTTTGGGCTTACCTGTGCGTGAAGGCGGTGCATGCCATTGAATGGGGCTGGCACCGGTTGCACAAACCGATGCCGCAAGCCTTGACGAAGGCTTCAAGTAAGACCGCGACCCACATGGACTTTGTGCCCGATCCATCCCGGCGTACGTTTTTTCGAACCGCCAGCGTGGTGGCCGGAGCAGCGCCGTTTTTGGGTGTGATGTACGGGTACGCGGACGAACGGCTGCGCTATCAGGTTTCGCGTGTGGAGATTCCACTGGCCAACTTGCCGGCGGAACTCGACGGCATGGAGATCGTGCAGATTTCGGATATTCACCTGAGCAGTTATATGACGCGCGAATCGGTGCGACGCGTGGTGGATATGGCCAACGACGTTGGCGCGGACCTGGCAGTGGTCACGGGGGATTTGATTACGGGCGTGCACGATTCCGTGGCGGACTGCGTGGACGAAATCCGGCACCTGCGTGCGCCCCTTGGTGTTTACGGCTGCAACGGTAATCACGAGATTTACGCGCGGGCAGAAGATCTGGCAGCGCGGCTCTACGCCCAAGCCGGGATGCGGATGCTGCGGCGCGAGAACGCGATTATTTCCTATCGTGGCGGCATGCTGAATCTGATCGGCGTGGATTACCAGCGCGAGCGCACGCCGAGCGGCCGGAAGATGCAAATGCTGGCGAACGTCGAGCCGCTAGTGCGGCGAGACATGCCCAACATTTTGCTGTCGCACAATCCGAATTCCTTCAACCGCGCCGCGGAACTGGGAATTGAGCTTTCGCTGGCCGGCCACACCCATGGCGGGCAAGTGCAGGTGGAAATTCTGGATGTGAGTTTGAGCCCCGCCCGATTCATCACCGATTATGTCGCCGGACTGTATCATCGGCCACTGTCCATGCCCAGCGAGCCAAAACGCATGGGCGAAACCATCAAGTTGATGCCGAACGCCCCCAAGGGCCTTTCCGCGTTGTACGTGAATCGCGGGATCGGCACGGTGGGCGCGCCGGTGAGGCTTGGGGCCCCGCCGGAAATTACCCATATTGTGCTGCGTCGGGTATAAGCAGCGCACAGCCCAGCGTTGTTTCCTCCGTCTCTCTTATTCCCCATGAAACAGACTCGCCCAGGCGTACATGCGCAACGCCGCTACTACGGGTGCCCGCACACAGGCAGTGGCATCGGGGGAAATTGCATCTGGCAAGGCGGCCGGGCTAGAATCAGCGCAGCAAATCCATGAACATCCGAGAAACGAATTACTGGCTGGAGACCGTGCGCGAGCCTGCGCAGGGGATTCGGACCGATTTGCCACCAAGCGTGGATGTGGCTGTGGTTGGGTCCGGGTTTTGCGGACTGTCGGCGGCGCGGGTGTTGGCCAAGCGCGGAATCCCTGTGGCTGTGCTGGAGGCGGAGACGCTGGGATGGGGCGCCAGCTGCCGGAATGGTGGCATGGTGCTGACGGGCCTGAAGCTGGACGTGCCGAAGCTGATCGCGCGCTACGGCCGCGAAGCAGTACAGAGGATGTACGCGGCCTCGCTGGAATCGATTGACGTCGTCGAGCAAATCGTGAAAGAGGAAGCAATCGATTGCGCGTTTTCACGATGCGGGCATTTGGAAGTGGCTTGGAAGGCGTCGCACTTTGCCGGGTTTTCGCAAGCCGCTGAAAGGATCCAGCGGGAATTCGGTCACGAATTGCGCATTGTGCCGAAGAGTGAATTGCGACAAGAGATTGGGTCCGACATTTATTTCGGTGGGCTTGTGGATGAGACCAGCGCAGGAGTCAATCCCGCGCAGTATGTCCACGGCTTGGCGAAAGCGGCGCAGCGTGCCGGCGCGTGCCTGTACGATCATGCGCGCGTGCTGGATGTGAAGCCAGAGCTGGGGAATGGCAACCGGCGATTTCGGGTTAAGACATCACGAGGGACGCTATTGGCGAGGGAAGTGCTGCTCGCCAGCGGGGCGTACACAACGTCAGCTACGCCAGCACTGCGAAAGAAAGTGATTCCGATTGGGTCGTACATCATTGCGACGGAAGTGTTGCCGGCGGAATTAGCCAGGGAACTCAGCCCGCGCAACCGAATGATTTTCGATTCGAAGCACTTTTTGTATTACTACCGATTGACACCCGATAATCGCATGCTGTTTGGCGGAAGAGCGGCGTTTTTTCCGGAATCAGAGAGCACGGTACGCGAGAGCGCGGAGTTGCTGAGACAGGGCATGATCGGGGCTTATCCGCAACTGCGCGACACGAAAGTGGAGTTCGTGTGGGGCGGGACGCTGGATTTTACCTTGGATGTGATGCCGCATGCCGGCAAGATCGATGGTATGCACTTCGCGGTTGGTTACGCTGGACATGGAGTTGCGGCGGCTACGTGGATGGGCACAAAGCTTGCCGGCGTGATTTGCGGAGACGCGGACGACAATCCGTTTGCGAAGATCGCATTTCCCGGCGCGCCGATCGGATTGCGCAGCGGAAACACGTGGGCGCTCCCCTTGGCGGGAATGTATTACCGCGTGCTCGATTATTTCACGTGAGTTGTTCCGCTGCGGCTCGGAGTTTGGGAAAGACGTAGTACGCCACGACCCCCAGCAACACGGGGATGGGACCCCACTTGAGGGCGAATTTGTCGCTGCCGATCACGGCCACAGCACTCATCACCAGCGGCGCCCCGACGACGTACATCATCCCCACACTTCCCCATGGAATCACAAAGGGGCGCTTCAATTCGGGCCGAGTGCGGCGCAACCGCCAAGCCGCGAGCACGGTGAGTAGCGTGACCAGGATGCGCAGCCAAACGTAGATGGTCAGTAGCTGCGCCATGGTGTGGAACGCCAGGAGCGCATAAATGGCGGAGGAAATCAGAATGGCGACCCAGGGTGTCCCGTATTTACGGTGCTTGGCGGCGAGCAGCGGCGGCAAGTAGCCGTCTTCCGCCATGGTGGAAGGCATGCGCGTGCTGGTGAGCAAGGTGGCATTGAGCAGCGAAACATTGCAAAGCACGGCAGCGAAAATCATCAGCAATCCCAGCCAATTTCCACCGATCAATTTTCCGGCGGTGGTCAGGTAGGTGGAAGTCCAGTCTTGCCAATTGCCGAGGGCTGCGAGAGAAAGGCACGTGGGCAAAAAATAAGTGGCGACCGACATCGGCACAACGATCGCAAGTGCAAGTGGATAGTTCCGCTGAGGCTTCTCAATCTCTTCCGCCACGCTGGAACATTGTTCGTAACCGGAATAAAGCCACAAGCCAAGCGCGAGCCCGACGCCAAAAATTTGAAATGGCGGCACGTGCGGAGGAATCACGGGCACAAAGGGATTGTGGTGCCATTTGCCGGCAGCGATGGCGCACTGCATGGCAACCGGGAAAAGAATCAAAATTCCAAGCAAGGTGGCGACCACTCCAACCATCTGAATGCCGCGAATGTTGATATATGCAAACAAGGTGATCAGCGCAACGGAAACCGCATAGTGTTTCCAGCCGACCAGAGCGGGAAAATAATTAGCCAGGTAATCGGTGAACAGAACCGCATAGCTCGCGCCCAATAGCATAGACGCGGTCCAGTTCCACCAGCCGGTGAGGAAACCCCAGAAGTCGCCATGACTGGCGCGCACCCAGCGATAGAAGCCGCCCTCCACAGGAATGGCGGTGGTCAGTTCGGCGGTCGCCAGCGATACGGGAATACTCCAGAAAAACGGAATGATCAGCAGGTAGATCAAGGTCATGCCGGGACCGCTGGTGGTCACCATTTGTTCGAGGCCGAAGGGTCCGCCGGTGGTGTAAGCGAACATGACGAAAACGAAGTAAAGTAGACCGGCTTTTTTGGCGACCGAGTTGGATGAACTCAAGCGTGCTCCGTCTGGAGGTCGTGGCCCCTAAAACAGCGGATGATATCCTACTTTTCACGGCCAGAAGTGGTTTGTGGTCGAGATTTGCACAAAAGAGAGTCGATGGCGATTAGAAAATGATCCTGCTGGTGATGGGAGTAACGGGGTCGGGGAAAAGCACGGCTGGTAGATTGTTGGCCGAGCGGCTGGGTTGGGGGTTTCTGGAAGCGGACGATTTTCACTCTGCGGCGAACAAGGAAAAAATGCATCGCGGGGTGCCGCTGAGCGAGGCGGACCGTTTGCCCTGGCTGAACGCGATTCATGCAGAGCTGCTTACCCAAGCAGCGGGCGGCAAGCATGTGGTATTGGCTTGCTCCGCGTTGCGGGAATCGTATCGAGAAATTTTGATGGCGAGCTTGGACGTGAGGATTGTTTATTTGCGCGGTTCTCGCGAATTGATCGGAGAACGGCTGCGACAGAGGCACGGGCATTTTGCCGGAGAAGCAATTTTGGACGACCAGTTTGCGGTTCTAGAAGAGCCAATCGCCGCGGAAGCGATCATTGTAGACATACGAGAATCGCCCGAAGAGATTGTGGACGAGGTCCTACGGAGGATTAAGGTTGCGGTGCGGTAGAGTGTGGGTACGTATTCAGAATGACATCAGCGTGTGTGTTCCCAAACACAGTGCTTTCCCGGGTGTTGCGGTAACATGAGAACTTCATGTGGCGAAGGTTGGCGATCGCGTTTTGTGCAGTGTTGGTTCTGTCCGCAGGGTCATTGCTAGTGGCTCGCCTTGTGATTGAGCGTGCCGCCAAAGGGAAAACCTATTCGGATGTGTCCTTGATTCCGCACCGGCACGTCGGCCTGGTGCCCGGGTGCCCCAGAAAGCTACCGGGCGGGTGGTTAAACCCGTTTTTCGAAAACCGGATGGCAGCAGCGGCGGAGCTTTATTTCAGCGGAAAAGTAGACTACCTGGTGGTGAGTGGCGATAACCACGTGCTCAGCTACGACGAGCCGTTGGATATGAAGAACGCGTTGGTGGAGAGGGGAGTGCCAGCGAATCGAATCTATTTAGATTATGCCGGTTTTCGGACGCTGGATTCAGTGGTGAGGGTGAAGGAAATATTTGGTCAGGAGAACATCACCATTGTTTCGCAGAATTTTCAGAACCAGCGTGCGATTTTCCTGGCGCGGCACCACGGCATTGATGCGATTGGGTTCAACGCGGCCGATGTGGCGCCGCAGTATGCCGCAAAAACGCTGTTGCGGGAACAGTTTGCCCGAGTAAAGGCAATCTTGGACGTGTATGTCTTCCATAAACAGCCCCACTTCCTGGGGCTGAAGATCGCAATTGACAATTAAGCGCCCCAAAAGTCCGCAGCGGTGTAGCACGCGGCATTGACTTGCATGCGTGCTCCGTTCGGGAAATAATCCCAAGCTGACCGATCAGGGGAGAGCTTGTGAAACCATCCATCCGGACGTTTGTCATTGCAGGAGTAGTGTTGGCGGGAGCGTCGCTGTTGCCGCTGCGATCGCGAGTGACAGCGGACGAAACGCCGCTGTACGGATACAGTGCGGAGTCATCGCGGACGGAACGGCAGTGGGAAGAGAAGATGCGCGCGATTCCGGATCCGCAGAATCTGCGGGCATACATGGAACGGCTCTCGGCCCGGCCGCACAATGTCGGCTCTCCTTACGACAAGGACAATGCCGAGTGGATATTGGCAAAGTTCAAAGACTTTGGATTGGACGCGCACATAGAGACGTTCAGCGTGTTGTTCCCAACTCCGAAAGAGCGACTGGTGGAACTGGTCGACGGTGGCCCACACTTCACAGCCAAGCTGCAGGAGCCGCCCGTGCCGGAGGATCCGACGTCGAATCAAACCGCGGAGCAATTGCCGACGTATAACGCGTATTCCATTGATGGCGACGTGACCGCGCCGCTGGTGTACGTGAACTATGGCGTGCCCGAAGACTACGAAGTGCTGGAAAGGCGCGGCATTTCGGTGAAAGGCGCAATCGTGATTGCGCGCTATGGGCGTTCCTGGCGCGGAATCAAGCCGTTGGTCGGCGCGGAGCATGGTGCCGTAGGCTGCATTATTTATTCCGACCCGCGCGACGACGGCTATTCTGGCGGGGCTACTTTCCCTCAGGGACCGTGGCGGCCGAAGGATGGGGTACAGCGCGGAAGCGTGCAAGACAGCACGGTGTTCATGGGCGATCCGTTGACACCGGGAATTGGCGCGACAGCAGATGCAAAAAGACTGCCGCTGAAGGATGCGCAGTCACTGACGAAAATCCCAGTGCTGCCGATTTCGTATGCGGATGCCGCACCGCTGTTGGCAGCGATTGGGGGACCGGTGGCGCCTCGGGATTGGCGCGGAGGATTGCCGATCACTTACCGGATTGGGCCGGGACCAGCCAAGGTGCACTTAAAGGTTTTTTCGAACTGGGACATGAAACCCTTATACGACGTGATCGCGAAAATTCCCGGGTCGACCTATCCAGACGAGTGGGTGATTCGCGGGAATCACCATGACGCGTGGGTGAACGGCGCAGAGGATCCGATCTCCGGCATGGTGACCGTGCTCGAAGAAGCACGGTCGATGGGTGAACTTGTCAAACAGGGCTGGAAGCCGAAGCGTACCATCATTTATTGCGCGTGGGATGGCGAGGAGCCTGGATTGCTCGGGTCGACGGAGTGGGTGGAAACACACGTCGACGAATTAAAGAAGCATGCGGTGATGTACGTGAATTCGGATAGCAACAGCCGCGGGTTTTTGGAACTGGAAGGTTCACACAGCCTGGAACACTTCATCAATGACGTGGCGCGGGATGTGCCGGACCCGGAGACCAAGCTCAGCGTATGGAAACGGGCGCAGTTGAGGGGCATTGCGAATGCAAGTTCCCCGGAGGAACGGCGGGATATGCTGGAACGCCAAGATATGCGGCTGGATATGTTAGGGGGCGGCTCGGACCACGCACCGTTTATCAATTTTGCAGGGATCGCCTCGCTTGGGATCGGGTATGGCGGGGAAGATCACGGGGGGATCTACCACTCGATCTACGATGATTTTTACTGGTACACGCACTTCAGCGACTACGACTTCGTGTATGGCCGGGCATTGTGCCAGACGGGGGGCACGGCCATTATGCGCATGGCCGACGCGGATCTGTTGCCTTTTCAATTCACCGATTTTGCGGACGACGTGAAGATGTACGTGCATGAAGTGGAGAAATTCGCCACGCAGCAACGAGAGCAAATCCAGCAGCGCAATCAAGAAATTGCCGAGGGGATGTTTCAGGCGGTGGCCGATCCGCGGGAGACGTGGGTGACACCAAAGAAAGAAGAGATTCCGCCGCATTTGAATTTCGCGCCGTTGGACAACGCTGTGGAGGATTTAACACGCAGTTCGGCGGAATACCAGAAAGCGCTGGACCGTGCGAGCGCCAACGGTGGAGCGGCCTTGGCCAGCGCTTCGTTGCAAGAGGTGAACGAGTTGCTCATCCAAAGCGAGCGAAAGCTGACGACGCCGGAGGGACTGCCGGGACGCTTCTGGTATAAGCACGAATTGTATGCTCCTGGGACGTATACGGGATACGAGGCGAAGGCCATTCCGGCGGTGCGCGAAAACTTGGAGCAGAAAAAGTGGAAAGAGGCAGAACAGGCGGCAGCGCGAGTGGCGCAGGTGCTGGAGAATGAGTCGGCGCTGATCAATACGGCCGCCGCGAAGTTGTCTGCGGCGGCCAAGTAGATCGCGTCAAGCCATCGGCGCGAAATCACTGAGCCCGCTGTCGTTCACTAGCGCGCAACATGCACTGATTTAATATTTCTTGCTCGGGAGACACGGCAATTCCTTCCTATAACCTGGCACTGTTGGGCTTCGGACAAGTGGCGCGCGCCCTTCTGCGCATGCTCATTTCGAAAGAGACGGAGCTTCGCCGCAAGTACGACGTTCGCTGGCGTTTGACGGGTGTGGCGTCACGGCGGATTGGCTGGATTTCCGATCCAGACGGCATGAACCCGCTGGCCGCGCTGGCGGGTCATTTTCCGAATCACGCGTCGGCGTTGCGGAATGTACGCGAATGGCTGGAAAACGGAAAAACGGATGTGCTGTTCGAGATGACTTCCTTGAACGCGCCGACCGGGCAGCCGGCGATCGACCACCTTATGGCCGCGCTGGAAGCGGGTGCGCATGCCATCACTGCGAACAAAGGTCCATTGGTGCATGGCTATGGCGAATTAACGGAGATGGCCAAGGAAAAGAAGCGGCAGTTTTTGTACGAATCGACGGTGATGGACGGGATTCCGATTTTTTCTTTATTTTCGAAAGGACTTCCTGCGGCGGAGTTGCGCGGCTTTTCTGGCGTGCTGAATTCCACGAGTAACGTGGTATTGACGGAAGTGGAACGCGGAAAGTCTTTCGACGAAGCGGTGAAGCGGGCGCAAGCGATGGGAATTGCGGAAACGGATCCGACCCAGGATCTGGATGGCTGGGACTCCGCGGTGAAAGTGGCGGCGATGGCGACCGTGCTGATGGGCATACCGACGCATATCAATCAGGTGCAGCGCACGGGGATACGACAATTGACGGAAGAAAAGATTCGGTCGGTGCGCGGGGCAGGGATGCGGTACAAGCTGGTTTGTCGCGTGGAGCGCCGGGGGGACGGGGTGGATTGTCGCGTAGCTCCGGAATTGTTGTTGTTATCGGATCCTCTGGCGGCTTTGGAGGGAACGAGTTCGGCGATTCGATTTGATTTGGACGCGTTTGGGTTGTCGCTGGTGGAACACAACCCGGGTCTGGACGCGACCGCGTACGGGTTGATGGCGGATTTTCTTCGCGCCGTACACTCTTGAAGCGTGCGCGGCGCCTTCAGCTTTTTTTCGACGTGACCGCAAAGAATGCGGCGGCTTCCTGGTGGACATGCTCGCGGCCACACTTGGGGCACTTGACCTTGCCCTTTTCATATTCCACCAGACTCAAAATGAGTTCGAAGGGCTTCTTGCAATCTTCGCAATAAAATTCGTAGCGGGGCATGGCGACCTCCGTCGGACTCTTAAGGCGGGCTATGTCTCACGATGTACGCCTGTGGGACGAGGGTGTCAAGGCGGGCAGGCGTGAGCCTCGTCACGGCAGAACTGAGGGCTAAAGGGTAGAAAGAAGTTGCAACTGGATGAAGACGCAATCGCTCCTCTTGGTGGTCGGGTCAAATAAAACACAGGAAGAAAGACATGCGAAAGCTCGAAGAAGTGCGTGAGGCCAAAGACTTAATGACGGAAGCGATGGAGTGGTCCTCCTTCAAGTGGTTGTTCGAGAAAACGCGAGTGCGGCAGACGGCTGATCGAGCCAATGAGGCGCTGGACCGATTAAACCGCGGAGTCAAGGCCAAGTGGAGCGCGGAGGCGAAGGTTAGCTACAAACAACTTGCAGCCAGATCGAAGGCCCAGCACGCCGTGGAGGCGGAGGGCCTAGAGCCCGATCAAATGATTGGAGAGGTGCACGAGGCAGATATCGCTGCGGAACGAGCGCGGCAAGCTGCCGAAGAGCTCTTTGATAAAGCGGAAAGGCAAATGAACCTGGATTTGGCAAGAGAAGGCTGTAAGAAGGCCATCCATTCCTGGGAACTGCATGAAAAAGCCATCAAGAAGGCAGAAGCGGTAGCTGAAGAAAACAAAGGCGACTAGTCGTTCCAAGGTTTTGAATTAAGTTGGGGCCGTTTGCAGGTGATTAGAGTGCTTGACCACGGCGCGACCGAAGCGCAGAGTAAAGCGAGCGAACGATCCTGCAGCGCAGTAGATAGGCGGACCACGCCGGCGAGGGCGGAATGGAAAACGCGAGCACCACCAGCGGCGTTCCATTGAAAGACACGCTGATCCCATTTTTAGCAGGACCAGCGGCCAGCAAAGAAAAAATTAGAGCGGTGCAAACTGCACTGGAAGGCACCGATGGAAAGTTCTGGCGCAAAGAATTGGGAAAATGGGCGGCGCGCATGGTGCCCGTGGAATTATTGGTACCTGAGGTGCATCGCGACTGGCGGCCCCTGGTCCGCGAGTCGATCTTGTTTGTGGTGTGGAAGCTGGCACCTTCGCGGCTAGCTCCCAAGATTATTCAGCAAATGGAACTGGGGGCGGAAGTACCGGCGGAAGTTCGGCTGTTGCGGTTCATTGAGAAGGTCCCGGGGCTACAGAAAATCGGGCAGGTGTTGGCGCGCAACCGTCACCTGGATCCGCGGTTGCGACACGCGCTGATTCAGCTGGAAAACGGAATCGCGGATGTGTCCATGGAAGAGATTCGCTCAATCGTCGAGCGCGAGTTGCAGCCGCAAATCGAAGCGTACGCAATTCGGCTGGAACCGAAGATTCTTTCAGAAGCCAGCGTGAGTGCAGTCGTGGCATTCACCTGGCAGAACCCGGCGACGGGGCGACGCGAACGCGGTGTGTTCAAAGTGCTGAAACCGCATATCCCCGGATGTTATGCGGAGGACATGAAGATTCTGGGGCAACTGGCGCGGCACCTCGCGCGTAAACACCGGAAGGACAGTTCGCACCTAGGCCGGCTGGCGGACACGCTCACAGAAATTCGCTTACTGCTAGAACGGGAGGTGGATTTTCCGCGCGAGCAAGCGACCTTGGCTAACGCGCTCGGCGAATACCGCCATTTGCAAGGCGTGCGGATTCCGCAAGTCATCCCGTTGCTTTCGACCGTAACGATTACGGCGCTGACTTTTGAGAGGGGGAAGAAAGTTGCGGACGCTCGTGTGGTGCCCGCGAAGCTTCGACGGAGTGTCGCGGATCGACTGGCGAGGGCGCTGCTAGCCATCCCGGCATTTTCGAAGGCCAACGATGCGATTTTCCACGCGGACCCCCATGCGGGAAACCTCCTCTATGACCGCCGACGAAACGAGCTGGTGATCCTCGATTGGGCCTTAACGGAACGACTAACCCGGAAGCAGCGAAGAAACGTAGTGCTGTTGGTGTTGATGCTGGTGTTGCGAGACGCAATTGGAATGGAAAAGGCGATTCAGGATTTGTGCCAATTGAACCGTGATGCTCACAACGAGATGCGCACGATTCGCAGGCACATAGAGTCATTGCTTGACGCGCTGCCGTTGACGGGATTGCCGGGACCGATGGACGCGATGCGTCTGCTGGACGCAATTGCGCTAGAAGGGATTCGATTTCCGGCGGCATTGCTGATGTTCCGAAAAGCGTCTTTCACCTTGGAGGGAGTGGTAGCGGATGTGGCGAGGACCAAAGCTGGCCTGGACTCTCTGATGGCAAATCAAGCGCTGGCGAATTGGAAGGACACCGTGGGGTGCCTGTTGACGTTGTTGTCAGCGCGGGACTGGGTTGCTCTTGAATGGAGCGCTTTGACGTTTGCTTCACGAGTGTGTGTCCGGTCGGTAACGCGCCCATTGCAGAATTGGGCAGGATTGGGCGCTCATGCGGATGCGGCGTGACGGGCAAGTTGCGCGTGATTTATTTGGATGTTCTGCGTCGTTTTGCTGAGGAGCGCGGGCGTTTTCCGCGCTGGCGTAGACGAGACTGTAGCTGTCGGACCTGTCGCCGCAATTCCTCGATTTCTTCGGAGGCGCTTGAGGGTGTTTGTGAACGGAGGGAGTGGCCGACCAGAAGATTGCGTACAAACTCGAGCGGGCTGCTGACCACAGTTTTCGCGCTAGATAAGCGAGTTTGCACGGTCTCCTGAGCTTTGTTGTAAAGATCGAGGGTATTGTTGAGGTACCAAGTCAGGAAATCGTGCGTGGCTTTGTCAGAGGCCCGTACGAGTTGGGTGAGCAGTTGAAGAGGCAGGGCAATCTCGCGTTCGCGGGCATTCTCCACAATAATTTGCGTGAAGACCAAATTGGTGAGGTCTTTGCCGCTGCGGCCATCAACGACGCGCACATCGATGCCATCCCGGACCATGCTGGCGATATCTTCGAGCTTCACATAGCGGCTGGCGCCCGTGTCGTAGAGGCGGCGGTCACTGTATTTGCGGATCAGGACTTCAGGATTCTTCATGGGTTCTCCGAGGAGCCATGCGGCGCAACCGACGGCCTGATAAAGAGCTTGACACGGACGTACCCCAGCCGTACAGTCGAGAAGGATACTGCAGTGCAGTATACCGAACACGGAGAGGAGAAGTCACTATGAAGGCGAGAGAGAGAAGGATGTCGACGGAGGCCTCGCCCGGTGGATTGCTGGCGGGCTGGGCTCGTCAAGGCGTGCAGAGTTTCGTAGCCGCACAGAAAATTCTGATGGATCTTGCGGCGCAAGAGAATGCATTGCTGATCGGAATGATGCGGGAAGGGTTCAGCAAGCCAGGAACGATGCTCGGTGCGTCGATGGCCGGGGTTGCAGAAAAGGGCGTCAAGAACCTGACCGAAGCAGGAAAGATTCTGCTGGATTTCGCAGGCGACGAGACCGCGCTGGCCCTCGAGGGAGTGAAGGAGGGCATGCGCCTGCCGATCGCGGCCGGAGCGCTGGCCGACGTAGCTCGGCACAGAGTGGGCACGTTCATCGAGATGCAGAAAAATCTGCTGGATGCGGCGGCCCAGCAAGCTCATGCGGCGGCGGAGTCCTACCGGGAGGGCGGGAAAGTGATGCCGGCGGCACGGGTAGCGGAGTTGGCACGGCGCGGTGTCGAAGGATTCGTGCACAGCGAGAAGAAGTTTTTGGATTTGGCTTCCCAAGAAGTGGCCGCAGCCACGAAAGGCGACAGGCGCGCGCACAAGCCGCCACGCGACCGCATGGAGGTTTTGACGAAGGTGGCCCGCGAAGGGGCAGAGAAGTGCATTGAGACGCAGAAAAAGCTGCTCGAGCTGGCCATCGAGCAATTGGAAGACAGCAAAAAGAACGGCCGCAAGGAGGCCGCGCGGAGAGAGGTTCGCGCGTCGCTGAGTGAACTGACGGAAAAAAGCATGAAGAACATTGTCTCGGCCGAGAAATCGCTGTTGGATTTGGCGATGAAGCCAATGAGCGGCAGCGAGGAAGGCCGGAAACCGGCGCGACGGCCTCGAGCCACGCGAAAAGCGAGAAAGGCGTCGGGCGAGCCGCGGAAAGTTGAGAAAGTGGCAGTCTAGCGCCTAGATGACGGAGTGTTTATTGAGCAGAGCAGCCGGTCCTTGGGGTCGGGGCGAGGGCCGGCTGCGGGCGGATTGTTGATTTCGTCGATACCGCGGTGCGTGAGGCCACTTGCGCAGCAGAACAGGTTGCGTAGACTGATACGCAGATGAAATCCTCTCGACGACGCACTTTCTTGAAGCAGCAGGAAGCTTCGCAATTTCCGGTCTGGCAAGAATGGCTGGCTCCCATCGAGTTGGCATTCTTGCAGGTATCGCCGATTTATTGGGGATACGGCATCCCCCACGGAGACGGATCGGCGGTGGTGTTGGTGCCAGGCTTCCTGGGAACGGATCTGTATCTGACGCAGTTCGCGATCTGGCTGCGGCGAATCGGCTATCAGGCCTTCTATTCGGGAATCCCACTCAACGCCGATTGCCCAAACTTGTTAATTCGACGCAACTTGAGCGATGCGATGGGAAAGGCGTGCGCCGCGACCAGCGGCAAAATTCATCTGATCGGCCATAGCTTGGGGGGATCGCTGGCTCGCGCGGCGGCGATCCAGATGCCGCAGCGTGTGGCGTCGGTGATTACACTCGCCGCACCGATCCGGGGCATAGCGGCTCGCACTTCGGTGATGAACGCCGCGGACATGGTGCGCAAGCAGATCCTGGAGAAACACGGTCGGGGAGTGATGCCCACCTGCTACACCGCGCGATGTACCTGCGAATTCTTTGAATCGCTGCGAGGCGACTTCCCAAAATCGGTGCGGCAGACCGCGATTTACACAAAGAAGGATGGAATCCTGGATTGGCGCGTGTGTCAGACCGGCGACCCGGACGTGGATGTGGAGGTCTCGGCCACCCACATCGGAATGGTGTTCAGTCCATTGGTTTACAGCATCGTGGCGCGCCGGCTCGCAGAGAAATGAATAAAACCAAGACCTGGACACGGCGAGAGGAGACGCAGGCATTTTCTCTTAACGGCGAAATTGTTAACGGTTGCGCCCAAGCCGCTCGTGGCTGGAAACCCAATCTACTGAAGAGATGGCGGCGCCCAAAGAGATTTCGCCGGCAAGCGCCACTGCTGCCACTATTTCTGCCAAACGATTCACTTTGCCAGGGCCAGCGCAGCCAAGAATTTCCAGGCACTCGCGCTGTGTAGCCAAGCCCGTGCCGCCGCCGTGCGTAGCGACGATGAGCGAAGGGATGGTGAGAGAAATCCGAAAATCCCGCGTGGGAGTCAGTTCCGCATAAAGAATACCGGCGGAAGATTCCGCCACGTTCGCGACATCCTGTCCAGTAGCGATGAACATGGCGGTGATGCCATTCGCAGACTGCAAGGCATTGCTCGTGGAACCGGAGAGGAAGGCGCCGATGTTGGCTACGCCGTAGTGATGGGCGAGCTTTTCGGGTTGGACGCGCAGAAATTCCTGCAGCACGTCGCACGTGATGATGGCCTCCGCCGTGACGCGTTTGCCTCGCGTTCGCATGATGTTTATGTGCGAGGCTTTTTTGTCGGTGGCGAAGTTGGACTCAAGATAGGAGGCCTCAATGTCGGGGCGATGCTTGAGGATCCAATCGCAGGCGGCAAGAGTCGCGCGACCCACCATATTTTGTCCGGCGGCATCGCCGGTGGAGAAGTTGAAACGCAGATAGACAAAATCATTGGCGAGGTAAGGGTCGATATACTGCAGTTTCGCGTATTTGGAAGTGGCTTCGGCAGCGGCACGAATGGGCGAAAGATTGGCCTGCAACCAGTCCACGAAATCGCGCCCCGCGCGAGCATTGCGAAATACGAATACGGGAGCGCGCTGCATGGCGTCGGCCACAACCGTGGCGTGCACTCCACCGCACAGGTTGAGCACCTTCATCCCACGGTTGTAGGACGCGATTACCGTGCCCTCCGCGATGGCCATCGGAATCAGGAATTCACCATCCGCAAATTCGCCGTGAATAAGCAGAGGGCCCGCAAATCCGACGGGCACCTGAGCCACACCGACAAAATTTTCGCAGTTGCCCTTAGCAAGGTGTGGATCGAAGGAGTGTTGGAAGAGGTGATGCAGCTTGACGCCGGTGCGCTGCTGAATGAAGGCGCGACGCTTTTCGATGATGTCGGGACTGTAATCGTCCTGTTCATCGCGAGGCACGCGTACAACTTCGGGAATTTGGTCGATGATGGCGTCTTCCACTTTCAGGTGGAGCTGTCCGAAGGGGCGCGCTTCAAAAAGGACCTCGATTTTATGACGGCCAGAGCGCAGGCCGGGAACCGCGGCGTGAACGGTTACCGTCGAGCGAAGCGGAAAAGGCAGCGGATGAGCCGCATCGACCTGTGCGGGCGTGAGCACGCGCTGGTCGGACAGGCCCAGGCGAACATGGTCGAGTGCGACCGAGCCTCCGTCGATGGCGACTCCGCGAAGCGCGGTGACTTCCGCATCGCTTAGGCGATTCTTGAGAGCAAATTGCGCTCCCGTACCCGTATTCTTCAGGCTTCCGACGGTATAGAGCCGTTGAAGCAATGGGGTCGGAATATTCATAGGGCCGTCCCTGCCTGTGCCAAGTTTTACGCGGCTTCCGTATGCGTTGCCTCTGGAGCGGGAGGCGAATCGGGACGCGGTTCCACGGTTGGGGCGACGACAGCAGCGGCCTGCACAGGCTCGGCCGGCGGTTGCGGTGATCCCTTGCGTACGTGCCTGGACTTCGCCTTACGAGTCTTCTTGCGGACGACCGACTGGCGAAGCTCCTCGAAAGACAGACTCAGAAAATCGCGGAGACGCTCGACGTCGGGCGCCGCATGGGTATCGGCGATCAATCCAAAGAAGAGTTTGCCGTTGTAGCTGTGTACCGCGCAGCCTACTCCGAGATCGTAGCCCGTGGGAACCTGGGGATAGGCGGCCAGCATTTTTCGTCCGACGGCATAGAGGGGCGTGGCCGGTCCGATTACATTGGTGCAGATCATATTCAGCACGGACACCGGCAAGATAATTTCTGGAATGCTGCGCCAGAACAGCGCTTGTAGTGGAGGAGGTGCAGCCGCGAGCCACTTGGCGGCTACTCCCACGAAACCGAGTGCGCCGCAACGTTTTAGGGTTTCCGTGCGCGCAGTCACCGCCTTCAGCATGCGAACAGGCCCGTGCGCGTCCATGGGAAGGGCTACGGGTAAGAACGAGATCTGGTTACCCAGACCATTCGCCTGGTCGGATTGCCGCAGATTCACAGGGCAGATGATGCGCACAAACCGATCGACCACCGATTGTCCGTGCAGTTTTACGTAGCGAGCAAGGGCACGTGTCAGAACCGCGAGGATTACATCGTTTACTGTGCCGCCGGCACTTTCACGAATGACTTGCACGTCGGCCAGATCGAACTCAGTCCAGCAAAATTGGCGCGCTCCGGTGCAAGGCTTGTTGAAAGGGAGCCGTTCGATGGAAGCCGTAAATTCGGGCAACAGGCCCAGAAGATCTTTCAGGGGAATCTCTTTGTTGTGCGCAAACAGGTTTTGTGCAAACCCAAGCATTCCGCCTTCGAATTCCAGGAGACTGCCCAAGGTGCTGTTGATGGCGCTCGAGATGCTGTCGCCAATCGTGTACTCCGTATTCTTTGGACGTGCCCGGCGATACCGGGGCTTGGGGTACGAATTAGGAACATCGGGAGTGGGTTCCAGGAGCAGTTTCATCAACTCAATACCGGCAACTCCATCAGCGAGCGCGTGATGCACGCGGAAGATCAGCGCTCCACGGCCGTCCTTCAGACCGTCAATTACATGGACATCCCACAATGGTTTGCTTCGGTCAAGGAGTTGGCCGAGGATCTTGCTCGCCAAAGCTTGCAGTTCGGCTTCTCCTCCGGGGGCGCGCAGAGTCACGGGGAAGATGTGGCGATGTATGTCGAAATGCGGGTCGCCCTGCCAGATGGGAAAGTCCAGGCCCCAGGAGGAGAAGCGAGGAATTTGGCGATAGCGCGGAATAAGGTGCAGTTTGGAGTTTACATAGGCGACAAATTGCGGATACGAGATGGGGCCATCAAAAATGCAGACACTGGCAATATGCAGGGGAATCTCTTTTCGCTCAATGTAGAGGAAGGCCGCGTCCACCGCGGACATAGTGCGGGTTGGGGCCGGAGTAGTCACAGCGAATCGAGTCCCAGGGCCCTAAGAAGGTAGGTACCGCAATGGAACAGCGCGGAACGGTGACGCCAATCACCGCTCGTAGTGACCGCCGGCCAAGAAAAGCGCTCACACATTGGGTCGCGCCCTTTCTTCGTAAAGTTCGGCAATCTGCCGCCAGTAGCGTTCCTCGATTACTTTGCGTCGAATTTTCATCGTGGGGGTGAGTGTGCCATCCGCGGTGGTGAACTCCTGAGACACCAGGAGGATCTTCTTCAGCATTTCGTGACGGCCGAGGTTACGGTTGATCTGGCTCACAATATCTTCATAGAGAGCTTTGACTTTGGGATTCGCGACCAGGGTCTCGCGAGACGAACAGGCGATGTGATTGGCGTGAGCCCAGTCTTCCAGCAGTGCAAATCGCGGCGAAATGATGACGGCGGGATAGCGCCGGCGGTCTCCCAAGACGATTGCCTCGCCGACTAAGGCGTTGAGCTTTAAAGAGTTCTCGATGGGTTGGGGGGCCACGAACTTGCCACCGGAGGTTTTGAGGAGATCCTTCTTACGATCGGTGACCACCAGAAAGCCGTCCTGATCCAAATGGCCAATATCGCCGGTTTTGAACCAGCCATCCACAAACGCGTCGGCTGTTTCTTCGGATTTGTTCCAGTATCCGCGGAAGATCGACGGGCCCCGGACGAGGATTTCGGAGTCGGCGGCGATGCGCACTTCCACATTGGGCAGCGGGCGGCCCACGGTGCCAAGCCTGTGCGCGCAGGGAGAGTTCAAAGCGATGACGGGAGAGGTCTCCGTAAGACCATAGCCTTCGTGGATACGGATACCGATCATGGCGAACCACTGCGCCAGTTCAGTCCCCAGTGGAGCGCCACCGGATACAAAGAACTCTACGCGCCCGCCCAAGCGTTCGCGGACTTTGGAATAGAGCAACTTGTTCGCGAGGGTCCAGGTGGGCGAAGTGGGAGTTTCACCTGAAAGGATCTGCGGAAGGTGCGAGCGTCCTACTGCCAAGGCCCAGCGATAGACCGCTTGTTTGGGCAAAACCTTGGCATTCTGTTGAATCTGCACATAAATCTTTTCGTAAACGCGGGGCACCCCTATCAGGATGTGAGGCCGTACTTCAAGGAGGGTCTTGGGCAGGTCTTCGATGAAAGGGCAATAAGCGAGGGTCACGCCGTGGTAGAGCAAAGTGAGGTCCGCGTGGCGAGCAGTGACATGCGATAACGGAAGGAACGAGATACTGATGTGTTGCGGACCCACGTCGAAGCCGTCGAGGGAGTAACGCATGTTGGAGGTAAGGTTCCCGTGGGTGAGCTTGACGCCTTTCGGTACGCCGGTGGTTCCGGAAGTGTAAATGATCGAAGCCAGGTCGTCTGGGGTGAGGCTGCTGGCCCCGGCTTGCAGGTCCGCATCGGTCTGAGCCTGGTGTTCCTCGCACAAACTCTGCATGTTTATGGCTTGATTGGTTTCGACTTGGTCCATCACCGCGATGTGCTTGACGACCGTTTGAGTCTGAATAGAAAGGACCTTTTCGAGTTGCGGCTTGGTGGAAACCACGACCACGCAGGCGCCGGAATCGGAGAGGATGTAGCCGACTTGGTTCGGGGCCAGCGTGGGGTAAATCGGGACCACCACAGCTCCCAATTGGAGAACGGCAAAGTCGGTAATGGCCCACTCCGCACGGTTTTCGCTGAGAATCGCCACGCGATCGCCTTTCCGCACGCCCCAATCTCGGAGAGCCCGGGCCATACTGACCACCAGCACACGAAGTTCATTGGCGGTGAGATCAACCCAAGCACCCTGTTGGCGGACCATCATGACGCGAGCGGAACCGCGTTCGACGATGCCAGCGAAGATGTCGTTGAGCGTTTCGGGTTTCATGGCTGGTGAAGGGCTCCTGCCTTGTTACCCAGACAACCGGCTGGAGACGGTTTCCAGCCGTGCGGACTGTTTGTCCAGCCCCTGAGCGGGGCGAGTTATAGAGAGCCCCAACGCCAGGTGGGGCCAACGGTGAACCGGGCATAATTCTGCCGGTCGGTCAAAAGGTTAGAGAACAGGTGCGTGTTGATCCAATCCGCAGTGAAGCGCAGGCCGATGTGCCGATTGATGTTGATATCAAAGCCACCGCCGAGGCCGATAAACCAAGTCGTATCGCTCTGATGCGATTTGGGGACGGGAATCCCTAACTCGGTAAAGAGCGGGCCCAGTTGCGGCGGCAAGGAGAGGTCCGCCGCTTCGTGGACGCCCCCGAAACCCGGGCGGCCAAGGAAGGTGATCCGGCGGAACCTGCGCCAATAAAATTGCGGACCCACGGCAAATGTATAAGTGGTGGATCGAAAGGGCACGTGAATGGAACTCGGGGGAATACCGACGGCAGCGAGCGTAGGAGCATATACGGTCTCACTGCCATTGATCGTGCCCGCACCACTGATAATGGAATTGCCGATTGCACCGAAGTCGCCGCCCAGGGCCAACCAAGGTTTAATGGTAACTCCGAAATCTGCATCGAAGCCGCGCTCCGTCAGATTGCGAGCGGGGCTTATCATGTAGTCAAAACCCGTGTACAGCGTGTAACGATTAACGTCCTCCTGCGCGAAGGCAGGTACTGCTAGAAACATCGCAAGGAAGCAAAAGATCAGACAACGAAGGAAAGCCACGCTTGCGAGGAGCGGGGAAGGGGACTCTCTCATGTGGCACCTCTTAAAGCGACTGACAAAATGACTGAAAGAAATTCCGCTGCTGCAAGGCGAAACAAGACAGCGTCACTGCAGAGTGGTTAGGAATCAGCTTGTAACCGTATTGCAATACTTTGCAGTGACTCGGGTCACGGTGTCTCGAGTTAGCCGGGCAATTAGCCCAGACAGGGGCAGCGAAGCAAGGCCGCTGCTGCAAAGAGGGCCCTCGGAGCAGGCACGAAAAGTACATTGGAACAGATTGCACGGCTCACCCCCATCAGCACTTCGGCAGCTGCAAGGTCAGTAGTTTCACGACGGTGCGAACTGCTAGTACTGCATGGGAGTGGGCTCGTCTACTAGGCGAGGACTTCAGATCGATCGCAGCTTGCAGGGTTTGCGCTGGCCCGCTAGAGAAGTGCTTCGACCGAACTACGCGTTTGCGTTGTGGGGCTGGCGGTTATGCGGATGGATTCTTTAGAATTTCCGCTAGAGCATGCATCCGCGTTGCGTCGACGGGTGTTTTTGCGGTCGCGGCGCTTTTCTCAACGGACGGAGCCATTTTCTTCAGTTTGCCGACTTTACCTTTGTTCATGTGCGAATTCTCGGCGTTTGCGATAGCCTTGCGGAGATCGGCAATTTTCTTTGCGGGCAGCGCCTGCGAGCGCTCAAGCTGGTCGAGATAGGCCTTGGCCACCACCAATTGGGCAGGCCACACGAACCTCTGCTGGTTCTGCACGTTCAGTTCGGCGACGCGCACCGACTTAGCCGCGTCGATTTCGTTCTGTGTCAAATATTGCGTCGGGGTTAGCTCAAACACATCCAGGCCACGAGCAATCTCGGAGCCGTAGATGTAGCCGTTGTACCAATACGCCGACCAATCGCCACCCAGCACCAGCATCTTTGCATCAATAGGCCCGCGATCGAAGTAGGCAATCTCGAATGGGCGCGCCGGGTCGGTAAAGTCCATCACGGAAACCCCGCCCTGATACCACGCCTGCACTTCAATGTCGCGGCCCGGCACCGGAATGAGCGAGCCATTATGGGCAACGCAATTTTCCGTGTCGCTCTGCGCCGCCGGCATTTTGTAATAGTTCGCGAAGTTCAACTTATCGTCTTTCAACCGGAAGATCGCGTCCGCGCCCCACTTGTTCGGATCGTTCGGACGGCACCGTGGTCCCAGTCCCCCGCCCCACTCGTCAGTGAAGACCACTTTGCTGCCGTCATTTGAAAAGGACGCGGAGTGCCAGTAGGAATAATTCGGGTCGTTCACCGCATCCACGCGCTTTGGATGCACCGGGTCCTTCACATCCAGCAGAATCCCGTTTCCGGAGCAGGCACCCGCTGCCAAACCAATCGCTGAATACACCGTAATGTCGTGGCACTGATCGGTGTCCTCCGGCTTTTCGTTGCCCTTGCCGTGACTGCCACCATTATTGAGTCCATTGAGCGCGCCGGTTCTTGCATCCATGAAGACACGCGGGCTGGAGACAATCTTGGCCTCTTGCGGCGCTGCCACCGGCACTTTGATCACGTCAATCCGAAACAACGCGGTGTTCGGGTCCTTGTCCGGCTTTTCACCCGAGCACCCCGCCAATTCTTCCTGCTGGCGCACGAATGAGGTTCCTGAAACGTAGATATACACATTGTCTTTGTCGTTCGGGTCCAGCACCAACGTATGAGTGTGGGATCCTCGGCAGGTCTGCACGGCCGCAACTTGCTTGGGATTCTGAATATCTGAAATATCGAAAATTCTCACCCCGCGAAAACGCTCTTTTTGCGCTACCGGCAGACGATGTTCTTTCTCGTGTCCCGGCGCCGGCGGTGGTTCGGGCGGAAAGCCCTGCGTTCCGCAGTCCAGCCGTCCATTCGGCATTTCCACCGACATGAACAACAGGTTCTTGTACACCGAGACGTCGCCTTGCCCACCCGGGCAGACCAGTGATGTCAGCGGCTTGGTGTTGGCTGGATTCGTAATGTCGTAAATGCTGACGCCATAAAAATTACCCTGGAACAGATGGTTACCCTGGAACGCCAAATCCGAGTTGGCGAAGGCCAACTGCGCAATCACCAACTGGATGGGCTTCGGGATTTTCGAACTGTTGATGCCCAGCTGGCTGATGGTTTTCTGGACTTTGGGATCGTCGGGATTATCGGATCCCAGCTCAAACGCGTCTAGTTTCTTCAGCAGCAGCAGGTGTTTCATGCCCATGGCAGCTTCACCTGCGTCATACAGACCTGGGGTCAACTTCGCCCGCGGATCACTCGGATCCGAGCCCGTCATTCCTGGTGGCAGCGGCGGAGCGGGTTGCGGAATAAAAGGATTTTCTCTCTCTTCTTCGTCTTGCTTATCATCCTTCGCGGGTGCTGCGGAGGTTGTGCTGCTTCCGGAGGCCGCCGGACCCGCAGGCGCGGCCGGCGCCGCGGACGCTGGAGGAGCCGCCTGCTTTTCGGTTTGTCCCTGTGCGGTTGTGCGCAATGCGCCGCAACACAAGAGCATCGCCGCCCCTGTCACCCAAAAAGCTAAACGCAGCACTCGGTTCATCGTGTCTCCTCAGACGCTTCTTGCTTCAGCATGCCCTGCATGATCCTGATCTCCGCCCGTTGTCCCGTATCCACATCCGTTGCGAAGTCAAATATCTCGGCGTCCTGCCCCGCACCGGGCTTGGCGAATAAATCCTTCACCATGATTAAAGCGCCACCGTGGTGTTGGATCATCCCAACGAGAAACAGTCGATCAAACTCCGCCCCTTTGGCCTTGCGCAGCGCTTCCATCTGTTCCGGGGTCAGCATGCCTGGCATGAGCATCTGGTGCGACATGTCCATCCCCTGCATATCCGCCATGGACATTTCAATCGGCTGTCCGCGCTCCGCTAGCCAGCGTTTCATGAACTGGATTTCGTCTGTTTGCGAGCGGCCGATCCGCGCACCGAGTGCTTGCAGTTCTTTGTTGTTGGTATGCGAAGGCATGAGCGCGGTCATCTCTACGGCCTGCTGGTGATGCATGATCATCCCCTGCATGAACTCCACATCTGCTGGGGATAACGGCGGCAGGGTCGCCCTGGTGGTTGGCGGCAACGTTTTGCTGGGCTGACCTGGGGCACCCGGCTGGACGACCACCGGGGTCGTGGAATTGGGCCCCTGCTGCGCATGACCGATAGAAGGCCAAAGAGCAGCGGACAAGCAGCTAATCGCAAGAATTAGCAGCGCTTGGTGTGCATAGCCACTCAGCGGGCCGAAACTATGGTTCTGGCGATTCATCCTTTTCCTAAACGTGTTCACTGTTCTCACTCGCACAACACGATGTGTTTTGCTCACCGAAAGAGGCCCTTTGAGGCACACACACTGACCTCTGTGCCGCCAATCGCCGCACTTCCATTGTGCAGTAGTTGTCAGTTCGACTTTTCAACGATGGGTTCGACGGGCCTCTTCCCGCGTTCCAGCCAACGCGGCACAGGTTGTGAAGAACCGCCCCGCTCACGCCGGGCAGACAGAATAGACCAACCGGCCGCTATTCGCAACGCCGGAGAAGCCGGGGGGCCAAACGTCTGGCCCACCCTTGACGCCAATCGTCCCGCTACGAATCTGCCGAACTTGTTAACCCTATCGTCTTTCTGGGGAATCTAAGTAGGGTGGGTCTCGGGAACAATGGCCCGAGATGGAATCCCGACCCAACATAAGGAGAACGGAGCAATGCCAAAGGAAGCGGCAACCCAAGCTAAGGAAAAGCACCATGCAGTGTCAGAAATACCAACCGACCTAAGTCGTGAGGGTGTCACGGAGATATCCGCGGAGCTGCGTCAATTGTTAGCCGACACTTTCGCGCTTTACCTGAAAACCAAGAACTTTCACTGGCACATGACCGGCCAGCATTTTCGCGATTACCATTTGTTGCTCGACGAACACTCCGATCAGATTTTTGCAATGACCGACGACATCGCCGAGCGTGCACGAAAGATTGGCGCAACCACATTGCGGTCCATCGGTGACATTTCGAAGCATCAGCGCCTCCAAGACAACAACGAGGAACACGTCTCTCCGAAGGACATGCTTTCGGAATTGACCGCGGACAATCAGGCGCTGACACGCTACTTCCGGGCGGCCCACGAAGTCTGCGACAAATACAATGATGTGGCGACCACCAGCTTGATTGAGGTCTGGATCGATCAAACCGAGCGCCGCACCTGGTTCTTGTCGGAAATCGTGCAAGGGCTGTAACGCCGCCGTTCCATCGCGTAAAATACGACCGCTAACCAACATGGCCCAGGACGACGAAAAACAATCCGTTGCGCGGGCCAGCGTGCAGTTCGTCCGCGACGGGGAGACGGTGGGACTTGGTACCGGTTCCACCGCGACCTATGCTCTCCGATTCCTTGGTGAACGTGTGCACGCTGGTCTGAAAATCATCGGAATCCCCACGTCGAACCAGACCAAGGAACTGGCCACCAGCCTTGGAATCCCACTTACTTCCCTGGACCGGACCCCGGAAATAGACATAACCATTGATGGCGCTGACGAGGTAGACCCGCACCTGTCGCTCATCAAAGGCGGAGGCGGTGCTCTGCTTCACGAGAAAATTGTGGCCTCCGCCTCGAAGCGTCTGGTGATCATTGTCGACTCCAGCAAACAAGTCCCGAGGCTGGGAAAGTTTCCCGTACCTTTGGAAGTCATCACATTCGCGCAACAGCTGGTCCGGCGCAAAGTAGAAGCCTTGGGCGCATCGGTGAAACTTCGCCTGAATGCCGATAACACTCCCTTTCTCACCGACGAAGGCCACCACATCCTCGATTGCCATTTCTCCTCCATTCCCGACGTTCCGGCGTTGGCGCGGCAACTCAGCGATATGCCGGGCATAGTCGAGCATGGCCTTTTTGTTGGCATGGCCACCACCGTGTTAGTTGCGAAAGGGAAGGAAATTATCGAGCTGCATCGAGACAAGTAGCAAAATAACGCTGCCTTTTACTGCAATCCGACACAGAGTTCGCACCGCATATTTCTAGAGGGCCCAGCCGCGCACTTGACGAAGCGTGACTGCATGCCTAGGGTGGAAGACTCTGCCGTCACGCCGGATTGGGAGCGAGCGAAAATGGACGAACAAATCGTGTCTCTGGAGGGATTTGACCTGATCAATTCCCCCCGTTGGAATAAAGGCACAGCGTTCAACGAACAGGAACGCGATATTTTTTCTCTCCACGGATTGCTGCCTCCGCATATCGGAGCTTTGAACGATCAACTCGAACGTCGTCTGCAGGCCTTGGGCAATCAGCCTACGCCTTTCAGTAAATACAGTTTTCTGCGTGACCTGCAAGACACCAACGAAACGCTGTTCTACGCGCTGATCGTTCGCCACGTCGAGACCATCTTGCCTTTGGTCTATACGCCCACCGTTGGGGAAGCTTGCCAGCGCTTCAGCGAAATTTGGCGAAAGCCTCGCGGACTCTTCCTCAGCTATCCGAACATGCAGCGCATCGGGCGGATCCTGAGTCATCCCCGGTATGACGACGTGAAATGCATCGTGGTCAGCGATGGCGAGCGCATTCTCGGCCTGGGGGACCAAGGCGCGGGAGGCATGGGCATTCCCATTGGCAAGATGGCCCTCTACACCGCGCTGGGCGGCATTCATCCGGAACACTGCCTGCCCATTCTGCTCGATGTCGGCACCGATAATGAGGAGCGGCTGAAGAGTCCTATCTACATCGGCTGGCGGCATGCTCGCGTTCGCGGCGAGCAATACGATGCTTTTGTGGACACGTTTGTGCAAAACGTGAAGAAGCGCTGGCCGCACGTGCTCTTACAGTGGGAAGACTTCGCCGGTTCCAACGCGGCGCGTTTCTTGGAGCGCTATCGCGATCAGCTGTGCACTTTCAACGATGACATTCAGGGAACCGCAGCGGTTACCACCGCCACGCTAATCTCCGCGATTAACGTAACCGGCGTTCCATTAGAGCGGCAGAAAATCGTGGTGCTTGGTTTTGGCAGTGCGGGCATTGGCATAACCAACCTGCTGGCGCGGTTCATGCAGGATCGCGGCCTATCGGAGCAGGAAGCGCGCAATCGTTTCTATGGCGTTGACCGATACGGCCTGATCACCGAGAGCAGCAAAGACTTGCGGCCGGAGCAACGCGTTTATGCGCGCAAGGATTCGGAAGTACAAGGCTGGCGCGGCTCGAACGGGGAAATTTCCTTGCTCGACGTGATTGGCCACGTGCGGCCTACCGTGCTCATCGGCGTATCCGGGCAAGCTGGCGCTTTCACGGAAGCGGCTGTGCGGGAAATCGCCAAGCACTCCGCGCGCCCCGTGATTTTTCCGCTTTCGAATCCAACGTCCCGCAGCGAAGCCACTCCGCAAGACCTCATGAAATGGACAGATGGCCGGGCGTTGATCGGGACGGGCACCGCGTTTCCTCCGGTGCATGTCGGCGGCAAAGAGTTGCACATCGCACAGACGAACAACTCCTATATTTTTCCTGGATTGGCTTTGGGCATCATTTCTTCGAAGGCAAAACGTGTCACGGATGCCATGATCAAAGCAGCGGCTCAGGAATTGGTGCTTCACCTGCCCACGCAAACAGACAAGACCGCCAGCCTGCTTCCGCCTCTTGGGGATGCTCGGCGCCTTGCTCGATGCATTGCCGAGGCCGTCGGAAAACAGGCCCTTCGCGATGGCCAAGCCCAAGTCTCAGATGAAGACGCGCTAAAACGCGAACTCCAGTCCAACATCTGGGAGCCCGTATACGTTCCTTATCGACGGAAGACCGAACCGCCGCAACCAAAATCCTGAAGGTCCTCAGAGTCCCACCCCCGCGACAGTCACGTAGCCACCCTGCTCAGCGCGTGGGATCCACGACAGCAAAGGCCTGAAGTCTGTACCAAGGGCTACGAAAGTGCTTGCTCAGCTCACTTTCTTTCGCGCGACGGTGTGCTGCGGGCCGGGCTGATGCGGAAACGTGAAAGGGCTTCCCCGAGGTTCTGAATGAACGCCTCGGAGTTGTAGACATCGTCGCTTGTCGTCGTGCGTCCCGGTGGCGCGATCGGTTCCACTTCATCGAGTTGAAACTCGCGCGCGACATCCTCGACGATTTTTGATTTGATCGGCCTCTGCTGATCCACGTAGGCGTTCACCAGCGAATGTTCGCACAGTAGATTCACGACGCGGGGTATCCCCAAGGAATAAATGTGAACCGCGTCCATCGCTTCGGGACTGAAGATCGGTTGGTCTCCGGCTCCCGCGATCTTCAGCCGCTTCAAAATATAATCGTGGGTTTGTTCCTTCGTGAGTGGCGTGGTCTTGCAGCGCAACATGATGCGCTGCCGCAATTGCCGCAACTCTGGAAGTTTCAGCTTGTCTTCGAGTTCAGGCTGGCCCGACAGCACAATCTGCAGTAGCTTGTCGGTCGCGGTTTCCAGATTGGTCAGCAATCGAACTTCTTCTAGAACCGGAAACGTCAGGTTTTGCGCTTCGTCTAGAATCAGTACCACCGTTTCGCCGGCGCGATAACGGTCTAACAACCAGTGATTCAGCTTCATTAATTGCTGGCTTTTCGACCGCGACTCACAGGGAATATCAAACTCCGCCAAGATGAAGTCGAACAACTGGTTCGTGTTCATGCGGGAGTTGAACAGGAACGCGGTTCTCGCTCGCCGATGATGGAGCCAGTCCAGCAACCGATTCACCAGCGTTGTTTTTCCCGTCCCAACCTCACCGGTAAGCGTGATGAAACCCTTGCGGGTTTGAATCCCATACATCAGCCCAGTCAACGCCTCCTCAACCTGATTCGTCAGGTACAGAAAGCGGGGGTCCGGGTTGGCATTAAACGGGCTTTCTTTCAGCCCGAAAAAGCTTTTATACATAAGGTTGGGTTATCCGTTTTTCTCTCTATTCTTCGCGAGTCCTTCCAAAACAGGTCAGGGCGGTACCACAAAAATTCGTTATGGCAACACAAACGGTCTAGTCTGGAATTGCAGCGTGACGGTCACAACATTTTGCGTAAACTCCAGACTACAATTTGGGCCCGTGCAGGTCCCAGACGTGTTCTCGTGATTCGCCGTGTACGCGGCGGACAATTGCACGTTTCGCCCAAAAGGACGGCTGATCGATCCTCCCCCAAATAAATCATTGTACGTCGATGCTGCCGCCGTTGATGCACCTTCGCCCAGGGTGGCATTGTGGGAATATCCGAAATTCAGTGTTCCCGTCCAGACTCGACCAATCCTGCGGCTATAGGCCACCGTTGCCACGTTGGAATCGGATCCGCTCAGCACACCGCTACCGGAAGCGACTCCGTGAGAAAACGCAAAGTTAACACTGGACCTTTCAAATGCATAAGTTAACGTAGCACCTGCATATACGCCGACGTTGCTCGTTTGGTTGGCAATCGGAATTCGATATGAGGTGATTTGGGGACCAGCAGATAAATTCAGCGCCACTTTTTTCGTTATCTTTTTCGTGTAAACCAGAGCTATCGTTTGGGTACTCAGTGCCTGTGGCTCCCCGTCGAAATGAAATGCTTCGAACATGTACGAAGCTCCGATGGAATCCGTCGGGCTCAACGCATAATTCAACCCGACAACGCCGATGGGATTCGTGCTGCTGATATTCCCCGGTTGCGTGAAGTTTAGCAATTCATAGGCTCCCGCCACGGTAACCGAGACTCTCGGGCTAAACAGATAGGTTATCTGCGTGCCGAACGCGTTGCTGTAGCGAGGGCCGATCGCGGAGTAGATGCTCTGGTTCGGCGTCAGCGATAAGCTGAGGCCGGGAATCCCAGGCCCTAGCGTTCCAGTCATTCCATTCACTCCAGCCAACGCCAACCCGGTTCCGGCTCCAAAACCGAACTGCGACGTCGGCAAATACGAAAAGTAATCCAACCATTGAATTTTCCAACGATTCAAATTAATGTTCTGGGCCACCGACAGTTGTTGAAACCATCCGTTCTCTCCGGTTTCCGGGTTCTGTTGGGTTGTGATGACTCCACCGCCCGTATAGTTCAGCCCTAGCTGCGATCGGCTCCAATTCTCCAGCAGACTCAGTTCGCCCCCGATATAGTTATTGGCAAACCAACCGGTGTTGCCGGTCCCTAACCCCGCTGGTTGCGATTCGATCGTGCTTCCGTAGATGAAGCCGGGAATCCAGTAACTGTGGCCAAGTTCGGGTTGCCCTAGCGTCGGTGCTTCAATACCAGTTGTGGGTGTGGTGTCGGGTTGCCAATTCGTCGTTTGGTTGTCATTGTCGGTGGTATCGTCAATGCCGGGAATTCCGCGCGCCGCAGGTTTTGGCATGATTTGCGTGGGCGCCTGAGTGTTGTCTTGTGGTTCTTGCTGATCTTGCGGTTCCTGCGCCCGGGTACCCGCCGCCAATGCGGCAGTCCCTAACAGCAACAGCACTAAACCGCTAAGTTTTTTCACTGAGCTCATAACCCTACCTCAAGGCACCACAATAACGTCACCGGGCTGCAACTGAATGTTCTCTTCCGGGTGGTTGCCTTTCACGACGTCTTTGTAATTAAACGGATGTTTCTTTTGCTGGCCGCTTTCACTTCGCAAAATGTAAATTCCCTTCAATTTCGCGAACTGCGTGAATCCTCCGCAACTTGAAATCGCCTGCAGCGCGGTCATATTCGGCAGCAACGGATAGCTTCCTTGTTTCAACACTTCGCCCATGCAGTAGAACCTGCGGCTATTGATTTCCGTCACCGTGACGGTCACTTGTGGGCTGGTGATGTATTTGGTTAGCCCCTCGCGGATCGCCCCGGCCAGTTCCATGGACGTCAATCCGGCGGCCTGCACGTCATTCAAAAGCGGCAGGGAAATCTTGCCATCGGGGCGGACGGGAACGGTCCTGGAAATATCCGGCTCTTTCCAGACGTCTACGCGCAACACGTCCTGCGGACCGATTTTGTAACTCGGATCAGTAGCAGTCTGCGACGCTGTGGCTGTGCTCGGGCTGGGCGCCGGTTTCGTTGGTTCCTGCGCTGCGGTTACCATCGCGCTCAACGTCACCATCAATACGACTCTGGACAGAACATTCATCATCGACTCCTCACTTATCGCGCTTGGTGCCCAGGGTCTCGATCTGCTTGAGTTTGTACAAAAGAGACTTGTAGCTGATTTGCAACTCCCGCGCAGCGCGCTTCCGATTCCATTTGGTTCGCTCGAGCGCCTGGAGAATCAACTCGCGTTCCGTTTGTCTTGATGCCGCCTTCGCCGCTACCTTGAGCGAAGACAGTCTCTCCGAACTCGTCGCCCCCTGTGGCGGGTTGACTCGGGCTACGCGCAAGTCTGCAATGGCCAAGTTTGTTTCTCCCAAGGCCACCATTTTCTTTGCCACGTTTTCCAATTCCCGAATGTTCCCGGGCCAATGATACGACAGAAGGACTTCCATCGTCTCTCGGTTCAACTCCGGAGACTTCCTCTTCAACTCCTCGGCTTGGCGATTCAAAAAATGCAACATCAAGGCCGGCAGGTCTTCCAAGCGTTCTCGCAGCGGAGGAAGCCGCAGACACGCCCCGTTCAGCCGGAAATACAGTTCCCGGCGAAACCGGCCTGCTTCCACTTCTCTCTCCAGGTCGCAAGTGGTCGAGGATACCAAACGGGCTTCTAAGCCTGATTCATTTCCCGGCTCTGCTTCCGATAAGTACGGCAGAAAAAGACGCTGACACTCTTGGCTCAACGCGTCAATTTCATCCAGAAACAGAGTACAAGTTTTCCCAGACTCGCTTTCAAAGGTTCTCGCCTTCTGAATTTCTCTCTGCAGATGTGCTGGATCGAGCCCCATGCAGGAAACTTTTCGAAAACTCGAGGCCTCTCCTCCGGCCAGCCGGTGAATGGCTCTCGCGTAGACCTCTTTACCTGTTCCACTCTCCCCGGCAAGGAGAACTGGGATGTGCGTTCCCGCTAACTCCATCACCATGCGATTCAGCGACAAGACGGCCGTTGCCTCACCCCAAACCACGCTTACATCCGTCAGCGTTCCGGCCCGGCTTTGTGTCGGCAATTCGATAGGCATCCGCATTCCGCTATTTGGGATTCTCGTCCTCGGTCTTAAAGGTGTGCAGCACTTGAGTTTGATCGTACCGAGTCGGTATTTCACGCGGTGAAGGAGCAAATCGCCTTCCAGATTCACTACGGGCTTGGGCCGCCGGAGATTGCACTATAGCTATTATTATCTGTACCTTACGAGCTTGTCTTGCTATCTAACGCCGTTCTGGCGAGAGCCGAAGCCCTGATGGATTTCCACTAAGTGGCAAGATTTTCTCCTCTGGCCACTGGAAAAGGGATCAAAGCGTAGAGTGTTCCTTATATACAAGGTTACTTGGACGGGTTGGGTTAGCCCATCAATATGCGACAACCCAGCCACTCGAATGAAAGCTAGACGTCGCGGAGTAACTGACCCGCACGATCCTTGTCCGACAGGATCGGTTCGCCCTGCAGGGGCCACGCAATCCCCACGTCGGGATCATTCCAAAGCAACGTGCGCTCGTGTTCCGGCGCGTAGAAATCCGTCACTTTGTAGAGCACCTTGGCTGTGTCAGAGCAGACGTAGAACCCGTGGGCGAACCCCGCTGGAATCCACAGAGCGTGGTGCTTCGTCGAAGATAGCGTCACGCCCACCCACTTCCCAAATGACGGCGACCCTTTGCGCAGATCGACCGCCACGTCGAAAATCTCGCCTTGCAAAATGTGGATTAGTTTTCCTTGCGCCTGTTGCACCTGGAAATGCAAACCGCGAAGCACGCCTCTCCGGGATTCCGAAAGATTATCCTGAACGAAACGCGCATCTATCCCTGCAGCGGCGAACTTCCTTTCCTGATAAATCTCAAGAAAAACCCCACGCGAATCCTCGAATACGCGCGGCTCCAGTAACAAAACATCCGGAATCTCCGTGGGAATAATTTGCATGTTTGAGCAGTGACTCTCCTGTGGGTCTTCAAAACCCTCTTTCTAACGATGCAACGAATTCGTATACAAAATCAGTGTATATCACAGCGCTGACCCTCAGCCCCAATCTCGTTTCCCGGATCCAGTTCGTGGTGAGCCCTTCCAGGAAGTGACTCCGATGAGGGCCGGGCCTGCCAGCATCACGAACATGGCTGCCCCAATCGAATTCGCTGCAACGGTCATAGCCAGAAATTTTCGTTCGGTCCCGTGAATCGGCAAATCCTGCGCCGGTCCAATACTCGCAACCGATTTGCACCTTCATCCGCAGGAAGAAAGTGAAAGATTGGTTGCAAAACCACAAAGTTGGAATTCTAATGAGAGAAGTCTGTCCTTGCACTTTGGTCTCGGATTGACAGCGGTCCAGGCCCGGAGAATAGCCTGGGAACAGGCAGGTTACAGGCTATGGCAAAAGAAATTGACAATTTGAATCATCCGGGATCTGCTCGTGGAAATCCCGATATTGTCGAGGCGGGAAGGGGCACACGATTCCAGCCGGGGCAAAGCGGGAATCCCTCCGGGCGGCCGTCCACCAAAGTGCTCACGGAGGCTTTGAGAAGGAATCTGGCGTCACCGATTCCCGCTGCGTTGGTGAGCGAACTGAGTCAGCCCTCGACGGCGACCTATGCAGACGTGATCGCCGCGCGTCTGATTCGCCTTGCTGCCGATGGGAACATCGCGGCAATACGCGAAGTCTACGAGCGCACGGAAGCAAAGCCGCCCAAGGAGGTTGTTGAAAGGCGTGACTTCTACGATGGACAGCCTACCGAACTCGTCGTCACATATGAAGAGCTAGAAGGAAATGCTGCCGATAGGGCGTTTCGCGAGGAACTTCTTCAACTGGCCTTGCACGCAGAAGATGAGACAATCAAGCAAGCAGCGACGGACCTTCAAACACTATTGCAGGGCAAAGAGAAACAATTCTTAAAACGAATTGCTGACGGAGCTTCTGCTAGGGCCGAAGAAATAATTCCGTAGATCACACCCATGTCGGCGTCCGTCGTTCATGCCTCATTGCCTCGAAAGCAACGTCAAGTCAATTCCTCACACAATTGCAGTTAACAACACACGCATTTAAGCCTGCTCGCGGTGGCTCCGTGCTTCCGTGCCTCACACTCTTGATTAGTACAGATTCCGGACAGAAGTACTCTTCGCCTATGAGAACCACTTCGAGGACTACCAACTACCAAATCCTCTGTTAATGGCTAGGAGATCTGCCCCCATTTCTTTGCGTACACGCTCGACGAGGAATGGCTCCGGTTACCACTGACTCTTTAGAGCCAAGTCGCTGAAGCCAATGGATTTGCCCGAGTTCGTTTTGCGCTCTTGGGTTTTTTGCGGGTAGCTCCAATTCTGGCGGTTCCAACAACGCGATTCACCATAGCAACCTAGGGGGCTGAGATACCAACAAAGTCCAAAATACGTCAACTAGCGAAGAATCTTAGAGACTTACACGAGTTCGTTTTGGTAATTTTCGATTTCTCTAGTTGGCGGGCATCGAAATGCAACTCAGCTATCCTTAGAAGGTACAGTAAATAGCAGCACAGATAATCAGAAAACTCAGCCTTAGCCCATCAATATCCAATCTGCGCTTTTGTCGAATTTCTTGATCAGTCGAACCAGTATCTCCACAGTTGGACCCAACTTTCCACGTTCTATCTTGGAAAGTTGGCCCTGACTAATCCCTAGGTACCTGGCAAGGTCCTCCTGAAGCATGTCACTTCGGAGAGCTCGAATACGGGATCCGATCCCCTCCAAATCCACCTTGATAGTCACAGGCTTGGACACAAAATTCCTTGACACCGCGGCACATTCTTAATAGCATATGCCTATTGGAATATTCCAAGAAGAATATGCCAATAGTGGGGCCTTTCAGGGCCCGTCTGTATTTCTTTTTACCCTTTTGGGCAGCGGTCGTGCAAGGAACAAAGTTCGCTGAGTGAAGGGACCATGGGCGGAGAACTTACTAGACACGTCGTCCTAACGATGATTGGCCATTGCAACCGCGGGATTTTGGCCACTCCCAAGGAGGATTCATGAAGAGGGATATTGCTAGTTTTCGCTCCAATGCAAAGCTGGCACGCCAACTGTGGGGCGCGCCGTCTCGTATCGCGCTTCGATCGCTTCGAGAACTTACTGCTAGGTATTCCCTTTCGGTAGCCGCGGGCGATCTTCAGCTGTTGGATGGCCGTTGGTATGTGACCCATTCCGGGCTACTGCAGCTTGCTTCTCGCAGAGGCTGCCGCGGAATCAACACGACGCTTCAGGAGAATGTCTCTGATGGCGCAGCGAGCCGTTGGGTGTTCAAAGCTGTCGTTTACAGAAGCAGCCGTTCGAGAGGTTTCGTCGGCTTTGGCGACGCCGATCCCACAAACGTTTCCCCTATGGTCCGAGGATCCGAGTTGCGCATCGCCGAAACTCGCGCCGTCAATCGAGCCCTGCGCAAGGCTTACGGGATTGGCCTTTGTTCGGTCGAAGAGTTAGGCGCGTTCTCGAGCGCACCGAGAGCATCCGCCGCTCCCGCGCCATCAAACGGACATCCTCCTTCCAATGGTTCGGGCAACGGCCAACCACGACTACGGGATCAGCTCTGCCTGCTGATCCGCCAGTACAGCCTCGACGCCAATTTGGTGAAAGCCTACGCGGCGGACTTTTGCGGCACTGCGACCCTCAGCGGTGCGAGCCGTGAACTGGTCGAGTCCTTTATTACTCATCTCTCCGCCGCTGCGAAAGAAAGCAGAGATGCCTTGGTCTGCAAGCTGAATTCCTATGCTCAGCCTGTGGAGGCAAGATCATGAGGCGATACATTCCCGGTCTACATTCCGGGCAGCAGGATCTGGTCAGCAATCTCGATGGGCTCTTTCTGGTCCGGGTCGAACGAGTTACCTATCGCTGGCATCCCCAGAAGCCCTATTTCGTTCTGCGCTTCGCCATCCTGGAACCCACCTCCCATGAAGCAATTTCCTTCTCGGGTCGACTCTATTGCACTGAGCGCGCCCTGTGGAAGCTCAGCTGGTTCCTGCGGGATTTTGGTTACGACGCCGAACTCCTCACTCGAGACCAGGTCGATGAGAAAAAGCTCCTGAACCTTCGTGGTGTCGTTCGGACCAGCTTTACCAGTCTCAACGGGCATTCTTACCAGAATCTCGATGCGTTTGCTCCGGCAGCAGAATGGGAGGCCCTTTCCTGCACGCTGACTAACCCAGGTGAGACGGAGAGTAGCCACGATGACGTATAGCTACACCCAGATCGCCCATTACCTCCGTTGCCCGCGCAGCTACCGCCATCGCTATCTGGACGGCTGGCGCGAAAAGGAGACCCGTGCGGCCATGCTCTTCGGTCGCTGCTTTGAGAAAGCACTGGAGTCCTATTTCCGCGGTAACGACTGTGCCGCGACACTTCATCAAGAGTGGGGCGCTTTTCGTGATACGGCGTTTGCGTACAAAAGAGGGGAGAGTTGGGATCGGCTGGTACATCAGGGAGTGCATCTCCTCGAATGCTTTGCGCGGGACAATCGGATTCGCATTTCCCAACCCCAACAGAATCTTCAAATCAAGGTGGTCCGGGAGCTCCCCAACGCCAATCAATTTGTCGCCTACATCGACGCGATCGGTGATCTCGATGGCACACATTGCCTAATGGATTGGAAGACAACCACCAGCCGTTATCCCGAGGAACCCGCGGGGTTGTTGTCGCTCGATCCTCAGCTGATCTGCTATTCCTGGATGACCGGCATTTCGGAAGTAGCTCTCGTGGTGTTCGTGCGGAAGCATCACCCGGAGATCCAATACCTGAGCACATCGATTTCGGAAGAGCAACGCGTGGAATTCGGCCACCTCGTCGGAGCGACGATCGGCCAGATCAAGGCCGCCCAATTCCCTACTCACAGCGGGATCCGTTTTCCGCAGAACGGCTGCATCAGTTGCTCACATCTCGGGCTCTGTCTCGACGACCAAAGGCTGATCGAATCCAGTCTTACCCTTACACCGGAAGCGAGCGACCTTGCGTGGCTTGACGAGCTTATGGATTAACAGGGGGAAGATGGTGACTCCTGAGATCAATCGGCGGCGGGCCACATTCGTGCTCGGGCGAATCGATGAGATTTTGTCTTGCGAGAAGACCAAGGAACAGGAAAAGGATGTGCGGTTCGTCGAACTGGGGGAATACCTGTGCGAGGTGCGCGCCAAACAGTATTGGAGGCTAGAACATCTGAAGTCGTTTGACGACTTCCTCGAAAAACGCTTTGCCGACTCCCGGCGGAAAGCGTATTACCTCATGACCATCCACGAACATCTGACGCGAGTACCGAAACCACAACTTCGCGAGATGGGCTGGACAAAGGCGAGAGAGCTGGTCAAGGTTGCGCGTAGGGATGGAGACGCGTTCGCTCCGTGCACCTGGGTGCACAAGGCAAAGGAACTCCCGAGGGAGGAATTCAGGCGGGAAGTCGAGCGACATCTAACTGGGAAAGAGACGGAGCCGTGGGAGATCCTCTATTTCAAGGTCTACAAGAGTCAGTTGGCCGTGGTTGAGAAGGCACTGGAGACCGCTGCCCTGATGCTGGGAACGGATAAGTCGAGAGGCTATTGTCTCGAAATGATTTGCGCGGACTTTCTGGCGGGGGCAGCTCTTGCAGAGGATCGAACAGCCAATGCGGCACTAGGTTTTCAAAATGGATCGATTGCTCCCTAAAAGACCTCGGCTAAAGGTTGATACCGCGACTTACAAAGAACTCCGTGACCAGGTCTTGGCTCGAGACGGCTGGCGGTGCCAGTGTTGCGGCTCTTCGAGGAACTTGCAAGTGCATCATTTGCGGGCTCGAAGCAAGTTGGGCGATGACGCTCTGGAGAATCTGATTTCGCTCTGTGCCGGTTGCCACACCCGGCAACACCGCAATTACTTTGTCTAATGATGGAGTTGAACTCCCAAAAACAAGGCATCCGTTCCTACAGATCGAGCAATGCGTACAATATGGAAAAGTGGCCTGCCTAAAGTTGCCTTGGCAGGCTGCACTGAATTCTTTGGCAGCCTTCCTCGATCAATTGTTTTTCAATCCGAAAGTGAGGGACAGGTTTAATAATTGTCCGGTTAGGTATTTGACCGGCTACGACACCAAAATTGCGAGCCGGAACGACCGACGTCGTTGGAATATTTACGAACGCCACTCGCGCGCACGGCCGTTATTCTCTCGTTCTCGACCTATTGCAAACGCCTGGCCCAAGGGCGCGGACGCGCCGAGGAGCTGGCGCAGATACCACGCTACTTGGCCGGCGGCAGCGCGATACGGCCAGGGAACAAAGCGCGAGACATTCCGATCCAGCTGGGACAGTCTCGTCCGTAAAACCCCCAAGACACTTAATGGAAGGGCCAAATTTGATGCGGCTGCACTGAGTACCACCCGAACGCGCGGTGCAAAAGTGCTACAACATCATAGGGTAAGACAGACCACTTAGGGCTTCCGAGCCACACCCACACATAAGGCACGATTGCCCAAGTTGCAAGGCTCCACGCGCAGAATCTGTTGGTCAAGGACGACAGGAAGGATTCGTTTAACACACAGAATACGGAAAGCAAAGGGAAACTCACGATGGCACTGACACGGGTTTCATCCGCCGTGATTGGGAGCAGCAGGAGGGTCCCCAAGATCCCTACGAATAAAGGAACAGATTTTCTCCCCCGGTCCGCAGCTTTGAGCACAAAAAGCCAGCCTATGCCGAACACCGAATAAATTATGTATTGGAAATGGTAGAGAAAAGCGGCAAGCATTTCCTTAAAATGTTCCTTAAGCCAGAATAAGCGCCCAGAATTAACCTCGATATGCCAGTGCATAAAAAGAGCCATTAGCAGTAGCTTTCCCGCCACGATTCCTGTTATCAGCGCTAAAGCCCATCCAATCGAATACTGCACTTCCCATTTGCAATACTTGTTCAGCATCAACGCAACAGTTAAAACCCCTAAGGCGCAAATACCTTGTTCAAAATGTTGCATCCCGAGCGCCACTCCGATAAGGAAAGCCAAGGGCCAAAGCTTTCGCACCGCCAAGGCACACACCATCAGAAATAAGGTTACAGAGTCCATTGACACCCAGAAGTAAGGAGTAGCGGAGACAGGTAAGATAATGAAAAGTACGAGCGCGGTTCTTGCAGTTCTATCCGAGAAGCTCTTAAAAATCAGGGCGATGAAAAATACGGTGAATCCGACGGAAAACGCAAAGTGGAATGCGACAAATGCCGCCTTCCCTGTAGCACCAACACACCACGCCAGAAACGGCGCAAGCCACGACCAGTATAGGTAGTGGGCTTCAGGCCATTGTTGCAGAGGATTGACAAATGGGTTTTGGGCAATCATCCATGAAAACGAGAGGTTTGGGATAATCCAAATGCCAGACTTCAGTACGCTAACGATCACTAAGACCGTTACCAGCTTCCACCTTTGCGTCTCATAAATGAAATTCAGCAATGTAGTCGAAAACCGTCCCTCCGACTCCGCTGCGGTCATTTGCCTCATCGAATTATCCCCATCGAAAGTTGTCATTTAGGTGCGACTCTCGAAATATCCCTTTTCACGTCGAAACGACGGTCCAGAAGCACTTTTTGTCGGGTCTTGATCCGCCAACAGTAGAAAGATAAGACAAGGGCAGCAACCGCAACCATGGATCCTCAGCCGAGCGCAATTATAAAGGCTTGCTTGCCGTGGTCAATGGAAGGCGATGGACTTCGGCTGCTCCTTTGCGTATGCTCTAATACACATATCACATTCGGCTGGTAACAATGGGTGCGCGGCCCCGTATCTTCTGTTCTATTTACAATCCCAGATTATTAATGCTATAACCACTACGTTACTACTGGAAAACGCCATGAACCTATTGCGCAGCACCTGCCATGGGCTCATCTGTGGTTTTCTTGTCTTCTTACTTTGTTCCTGCGGAACCGGTAGCTCGACTCCCCCTCCACCCAACAACCCCGCACCTTCGATCCAGTCGATTTCTCCCAACAGTGCTGCCGCCGGCTCTAACGGTTTCACACTGACCATTACGGGCTCGAATTTTCTGTCTAGTTCGACGGTCACTTGGAATGGCAACTCTCGCAAAGCCACATTCGTAAGCTCTTCGCAACTGACCATTGCGGTTTCCGCGAGCGACCTGGGCGCCAGTGGAACCATCGCGGTCGCCGTCACGAATCCCACTCCTGGTGGAGGACAAGCCACAGCAAACTTCACCATCAATTCTCCAGGTGTTCCCGCAGTCACCTCAGTTTCCCCCAATACTCTGGGAGTTGGCACCTCCGCAATTGCTTTGACCGTTACCGGAAGCGGCTTTGTCATGAATTCCGTGGTGCAATGGAATGGTTCTGCGCGTCCCACCACCTATGTGAGCAACACGCAACTGACGGTGAGTATCCCCGCGTCGGATCTCACGAATCCCATATCCAGCCTTCCGATCACGGTAATGACTCCAAGCCCTGGTGGCGGCACATCGAACACCGTTCCTGTCGCGGTCGTAAGCCCCGCGTTACCAACCATCACTTCGCTCAGTCCGAGTCAGGTCGTTCTTGGTGGCCCCGCCTTTACTCTCACTGTGAACGGTACAAATTTCGTTGGCGGCGCAAATGTCTATTGGAACGGCATCAGCCGCGTGACCCAATTCGTCAGTTCCACGCAACTGACTGCATCTATTCTCGCGTCCGACATAGCGCTCCCCGCCGCCAGCAACAGTGCCTCTATCACCGTTGAAAATCCCACGCCAAACGCCGGCATTTCGGCGCCTGCCACTGTGACGCTGCAAAATCCTGCGCCCGCCATTACTTCTCTATCGCCAGCTTCTGGTGTGGCGGGCACTCCCGTAGCGGTCACCATCACCGGTTCACAATTTGTCTCGGGCGCCACTGTACAGTTCGGCGGTCAGGTGTTCTCCACCACATTCGGTAGCACTTCCAGCATTTCCGTGGTCCTGAATGCTACGGTGGGTACCACCAGCCTCACGGTTTCGAACCCATCTCCTTCCGCCGGACCCTCCAACGTACTCACCTTTACTGGTACGGCCGCGGGTCAAGGCGTCCAGCAAACCGTGGGCAGCGTCGACCCGAACGGCAAGACGATCGCGCTGAACGGTACGGGAATGATTGACGCGAGCGGCCGTTATTTCGCCTTCTTCGACTTGAACGATAATCTGTATTTGCGTGACACGTGTCTTGGTGCGCCGAGCGGCTGCACTCCCGCTTCGAGCCTTTCAGGCAATTTCAGCAGATCATCCCAGGGCTACGACACCTTTAATGCCATCTGGGTGAGCTCCGACGGGCAATATGTTTCTTTCCTGGAGGGCCTGACTACCACCGATCAGCTGATGCAGCAAGTAGATATCGTCGGAACATGTCTTGGCTCGTCCAGCTGTACGCCTGGGGCCATCGTCACTACCTTAGCGAACACACGCGGCGCTTTCCTCGCGCAGGACGGCCGCTACCTGAGTTACGCGACAGGACAGAGCCTTGTAAATCCGCCCACCGGCGCGGGTATTTACGACACCTGTTACGGTGCACCGGCGGGCTGTACCCAGATGACTCTTACACCCGCGGTGTCAACCACCAATAACTCCGTCCCGGTTTCGAGCGCGGACGGTCGGTATCTCGTGTACCAGAACACCAGTTCGCAGATTGTGCTTCACGATTCCTGTTTGGGAGCCGCGCCCGGCTGCTCGCCATTGGACAACGTGGTCTCAACTGGTTCTGTGCCGTGTCAGGCCCCGACAATCAGCCCCGACGCGCAATATCTGGCCTACAGTTGCACCCCATCCGGCAACATGACCGGCACTGGCTATCTGCAAGCGATCTCGCCTTGCCTGGGTTCGACGAGCGGCTGCTCCACCGGCCCGACGACATTTTCCACCTCTGTGCAGAGCAGCACTGCGTTGTGGCTGAGCGATGCTGGCACATTCGTCGGGTTCCAGGGTTCGCTGAATGGCCTGGCGGAAATTTATCTCTATGACAGCTGCAACGGCGTCTCCACGGGCTGCACAACGCAAACCGTGCCGGTCAGTGTCAATAGCAGCGGTGCAGCGGCCAATGCCAATTGTTCATTGGTGGGCATGAGCAGCAACGGACAATATGTGCTGTTCCAGTCCCCGGCGACCAACTTGGCTACACTTCCATCGGGACTTCCCAGCGGCTTCAGCGTCGCCTACATCGCCACGAGTCCGAGTTTTTAGAATCGCTGGTTTCCTCAGTCATGAGTTGCAGATAGGTGCTGGCCTGACTTTTCGGCGACTCTGACGTCAGTGTCTGGATGGTAGCTCGATGGCTATGGATTTAGCAGTTGGTGCCGGCCGACTCGGGCTCATCCTAGTGTGGAATGTTGGGCGGGCGCACGTTCTGGGTTGGATTCGCTGGCCACACTTGGCCAGGGTAGAGACTCGGGACGCGCAGGCCTCGGTATGCGAGCTGCCCCGTAATATTCATCCGCCAGATTAACTCTGGGGCTTGTGTCTGAGTTACTTCTTCAATATAAGAAACATTGGGCGTATTCTGATCGTAGGCGACATCAAATTCCACATTGCCACTCGGCAGCACCAATGCATCGCCACAACAAATCGAATAGGCGGGACTCAGATTATCTTCCCATAGCACACTTGCGGTCTTGTCGTACTCGTTGAGTTGTAAGATCGGCACGCTACTGTAGCAGGCGCCCACGCCCGAAGTGCCGCACACGTCATTGTTGCTGTCCATCAACCGGTCGTTCCCATTATTGAAAAACATCAGCGAGAATATGCCCGAGCTGTTAGAACTTACGATGCTGGGGTAGTGTTGCCCGTAGTTCCACTCGATCGGCGCTTCCTGATTGGGCAGCGTGAAATCCCCACCCGGCCCCAAGGTCCAAAGAATGCTACCGTCCCCGTCCCCATCCTGGTAATTGATCTTTACAACCCAATTCTGATTACGCATCGAGAAAATCAGGTTTCCATCATCCGGTGAATAGATGATCGCGTTGCCATGAGTCCAATCACTTAACCCGTAAGGCGCATGCGAGAGCTGCAGATGGTCAAAGGTCGACCAGGCCCATACTGCTTTATTTTGCTGAGGATCCCAGTCAATTAATGCGTTCCCGCCCACTTGAGTTCCTTGCGGGATGCCAGGTGCATTGTTGATGGTTTCTTCAAGAGTAACAAGAAAGATGTAGTGCCCGTTGGGCAGAATCGCGAAGTCGTGGGTGAAGCCTCCCATCTGAAACGAGGCAATTCTCGACAGGGTCTGATTGACCTCGGCTGCCGTAAGGTCACGGATGATATTGCCGGCGAGATCGATCTCTCGGAACACAAAACGGGTACCCGCGAGAATCATGATCATATGACCGTTGGGAAGTTGCTTGATCGGGAAGGGATAGGCACCGGTAGGAAGGGGGTAGTACCAAATTACGTTACCTGCCAAATCCGTAGCTAACGCGCAAAGTAAATTCTGGTCGGTACCTTGTGTCAGCGAAAGTAACTCGATACCGGAGCTTAGAGTTCCTGCTCCGGTTAGTTGCGTCGAAATGTTGGGCGTTATACCGGCAGGTATGACCCCGGTTGTAAAACTGTGATCCGCGTCCGTTACTTGGCCTCCGCCGAGTAGGTTTACTACGGCCTGCATATGATATGTGGTGCTAGCCAGCATGCCCGCGACATAAATCGTTTGTGTTCCTCCGGTTGTCGACGATGCCGCCGAGGTTTCCAAACCGTAAGCCGTGTTAAGTCCAAACTGCACTTGTACGGATGCGCCCATGGGAATGGTGATCGAGTAGGAAGCCACAAGTGGATTCTGGGTACTCGCTACAACTCCTGGACTGGGGTGATTGGGATCATAGATCGAAAGTGCGGCGACGGCGGTCTGGTGCGCGATACTGACCTGAATTGGCTGACCGTAAGGACTGCTTGGTGCCGTGTATACGCCATCCGTGGAAATGGTTCCCGTGCTTGCCGAACCCCCGGGGACACCATTGACTTCCCAAAGAAATTGAGGAGGACTGGGCACACCGGTGACGGCAGTAAACTGCAATTGCTGTCCAGGTAACAAAACCGCCGATGTTGGACTGATTTGGACTGCAGAATTGCCGACGAGGGAACTGGCACAACCTGTCAGAAGGCTAGCTGAAAAAATGAGCACACACCAAACGCTGAACCACTTCTGCGGGGCGGACATAGGAAGAATTCCTTATAATTGAGTTAGGCCGCCCCCACGGCGCGACAACTATACAATCTGTCGGCTCACTCCGCAATTTGAATTTGTAACGCTACTGTCATAATCAGTTATGACGCGAGATCGCACGCCACCCAAGTCGGACTTCTGTCAATCCTTCCTGGCCTGCTATTAGACTGGGGGAGTATTAGAGATGCAGTCGACTACAGAAACGCGCCTCTTTGTCCCAAGGCTCGTCCAAAGGGGCGTCAAGTCGCGAGCTGGCCGCTGGCACGTACGGCATCGACTGCATCGTGACGGCTCGCCGCTTCGACCTGCCGCATGACGCGACGGAGATGATTCTTGACTGTAAACTGCGACAAGTGCAAGTTTGCCGCGATCTCCTTGTTGGTTAGTCCTTCCGCCACAAGCCTAACCAGTTGGAGTTGCCGCGGTGTCAGGGCTTTTTGGCTGGAGCAAGGAGTATCAGTTGGGTCGACCTTGCCACGCCGGGTCTTGCCTAGATACTGGATCAGCGCCATACAGAGCGACGGTGGACAGCTGGCATTGCCGCGCGCCGCAGCCAGGACTGCCGTGACGATCTCCGCCGCCGATGCCTCTTTCAGTAAATAACCGCAGATTCCCAGGTGCACTGCCTTCACAAAGGTTTCGGGATCGTCACTCATTCCAAACAAGAGTACTCTCAGGCCGGAATCTTGCTCAAGAAACGCTTCCAGGAACGACGAGCACGCTTCATTTTCAAACGTGTCCATTAATACCACGTCGCAATTCGAGGCGAATATCTCGTCTTTGGCGGGTTCCGAACTGCGGCCCACCCCCACCACGTTAATCTCGGAGCGCTTCCTTAGCAAACGCGCCAAGGTATCGCGTAGCAGGCGGTTTTCGGCTAGGAGATAAACATTAACTTCCGGGGACAGCTTGGTGCTGCTTGTGGCTATCATCGTCTCTCTCAATACGCTCATTCTCCCGAGAGGGCTAAGCCATGGACCCAAGGCCGGTATCAAAGGGATCAGGATTTTACTGTTTTTCTGGGCATGTCGAGTTTATGAGTAAAATCTCAGGACGTCAACTAAGTTTATAAATATCCATAAAGTACCCTATGCTAAGTCAGTGAATTATTTGTAGCCTAAGGTGTTCCCTTTAAGTTCCTGCGGTAAAGTCCCCAAAACCCATTGGGCCAATGTAGGACTACTCATGACTTAGTCCGAGTACTAATGCACTCGTTGATGCTAATAGCCCTTCCAAGGATGTCCACCAGACTCGTGCTAGCACCTAACTGATTCGCTGCCTCAGTCCAGAATTGGCACCTCTTTGGACCTTTCACTTTCTGCCAGGCAAGAAATAATTAAGCTCCAAAGGGGACGGCAATTATGGTCAAGACATTCCGTGTTCTCATGGCAAACCAGCCGAAGCTCATGCGGGAGCTTCTTGTCGAGATGCTCGAGGAGGAACCGTGGATCCAAATCGTCGGTCAAGTTACAAAAGAGGACGAGATTCGAGACCTCGTGTTGAAGACCGCGCCGGATTTGTTGGTGGTTACCGCTGAAAAGCCCGGCAAGAGGCCGGCCATTTGTGATGAGCTTCTCAGGGAATTTCCGTCCCTACGCATCATTGCTGTAGCCGCACAGGAGAGCTACTCCGTCTGTTATTGGGCGTCCCTCGACATTCACGCGGACGATATTGAGCCGTCCGAACAGGGCTTCCTGAGTGCCATCCGGAGTGTGGCGGCGACCGTCAGCAAGGGGAGCAATGTTAATTGAGGGGAGACAGTAGCATGTTGAAACTAGGAAAACTCGGCAGATTGTTGCTTCCTCTCGCGGTGTTGTCCCTCGGTGCTGTGGGCGTGCCGGCTCAGGACAATTCGCAGACTCAGAGACCGCAGCCGACCTCGAAAACGCGCTACCAAAACTACGACAATTTCGACGTTACCCGTCCCACGAACAAAGAAATTTCTGCGCTTGAGAAGGAGAATTTATCAAGGGTTGCTGCTGCTCCCGCTGAGATCAAAGAAGTGCTGATCAAGGAACCAGGCTTGTTGGTCGAGCTCAAGCGTTGGATCGCCAAGGAGGCAAGCGATAATGGCCAAGTCGTCAGCGATGACGATCTCACCGACAATGCCGTCTTTGATCGTCTGTCGGCTGACGTGGTGTTTCGATCCGTCGCCACGCGTTTAGTGCAACGCTACGGCTATCTGCTCCCAAATGTGAATCCCGACTCTCAGATGGGCAAACAGCAAGAACTCCTGAATCAGGAGCGCGTGCGACGCATCGTCCAACTCGAATCCCAAGAAGATTCACAAACAAACCTCGCTCAGACGCAACAACCCAACAAAGCGAAAATGCCACTCTGCGATCCTGACGACGATTCGGAGTGTCTCCAAGAATACCTTTTCCAAAATCAGAACCGCCAAATCTCGAACCCAAATCAGGAATTCCCTCCTGACCAGCAGCTCCCGCAGCGTGAGGTGGTCCCATACTATCCGAACGATGGTCAACCCACTGCCCCCTCCCAGCAAATTATGGAAGCCGAAGCCAACGAGGGGGGCACGGAGCTCGGAGAACTCTCAGGGACTGATGCGTTATTGGAGAGCATCTCAAATCCATCAAGACCATCGATGAATTCCGCTGGTTTGGGTACTTCGTCCTTAGATCCGGAGATGTCTTCGGAAATGAGCCGTATGTTCTCCGAGGCCATGCAGCCGCGCTCGAATGTCAGTGGTTATGGGCAACAGTCTTATGCCATGAACAGTCGACCGGAAATGCAGGTCGACAACTATTATCTCCGTAGGAACAAACTTGCGCGTAACGTCCAGCCGGAACCCGGCGAGATGCTCCACCGGCCGAACCCTTATTCCAACATTCCCTCTCTCTATGACCTCTATGTTCAGGCTCCGTCTCGTGAGAAACCTCCGCAGCGCTTCGGGACCGATGTGTTCAGGGATGGCATGCGCAATTACCGCGGCCTGCCTATGGATTTGCCAGTAGGTCCTGACTATGTAGTCGGCCCCGGCGACAGCTTGTCGATAAATCTTTGGGGTGGTGTGTCCACGAGGTTGACCCGGGTGGTAGATCGCGAAGGCCGCGTGACGCTGCCAGAGGCTGGCCCGTTGCTGGTCAGTGGCAAGTCTCTGGGTGATGTTCAAGCGGCCGTGCAGCACGCAATCGGCACCGAATATCGCGACACCTCAGCGGATGTTTCGGTATCACGATTGCGCACAATTCGCGTCTATGTTGTAGGCGACGTCGCGGAGCCTGGCGCCTATGACATCAGTTCGCTCTCGACGGCCTTGAATGCGCTGGTGGCCGCAGGTGGCGCAACTTCTCGGGGTTCGCTGCGCCAGTTGAAGCACATGCGCGGACAACAAGAAATCGAGCAAATCGACGCCTATGACTTGCTGTTGCACGGAGTAACGCCCGATGCGCAACGGCTCGAAAACGGCGACACGCTCATGGTCCCACCGCTTGGTCCACAGGTAACGGTAACAGGTATGGTGAGGCGCCCGGCGATTTATGAGTTGAACGGAGAAAAAACGGTCGAGGATGTGTTGGAGTTGGCTGGCGGAATCCTCCCGGCAGCCTCGCTGCAACACGTAGAAGTGCAGCGACTCGAGGCCCACGAAAAGCGCACCATGTTAAGCCTTGATCTTTCGCCCGACAACGGAGGCGTGAGTCAACTTACGGCCTTCAAAGTTCGGGATGGAGATGAAATCCATATTTTCCCGATCGCTCCCTACAACCAGGACACGATCTATCTGCAAGGGCATGTCTTAAATCCTGGAAGATATTCGTTCCATCAAGGCATGAAACTCACGGACGTTCTCGCCAGCTACAAAGACATTCTGCCTGAGCCGGCCGCTCATTATGGGGAGATCATTCGTCTTAATCCTCCCGACTTTCACCCGACGGTTGTCAGCTTCGATCTAGCCGCAGCGATGAAAGATCCCAGCAACGCGCCCGCGTTGGAGCCGCTCGACACGGTGCGGATCTTCAGCCGTTTTGATTTTGAGCAAGCCCCCACGGTGTCTGTCGCCGGTGAGGTCCGCAAGCCGGGCACTTACAAGACGTCCGGGCAAGTGTCGTTGCGCGACGCTGTCTATCTTGCAGGTGGCCTAACCCCGGAAGCGGCGTTGAACACGGCACAGCTGTTCCGTTTCAATACCGACGGTACGTCCGAGATCTTTAGCGTGAACCTAGGCGCTGCCCTGAAGGGTGTCGCGGCGGATAACATTTTGCTGCAGCCTCGCGATCGCCTGTTGATTCACAGGAATACGTCTCAAGTGGATCCCAACACCGTCGAGATCACTGGCGCAGTGGCGAAGCCGGGTCGTTATCCCTACACGGACAATATGCACGTCGAGGATTTGATTCTTGCCGCCGGCGGCCTAACCCGCAGCGCTGACACCCAAGCGGCAGACCTGACGCGCTATGCGGCCTCGGGAGGCGCTTCAGAACAGCTGCAGATTTCTTTGCCCTCCTTGGTAAACGGCAATGCCACCGAAGATATTCCACTTCGCAGCGGCGATGTCCTGGCGATCCGCCAAGTTCCCGGATGGGGCGATATTGAAGCTTCTGTAAAGGTGCAAGGCGAAGTTATGCACCCTTCCACCTATGGAATTCAACCTGGACAACGTCTCAGTGCGGTCTTGGAACGTGCCGGTGGATATACAAAGGAAGCCTATCCTTACGGAGCCATTCTAATGCGCCGCGAGGTTCGCGAAATGGAAGCAAGAGACCGGCAGGAGCTCATCAATCGAATGCGGGCCGAGCGACTACAGCTTAAGGATCTGCCCGAAGGAAACCAGGATCAGCAAACAGCGAAGAAAAACGCCATTGCACAGACTGATTCCACTTTGAATCAGCTCTCCTCAAATCCCCCAATAGGAAGAGTGGTGATTCACATCTCGTCCGACATTAAACAGTGGAAAGGCACGCCCGCAGACATTCCGCTGCGTGACGGCGATGTCCTGGTCATTCCAAAGAAAGCAAGCGTTGTCTTGGTCCACGGACAAGTATTCAATCCCACCGCGATCACTGCGCAGTCTGGTCGTTCCGCAAATTGGTACCTGAGCCAGGCGGGCGGCTTAACTCCGCTAGCAGATAAAAAGGCGGTGTTTGTGGTTCGCGCCGATGGTTCGGTTCTCTCCAAGAACGCTGGCGGGGGAGTCTGGTTTTTGGGCGATCCTTTAAATGCTTCGTTGCGACCCGGAGATATGGTGGTTGTTCCGGAGAAAACACCGAAGGTCGGTGGGCCGAACTGGAGCACAGTTATGCAAACAGCTCAAGTCGCCTCATCTGTGGCACTGGCAGTTGCCTACATCCATCCATGACGGTGAAGAATGGTTACGGGAACACGGTTGCAGGACGCACCCATGGTGAGCAGCAGTCGAGCACCAGAAAGGATGCAAGCGAGTCGAGGCGTTTTTTCCAGGGCGAGCCGCACGGGGACCACCCTGACGTCGCTTAACTAAAAGGATGGTCTCGATGTCGTCGTGGCGGCTCCATATGTTCGGTTTATTTATGCTGGTGCTTAGTTCCAATTCGTGCTTAGACTGTTGGGCGCAAACCGCCACTCCGCCCGTCGATGCGGCTCCTCCCGGCCAGCAGCAACCGCATTCTCGTGCAACTGGAGGCCAGCATCAAACGACGAATGCTAGCCCTCCTGCCTTGACCGATCCCGCTCCAGACTACAGCACTAGCATTAACACTGGTCTGTTCAAGCGTTTCGCGAAAGATCAGTTGGAGCTTTGGACCTTCCCGCGTCACCTGACCTGGGAAGATGCGGACATCATCGTGCCGTTTGGAATGGCCACGGGCGGCTTGCTGGCCACCGATTCCGATTTCAGCCGTAGTCTCTCAAACTCACCCAGCCGCTTGAAAAACAGCACCACTTTCTCGAACTACGGAATTGGTGCCATGGCTGGTGTTGCCGGCGGCTTGTATCTTTGGGGTCATTTCACTCACAACGAACACAAGAAAGAGTCCGGCTTCATTGCCGCCGAAGCCGCCGCCAATGCTGTAGTTATCGACGAAGTCATGAAATATGGCTTTGGCCGCCTGCGGCCACTGGATGAGCCGCTTTATAGCGGTAAGTTCTGGCACGGCGGCGCTTCTATGCCTTCTGAACACGCCACTGTGGCTTGGGCCATTGCCAGTGTCCTCGCCCATGAATATCCTGGTCCTCTCACCTCCACTTTGGCGTACGGAATGGCCTCTTCCATCGGCCTGGCCCGTATTACTGCAAAGCAGCACTTTCCCACTGACGTTTTGGTCGGAAGTGTCATCGGCTGGTATGTCGGCAAGCAAGCTTATCGCGCGCACCACGACCCTGAATTGGACGGCACCGATTGGGCCAGTTATGGCGAATTCAAAGGGCATGGCTCAAATGTACGCAATACCAGTCTCGGCACCACGTTTGTGCCGCTCAGCAGTTGGATCTACCCGGCGCTGAAACGTCTGGTCGCGCTCGGTTACGTGCAATCGCAATTCATGGATATGCAACCGTGGTCGCGGTTAGAATGCGCGAAAATGGTGCAAGAAGCAGGCCAACGAGTTGCCGACTCCAATCATGTAACTGACGAAGTGCAAGGTTTGTACTCCGTTCTGGCTACGGAATTCGCTCCGGATATCGAGCGAATTGGTGGCGGCATGTCCGGCGAGCGGTCGTCAAGATTGGAATCAATGTACACCAGCATCACCGGTATCAGTGGTCAACCGCTGGTCGATAGCTATCATTTCGGCCAAACGATCATCGACGATTTCGGGCGCCCTTATAATCAAGGCGTAAACGCGGTTGCTGGGGGTTCTGGTTGGATTACGCAAGGACGATTCGCCATTTACGTCAGTGGCGAATACGAATACGCCCCGTCCGGCCCCAGCTATACTCCCGCCGTCAATCAAGCCATCGCTGTTATGGACAATAACCCGGTGCAATCTGGGGCATTTCCGGGCACAAATCAGTTCCGCCTTATGGATACTTACGTCTCGTCGAACCAGGACAATTGGATATTTTCCTTTGGCAAGCAGAGTTTGTGGTGGTCGCCAGATTACAGCAACGCGTTCCTGATGAGCGACAACGCCGCGCCGATTTATATGTTTCGCGTCAGCCGGCTTGCCCCATTCACAATTCCTTATCTTTCAGACCTGCTTGGTCCAATGAAGATTGACTTGTTCTTTGGAAAACTGTCCGGCAATGAATTTCCTGCTCGTCCATCAATCCACGGCGAAAAATTTACGTTTAAACCCACGCCCAACCTCGAATTTGGCTTCAGTCGGACCGATGAGTTTGGGGGTGCCTATATACCGCAGAACGGTGTCAATCGCGCCATTACTCCGCTCGCTATCCTCCGCAGCTACTTTAGTCTTACGAACAGCATCAGCTTCGCCCCTGGCACAGCTAACCCTGGCAAACGTATGGGTGGGTTCGACATGAATTACCGTATTCCCTATCTCAGGGATTGGGTCACGGTGTATACCGATTCCTTTTCCACTGACAACGTATCTCCCTTCGCTGATCTGGAGCGCGCGGCTTTTGCCCCCGGCATTTATCTTACGCACTTCCCAAAACTGTCAAAATGGGATCTGCGCTTCGAAGCTGCGTACACGGATACACCAAAGGTTCATAGCTATCCCAATTGCATTTCGAATTGTCCGCCCAACGCTGCTTTTGGACAATTTAACTACTATGACAGCTTCTATCACGACCTTTATACGAACTACGGATTTATCATCGGCGGCTGGGTTGGCAGAGAGGGCCACGGGTACCAGGCTTGGACCACTTATCACGCCAGCGCTCGCAATTCGATCCAATTCGGCTACCGCCATGCCGACGTGGCCAGCGACTTTATCCCCGGTGGGGGCAATATCAATGATGCTTCTGTCAACGTGAATTGGTGGGTGCGCAACAATCTAAACGTCACCGGGTTACTTCAATATGAAAAGTGGAACTATCCACTTTTGGCACCCACCCCGCAAACAAATTGGACCACTTCCGTGGGCGTGAATTTTTACCCACTGAACTTAAGGTTGCCACTCCATGCCAGCCAACAAGGCCAGGACTGAGGTGGGCAAGTGATTGATGTGATTAAGGACGCTCACGCATGAGCAGCACGGGAGTACGACAACGTCAAGAGCCGCCGGATACTCCGGTGCTGGACCCCTTGTTGCTGGACCAGGAGGTCGCGGCGGCGCGTGAGCGCCAGGCCGAACGCATTCGCCTGCTTTGGGAACACCGAAAGTGGATTCTCAAAGTGATGGGCGTGGCCTTTTTTGTGTCGACGCTTGTCGCATTTTTGATTCCGAACTCATACACCTCAACCGCACAACTGATGCCGCCGGATTCCCAATCCTCCTCGGCTCTCACCATGATGTCGGCGCTTCTCGGGAAGAATGGTGGTGGGGGCTTTGCTGGCCTCACTGGTGATCTGCTCGGTCTGAAAAGTTCCGGAGCTCTTTTCATTGGCGTTCTTCGCAGCGAAACGTCCCAGGATCACATCATCCAGCAATTTGGTCTTAACAAGGTGTATGGCACTAGATTACTGGCTGATGCCAGGAAGCGACTCGACCAGAACACAGCCATTTCCGAGGATAGAAAGAGTGGCATCATCACCATCACAGTAACCGACCACAATGCTCAGTTAGCCGCTGCTATTGCCAATGCGTACATCGACGAACTGAACTCACTGGTTGCGGGGCTATCCACTTCTTCTGCACATCGCGAGCGGGTATTCCTCGAGGATCGCCTTAAGGTCGCCAAGACTGACCTGGATGAAGCGACGAATCAACTGGCCCAATTCTCTAGCAAGAACAACACGCTTGACCTTCAGACTGAAGGTAAGGCGATGCTGGACGCGGCCGCCACAATCTCCGGTCAGTTGATCGTTGCAGAATCGCAACTCCAGGGTCTTCGCCAAATCTACACCGATAACAACCCCAGAGTCCGGTCTTTGGAAGGGCGAGTCAACGAACTTCGGAAGCAATTGGAGAAATTTGGCGGTAATTCAGAGAGTTCTGAAACGACACCAGTTGACCATTCGATTGCGGCGTCCACGCAAGCTACCGATCCACCCTCTGACAGAACCGGAAGCTCGCCTTTTCCTACTCTTCGGAACCTGCCGCTCCTCGGCGCTAAATATTCAGACTATTATCGTCGGGCAAAGATTCAGGAAACCGTTTTTGAACTACTGACGGAGCAATACGAGCTCGCTAAGGTGCAAGAAGCCAAGGAAACGCCGAGTGTCAAAGTACTCGATCCTGGCAAGGTGCCTGAACAAAAGTCCTTTCCGCCACGAAAGTTAATCGCCCTGTTCGGGACGAGTCTGGCGTTTGCTTTGGCGGCAATTTGGATTCTCGCGAAAAAGGGGTGGGAAGAAATCGATCCCAGTGATCCGCGTAAGGTACTTGCTCTGGAAGTCGCGGGCACGATTCGCACGAAAGCATCATGGGCCCGAAACGGGGACGAGCCAAGTCAGTGGCCACAAAGAATTTGGAGCCGGCTAAGAAGCAAACAGGATCCGGATGGGCCTTCTGCTTCTTGAGTTTGTCTCTAAATCAAACAAGGGGAATGGGTTAGGTCACAAATTGCCCTGTAAGTGACGGGGCGGAGCTGCATAGAGCGAAAGATCATAAGATGAATCTAACGATCACATCGGTACCCCGTGCAGAGTCAATACGAGACCAACAATTCTCTTCGGCTGCACTGACCGAGGTTCGATGGTATGCCGCCTACACTTCATCCAGATGTGAGAAGAGAGTGGCCGCTGAGCTTAAGCACCTGTCGATTGAATCGTTTTTGCCCTTGTACAGTTCCGTGCGGCGTTGGCGTGATCGCCGGGTCAAACTTGAACTGCCACTCTTCCCCAGCTATGTATTTGTTCACCTTCCGCTTTTTGAAAGACTGCGTGTGCTTAGAGTGCCGGGCGTGGTTCGGCTTGTTGGTTTCAGCAAAACTCCCGTTCCGCTTCCCGACGACGAGATCGCTCGTATTCGCACGATCCTCCATGACCAAATCCGAGTTGAGCCACATCCATATTTAACGGTCGGCAAACGCGTGCGGATAAAAACTGGACCGATGGAAGGCCTAGAAGGAATTATTGTTCGCCGCAAAAACAAGCTCCGTTTCGTGGTGACTGTCGAATTGATCCAGCGCGCCGTGGCCGTGGAGATTGACGGAATCGAAATTGAGTCCGTGTCGCACTCAAATTAATTTTTTAACGACGAGTAGTCTGTGTTCAAAACTAAAGCGGGGTGACTCGAATGAGAGCATTGATTACAGGCATAACTGGACAGGATGGCTCGTATTTGGCCGAGCTTCTGCTCAGCAAGGGTTATGAAGTCTTTGGATTGGTCCGCCGCACCAGTAGCAAACGATTGGACCGCATTGAATCCCTCTTGGACAACATCGAACTGGTCGAAGGGGATCTTACGGATCAGTCTTCGTTGGACGGTGTGATCCGGACTGTGCAGCCGGATGAGGTCTATAACATGGCTGCGCAGAGCTTCGTGCCCGCTTCTTGGACTCAGCCCGTTCTGACGGGTGATGTCACAGGGCTGGGCGTCATCCGGGTCTTGGAGGCTATTCACCAACATCGGCCCCAAGCCAAGTTCTTGCAGGCGTCCAGTTCCGAAATGTTCGGAAAAGTCCGTGAGGTGCCGCAGACGGAAAGAACTCCATTTCATCCGCGCAGTCCATACGGGGTAGCTAAGGTTTTCGGTTACCACATTACCGTGAATTACCGGGAGAGCTACGGGCTGTTTGCGTGTTCCGCCATCGGGTTCAATCACGAATCCCCGCGGCGTGGCCTGGAATTCGTTACCCGAAAAGTCACCCACCAAGTGGCTAGGATCAAGTGCGGTTTAGCCAATAAACTTAAAATGGGAAATCTTGAAGCAAAGCGCGACTGGGGTTTCGCTGGAGACTTTGTCTATGCTATGTGGTTGATCCTCCAACAATCGGAACCGGACGACTATGTGCTGGCTACGGGTAAGATGCATAGCGTCCGCGAATTACTCGAAATTGCTTTTGGTGTTGTGGGACTCAACTGGCACGATCACGTTGAGATCGATCCTAAACTCATCCGGCCGGCCGAAGTCGACCATCTTTGTGGTGACGCTTCCAAAGCCCGGGAGAAACTCGGATGGACTCCCAAGACCACCTTCGAAGAAATGATCCGCATGATGGTAGAGTCGGATTTAGCTCAGCTGCAAAAATCCGAGCAGGTGAAATTGAGCAACTCGGCAGCTCGATAGGTCTTTCAAGGAATTTCTTGCGATGACTGGACCCGCGATTTCCCGCGCAAACGCAAAAGCGGTTTCGTACTCGGTATCATCTGAACCCGACGTCGAGCAGCTTGACGCTTGTCCTCTCTGCGGAGCTGGGCGGTTCAGAATGCTCGATGCCACCGCGAACCTCTGTGAGTGTCAGCAATGCAGTTTCGTGTTCGATAATCCCCGCCCGACGATCGACGCATTGGTCGCCTTTTATTCGCAGCCAACTAAGTATGATTCGTGGCTTGCGGAGGAATCGGCGAGAGATGCTCTGTGGACCAGAAGACTCGCACATCTTCTTCCCACCGCGAAGGCTGGCTCGCTGCTCGATGTCGGAACTGGCATAGGGCAATTTCTAGCTCTTGCTCGTCCTCACTTTAGTGAGGTTTGTGGCACCGAGGTTTCGGAAAGTGCCATTCAAATCGCCCGTAACAAATATGGCTTGGAATTGCTTCGCGGCGAGATACAGAATATCAATTTTGAAGGCAAGAAGTTTGACAACATTACGCTCTTTCATGTCTTGGAACATGTGCCAAATCCCCGTGCGGTAATTGAAAAGTGCGTCTCTCTATTGTCGGACGGTGGCATCCTGGCGGTGGCTGTTCCGAACGATCTTTATACGTTCCGACAACAACGCTTCCTCAGGACTATATTGGCTCGAAAATTGCGCCGTTCGGTTGAATTAGGGCTACCTAAGATTGTTCTTGATGGGACTGTGTCGGAGATTCATCTGTCGCATTTTACCCCTGAGGTGCTCGCGCGATTGTTGAAGAACTCTGGCCTATCCTTGGTTGCGAATGCCCTGGATCCTTACTACGCGGCGTCTGGTTTCCGAGCGTGGAAACACAAGGCCTATTATTCCGCCTGCCGCATCTTCCACGGCCTGTCCCGCAAAAATGCTTACGACGCGATGCTTCTTGTAGCCAGCAAACACTTGAGCTGAGATCTTAGGGCAGGTTTATTGATCGGTTCAAAGCAAGAGAGTTCAGTTCGACATGAGCACCTTCCTGCTTTCTACAGTCCGGTACGTCCGCCTGGCTTTGGGTCGAGGCGAAATTTCTGGAGATGCCCAACGTCGCTATGTACGTATTACGCAGGGTATGTTTACCGGCTTGGCGGGGAAAGGAGTCGCAGTCGCTGTTAGTTTTGTGTCCATTCCACTAACCGTCAGATATCTTGGTGCTGAGAGGTATGGAGCTTGGGTAACCATCAGCACTGCGATGGCTTGGATAGTATTAGCGGACTTCGGCCTCAACAGCAGTCTGACGAATCTGGTCTCGCAGAGTTATGCGGCCCAAGACTACCAAGATGTAGCGGGCGACCATGTTGCTGCGGCGTTCTGGTCGCTTTCTGCTATAGCTGCGCTCTTGTCGCTCACGTTCTTCAGCTTCTGGCGCTTCGTGCCCTGGGATCGAGTATTCAATGTGCGATCCGTGCTTGCTCGCGAAGAGGTTGGTCCAGCGACCGCGACTGCCTTTATGATATTCGCTCTGAATTTTCCGTTCTCCATCGTGGCCAAGATTTACAGCGGTAATCAAGAGGTAGCCGTCGCGAATGGCTGGGCTGCCGCTGGAAATCTGCTGAGTCTCGCTGGCTTACTTGTAGTCACCCGACTAAAGGGTGGTCTCTCATGGCTTGTAATTGCGGTCTCCGGGTCGGTTCTTCTTGTCAATGTGATCAGTGCCATTTGGTTGTTTGGATGGTCAAAACGTTGGCTCTGGCCAGATCCAAGGCGAGTGACCTGGCGCGCCGTTCAGCGACTGACTTCTCTTGGTGGAATGTTCTTTGTCATTCAGATTGCCGCTCTGGTGTTATTTCAAACAGACAATTTGATTATTGCGCATTATCTGGGTGCGGCTGCTGTAACTCCCTACAACGTGACTTGGCGCTTGTTCACCTATACAGCGCTTTTCCAAATGCTTGCGAACCCGTCATTTTGGCCGGCCTACGCTGAAGCCTTTGCGAGAGGCGACCACACTTGGGTGCGACGCACTTTCCGGATGAATTTTGGAATTACGATTGCCTCGACCCTGGTACTGGCCCTACCTTTGGTATTCTTTGGACGCTGGATTATCCTGAAGTGGGCAGGCGCCGCTGCTGTACCTCCCGCTGCTCTTCTGGTTTGGATGGGAATTTGGAACATCATCTATGCCGCCACCAGTTCGCAAGCCTGCATCTTGGCGAGCTCTAGCAGACTGCGTGGACAAATGATTTACTCTCTCGGTGCCGCCGCCGTGAACATCGTGGTATCCATCTTCTTGGTACAGAAAATTGGTATAACTGGTGCGATACTTGGGACCATTACTGCCTATTTGATCTGTCTATTGGTTCCGCAGTGGATTGAAGTCGATAGGGCTCTTCGGGATGGCTCGCTCATCTGCAGCAATGAAGGCGCGCCGATTATTCCCTGACAATGAACTTCTTGGCGGGCAGCACAAAATGAAAGTTGCTATTGATACTATCTCCCTGACAAAGAGTCATCGATACTCGGGAACTGGCGTGTATTTGCGCAACCTCATGCGAGAGTGTTTGAGGATTTGTGAAATAGACGCGCTCGATTTTGAATTCCATGGTTTTGTGGGAACCAAAGATAACTGGCACAAAAACGGTCTTAGTTCTCGATATCTACATGCTCACAAAGCGTGTGCCTTAGAGTTTAACCGCCTTTGGCTGCTGGGTGGCATGGCATTGAGAACCGCTCGCGTACGTCCCGATCTTGTATTCCTGCCGACGGCGCAAAGCTCCATACCTCCTCCGATTGCTCCTATCGTTGCGACTATACTGGATGCAATTCCACGCAAAATACCCTCATTGGTCGCAGGTAACTTCGGTATGCGTGTGATGACTTGGGTAAACGCTAAGCTCACCAACAAGATCATCACCATCTCTCAATGGTCCAAGCAAGATCTCATCGAACTTTATGGCGTAGACCCTGAAAAGGTTCGTGTCATTTACCTCGGATATGACAAACAGCACTACAACGACACGCCCGCGGACCCTGATGCGGCTCGAGCACTGTTTGCACGTTTGGGAGTCCGGCAGCCCTTCGTGTTGCATCATGGAATGGTGCAAGTCCGGAAAAACGTCCACCGTTTGGTCCAGGCGTGGGAACTTCTTCGCCAACGGTGCGGGGACTTGGAGGCCCAACTTGTCTTGGCGGGTCCTATGGGTTTTGGGCACGAAGAAATCCTGAGGCTTCGAGAGGTCTCGACGAACCCCGGTCAGATCATCTTAACTGGACCCTTAACAGACCCAGAACTTTCTTTGCTCGTTAAGAATGCTTTCTTATGCGTCATTCCGTCACTTTACGAGGGCTTTTGCCTTCCCATGGTCGAGTCGATGGCTTGCGGCGTGCCCACGATTACCTCCAACAGTTCGTGCCTTCCGGAAGTATCTGGCGGAGTTTTAGAGTATTTCGATCCTCTCTCGTTAGAAGAAATGAGTTGTACAATTCAGCGAGCCTTGGAGGATTCTGAATTGCGAGAACGTTTGCGGCGCGACGGCCTTGCTCGCGCCTCCGCATTTAGCTGGGAGCGCTGCGCCCATGAGACACTTCAACTATTCACAGAAATCGATGCGCTCGCGAGAAAAAGGGCGACGTCGGCCTTGGCATGAGAATCGGAATCGACGCGCGGCCACTTTATCAAGCTCAGCGGACAGGGATCGCAAACTACATTTATGAGCTCCTTAAGGAGCTTCCACGCATTGCGCCCGAACATGAGTACATCCTATATGCGCACAAGGAAATCAAGGGAGTGCCAACCGACTCCTGCATCCAAACAAAAGTGGACAGCAGATTCGGTTTATTTCCCGGCTCTTTTTGGCTGCTAAGTCGTGGAAGCCATCTCATTCGAAGGGATACATTGGATGTATTTTGGTCGACCGTCACTATGCTGCCGCTATGGGTTCCAAAACGCGTCTTCAGAGTCGTAACAGTTTACGACGTTGTGTGGCGCCGGTTTCCTGAAACCATGCGCACCGCTAATTTTTGGTTGCATCGGATGCGAGCTGAGACCGCCATACGAAATTGCGACCGAATGATCGCCATTTCTCGTTCGACCGGGGATGATCTTGTCAACTTTTTCGGTGTGGCGTGTGATCGGATCCGATTGGTCTATCCAGCTATTTCGGAAGTCTATAAGCCTCAGGATCCCCTGCTTGCCGCCAGCTACATCTGTCGCAAATACGGCGTTCCACCCCGCTATATGGCTGCCGTTGGAACGGTAGAACCTCGAAAAAATCTGACATTGCTGGTTCGTGCCATGCAGATACTAAAGCGAACTGGCCGGTTTGACTGTCCTCTACTTATTGCCGGTGCAAATGGTTGGAAAAATTCTCCACTTTACCAAGAAGTTCAGAAATCTGGGCTTACCCAGGACGAAATTCGATTTCTCGGTTACGTGCCAGACGACGACCTCCCGCTCTTTTATGCCGGCGCCAAAGTGTTCTTGTTTCCTTCATTATACGAGGGGTTTGGTCTACCCCCACTCGAAGCCATGGCCTGCGGCACACCCGTCATCGCGTCCAACGCTCCACCGATGCCAGAGACCCTCGGGGACGCTGCGATTCTCGAGCCGCCCTCCAGCGCGGAACGGTTTGTGGAAGCGATTGCCAAAGTGCTCAGGGACGATGAGCTTTCGGACACTATGCGCAGGAACGGCAAGCTCAGAGCGCAAAACTTTCGTCGAGACACGTCTGCACGTGCATTATTGAACGCATTGTCCCCGGCTTGAAGACCGTATTAACTATTATTGGATCTTTACAGCGCCAACGACAAAAACAGAAACACATTGGATCCTATGCTATTTCTAAACAAATTGGTCTGGGGTGGGAGCAAAACCGCGTGGAAATAACGCCGCTCGGCATGTTCATGATCGTCCTTGGCGCCGTCTTCTTTTTCGTGAAGCCGGACCTGCTCTATTGGTGCGCGATCTTTTTTGTCCCGTTCTCGTCGACAGCCGTCGTTAACGTATCCTCGAGTTCCAACTTCTCTGCTTTGCAACCTTGGATGTTCTTTGGGACGCTCTGGATTGCTTCTCAAGCGCTAAGCGTGATCAGAGCTAAGAAGTACTGGTATAGACAGCACACACGAGCATCAGTCAGGAAACTTCTGATTTTTTTGTTTGTCGCTTTGCTTTCTTTGGCTATGCCTTTATGGATTGACGGTAGGCTCTCGGTACTGTCTGAATCACCTGGTGTCTATGAATCCCATCCTTTGTTTTTTGGATTACGCCATATTACGCAATTCCTGTATCTCGTATACGGTGCCGTTTTTGCTATTTTTCTGGCGGTTAAAAATGCGAACCTTAATCAATTTAGAAAAACACTCCGCGTTTTCTTGCTTTCCTCCGTGTTCGTCGGCTTTTGGGGACTGATGCAGTGGTTTTGCTATCAGTATGGCCTCACGTATCCGGCATTTATCTTTAATACCAACAGAAACGATACTGCCATGGGTTTCGCCACGGAGTTCAAAGATCTTGAGATACCCCGTGTATCGTCGGTGGCGACTGAACCATCGATCCTGGCGCAATACCTTTTGATTGTTTTTGTTATTGCTTTATTTGCTGTGCTCGCTCGCCAGAAGATCATCTCCACTGTTTGCGATCGACTTGCGCTTGTGCTTAGTCTTTTGTTGCTTCTATTGACTACGTCATCAACCGCCTATCTCGGTTTGGGATTACTTATCCCCATCTGTTTGCTCAGTTTTTTCATGCTTGGGAAGTTGAGCATCAGGCAAATGATGATCTCTTTAGGTGCTCTGGCAATGGCCTGCTTCGTCATTTACTCGAGGACCGCGGTCGTTCAGGATCTTGTGGACAAAATCATTTTTTCCAAGGCTGATTCCTACTCTGGCTTAGAAAGATTGAATTCAGTTCTGCTCGCTGCAGGCTATTTCTTTCAATATCCTGTTCTCGGGGTTGGATGGGGGAGCGTTACATCCCATGATTTGATTTTTAAGTTACTCGCAAATAGCGGGATTGTCGGCCTGGTTGCTTTCACCATGTTCCTCTCATCCTTGGGTTCTGGACTTTGGAAGACGGTCACCCGCGCAGACAGCCGACAGTATCTTGCACCTTGGAGTTATTGGGGCGCCTGTATGCTGGTCGCCAGTTTGATTTTTGTGCTGACTAGCATGGTCTCCGAGTTTACGTACGTTTTTGGGCATCTATGGTTCGTGTTCGGCATGAGCCTCGCTGTGCCTTTGGGTTTGGAGTTCGGGCGTTGGGTAACGGCGCTCCAACTTCAAAGGATCCGGCCATGAGAGTCGCTTTCGTCACCGGTCCGATACCTCTCGGGTTCTGTGGTGTTGGCGATTACACGCGCCAGTTGGCCGCTGCCATGGAACGAAAGGGAGTTCAGGTGACGGTTCTTGAATCGCCCGGCCCCGGTGCATCACGTGTCTTGCGTCTACGCGCCGCTGTCAAGAAATTCCGAGCCGATATCACACACTTGCAATATCCGACCATGGGTTTCGGTAAGGGACTCACTCCCCAGTTATTCTCAATGTTCTTTAAATCTGTCGTTACTTTGCATGAGGTGGAAGGCAGACATATTCTGCGCCGACTGTCTCTCTATCCTTTTTGGGTTCGGGCTCTTTACGTCATCTTTACGTGCAATTCGAACAGGGAGTATGCGCTTCGCTGGGCACCGTGGCTTCGTCGCATGAGTTCCGTAATTCCGCTATCAAGTAATATACCCGTTCAAGAGCACGAAAAAACAAAACCAACAATACCGGAGGTTGTGCACTTTGGGTTAGTGCGACCCAACAAAGGGATAGAACAAGTCTTGGAGTTTGCCAGATTGGTTTCTGCCGACCATTTGCAAGTCAACGTCCGAATCGTGGGTAGTTCGCCCGCTTACCATGCCGCTTACCTTAAGAAGGTTCAGGCAGTCTCGAGTACGCTTCCTGTAACTTGGGATTTGAATCTGAGCGCCGAGGATGTTGCACAACGTCTGGGTCGGGCCACATTAGCATATTTCCCTTTTCCCGAGGGTGCCTCGGAAAGGCACACCTCAATCTTGGCCGCCCTCGCGAACGGCCTTCCCGTAATTACGACCAGTGGTCAATTTACTCCGAACGAATTGAACCGGAGTGCAATCTTCTGCACCTCTCCCAAAGAGGCCATGGACGCCACAAAACAACTGGTGGAGAACCCCGCCCTCCGGAAATCACTTAGTGCCCAGGCGTTTCAATATGCAAAGAGATTTTCTTGGGACAGCATCGCTGAGGCCCATATTAGTACTTACGAGAAGGTTCTGGCGGGCAAAGAAAAATGATTCGGCGATTGAAGCCGTTTGCGTTTTCTTTTGGCCATAAACGGTTTGGAAAAACTTATAAGGCAACGTCGCCATGCGTCTGCCCATTTTGCCGTATTGTACTTTTGCCGTCGATTGCTTCAATAGAACGTGGCCCTCATGGCGGATATGCCGATGCAGTTAGAGTTCCCGTACGACTTGAGACAACCGATGATGCACTGTCGGAACGACGTGAGCTAATTTTGCCCAGAACTCTTGAGGAATGTAATAAACTGCTCTGTGCTGAACACCGTTTACCGCTACGACTTCCGCCCTCGTATTCGCCAGGATTGTGTCCCAAACTACTGGGCACTATCTGTTGTCACTTGCGGCTCCGTAGTTTTTGCTCCCTTAAACGTGTGGAAGAGCATGTAGAGTGAGTAACTTTTTGACTAGTCGGGTTGGAACTTAACATGGAGTCTGATACTGTTGAGGTAATCGCGACTGCAAGTACTCAATTAGGAGACGAATCACACTTGGTCTCGTGCGGTGAGACTCACAAGTTGTCTGTGTTGCACATCGGGAAGTTCTACCCGCCCCATCGCGGGGGAGTGGAGACCCATCTGCACCATCTTGTCTCCCATCAAACCCCTCAGATGTCCGTGGACGTTGTGGTCGCGAACGATCGCCCATTCACGGAAACCGAGATGCTGGACGGTGCAAAAATCACTCGTGTGGCGTCGCTCGGTACGCTTGCCTCGCTACCCATTTGCCCCACGCTGCCTTGGAAATTGACCGGACGCAACGAGACGATCGTGCACCTCCATGTCCCCAATCCCTGGGCTGCACAGGCCTACTTGATGAGTGGCCATCAAGGCAAACTCGTTATCACTCACCACGCCGACACCATCGGTAAGCGAAAGCTGCGAAAATTCGTGGATCCCTTTGTGCGCAAGGCCATGACACGAGCAGCGGCAGTCATCGTCACTTCCCAGCGCTATTTGCATAGTTCCGATGAACTCTGCGACTTTCACGATAAATGCCGTGTCGTGCCACTGGGTATCGACGGACAGCCGTTTGCGGCTGAAGTGCCTCACCAAGTCCGCGCTATCCGGGAAAAGTACGGCTCGCGTCTGATTGTCGCGGTGGGTCGGTTGGTTTCTTATAAAGGGTTTGAGTATCTTCTGGAAGCGATGCAGGAAGTGGATGCCACTTTGCTCTTGATCGGCAGCGGCCCTGTTTTCCACGAGCTAGAGTCGGCAATCCGAAGATTTGGAGTGGGCAACAAGGCCCACTTACTCGGGGCGGTCGAGGATCTGGTCCCGTACTACAAAGCGGCCATGATGTTAGTCCTGCCGTCCGTCTCGCGTGCGGAGTCGTTTGGCATGGTGCAAGTGGAAGCCATGGCCGCAGGCATTCCGGTCATCAACACGGAGATTGACTCGGGCGTGCCCGAGGTTTCTCTAGACGGCGTGACAGGGATTACCGTACCGCCGAGGGATGCTCGGGCACTGGCTCAGGCTATGCGCACTCTTCTCGATTTTCCCGAAACCCGAGCTAATTTCGGTCTAGCGGGCGCTGTTCGTGCTCAACAGGAATACTCAGCTCAACGCATGGCTGCCAGTACTTTCGAAGTATATCAGTCCGTTCTCTGAGATCGCGTCACGCGGATCCTCCCTTCGGCCGTTGCTAGCTCACTGTTGCTGATTGCTATCCTAAGCCAAAAATCTGCGCATTCAACTCGGGCTCCGATCCCAATGAAGGGCACCGGACTCATAAGCCGCCAGTATTTCTGAATCTAAAACCGTGATGATCTCCTGGTATAGTACCTACTAAAACAAGGAATGCATCCGTGCCTATACTGCTAATACTCTTATTCTGTTCTGCACTTCTGCTTTCCGCTGTTCTGACTCGATTCGTCCGCGATCTCGCTCACGCGCATGGCTGGCTCGAACGACCGGCTCTCGATCGCCACGTCCATACCATTCCGCTCCCGCGCATCGGCGGCGTCGCTATCTTTGCGTCGTTCGCCATTGTGATCGGTTCTACCATCCTTATTCAGCGATCGTGGCATTCTGCCGTGAACCTTCCCTTAGCTCCCGTACTCAAGTTGTTAGGCCCGGCGCTTATCATCTTTTTCCTCGGGCTTTACGACGACCTGCGTGGTGCGAGCCCCGGCTTGAAGTTCCTGGTACAGGCCTTTGCCGCAGCACTTCTGTATTTTGGCGGGTATGGCGTGCATCACTTTGATCTTGTTCTTTCCGGCCGCGTTCTCCAGTCCTTCATCGGTTTGCCGCTTACCATCTTGTGGGTGCTGCTGATTACCAATGCGTTCAATCTGATCGACGGTCTCGATGGCCTCGCCGCGGGTTCTGCGCTGTTCTCGACCATCCTGATCTTTGCGCTAACCTTATTTGCTCCCAATGCCATGGTTTCCATGCTTTCCATCGCTTTAGCCGGAGCCATTCTCGGATTCCTGCGCTTTAACTTTCACCCCGCGTCCATTTTCTTGGGTGATTCCGGCAGTCTTTTCATCGGTTTCATCATCAGCGCTCTCGCGATTGCCAGTTCCCAAAAAGCGCCCACGATCGTCGCCATTTCCATTCCACTGGTGTCCCTCGGCTTTCCCATTCTCGATGTGATTCTGGCCGTGGGTCGCAGGTTCCTTCGCGGCAAGCCTCTGTTCCTGGGCGATCGAGACCACATCCATCACAAACTTCTGAAGCGCGGTTTATCACAGCGCGAAGCGGTACTTCTTCTCTACGCCGTCACCGCCGGGTTCGGCTTCATGAGTTTGATTCTCCTGCATAAGTCCACAGAAATTGCCCTGATCCTCGCGCTTACCGGCACCGCTGTTCTGGTGGGCGTTCAGCAACTGCGTTACGACGAGTTCGGCGAGATGCTTTCCATTCTCCAGCGCGCCACACGCCGCCGCCAGATCATTGCTAATCACGTCGCCGTTCGCCGCGCCAGTGAAACGCTGGAAACCTGCCACGAGTTTTCCTCCATTTGCCGCCTATTGCAGGACACCCTTCAACCCGTCGGTTTTGACGGCATCCAATTTCAGATGCTCCATCCGAACGGATATCCCGCCGAATCGTTTCGTCCTTTGGCCCATGAGCCCGACGGAAAGCTCCTGCTCTCCTGGTCGGATTTTCCCCTCGACGATCCTCCATGGGAACTTCGCCTCGAACTGGCCTCTTCCAATGAACGCTGGGGTTATCTCTCACTGATCCGCGCTACCAATACGCGGCCGATCGGTTTGGATGTCAATGTTCTCGCCGGCCAGTTTCGCGTCGCTCTTTCCAACGCCGTCAAAAGAGCCTGTGATTGCATGGAACCGGTAGTTGATCCTGGAGATGGTAGTGGCAATGCGCATTCGCGTAAGTTTACAGCTGCTTCCAGCGCAGGTTGATCGAGGAACCGTACCGTCCCTTGAATTTGCGCACTGCTGACCCTAATTTGGCGTGCAAAGAATATCAAAAGCGGCTCCACGGCTCGCTGTATGTTTGATGGTAATTTCGTTGGTGGTCTTGGCCGAAACGTACGTATCTGCCATCATTGCTGCGGCCGCGGCATTGGTCGCTGTAAGTGAACAGTGTCCTCTGGAGGTCATGCCAGTCACAACTAGATTCTCCGACGTGGTGGACTTCGTTGTGAAACTGATCGGGATGGGAATATTGCTTCCGACGGCACCCCCGGTCGTTAGTCGAAAAGGAGTGCCCGTTCCGCTGAGCGTGAATCCAAGGTCCCCGGTTACCTGCGTATGTGGCTGAATATTCCACTGGGTGTCACTGGTTTTGAGGAATAAACCGTGACCATTGGGAGCGACGATCTGGAAATCCCCAGAAGTCTTTAGAGTGGGCCACGGATTAGCGAAGGCGTTGGTGTCCAGAAAGATCTCGTTGTTGTTGACTCCATTGTCGGTAACCTTGCCGCCCCCGGGCGCTGTCCCGAAGTAATAGTTTCGGGAACTATTCGGGTCAAAATTAATTATCGTGGCTGCCGTGTAATCCCAGATGTTGAAATTCATGAACTGATTCCCGTAGGTGTTACTCCCTGAGACGCCGCTGATGGTGAGACCCGTGGCGCTTTGCGGGCCGTATTGGCAAGAGCTGTTCAAGAACAGATTGCCAATCACATCGCCTGGGTCGCTCTTGAGCACAATACATGCGACTGCGTTCTTTATGGTCACGTCGTTGACGCGCGTATCGTTAACGAAGTAAGGCGAACTGACTTTGCCCGCGCTCCTGAGATACATTCCGTATTGGAAGCCTTCAATCCGACCGTGCTCAATGTCCACGTATGCCAAATAGTTGGCTACGTTTGTGGCTTGCAGCAGCACACCCGTGCCGGTCCCCGGATTGCTCGTTCCCGTCCCATTCGTCAGTGTGAAGTTGCGTAGATAGCAACGCATTCCGTCCCCGCAAATCCCGATAAACTTGACCATATTGCCGGAGTAACCTGGAACCAATGTTGCGCTTGCGGATAACCCATCCAAAGTACAGTTGGACGGGACGGAGAACATGTCGACATCTTGAGCACTGGGCACATAAGTGGTAGCGGGATCAAAGAGAATCGTCACGGGCCGCGTGGCTGATCCACAAGACACTGTGGCGGCGATAGTTTGCGTAGAAGCCCCAAAACTGCGAGCGTCCAACGTCCCACCCGTCTCAGGCAGCGCAGCGCAAGCATTGGCAAACTTCACATCTGCCGTTGATCCGGAGAACTCGTTAACATAAAGAATGGTCCTTCCACTCAGGGGCTTCGCGCTGCCCGTTACTGCCGGCAGTGTTGAATTCGTATCTGTCGCAGACTGGCTCGCCCCGTTGTACTGGCCGTTCATCGGCATCTTTTGGGCGTCCAGCAAGGTAGGAAACAGCATCATTGCTAAAATAAAAGGTGTACTTACTTTTCGCATAACAATAACCTCCTGAGCGTACATCTACCCTGCTCGAGCAGTAGGCGACCTGAATTCTATGCTTTTGATTTTCTGTGGCTAGCGGCTCATTGTTTGCTATTTGCCAGCATTCGTTTAACTGTTGATTCCACGAAGGAACCCGGGGAGGTTATTTTGTTGCAGAGAATGTAACCTGTATCAGGGATAGCTGTTTAACGAGTTCAAGCATAGGCACGAGTCGCGCTGCCATTAGCAGGTGGACCAGATTGAGATATGTTTTTTTGACGGTTTTTGCCAAGCCAGGCTTGCGGTGGTCAAGCTCCAGCGCTTTTTCTATGGCTTTTCTGGAGCGGTATCGGGCTACAGGACTAGATTTAACGTCGCGGAATCCGGCCTTCAGAATCATTGATATATATTCTTTGTAATAATAGCTGTGTTCGTTTCCGCCGTAGTGGCCCAGGTCGTGGGTTGATTTCAGTAGTCCTTCCATTACACTCTCGTGGGATTTGAAAAAGGGAAGCATAGGCTCGCTAACAACAAGCAACTGTCCGCATTCAACGAGAACGTCGTAGGCCACTTTCAGTGCACGCAAAGGGTCGTCGCAATGATGCAAGCTCACATTAAAGATAACTACGTCGAATTGGCCGTGCGGAATTAGCAAGTGCTCCATGGGAGAGCTATAGATCGATAGGTTTTTCCCGAACCTATGCCCTACATAATCGACTGCCTGACAGAACTCATACGATGGCTCGACCACACAAACATGGTGTCCCTGGTCGGCAAGATACAGCGAGGTCTCGCCACGCCCGACACCCACGTCGAGAATTCTGAGCGACTCACGATTGATTGACTGGGTAGCCCGTGCAAATTCAAGGCCAAGTGCTGTACTCAGGTATTTCTCATAGTATTGACATAATTCGGTGTAGGAGTCTAACGTCTCTTTTTGTAGACCCACCTCGGTTCGAGCCATTTCCGCGCAAGCTGCCATTTCACGGGCATGCTCGACAGTTGGCGTGTAATCGGAGTGAAAAATCACGGCTTATTTAGCATGGCCAGCTGAGATGATACCAGTCTGAGTCCGGGCTTAACCACTTTTTTCGTTCCCGACCAATAGCTCTTCCACAGCATCCGGCCTAACCGCAAATCTTGCGGCACAAACGCCTTACAGTCCCCATTGTCATTCTGGCAACGCTCCCATCCGCCTGTGACCGGCATCATAGCGCGCCCTTCCCACCCGTCTTAGCCTTCCCTTAGGTGCCTCACGAGTGCACCTCGTATCGTGGGTAAACATAGCCGCTCCCCCGGCTCACAGTTGCTGTGCGCAAGCCTACCTAAGATCCCACGATACAGTTGCCACCGAGGCTAATTTGCAATTGCCAGGGAACGAAGTGCTGGTCCCTTTGAAAGGAGTGCCATGCACGCACCATCCCCAGAAGCGCTTTCTGCGGCCGACCGCGTTTTCATCGATCAAACCGTGGCCAAGTTGAGCGACCGTCCGGGATCTCTCCTCGGTATCCTCGAAGCGGTTCAAGAGCACAATCCTCACAAGTTCCTGCCGCCCGAGACTCTCGAGTATGTCGCCGCCAGAACAGCTACGCCGCTGGCGCGCATTTACAGTGTCGCCACTTTCTACGCGCTGTTTAACTTGCAACCGCAAGGAGAGAACACCATCTGCATCTGCCGCGGCACTGCCTGTCACACGCGTGGTTCGCGCAATCTACTGCAAAGCGCTCGTCTCGAACTGGGTCTCAGCTATGTTGACGGCAAAGAGGAAAGCGACTCCGACAAAATCATCCTCACGACCCCGGACAGCAAATTCACCGTGCGCACGGTCGCCTGCTTCGGCCAATGTGCCCTGGCCCCAGTTGTCGAAGTGAATCACCGGATTTGTGGCCACGTCAACGAGCGCACGCTCCAGCGCGAAATCCAAATGATCGAGCGGGAGAGTGACTGATGCCCCGAATCCAGGATTTTGGCGCTTTCAATGCCGTTCGTGAGGCCGGAATGGCCAAGCTGGTTCCTTCCGTTCCTCGCATTGCCGTGGGTATGGGCACCTGTGGTCGCGGCAATGGTGCCGAAGGTTTATTCCATGCTTTTGCTGAGGCCATCATCCAACATGGCATCAATGTTGTCCTGACAAACGTTGGCTGCTTTGGCGCGTGCTTCCAGGAACCTCTCACCAACGTCCGGCTGCCCGGCTTCCCCCTGGTCATTTTGCGTCGCGCGCAAGCCAATGACGTCGAGCGCATTCTCCACGACCTTTCCATGAGCCAGATTCCCCGCGAACTCGCCTATTGCAAAGTCGAGGACTGGGACCATATCACCGGACAGGTCAAATATGGCCGCGGTTATCCCGAACTTCCACTTTGGAGTGAGGTGCCCTTTTTCAAAGGTCAGAAAAAAATTGTTTTGCGCAATTGTGGATTCATCAATCCCGATGACATTGAAGAGTACATCGCCGTCGGCGGTTATCAGGCTCTTTACAAAGTCCTCATCGATGGCCGTCCCGAAAATGTCATCGAGCAAATTAAAGCCGCGAAACTGCGCGGCCGCGGCGGCGCTGGCTATCTGACCGGCAACAAATGGGAATTCCTCGCGAAGGCCAAAGCCGACCAGAAGTACATCATCTGCAACGCCGATGAAGGCGACCCCGGCGCGTACATGAACCGCAACGAGATTGAAAGCGATCCGCATTCGTTGCTCGAAGGCATGATTATCGGCGGCTACGTCATGGGCGCCACTCGTGGCATCATTTATGTTCGCGCCGAGTATCCGCTCGCCGTTCACCACTTAAACCGGGCCATCGAACAGGCCCGGGAATATGGCATTCTCGGCGAGAACATTCTTGGCCGCGGTTTCAACTTCAATATCGAAATCGTCGAAGGTGCTGGCGCCTTCGTCTGTGGCGAAGAAACCGCTCTTATCGCTTCTCTGGAAGGCCAAGCAGGAAGGCCTCGCCCTCGTCCGCCATTTCCCGCGAAGAGAGGACTCTGGGGCAAACCCACCAACATCAACAACGTCGAAACTTGGTACAACATTGCCCCCATCGTCACCAAAGGTCCCGCCTGGTTTACGGAAACCGGCAGCCCCAGAAGTTCCGGCACCAAGGTCTTCTCCCTCGTCGGCAAGGTCCAAAACACGGGGCTCGTCGAGATGCCTCTTGGCACCCCCCTCAAAACCTTTATCTACGACATCGGGGAAGGCGGTATCGGCGGGCGCCAGGTCAAAGCCGTGCAGACCGGGGGCCCCTCCGGCGGCTGCATTCCGCTCGAAATGTTCGATACCCCAGTGGACTATGAGAGCCTCTCTCGTCTCGGCTCGATTATGGGCTCGGGCGGAATGGTGGTCATGGATGAAGACAACTGCATGGTCGATGTGGCTCGCTACTTCATCGAATTCACCCATTCCGAATCTTGTGGCAAATGCATCCCCTGCCGTGTTGGACTCAACAAATCCCTGCGCATTCTCAACCGCGTCACCGAAGGCGCTGGCACTCTCCATCATCTCGAACTCCTCGATGAGTTGAGCCGCTATATTCGCGAATGCTCGCTCTGCGGCTTGGGCCAGACCGCCCCGAATCCTGTGCTCACCACTCTTCGCCATTTTCGCAATGAATTCGAGGACCACATCGTCGCCCATCGCTGTGCCGCGGGTGTTTGCGAGGAACTCGCCCTCTCGCCATGCGAAAACAGCTGCCCGCTGCACATGAATATTCCGCGCTTCTTGGAGTTGTTCAAAGAACGCCGTCTCGAAGACGCTTTCGAGGCGGTCATCATGGACAATCCACTGCCCGCCTCTACCGGCCGCGTCTGCCAGCATCCCTGCGACGCCCGCTGCCGTCGCCAGACCCTCGATGAACCAGTCAACATGCGTGAAGTCCATCGCTTTATCGCGGATTCCATCTACCTCTCGGAGCATCACGAGGAAATGGTGCAGCGTATTGTCAGCCGCCGGCTGGATCATACCGGTCGCAAGATCGCGGTTGCCGGAGCCGGACCCGCGGGATTGACGGCCGCATTCTATCTCGCGCTCTTAGGGCACGATGTCACCGTTTACGACAGCATGCCCGCGGCCGGTGGCATGTTGCGCTTTGCGCTTCCCGAATACCGTTTGCCCAAAAACGTGCTCTCGAAAGAAATCGATCTTATCGAACGCCTGGGTGTGAAATTCATCCTCAACACGCGCGTCGGCTTCGATATCCCGCTGAACGATCTCGATGATCATTTCGACGCGGTTTTTCTCTCCATTGGCACATGGAAAGAATCGTGGGTGTATCAGCCTGGCACGGAGTTGAAGGGCGTCTATCCCGCTCTCACTTTCTTGGAGGCGATCGCGAAAGGGGAAGATGTTCCTATTGGTCGCAAGGTGGCCATTATCGGTGGCGGCAACGCGGCCATCGATTCCGCGCGCAGTTCGCTTCGCAAAGGCGCCGAAGTCACCGTGTTCTATCGCCGCGAGCGCAAAGACATGCCTGCGATCGAAGAGGAAACCCGCGCCGCCCGCGAAGAAGGCGCCAAGTTTGTGTTCCTTGCCGCGCCTCACCGCGTGCTCGGGGATTCCTCGGGACACGTCAAGTCCATTGAAATCGTCAAAACCCGCCTCGGCGAATATGACACGTCCGGTCGTCGCAAGCCCGTTCCCACCGATGAAATTCAGCGTTTTGATTGCGACGCGGTGATTTTCGCCGTCGGTGAAAGTGTCGACCTCGACTTCGCTCGCGCCTCTGGCCTCAGCCTCAAAGAGAACGGCACCATCGAAGTCAATCGCTTCACTCTGGAATCCAGCCGGCCCCGCTTCTACGCCGGTGGCGACATCATCACGGGCGCTTCGAACGTTTCCAATGCCATGGCTTTTGGCAAGCAGGCCGCCCGCAACATCGACCTGCAGCTGATGGAAGCCAATCGTTGGGACCAACTGTTTCGTGCCATTGCCTACGGCCAGATCATCCCGGAAAATCCAAGTCCCAATCATCGCCACACCGGACACATTCTGCTGCCGAATCTTCGCGTAACCTCCAACGCCGAAGTGGTCGCCGGCTTCACTCACGAAGAAACGTTGGATGAGGCATGCCGCTGTCTGCGTTGCGACCTGGAAGTCGCTGACGTGAGCTGACGAAAGGAGCTCCCTTTGCCGCAGAAAACCATCTCGATTCGCATCGATGGCGAGCTCATTAGCGCTCTCGAAGGCCAAACCATCTTGCAGGCTGCCCGCGCCGCCGGCAAATACATCCCGACGCTCTGCGACCTCGAGGGTCTCACCAGCGTCGGCGCCTGCCGCCTGTGCATCGTCGAAGTGCAGGGCACCGATCGCTTGCTGCCGGCCTGTACCACGCCGATTCAGGACGGCATGTCCGTCACCACGAATTCTCCGAAGTTAACCCAATACCGCCGCATCTCCATCGAGCTTCTCTTGGTGGAACGCAACCATGTTTGCGCCGTCTGCGTGTCCAATGGCCACTGCGAACTCCAGAACATGGCCTCGAACCTGGGCATCAGCACGGTTCATTTCGCCTACAACTTCCCGAACCTCGGCATGGATCTTTCTCATCCGCGCTACGTCCTCGACCACAATCGCTGCATCCTGTGTACTCGCTGTGTGCGCGTTTGCGCGGAACTCGAGGGCGCCCACGTTTGGGAAGTGAGTTCGCGCGGCATACACGCCAGGATCGTCAGCGACTTGAACGGCAAGTGGGGCGACTCGAAAGGCTGCACCAGTTGTGGAAAGTGCGTGCAGGCCTGCCCTACAGGCGCTTTGTCTGAAAAAGGCGCCGCCGTCGCCGAAATGGTGAAGTACAACGACAAGATCAGCTCCCTCGTGCGTCGCAGAGAGGTTCAGGCATGAAGAAGGTCAAGGTAGCTACGGTTTGGCTGGATGGCTGTTCCGGTTGCCACATGTCTCTGCTCGATATGGACGCGGCCATCATTTCCCTGGCCCAAAAGATTGATCTGGTCTACGGCCCTTTGGTTGACGCGCAGGAATTTCCCGACGACGTGGACGTCACCCTGGTCGAAGGCGCCGTCAGCTCCCAAGAAGATCTGAGCAAGCTCCAAAAAATCCGCCAGCGAACCCAGCTCCTCATCTCTCTGGGAGATTGTGCGGTGACCGGCAACGTTCCCGCGATGCGCAATTCCATTCCGGTCACCCGGCTGCTGCAGCGCGTTTATGTCGAGGGCGCTCAGGAAAATAAGCAGGTTCCCAGCGATGGCGTTCCCCCTTTGTTGAAACAAGCACGCCCGCTGCGCGAATTCGTCAAAGTGGATCTCTGTCTTCCCGGATGCCCGCCGCCCGCCAAGTCCATCTCCCGGGTCATTCTCGATCTGGTGGAGGGCCGCAAACGGGATGGAAACCCGCCCGTGAAGTTTGGCTAAGGAGTTGCCATGAAGCGCATCACCATCGATCCGGTAACTCGCATAGAAGGGCATGCCAAGATCGTCATCCAGCTCGACGACAGCGGCCATGTGGCGGGCACCGAATTTCACGTCACCCAGATCCGCGGTTTTGAAAAGTTCACCGAAGGCCGTCCCTTCTACGAAATGCCCGGGATCACCTCGCGCATCTGCGGCATCTGCCCGGTCAGCCATCTGCTCGCCTCGTCGAAAGCTTGCGATGCCATCATGGCTCTGCGCATTCCGCCCGCTGCCCGCAAACTTCGCGAATTGCTGCACTGCGCGCAAACTGTGCAGTCGCACGCGCTGAGCTTTTTCTATCTTTCCGCGCCTGATTTTCTTCTCGGCATGGATTCCGAAGTAGCCACGCGCAACGTCCTCGGACTCATCGCCAGTCACCCGGAACTGGCTCGCGATGGCATTGAACTTCGCAAATTTGGACTGCAGTTGATCGAACTGCTCAGCGCGGAACGCGTGCATCCTTCCTGGATTGTGCCAGGCGGCGTCAGCACTCCGCTTTCTCCTACTTCCCGCGACCGCATTCTCGCGGATCTTCCTGCTGCGATTGCCATTGCCGACCGCACCATTCGCTTTTTTAAAGGCGCGCTGAACAATTACAAGGAAGAGATCGCCTTCTTCGGGTCCGCGCCCACCATGTACGCCGGGTTAGTCGACCGCAAAGGGAACCTGCAACTGTACGACGGCGATTTGCGCTTCCGCAGCGCCACCGGCGAAATCCTGGAAGACCACCTTCCTCCGGAGGAGTATCTCGATTGGATCGGGGAAGCCAGCCTCCGCGAATCTTATCTGAAGGCGCCGTATTTCAAGCCACAAGGCTTTCCGGACGGCGTTTATCGCGTTGGACCTTTAGCCCGCATGAACGTCATCGATCATTGCGGCACTCCGCGGGCCGACGCCGAACTTCTGGAGTTCCGCCAGCGCTTTGACTCTCCCGCGCACAGCTCTTTTCTTTTCCACTACGCGCGTCTCATCGAAATCGTCTATGCGCTCGAGCGCATCGCGATGCTCCTGGATGATCCGCAGATTCTGGATACCCACATTCGCGCTACCGGCGGTGTGAACGCCCTTGAAGGCGTCGGCATGATCGAAGCGCCTCGCGGCGTCCTGATCCATCACTACAAGGTCAACGAAAACGGGGGAATCGTCTGGGCCAATTTGATTGTCGCCACCGGCCACAACAATCTCGCCATCGGCCGCAGCATTCAGCAGGTCAGCGAGCATTTCATTGACGGCACGAAGCTCCAGGAAGGTATGGTCAACCGCGTCGCCGCCGTCGTCCGCGCCTACGATCCCTGCCTCAGTTGCTCCACCCACGCCATCGGCCAACCCGCCCTCGACATAAGCCTACTCGGCCCAAGCGGCCAACTCCTCGACCACCTCCTCACCTAACGCATCGCCTGTGCAGGTAGTGGGTGCCCCAGGTTCGCTTTCCGAACCTGGGTCTTGGGTTGGATCCGGCCATGGCGGCTGCCACGACGGTCGGCATCTCGCAAAGGCGGCAGCATGCTCCGCTGATGACCTAATGCGCTTACGTTCCGCCTTTTTTTTGTGCGATATGATAGTGTTGCTATAACGTGATGCTTTTTAAACAGCCAAGATGGTGCTTCGACAAGAATGGCCGACCTAGCGGCATTTCTGGGCGCTGTAAAACCTAAAGATCAGACCGACCAGTACGTCATCCTGGCAGCCATGTTCGTCTTGAGTGCGCAAGTGTCGCCCGTCGCTGCAAAGAAAGTCTCTGATCTACTCAAATTGCACCTACAGGCGAAGGCGCCACAGAATGTTCGGGCCAGTCTTCGTGCCTACAAGGCCTATGTCAGCCCGGTCGACGAAGGTCCACCAATCAGGTGGTCGCTAACCCAAGGTGGCATTCAGCAGCTTGAACGGCTAAGCGGTCTCAGCCTATCGAAGTTTGGTGTGGACGACTTTAAATCCGACATCGGTATCGTGTGTGCTCTGGAATTTCCGGAGCTGGCTGCAGTGCTCGCGGCATTCGGAGGGAAAGCTGCGTGGAAGGAAATCGGCGATCCGCGATACACCCACGTTTATCGAGAAACAAGCCTCATCGCCGCCAGCAACGAGAAACTTCGAGTCGTGGCGACGACCTCCACCTCAATGGGGCTTACCGCAGCGGCGATAGCGACGACCCATCTGGTAAACGGATTCCGTCCTCGTTTGATAGCAATGATCGGCATCGCAGCCGGGACACGTTCGGGAGGCAAGCAGTTTGGAGACATATTAGTCGCAGACCCCAGCGTGGACTACAACTCGGGAAAGGTTGCGATGGAGAATGGCATCAGAGAATTTCAGCCGGACCCGTACCCGATCGGTTTGAACCCCCGCCTTCGCAGTGTGCTCCAAAGATACCGTGGCACCCATGAAGTATTCGACGAAGTCCGCGGCCGTTGGCGCGGGGCTATCCCCCCAGTGCGGAATCGGTTGCACGTTGGGCCGGTCGGCGCCGCTGATCAAGTGATCGAGGACCCTACACGCGTTCTTGAGATTCAAAAAAACTGGAGAAAGCTCATAGGCGTGGAAATGGAAACCTACGGTGTTTACCGTGCGGTTCATGAATCGCCTGAACCGAAACCTCGGGTTGTATCGTTCAAAGCAGTGTGCGACTTCGCGGCCGAAAAATCCGACTCGTGGCAGGAATACGCAGCCTTTATGGCTGCCCAGTTTGCGGGCGAGTTTTTCAAGCGGGAGTGGAATAATTTGTGGCCAAAGTTTGACAGCGACAGGAGCGGATAGATGAGGAAACAAAAATTATCTACAGAATTGAACCCAGAAATCGCGGCGGTCAATGCTGTTTACGAAGCTCTGAAAAGGCTCGACCCCGAAGTTCAAGGCCGAGTCCTAAGCTACGTTTCTCGTATGCTGAAGATCAACGTCCTAGTAGAAGCAGAATCGCAAAGGGACCGGGAACACACAGAGATTCGGGATGAAAAAATCGCTGAAGACACAACGGAACGCCCGATGAGCAACGATGCGGGACCCGCCGAGGGTGTCAGTCCTGTGGCACAAAAATGGATGGCGCGAAATGGGATCGTGGCTTCTGCAATCTCCGAAATCTTTAGCGTCGGCGGTGACGAGATCGATTTGATCGCGAAAGACATTCCGGGGAAGAGTAAAAGGGAAAGGATGCATGCCGTATTACTATTGAAAGGAATAGCATCCTACCTCGGAAGTGGTGCAGCCCGGTTCACGCACGCTCAGTTAAAGGAGGCATGTTTGCATTACAAAGCGTACGACACCCCCAACTTCGCCAAATACCTAAAGGATTTCGGCGCTGACGTGGCCGGAGATAAGAGCACTTCGTACGCTCTGACCGCTCGCGGCCTATCGAACGCCACGGACATGTTGAAAAGCATGATCCAGACCAAGAACTAACGCTTGGCGAAGTGACACCGCATCTACAGTCCTCGCGACCAAACAACCTCTGAGGCTTGGGCGCGGGATGCGGGGAGAGACGGGACGTTTCCTGTTCGAATGCACGTCCCCCCGATTCCCGATCGCTAATAACATCACCAATCACCGTTTACCGCCCCACCATAACTCAAAAAAAACGCCTATTGACAGAACATTGAATATACTGTACAGTTTACTCGCGGAGGTAGGAAGGGTGTATCTAACTCCGTGCTTCTCCCCAGGTCGCTAACTTCCACCGCCATTTTCTCCTTGCCGTTTCCTTCTTTTTCCCCACTATTTTCCTCGATTTTCCCGTTAACTCCTTTCCTTGGCACTCTTACGGGAAAAACAGGGGAGGGGGGAGGGGGTCCACTTGTTTGCCCTGACTCAGAAGGGGCCACTAGCCACTCGCTTGCCCCGAGCATCGAGGGGCCACTGCTCTTCGTCCCCCTCGCCTCCATTTTCTCTGGGGACCTCCGCGGCCTCTGTGGTGAAAGGAAGCGGGCCGCGATGACCTCACGCACAAATGCCATTTCCGTGCTGTTTTCTAGCCACCCGCCACTAGCCACTCGCCACTGTTTTTTAAAACTTTTTAAAAATTTTCAAGCTAACTCCCTTGTTTGCCGCGTTTTTAAATTTTACCCAGGGGGAGGGGGAGTATCTCATGTATAAACACCCGAATTGGCCCAGACTGCCCGGGTCGCACCGGATAAGCGGGAAAATGAGCTGCGGCGCTCCTAAACTTCAGCTTGCGGAGCGTGCCGCGCAGCCGGCAATGATTGCTTCGGCGACGGTTTCGATGTCGACTAGACCGGAGCAGCCGTACAATGCCGGCAAGACCTTGGCGGCTGGGTGTTTCCGGCGCAGCTCTGCGATTCTTTCGGTGCCTGATCTGTATGCCGGCAAATACATGCGTCCTAGCAACGGATGGCGGCCCCAGGCGCCTGAGAGTTTGTCGGCGCGCTCTTCGGTCACTAGGAAATCGCGCCGCAAAGTCCGTGCCACTTCTTGCTGCGGAGCATGCTCTTTCCACGTCAGGTACGAGGATTGGTTCTTGGCGTCATCCTGCAGCAACGCCAACGAGACCCCGATCTGCAAATCTTCGTCGGGCAGTTGGTCTACTTCGGTGACTCCGTGCGCCATCAAGATGGCGTTATTCGCGATGCCCTCGAATAGGGTGGCAGCGCGCGTGTTCATGGTGAGCACCGTGGCTTCAAACCCGGCCATTCCGCGCACGTACAGATTCTGCAGATAGGCGAAGGTGGTCACGTGTCCGGGCACAACTTCATGGCTGACCAGTTGCTCGAATTCCGGCACGGACATTTTCAGCGAAGCATTGATCTCGTAAGTGGCTTCGTAGTTTGGGCGGCCATCGGCAGTTCTGGTGCGTCCGAGGTAGTTCATCGAGCCGGAAAACCACGCATCCTTGATGGGCAGAAATTCGATATTCGCTCGCGGGACGTCCGCGAACTCTTTCGGGAGATACGGCGCCAGGTTCTTCTCGCAGAGCTTGTCGTAGTGCGCGATCACCGCATTGCCGAGCGCGCGAACGGAAGCCATGGGAACGAGCCGGTCCGCGCGCCACGCGTCTACGGCTTTCAAAACTCCACCCTCGCCCGAAGTGGTGTAACCTGTGCGCTGCAGCAATTCCTCGACTCGGTCACGCTTTTTCTCGGGCTTCGATGGTTCCGGCGCGCGGCCCGTCGATGCTTTTACGCACTTCTCATAGCTCACCGGCGCGCCTTTCGCCAGAACTTCCATGGCCAGGTCCCACATCACTTCAATGCAACCGGCCAGGCCGGTGAGATAGGCGCCGCGAAGTCCGCGAATCTTTTCGCCTTGCTGGCGAATCTTGTTGGCCGCTCCCCAAATATCGATTTGTTTCAGGTACTCGTCGATGGCGGTGCGGTCTGGTTGCTTGCCGGTAACCCCGCCAGTCTCGCGGATGCGCGCCGCAGCGGGAATGGTGTACGCGGGCGGCAGCGGCTCATCGGAAAACCACGAATCCGCGATAAATCTCCCGGTGCCGGAAGCGCACAGCACGTCTCCGCCCCACAAGGTATCGATGCCAATCACCGCCTCCGCTAGCAATTTTCCTAATCCTTCCATGGGGACTCCTTTCGCATCTTCAATGAACGGAACCACACGTAGCAGCACAGCCCCACAAAGAAGATAGCCGATACCAGCTGAGATGTTGCCTCGTTTCCATAAAACGGTGAGCGGATCAAATCTTCCTTAAACCAGGGGAACAAACGCAGCGCCGCGCCCAGCACGCCGCCCAGCGCGCCTCCGGCCATCAGCCCCGAGGCGATAATCACTCCGCGCGCTCGCGTTTGTTTTCCGACCTCTCCATTGCGCTTCTCCGCCCGTTGATTGATCCAGTGCGACAAGAAGCCGCCCACGAGCGCCGGCGTGTTCAACTCCAGCGGCAGGTACATTCCCAGCGCAAAAATGAGCGAGGGTTGCCCCAGCATCTCCAAAATCACAGCGATCATCGCCCCAATGCCGAACAGCAGATAGGCAATCGGCTGATGACTCATAAATCCTTCCACCAATGCCTTCATAATCGATGCTTGCGGCGACGCCAACACCGGCCTCAGGTCTCCCGGCGCAGCTTCCCCAAACTGAAAGGTCCGCGCCAGCATCACAATCGTCAACCCCACCGCCACGGCCGCGGCAATCACCGCGAGAAACTTTACTTTCTCTTGCGCCGACGGCGTGGAGCCGAGCCAGTATCCCGTTTTCAGGTCGGTAATCGCCTGGCCGGAAACCGACAAGGCGGTACAGACCATTCCGGCAATGGCCATCACGAAGAACATCCCAGTTGTTCCGGAAAGTCCGAATCGCAGCAACACCGCCGAGGACAAGATGATTGTCAGCATGGTCATTCCCGACACCGGATTGCGTGCGGTGGTGGCAATGGCATTTGCGGCCACCGACGTAAAGAAGAAAGAAAAGACCAGCGTAAGGGCCAATCCTGCGCCCACGACAAGCCACGACGTTCTGAGATGGCCCAACAACATCGCTACGCCGAGCGCTCCCAAGATTACCCCGAGGAGAATCGCGCCCATGGACATATCGCGATCGGTGCGTTCCGTCGTGGGCGCTTCCCCTTTGCGAAATACACGCAGCGCAATTCCGAAGGAGCCTGCTACGATGCGCAGGGACTTCACGATGCCGAAGATGCCCGCGGTTGCGATGGCGCCCACGCCGACAAATCGCACATAGTTCCGGTAAATCTGCACGGCGGTCATTTTTGCGATCGGTATTGCGGCAGGATACACCGCGGCGTCCAAATGGCTGCCGACGAACCAGATCAACGGCACCAGCACAAAATTCGAGAGCACTCCTCCGGCGCACAAGATCAAAGAACTGCGCAGCCCAATCACGTAGCCGAGCCCGAGAATAAATCCAATCGCGTCGAAGCTAAAGGCCATGCGCGCCTTCTCTGAGAGCATTCTTACCGCCGGGACGAATTGGAAGTCGACATACTCCTTCCATGGCTGAAAGGTGGTTACCAGAAAATCGTAGACGCCTGCCACCGCGGTCGCTTCCAGCAGCAGTTTTGCCTGGGATCCGCCCTTCTCTCCGGTCACCAACACTTCCGTAATCGCGGTGGCCTCGGGGTAGGGAAGTACGCCATGCATTTCTCGCACGAAGTAGCGCCGCAACGGAATCAGAAAGAGAACGCCCAAGCATCCTCCGGCGAGGCAAATGAAAATCGTTTCCACGGGATGCGGCGAAAGCTGGAGGATATAGAGAGCCGGGATGGTGAAAATTGCTCCGGCTACGACGGATCCGGCTACGCCACCGAGTCCGGTCATAATCACGTTTTCCAGCAGGGTGGAGCGGCGCTTGTACAAGCGCGCCAGTCCGATTGCCAGAATCGAAATCGGAATCGCCGATTCCATGACTTGGCCGACCTTCAGTCCCGAGTACGCCGACGCGATGGTGAAAATCACGCACAAAAACAAGCCCCACGCGATCGACCGACCGGTAAGTTCCGGCAGTGACTCGGGGGCAGGAACAATCGGTTTGTAGCTTTCGCCGGGCTTCAGGGTTTTGTAGGCGTTGTCAGGCAGGACCTTGGTGTCCAGTTCGCCGGCCTTGGCACTCGACTGCTCTGCGGCAAGGACCTCGTCTGTAGGAACGGTGGGCACAGGGAACCTCCTGCATCCCGATCGCAGGCATCAACCACGCCTAGTTCCAGGATGCTGTTCTAATCCGCAACGTACTTGGGGGAGCGAACCCGAATGCTTCGAACTGCTGATCTGCCGGTCGAATTTCCCCGCGCTAGGGACGCGAGTGTTCCAGCGGCAGTGTGTGTTCTTCTCGAATCGCTGGCGCTGCGGACTTTTCCAGTTCCGCGACCATGCGCGCTTCAGTCTCCTGGCTATCCACCACGGCAATTGCGACGATGCTCACAATTTCCTCGACCTCGGTGTCTCGCTGGATCACGTGCACCGGCCGCGACATGCCCATCAAGATCGGCCCGATGGTTTCTCCTCCGCCAATCCTGCGCAGCAGCTTGTAGCAGGTGTTTGCCGAAGTCAGGTCTGGGAACACCAGCACGTTTGCGCCTCCGCGCAGCGTGGAAAATGGATACGTCTCCTCGATGATTTCCGGCACGATCGCGGTATCGGCCATCATTTCTCCGTCGATCATCAACATCGGTTCCGCTTCCTTCACCAGTTTGACCGCCCGTTGCACCTTTTCCACCAGCGGATGCCGGGTACTTCCAAAGTTCGAAAACGACAGCATCGCGACACGCGGCTCCACGTTGAACCGCCGGGCCGTTTGCGCAGCGCAAATGGCAATTTCCGCCAAGTCTTCTGCGGTCGGCTCAATGTTTACGGTGCAGTCGGCCAGGAAGTACATGTCTCCCCGGCGTGTCACCAGGACATACAACCCGGCCACGCGATGTAACCCTGCTCGCGGTTTGATGACCTGCAACGCCGGGCGCAGCGTTTCGGGCACGTGCTTGTCCACTCCGCCTACCAGGGCATCTCCGTCTCCCAGATGCACCATCAACGCGCCAAACACCGTGCGGTTGTTCACCAATTCCCGCGCTTCGGAAAGGGTGACGCCTCGTCTTTGTCTCAATTCATAGAGCGACTGGATGTACGACTCGCGTTTCGGCCACACCTGAGGATTCACGACGGCGATCTTGTCCAATGCCACGCCCAAGTCGCGCGCTTTGTCGCGAATCACTGTTTCATCGCCCAACAGAATCGGGTGGGCAATGTGTTCTTCCACCAGAATGTGTGCCGCCCTTAGGATTTTCTCAGTCTCGCCTTCCGGAAAAACGACACGCCGCGGCTGCGCGGCCGCTTTCCGGATGATGGTGCGCATCACTTCGTGGGCTGGGCCCAGCAGTCTCTCGAGCCGTTCGCGATATTCGTCCAGATCCACAGGCGTTCTGGCCACGCCTGTTTCGATCGCGGCACGCGCCACGGCCGAAGCTTCCCAGACCAGGACACGGGGATCAAACGGCTTCGGGATGATGTATTCCGGTCCAAATCGCAGCCGTTCCACTCCGTACGCATGGCACACCGAATCCGGCACATCTTCTTTCGCCAGTGCTGCCAACGCCCTCGTAGCTGCCAGCTTCATTTCCTCATTGATGGCGGTTGCGTGGACATCCAGCGCACCGCGGAAAATAAACGGGAAGCCCAAAACGTTGTTGACCTGGTTGGGATAATCGGAGCGTCCCGTGGTTATGATCACGTCTTTACGGGCGGCCAGCGCTTCGTCATAGGTAATTTCGGGGTTCGGGTTGGCCATAGCGAATACAATCGGCCGGGCGGCCATCGAGCGCAGCATCTCCGGGGTAAATGCGCCCTTCACCGACAAACCCACCAGAACATCCGCGCCTTTTGCCGCGTCCGCCAAGGTCCTCCATTCCGTTTTGTGGGCAAACCGCGCCTTGTAGGGATTCATACCTTCGGTGCGGCCGTCGTAGACCACACCCTTGGTATCCGCCAGGGTGATGTTTTCGCGCTTCACGCCCAGTCGCACGTAATGTTCGGCACAGGCGATTCCTGCCGCGCCGCTTCCGTTCACCACCATGCGAATTTGATTGATCGGTTTGTCCACCAACTCCAACGCATTCAGCAACGCGGCGCCCGAAATAATCGCTGTTCCATGCTGATCGTCATGAAACACCGGTATCTGCATGGTCCGTTTCAGTGTCTCTTCGATGTAAAAACACTCCGGTGCCTTGATGTCCTCCAGGTTAATTCCGCCGAACGTGGGTTCCAGTAGTTGGCAAACCTTAATCACGTCTTCCGGATCCAGTGAGTTCACTTCCAAGTCGAATACATCCACGTCCGCAAACCTCTTGAACAGCACTCCCTTTCCTTCCATCACGGGCTTGCCGGCCAATGCGCCAATATTCCCCAAACCTAAAACCGCGGTGCCGTTGGAGACCACCGCGACCAGATTGCCTTTGGCCGTGTATTTGTACACATCCCCCGGCTCTTTCGCGATTTCCAGACACGGCTCTGCCACACCCGGCGTATACGCCAAACTCAAATCCCGCTGTGTCCGGCATGGCTTGGTTGGAGAAACCTCGATCTTCCCAGGACGCGCGCCGCCCGAATGGTAGGCCAGCGCCTGCGATTTTGTGATGGTCATGACAGTTCTCCCGACCGAACGACTCTCTCTGCGCGCACCCGGCGCGCCTTGGCCCATGACTACGTAGTCCTACCACTCCCCGGTTGTCAGATACTCGTGAATCGACTGCGCAGCCCGGCGTCCTGCTCCCATCGCGAGGATCACCGTGGCTGCTCCCGTAACAATGTCCCCTCCCGCAAACACTCCTTTGCGAGAGGTACGCTGCGTTTCCCCACTGGCCTCGATATAGCCCCACTTGTTGGTCTTCAGTCCCGGCGTGGTCGATTGAATCAGCGGATTTGCCGATGTTCCCGTTGCGATGATCGCTACCTGCAAGGGAATCTCGAACTCCGATCCGGCAATGGGAATCGGGCGCCTTCTGCCCGACGCGTCCGGCTCGCCCAATTCCATCTGCACGCATCGCGCGCCCTTCAGCCAGCCCCGGCCATCATCCAGAAATTCCACGGGATTGGTCAGCACGCGAATCTCGATCCCTTCCTGTTTCGCGTGTTTCACTTCTTCAATGCGCGCGGGCATTTCCGTTTCGCTTCGCCGATAAATCACGTAGGCCTTCTCAGCGCCCAGCCGTCGTGCCGAGCGGATGGCATCCAACGCGGTATTGCCACCGCCAATCACCGCCACATGCTTCCCGTGCAAATCCACCATGGGCTCGTCGTACCTGGGAAATTCGTAGGCATGCATCAGGTTGATGCGCGTCAGGAACTCGTTCGCCGAATACACGCCGTTCAGGTGTTCGCCGGGAATATTCAGGAAGACTGGCAGGCCCGCGCCAGTCGCGATAAACACCGCGTGGTAACCCTCTTCGCCGAACAATTCGTCGATCGACACCGTCCGTCCCACCACCACGTTGGTCTCGAACTCCACTCCCATTTCGCGCATCTTGCCGATCTGTTCGCGAATCACCTGCTTCGGCAGGCGAAATTCCGGAATCCCATACACCAACACACCGCCAATTTCGTGCAGCGCTTCAAACACATGCACTTGGTGTCCCCGCTGCACCAAATCCCCCGCAGCGCTCAATCCCGCGGGACCGCTGCCTACAATCGCCACCTTCTTACCAGTGGCCGGAGCGTTCGGCGCCATGGGTGCGCTCATGCGCTGCTCGTAATCCGCTACGAACCGCTCCAAATATCCCACGCCTAGCGACTCCACCTTCTTGTGCAGCAGGCATGCGCCCTCGCAGTGATCTTCTTGCGGGCAGACGCGACCGGTAATCGCCGGCAACACGTTATCCTCGCGGATCTTTGCCGCTGCCTCCAAGAACTTCCCCTCCACGATCAGCCGGACAAAATCCTTCACCTTCACGCCGACCGGGCAATGTTCGACGCAGGTGGCCTTGGCGCATTCCAAACAGCGCAATGCTTCCTGTTTTGCCAGTTCCTCCGAATACCCCAAATTTACTTCGCTGAAATTCATGATGCGCAACCCGGCAGGCTGTTCTGGCATGTGTTGATGAGGAACTTTCATCCGTTCTTTCAGGGTCAGCGGATTCGCGCTGGTTTCTTTCACGGGACTCATGGCTGGCCTCCGCCTACCAGGCAGACACTGGGCTCGCTTTCGCGCAAAACGCGCTGGTATTCCTCGAGTGAACGTTTCTCCGCCTCCCGGTACATCCGGTTGCGCTGCATTAGCACTTCGAAATTCACGTCGTGCGCGTCAAACTCCGGCCCGTCCACGCAGGCAAACTGGCTCTTCCCCCCTACCAGCACCCGGCACCCGCCACACATCCCGGTGCCATCGATCATGATGGGGTTCAAACTCACCACCGTGTGGATGTCTTTCTCGCGGGTGAGGTCTGCCACCGCCTTCATCATCGGCACCGGACCTACCGCCAGCACCAGCGCGATGCGCTCTTCTGCCGCCATCAGTTCCCGCAGCTTATCGGTCACCAATCCCTTTTGGCCGTAGCTTCCGTCATCCGTAGTCACGTACAGGACGTCGCTCGTGGCTCTCATCTCATCTTCGAGGATGACCAGGTCCCGGTTGCGCCCACCCAGAATGGTCAGAATGCGATTGCCCGCGCGCTTCAGCGCGACCGTCGTCGGATACGCCAACGCCGTCCCGACTCCGCCGCCCACAATCACGACGGTTCCAAAGTTCTTGATCTCTGAAGCCTTCCCCAGTGGTCCCACCACGTCCTGAATGGAGTCACCGGCATTGAGGGCGTTCAACTGGGACGTAGTTTTTCCCACTGCCTGCACGACGATCGAGACTGTTCCACGCCCGACATTCGCACTTTCGATCGTCAATGGGATCCGTTCGCCGTGTTCGTCCAATCGCAAAATCAAAAACTGCCCCGCCTCATGCTTTCTCGCAATCCGCGGGGCTTCGATCACAAACCGTTTAATACCCGGCGCAATTTGCGCCGCACTCAGTATCTTGAACATGCCACACCCGTGACCTTTCTCCAGACATTGCCGTTAGCCCCATTTTCGCAGCAACCCCCCGCCGGAAAATGTGACGCATTACACAGGTACTTTTTCCTTTTCCAGCAGCACCGGCGGTTGAATCTCCGTACCGGCGCCCCCGGCCACCGCTGCTGCCATGAACTCCGGCGCGGTGATTATGGCCCGCCGGCCTCCACGGTCCAGAAAGCGCAGTGCGGCCTCCACCTTCGGGCCCATGCTGCCTGCGGCGAATTCCCCTTGCCGCAGGTAGGTGCGCGCCTCCTCCCAACTCAAATGAAACAGCGGTTTTTCGCTGTCCTTCCCGAAGTGCAAGTACACGTGCGTCACTCCGGTCGAGAACACCAGCAGTTCCGCTCCTAACTCCATGGCCAGCAATGCGGAGCAGCGATCCTTATCGATCACTGCTTCGCTGCCCTTCAAATGCCCTTCAAACTTGACCACGGGAATCCCGCCGCCGCCCGCCGCAATCACCACGAATCCTGCATCCAGGCACGCGCGGATCGCTTCCAATTCGTAAATGCGTTGTGGGTGCGGCGAGGCCACCACCCGCCTCCAGCCTCTGCCGGAATCCTCAATCATCTTCCAGCCCAGCCGCTCTTCTCTTTGCAGCGCCTCCTCCTTTTCGTAGAACGGCCCAATGGGCTTGTCCGGGCGCAGGAACGCAGGATCATTCGCATCCACCAGCACCTGGGTAATCATGCTCACTACTTTTTGCGGTATTCCCGACTCCTGCAGTACGTTGTCCAGCGTCTGCTGCAACAAATAGCCAATCGAACCTTCCGTTTCCGCGTCGCAAACGTCCAGATTGTGGGTGGGCAGCACATCCTGCGCCAGTTCCGAGCGCAGCAGCGCCTCTCCCACCTGCGGCCCATTACCGTGGGTGAGCACCACGCGGTAGCCCTGCCGCAAAATCGCTGCAATTCCCCGGCAGGTTTCCCGGGCGTGCGCCTGTTGTTCTTCGAATTTCCCGGTTTCTTTCGCCCGCTTCAGTGAGTTCCCGCCAATGGCAACGACGGCGATTGGTTTCATGGCCTCACCTCCCTCGCCCTTTTGGTTTCCTGTCCGGCCAATACAGCCAGCAGGATGGCCTTATGTGCATGCAACCGGTTTTCGGCCTGTTCCAACGCTACCGAGTGCGCTCCGTCCAGCACCTCGTCGGTCACCTCCTCTCCGCGGTGTGCTGGCAAGCAATGCAGGAATAACGCATCGGGCGGCGCCATTTTCATCAATTCTTGATTTACCTGGAAACCCTCAAACGCCCGTTGCCGTTCGGTTGTTTCCTTCTCCTGGCCCATACTCGTCCAAACATCCGTGTACACCGCATCCGCGGTGCTCAGCACTTCTTTCGGATCGTGCACCACGGCAATTTGTGCTCCGGTGGTGGCGCCGTCTGCGCGTGCCTCCGTCAACATGTCGCGATTGGGCGCATACCCTGGCGGGCACGCGATCGTGAAGTGCATGCCCACTTTTCCCGCCGCATGTGCCAACGAATGCGCCACGTTGTTTCCGTCGCCGACGTACACCAGATGCAGGCCTTTCAGCTTCCCTTTGGCCTCCTGCAGCGTCATCAGATCCGCGATCGCCTGGCATGGATGCAGCAGGTCGGTCAGCGCGTTAATGATCGGCACATTGGCCGCGAACGCCAGTTCTTCCAGCAGCTTCTGCGAGAAAGTCCGCACGATCAGCACGTTGACCCAACGCGAAAGATTGCGGCCCACATCCTTCACGCTTTCCCGTTTACCCAGTCCGATGTCGCCGGGAGCCAGGTACACGGCGTGTCCGCCCATCTGCTCGAAACCCACTTCGAAGGTCACGCGGGTGCGCAGCGACGGTTTTTCAAAAATCAAAGCCGCCATTTTTCCGCGGAGCGCAGTCACGTACATCTCGGGGTTGGCTTTTACCTCTGCTCCTAATTGCAGCAACGCTTCCATTTCTGAAATCGTGATGTCGTGCAACGACAGGAAATCCCGTTTGCTTGTTCCTACCGCCGCCGGCTTCAGATGCCACGGCGCAACACCAGGAAAAATGGCACTCTCGCGTTCTCGATACATGTGCTCCTCCTCTTACGCCAGTGTTGCGGGTGCGTGTTGGCCGACAAATTCCCGGATTACCTTCGCCAGTTTGCTCGGCCCTTGTTCGGCCACTTCGTACGTGACGCGCACGGTTGGTTGCGGAATCGAAATCAGGTGCCGCAAATCGATCGGCGTCGCAATCAGCACAAAGTCGCACGGCGTCCGGCGAATCGTTTCTTCCAGGTCCGCCAGCTGTTTCTCGCTGTAACCCATTGCTGGCAGCAGCAGGCCCGTCTGCGTATATTTGCCAAACGTGTCGCGGATGCTGCCCACGGCATAGGCCCGCGGATCCACCAACGTCGCTCCGGCGCGTCGCGCCGCGATAACTCCTGCGCCAAACGCCAGTTCGCCGTGCGTCAACGAGGGCCCGTCCTCGATCACCAGCACCTTCGCGCCGCTCAGCCGGCCTCCTTGCTCGACCTTTACCAGCGAGCTTGTCTCGATCACCAGCGCCTTGGGGTTCCGCTGCTGCACGTTCGCGCGCACGGTGTCAATCGCTTCCCGAAACGCGGAATCCACTTTGTTGATGACCACCACGTTGGCGCGGAGCAGGTTCACTTCGCCCGGGTGATACAGCACTTCGTGTCCCGCGCGTAGCGGATCCGTCACCACAATCTCCAGATCCGGTTTCAGGAACGGCGTGTCATTGTTGCCGCCGTCCCAGATGATCACGTCCGCTTCTTTTTCGGCTTCCCGCAGAATCGCGCCGTAATCGGCGCCGGCGTACACGATGGTTCCCGTTTGCACGTGGGGCTCGTATTCCTCGCGCTCCTCGATGGTGCACTTCGCCCGGTCCATGTCCGCCATTTCGGCGAACCGCTGCACCTTCTGTTTCTGCAATTCGCCGTAGGGCATCGGATGGCGGATCGCGACTACTTTCAGCCCCTGTTCTTTCAATAATTCCACCACGCGCCGCGATACCGGGCTCTTGCCGCAACCCGTTCGTGTCGCACACACCGACACCACCGGCACTTTGGCCTTCAACATCGTTTTTTCCGCGCTCAACAGCAGAAAATCCGCACCCGCGGCTAACACTCGCGACGCCAGGTTCATTACTCGCACATGCGACACGTCGCTGTAAGAAAACACCGCCACATTCACTTGTTCTCTTTTGATGAGTTCTTCCAGTTCCTCTTCCGGCACGATTGGAATGCCCTCGGGGTATCTCGGTCCGGCGAGCTCCGCGGGGTATTTCCTTCCGGCAATATCGGGAATCTGCGTGGCCGTAAACGCTACTACCTGGCTCCAGGAATCGTCCCGGTAGCACACATTGAAGTTATGAAAATCACGTCCTGCTGCTCCTACGATCACAATACGGTTCTGCATAGCAATTCCTCCGGCAGGTGTCTCTGAGGACATGGTTGGAAGGCCCAAAGATTCTGAAGAAGCGAGTACTCCGGAGAGAAGAAGTGCAAACGGAGCGCCACGGCACTATAAGCGAATCCGAATAGGAACTATCAGCTTTTTCTATGACATACAAAAAGCGAAGGCGCAGCCGCGGGGCGGCTGGTGCGAGAAGTAACTCAACCCCAGCCCCTCCTGTGCGCCAACTCACCCATCCCGGGAGCTTCGGTATGTCTCACACAACAAAGCACATATCTTTAATTTTAGCTTTAGTTGGAGATCGAATTGACCTGCTTGGAAACGGCGGGAAGGAACGAGGAATCAGAGCCCACGACGGGTTTTCCTAGCGCGCGCTGCCACGGGTTCGCCGCGTCTGTTTGCCCTGGTTTTTCGACCAGCGGCCCAGCCGGTATTCCTGCGTCTGTTCGGTGAGCGTGTTGTGAATCTTCACGCGCACATCGCCATTCGCGTCGCACGTGTACACTTCTTCGATCCTCTGATTTTGAGGAGCGGCAAATCGCCGCACCGTTTCTTTTTGTGCCTCGACGGAATTCCCAAGTTCCGGATCGAAGGGCACCAAGATTTCATCCCAGTTACTGATTTCGCCGTCGGGCTGATGGTTCGCGTCCAACTGCGCACATTCCAGGTACCGGAAATAACCAATATTGTGCGCTGGCTGATACGCGCGCTCGATTCGCAGCGGCTCTTCGCCACGCGAGGGCAGGCGCAGTCCGCGAGGGAAAATCACATCAAACACCACGTTGTGCCCGGCGTCCGCTTCCCGCCAAACTCCAAAATGCTTGGTGAACTGATCCCGGAACGGACGCGCTTCGTGGCCTTCGGCGCGAATGGCCAGCCCAATCGCGGTCGCCGAGCGCATATACGCCGAGCGCTTCACTCTGCGGCCAAAGGTTTCGCGCAAGACTCGCGCCACGGACGGCAACTCTGACCCTCCTCCGGTCAGATACAGCGTGTCGATTGCTTCCTCTGGATGCGCGGCCACCAAATCTTCCGCGACCTTGCGGGACGCCTCCACCAGTGGCCGGCACTCTTCGTAGAACACATCGACACCAATCGACGCTTCGCCCCAACGTTTCCTGACCCTCTCCAGGTCTACGGTGATTTTCCGGCTGTTGGTGCTCAGTGCCTCTTTCTTTTCCCGGCATTCATCGAAGAGCAGGAACCACTCGGTAGGCGAGAGTGATTCTTCGTTTGCCGCCGGCCGCCCGGCTTCTTTCAGAATCAGCCGCGCCAGAATCTCGTCGAATTCGTCTCCTCCCAAATCCGGGATTCCGTCGGATGCAATTACCGTGTGTTCGGTTTCTCCCAAGGCCACCAGCGAAACATCAAACGTGCCCCCGCCCAGGTCGTACACCAGCAGCCCACCTTTCGCTCGTCGTTTGCGTTCGCTGCTGTTGCGGTATGCGAACTCCACCGCCGCCGCGGAGGGTTCGTTCAATAATCCGAGCACATCAAAGCCCGCCGCGCGTGCCGCTTCTTGCGTCAAGAAACGCTGGTTACTATTCGCATTGGCCGGTACGCCCAGCATCACCTGCAGCGCGTCATAGTTTCCCGCGCCCAGCGTCGATTTCTCCAGCAGTTCCCGCCGCAGCGCCATGATCATCTCGGTGAGCGCCTGCGCGACAGCAATGCGCTGCCCGCCAATTTCCAGTTCGCTTTGCGGTCCCGCGTTCCGCAGCCAGCGCTTCAGCGAGCGCACCACCGTCCAGCCCGGTTCACCTTGTTTCCCCAGCGCACCCCAGCCGTACAGCCGCTGCTCGCCGCACACTGCCAGCAAGGAGGGGAACCAATCTCTCACCTGTCCATCCGGCGCTTCGAAATTCACAAGGGGATAGTTACCCCGGTCGGCTACCGCGACTACGATTCGTGTTGTTCCAAAATCAATTCCGATCTTCACAGCTCTTTTATTTTACGGTGCTGCATCGCCAAGGCCAAGTCCGGCGCGCATTTTTGTGACGCTGCCCTTTGACCAGGGCCTGCCAATGTTCCAAAATCAAAGCATGCCGCCCCGCGGGAAAATCAACGCCGCTTCACGTCGTTCGTCGACTCTTCTTCCCTTGCTCCTGGTCCTCACCTTTGCTTTTGTTGCCGCGCCTCGTGCCTTTTCGCAAAGCACGGACACAAACGCGCCTTCGTCTCCGGCCGCGCTCAGCAAAGCCGACTACGTGGTCATCAAGCCGGTCGCCAATATGTACCGCAAACCCACGCAAACCTCTGACGTTGTTTCCCAGGCGATCTTTGGCAGCAACGCGATCCGCATCGCTGGAAAGTGGCACTGGGTGAACATCCGCACCGACGATGGCTACACCGGTTGGGTGCAATCCTCCGCTGTGCACAAACTCAAAGGCCAGCGCTACGGGACATCCGGCGACGTCGTCCGTGTTTCCGACCTCAGCGCCAATCTCTACCGCGAGCCCGACGTGACCAAGCACGCGCCGCTCCTCACCCTTCCGTGGCAATCCCGTTTGGAAGCTTTGCCGGACAAGGTCGACGAACACAATCGCTGGCTGAAGGTTCGTCTGCCCGACGGTCAACTGGCCTTCGTGCAGAACGGCGACGTTTCCTCTGATTTCGCGCCGCTAACGATTGAGCAGACCATTGCGGTCGCCAAGAAATTTCTTGGTGTCACCTACACTTGGGGAGGCTCTTCCGATTTTGGTTTCGATTGTTCCGGCTTTACGCAAATGCTGATGCGCTTGCGTGGGATGGTGATGCCGCGCGATGCTGACCTACAAGCTGCGTGGAGCGGCGTTGTTCCCGTTGAGCGCAAAGACCTCCAGGCCGGCGACCTGCTGTTCTTCGGCGATCGTCCCGACCATATCACGCATACCGGCATGTACATCGGCAATTGCGAATTTATTCACGACACCACGCATGAGCATCCCGGCGTGCAAATTTCCGTTCTGGACGAGCAACCTTGGACTAAGTTGCTGGTCGCCTGCAGGAGACCCAAGACATGAATCGTCGCGATTGGTTGAAACTTACAAGCGCCACCGGTTTGGCTGCCGCCTCTTCCCCACCGGCGTTCGCTTTTCCGAAAGCGCCGGAATCCAACCAACCTTCCGCGGTGGACGTCGAACTGAAGCGCCTGAACTTGCAGCACACCTGGACAACCACCATGTCTTCCAGTACGTATCGCGACACGGTGAATGTCCGCTACTCTCGCGCTGGCCTCACCGGCTATGGTGAAGGCGCCCCCATCATTCGCTACAAGGAATATCCGGACCAGGCCAAACAAGCCATCGATGCCAATCTCGCCGCCATCGCTGCCGGTGATCCGGCCTACTTTACCAGCTTTCTTGCGGACGTCCGCAAACGGCTTGGCGATCATCAGCGCGCGGCCATGGCTGCGGTGGACATCGCGGTCGTCGACTGGGTCTGCAAGCACATGAACGTGCCGCTGTACGCTTACTTTGGTCTCGATCCCGCTGCCACGCCCGTCACTACTTTTTCCATTGGCATCGATACGCCCGAGATCACCCGCCAGAAAACGCTGGAAGCCGCTGACTACCCGGTGCTCAAAGTGAAAGTTGGCCTCAAGACCGACGAAGAAAGCATTGCCGCCATCCGCAGCGTGACCAACAAGCCCTTACGGGTTGATGCCAACGAGGGTTGGACCGACAAGGAAGAAGCCATCCGCAAAATCAACTGGCTCGAAACGCAGGGTGTCGAATTCATCGAGCAGCCGATGCCCGCTCACATGTTCGAAGAGACCAAATACGTGCGCAGCAAGGTCCATCTTCCGATCATGGCCGACGAGGCTTGCACCACCGCCTCCGCGATCCCGAAACTAAAAGAAGCCTACGATGGCATTAACGTGAAACTCGATAAAGCCGGCGGCATTCTCGAAGCGCATCGTTGGATTTCCATCGCCCGGGCCATGGATATGAAAGTCATGCTGGGTTGCATGATCTCCAGTTCTTGTTCTTGCACCGCTGCGGCGCATCTTTCCCCGCTGGTCGATTACGCGGACCTCGATGGCTTTCTGCTGATCAGCAACGACCCGTTCTTCGGGGTGACCGTGGAAAAAGGCAAACTCATCCTGCCCTCCGGTCCCGGCTTGGGCCTGAAGCTTCGCACGTAGGGGCGCCTCATCGGTACACCGTCTGTGCGTCTTGAGTCTCCGCTGAAGTGGTGCGTGTTGTCATCCTGAGGAGCGCTGTTTGCGACGAAGGATCTCAACTTAGGAAACGGCGAAAGTTTGCCTGATTGCTTCAGTGTGATCCGCGCTCCGACACGATTCGTCCATACTCCGACGATCGCCCCACTCGATCAAAATACTCGTACGCTTCACCCGCAACCTTGGCGATCGCGTCATCTCCGTCCCGCTCGCGTTTTAAATACGCGGTCATCACCACGATCACAAACGGCCGCTTCGGCACGAACACAATTCCCACGTCGTTACGGACTCCCGCCAACTCTCCGGGTTTATTCGCGCACACCACATCTTCCGGGATATACCTCGGAATATCGCTTGCTTTTGACGTTCCCAGCACCTTGAAAAAATCATCTGTCAACGCCTTGTTCACCACCTTCTGCTCATAGAGCGCGCGAAACAGCGTCATCATTTCTCTTGGCGTCGACACATTCTCGCGGCCTTCCTGCGCCGCCTTCACATCCATCATCTTCCGCTGCAGCTTCGTCTGATGCAATCCCAGCGAATCCAGCAACGCGTTCACGTTCTGCATTCCTAAGCGATCGATCAGCACATTCGTCGCGCTGTTATCGCTCACGGCCACCATGAATGTTGCCAGGTCGCGATTGGTCACGCGAGTCACGCCGGGAGTCAGTCCCGCCATGATCGCGCTGCCGTCCACAAGGTCCTTCACCTCTACCGTGTATAAATCGCGCAGCTTGGCCTTGCCGGGCACTCCTTGTTCGCTTTGCTGCTCCTGACGGTACAACTCCGCCAGAATGGCCACTTTGATGGACGACGCTTGTGCAAACACTTCGTCCGCATTTTGCAGAAACACACGCCCATCCGTCAGGTCCAGAATCGCCACACCCATGGTTCCATCCAGGCCCCGATCCACTTGCTGGATGTCGCCCGTCAACTTGCCCCAAAGCAACTCGCTCTGCGTGCCGGCACTCGGGCTTTGTTTCTCCGTGGTTTGTGCCGACACAACCATGCCGCCCAGCACAATGCACGCCACTGCAAACGCAATTCGACCCATTGCCATCATCGACCATCCTCTCAGGTCAATCTACACCTCAGCTACCCTGCCATTTTCGTACTTGTAGCGTTTTTTGCGACGAAGGATCTCATCGTCGACTTCAACCACAATCGCTCAACCTGCGCCGAGCGCCGACAATCTGCTCTTCGAATACGGCACCGCATACGCCGCCGGTGGGTTGTGCGAAATGGCGCCCGCCGCCTTGCGGTAATATTCCATGGCCTTTTCCTTCTCGCCCAGCTTTTCGTAAGTCTGCCCAAGCAGGCACTGCACAAAGGGATCGTTTTGATTCGCCTTCAGTAATTCGTCCAACGCGGTCTTATACTCCCCGCCATAGAACGCCACGTATCCCAGCAAGTACGGCAGAAACGGTGCCTGCTCCGGATTCGTTCCTCTCTCCAGAATTGCTTTTGCCGCCGCCGCATGTTTTTCCGCCTGCGTCCGGTCGCCCTGCCGCGTCGCGATCCTTGCCTGTGCGCTTTCCCACCGGAAATTCCACAAATCCACCCGCGCCGGCTTGATGTCTGGTTCTCGCAGCCCCACGCTGTGGCCCATTTCATACCAGCCCTGCGCTGCACCAATATCATCGCGTGGGGCGCGTCCGTTCAATCCGCTAGCGTCTAGGCACACCCTAGCCGCTTCATCGGCAATCTCGCCCTGCTGGTAAAAATTCTTCACGCCGGCAAAGTAATCGAATACCCGCTGTTCATACTCAATGGTCTTCCCGCAATTCCCCTCGAACGCATACGACATGGCCACGGCCCGCTCCGCCATAGCCTTGTGTTCCCCTGTATCCGCGGTGTCGATCGCCTTCTGGAAGTACTTGCGAGCTTCTTCGCCCTTTCCCATCAAATCCAGCACGCTCCCGGCGGCAAGATTCGCGGGTCGCGAATCCGGCGAACTCTGGAGTGTCTGCTGGTAGAGCGTCAGCGCTTCTGGCAACTTCCCCTCGAGCATCAACTGCCGGCCCTGTTGGATAAACTCGGGCTGTTCGTGCTGTTCTCTAGGCCCCTGCTGGGAAGCAGTCGAGTACCCAAGCGGCGCAACCGCCAGCGCCAAAATCCCGAGTCCGCTCATCATGCGCATGCGCCGGATTATCTCACGCGAACCGCGTTTCTTCATCACACCCCCCGGTGACTTCCTTCACAGACCCCTGTATCCCCAGTCTGAAACAGTACCCTTGTCTCCCTCTGGAAGGACGGCCCTATGTCCACTGCTACCTCCCATAAACTCGAATCTTTGCGCACCCTCCCATCCGATGCTGTGCGCCAAATCCTCTGGCAGTTCGCCGACCGCTACGACCTCCAAATGCTGGTGCAATCCGCTCGCGGTGTGGCGCGCGGTCCTGTCGCCAAGCTCGTAGCCCAAGGCGCTCGCAATTTCCATGAATGGACCCCCGGTAAAGCCGAGCTTCTGGAAGCCTATGACAAATCTGGGATTACTGCCGTTTTTATGGACCCGGAACAAGGTGGTTTCCTTCTGGGTCCGAAGAATCTCGCGCTCGCGCTGGTCGCCTTCGAACTCGCTTGGGTGGACGGCGGTGCCGCTACCGCCAGCCTCGCTGGGTGCCTGGCCCTTGCGCCCATCCACGAACGCGGTACCCCCGAACAGCAGGAACACTACATGAAGCTTGCCGCCCCGCCGCAGCCCGGCGAGGATCGCAAACCTTGGCGCGGGGCCTTCTGCCTCACTGAGCCGATCCCCTACGTCGGTGTCGACACCGGCATGCTCGACGGCAAGGTCCGCATTGTCGACTGGAAGCCCGGGGAAGAGCCGGTGCTGCAAGTCGAGAAGCGCGGCCGGTTCATCACTAACATCGGGTTCGCCAATTTTGTCACCGCAGCCGTCGATTCCGACGACGAACGTATCAAGGGCAGCTGCATGGTGATCCTCGAAGAGAGCGACCCCGGCATCTTCGATCGTGGTACGCCTACCAAGAAAATGGTCCACCAGCTTTCTTCCACCGGTGATCCCATCTTCAATCTGCGCATTCCTGCCAGCCGCATCGTTGGCGGGTACAACGTAAAAGATGGCGTGCTGATCCCGCGCTTCAGCCACAGTGAAGTGATTGAAGCGGTGTTTCGCCGCACTCGCGTGACGGTGGGCGTAATGACCGCCGCAAAACTGCTTTCCGCCGTCGAGCCGGTCATACGCTATCAACGCGGCAGGTTCCGCGGTGCGGCCATGGCTACTCCCGGCTCGGTGCGCTATGAAATGGGTTTGCAGGCCCGGGAAGATGCGCTCCATCGTCTCGTCGACGTCTGGGCCACGGGAGAAGCCAGCGCTTCACTCGCCTTCGCGGCGGCTCGTACCTTTGACGAACTCGATCCCCTGGAAAGGGAAGTGGGTGCTCTTTTAACCGAACGGAGTGTCACCGGTGCTCGTGCTCGCGCCAAGCTTTTCCGCCAAGTGTCCGAGGAAGCGGCTGCCCTGCTCAAGCTGCCTTCCACCGATCCGCAGCGGGATCGGCTGCAATCGGATCCTCTGTATCGCTTCGTAATGCTCGACTCGGTCGCCGATATTCTTTGTCCCGCCGCAAAACTCTGGAACACCGGCTACGGCACGCAAATGATGCGCGAAGCCGTGAGCCTGATGGGCGGCTACGGAATCACGGAAGATTGCCCCGGCTTCCTCGGCAATAAGTGGATGGATGCGCAACTCGAAGCTACTTATGAAGGTCCGGAAGCGGTGCAGCGCCGCCAGCTCTCTATCACCATGACCAACCCGCTCTTCCTGGCGCAATTCCGCGCGTGGATCAAGGAAATGCGCGCGATCGCCTCGGAGCGACCTGGAACCGGTGCGTGCACCCTGGCTACCGCGATGACCATGTGGCTCTGGACGCTCGAGCGCCTGCAGCACAGCACCGACGCCGACGGCAACAAGCTGTACCAAAGCGCGCGCCAGGGCGTCACTTTCCCGCTCGCCGACGCGCTGTGCTGGCTCATGGCGGTTCGTTGCCAAATTCTCGATCTTCTTGAACTGGAGCGTCGTGGGCCGCAAGACGCTTCGGTGGCCGAAGGTCTCACCGGCCTGGTGAACTTTTTATCGGACTTGTGTCACGTGCAATCGGCACGCGGCAGTGGCGAAGTCGCGCGCATCTGCGCCGAACTCGTTTTCGGCTACAACCGCCATCCGGCTTGGGATGAAGCTGGCTACAAAGGCTGCTTCACCCAGGACGAATTGATCGAACTCGAAGGCTTCATACCCGGAATCGCGGCGTGCACCACCGATGTCATCTCCAGCGACGGCTCGCATCCGCCAAAGGCTGGACCGTGCGCGAAGTGCAACGGCGCGGAGCAATTCCTGGCCATGCACAATAAGCTCGACACTTGCATGACCGGCGCCCGGCTGGCCAAGGACCGTGCCGCCGAGGCGGTCTCGCAAATCATGATTCCGGAAGTGTTGGACTATCCGGCATGAGTGCTGAAGTACCCGCATCTACTGCGCCCGTGGACCGCCAGCAAATGGAAGTGGATATCGCTTGCGTCGGCTTTGGTCCCGCTATGGGCGGCTTTCTCACCACGCTTTCCCGCAACCTGCTGAACGCCGACGGCACGCCTCGTTTCGAAAGTGCCTCGATGCCCGGTGCTCCACTGCAAGTGATCTGCTACGAACGCGCCGAAGGCTTGGGTTTCGGTGTCAGTGGAGCCGTTACGCGCGGTCGCGGAATTCGCACCACGCTTCCCGCCTTCGATCCTGCGCAAATTCCTCTAGCCGTCGCTGTCAAACAAGAAAAACTCGTTTACCTGCTGGATCCCATCGGTGCTAGCCGCCGTTCTCTAACTCTGCACGTCGTCGATCGTTTTCTTCGCACCTTTCGGCCGCTTCTCTCCGCGAATTATGACGCGGTGGAGTTGCCCATTATTCCCGGCTTCATGAACAAGCATGGCGGCTTCATTCTCTCTCTGGGCCAGTTCAATCAGTGGGTCGCCGAACAACTCACCGCCTCCGGCTTAATCCAGATCTGGCCAGGCACTCCGGTCCGCGAGCCGTTGTTCGAAGATCAATCCGTGGCCGGCGTTCGTCTTGCGGATCAAGGGACGGATCTCCACGGGTCTGCAGAAGCGAATTTCCTTCCGGGCATGGACATTCGCGCGGCACTCACGGTGGTGGGTGATGGCCCTGTCGGCGCGGTTGGCCGTGCGCTGGACACGCGATTCGGCTTTCCGGCCGGTAACCAGCATTCCGAATGGGCCCTGGGCATGAAGATGGTCATCGAGCTTCGCGAAGATTCCGGGCTCGAGCCGGGAACCGTGATGCATACCCTGGGCTTTCCCGAACCGGAAATTTTCGGTTTTCTGTACGCGCACACCGATCGCCTGGCCTCCGTCGGCATCTTTATCCCATCGTGGTTTCGCAGTCCGGTGCGAACCGCCTATCGCTACCTGCAGCATTTCCTTCAGCATCCTTATCTCTGGCGCTATCTCCAGGGTGGCACTTTGAAATCCTGGGGCGCCAAATCCCTGCAGGAGTCTGGGCGTCACGGCGAGCCTTTTCTCGCCGGCAACGGCTTTGCGCGCATTGGCGAAGGCTCCGGCAGCACCAACGTCCTGGCGGGCTCCGGAATCGATGAAGCTTGGACTACCGGTACCCAACTCGCCGAAGCTGTAATCGAATTGCTCGAACACAAGCAGCCGTTCACCCGCGAAAATCTTGAAGACACTTACGTGCGCCGCCGCCGCGCCAGTTGGCTCGACCAAGAGTCCCGCACCGCCGCTGATTCGCGCAACGGTTTTGAAAAAGGTGTCGTGCGCGGGCTAATCGGGATGGCCTTGGCAGGATTCACAGGCGGACGGCTCGCTTTTCCGAAACGCCGGCACACAAACAACGGCGCCGCGTCCGCAAACTTCTTCGCCAGCCGCATTTCTGCCGAAGAATGGAATCGCCTGAAATCCGAAGCTGCATCGCATGGACAGCCTGCTCACGATCTCGCCATGAATCGGTGCGGTTGGCCCGAAATTGCCTACGATGGCCAGCTCCTCGTCTCGCATCAGGACGCGCTGCTCATGGGCGGCAGTGTGCAAGCCCCGGCGGGCTATGCCAACCATGTCGTTTTCCTGCGCCCAGAAGTTTGCCGGGATTGCGAGCCGAAGCTCTGCGTCGAAATGTGCTCTGGTCAGGCCATCACGCGCGGTGAGCGGGCCGTGCCGCAATTCGACCGCGAAAAATGCATCTTCTGCGGCGCTTGCTTGTGGAATTGCAACGCAAAGAATATTGATTTTCGCGCCGGCGCGGGTGGATTGCACTCCGCGCTCAACTGAGCTTCGTCGGAAGGTTCGAGTCAAAGCGCCCGGCTGCGAAGGCGACCGCTACAAAAACCAAGGAGCAGAAAAAAAATGACCACAGGATTCCACATCGTCGTTTGCGCGGGCATCGTGCCCGATCCTCTGCAAACTCTCGAACCGATCGACACGCCCGCAGGTCCGGCACTGAAAAATGAAATGATGCTGCCCGCTGTCCTCGACCCTTGGGCCAGCCACGCGCTCTATGAGGCCGCCAATCTTGCCGCCAATTCTCTTGGCAGCAAAGTCTGGCTCGTCAGTCTCGGCCCTAAAGCCAAGCTGCAGCAAGTGATGATGACCGTGGCACAAAAAGTTACCTTCGAATTGGTGGCTATCGATGCGCCGGCGGGTGGTTTCACGGACGCGCATGCCACCGCCGAACTTCTCGCCACGGCCATCGAAGCCATCCCCGCGCTGGACCGTTCGCGTCTTCTCCTGTTCGGTGGCTGGGAATCGGCCTCCCGCGGCGCAGGAGTCACACTGCAATTGGTCGGCGCGCGCCTCGGAATTCTCGATCAGTTCCTCGGGGTCGATCAGCTCAGTCCCAAGTCCGATAGCTCCTTCGAAATCCTTGAACGCATCGAAGGCGGCCGTCACCAAGTCTCTGTTTGCCAGGGGCCGCCCGCGCTGCTCGGCTGGGCTACAGGCAATTTGCCTGAGCCGCGCAACAATCCGCAGGTCGGCATGGCTAACATGCGTACGGTCATGCCCGCGTTGCAACGCGCCAAAGCTGTTGCCGCCGCTCCGTCTGGGCTGCACTACGCCGGCGTCACTCCGCCCAAGCAACAGCGCCAAACGCGTATCGTCAAAGATCAAACTCCCGAAGCCATCGCTCAGGAAATCGTTCAGTGGCTGGAGTAAACGACTATTTCCGATTCCAGGTGACGCTATGACCAAAAACATCCTATTCCTCGCTCACACCGACGACTCCGGCGCAGCTTTACCCAAAACCGCCTTCGAAGCGCTGGGTTCTGCCGTCGCTCTCGCGCAGCAATCCGGGGCGACGCTCACCATGGGTTTAATTGGTGCATCGGTCCAATCCGCCGCCGATTCCATCGCCAGCACGCCCGCCGCAAGAATCCTCGGCGTGACGGGTACGGACTTCGCCGATCCGCGTTTCGCCAGCGATGCGCAAGCGGCTGAGGCCCTCTGCCGAGCCGCTTCTCCCGAACTCGTTTTCGCGCCCACCACTTCGCGTTTTCTTCGCGCACTCCCCGTTCTCGCGCATCGTCTCCAGGGCAAAGTCGACACGCACGTCACCGAGCTCCGCCTTGTCGACGGGGAGGTTACCGCCACACGCTGGTTCTATCGCCAGCGCCTCGAAGGCGTCTTCCAGCGGAACGAACGGCCTTGGATCGTCCTTCTGGATTCCGGCTGCCACGAACCCTGGCGTGGCCCTAGCGCACAAGCCAACGTCGAACTTATTCCCGTCGCTCTTCCGCAAGAAGCGAAACGCACCAGCGTGATTGGAATCCGCGCGCCAAAGTCCGACACGCAGACCATCCGCCCCGACGCCGCCCTTCTCTTCGTTGCCGGCGCCGGCTGGACCAAGAGGCAACAGGATGGCAAGTCTCATCCGGAAGAAGCCGAAAAAATCATCTTGAATTTCCTCGAAAATTCCGGGGCCTCTCTCGGCGGCAGCAAATCGCTGGTCGATCAGTCAGGCGAAAACCAAGCGGTCCTGGCTTTCATGACGCACCTCAATCAAGTGGGACAAACCGGCGCCACGCCGCGCCATCCAAAAGGTCTCTCCACTTGCTGTCACGGCGAAGAACCACACGTGGTGGGTTGGCGTTTTATCAATGAGCGCCGCGCCATCAACCTCGATCCCAATTGCGGCTGGGCTCGTGGCAAAGCGGATGTGCTCTACGTTGCCAACGCCTTCGAAGTCATGGCGAAAGTCAACGAGCTGCTTGCCGCCGCCAAAAAAGAAAAATCCGCCGTCGCCTCCGACTGACCTGCGCAGCCAGGCTTCACAGCTTGCAGAAAAACTCCAGAACTGGGAGTTTTCGTGGCACAGGCACTCCTGCCTGTGCTGAGATCGCTGCACTTAGCCTCGGTGCATAGCCAAGAGTGGCTGTGCCACAGGCGTGTTTCAGCAAGCTCTTCGGCCTGTGCCATTTACCGTTACAATAGAAGTGGGAGTGTCCATGCACGGCAAGAAACCCACTGTGTTGCTAACCAACGATGACGGCTACCAGGCGGCCGGTCTCCGCGCACTCGCCGACCATCTCAAGGCCATCGCCAACGTGAAAATTATCGCCCCCAGTTCCGAGCGCAGTGGCGCCGCGCAATCCCTGACGCTTCGCCAACCGATCGTCTGCCACAAAGTCGCCGACGACGAATGGGCCATCGACGGCACTCCGGCTGACTGCGTCATCGTCGCGCTGCACGGCTTGCTGAAAGAACGGCCCGACATGGTGATCTCTGGCATCAACCATGGCGCGAACCTTGGCGAAAATGTCTACTATTCCGGTACCGTCGGTGCCGCTCGCGAAGCCGTCATCCACTACGTCCCGGGCTTTGCGATCTCGCTCTGCTCCAAGCGCGTCGATGCGGATTTCACGCCCACCGCTCGACTGGCGTGCGACACCGTCCAACTTATCCTGCGGGAAAAGCTGCCTGCGCAAGTCCTTCTCAATATCAACGTGCCGGAAACTTGGGGCGGCGATGTGAAGATTACGCGTCAATCCAAGAAAATCACGCGCACCGTTCTCCGTGAAGGCGCCGATCCGCGGGGTTGCCCGTACTTCTGGCTCAGTGAACAACGGCTCGATCGCGAAATGGAAATCGATGCCGATTCCGACTACGCGGCCATCTTTGCGGGTGAAGCTTCCGTCAACCCACTTCATCTCGATCCCACCCATAGCGAATCCCTAAACCATCTGTCGCACTGGGCCGATCTGCTTACCAATAAAAAAGCTCTGTCATCCTGAACGCAGCGAAGAATCGCACTTCCACCAAACAGGGACTCTTTGCAAGAGTGCTTTTGCCAAAACTCTCTTACAATGACAACCCATGCCCTCCATTTTCGACACAGCCGTCGTCGGCGCCGGTGTCTTCGGCTCCTGGATCGCTCTCCATCTTGCCAAGCGGGGCCAGCGGGTGCTGCTCCTCGAAGCCCACGGTCCGGCCCACTCCCGGGCCAGTTCCGGTGGCGAATCTCGCATCATCCGCATGAGCTATGGCCCCGACGAAATCTACACGCGGTGGTCGCAGAATTCTTTGCGCCAGTGGAAAGAACTCTTCGCCGCCGCAAGCGAGAACCTTTTCCACCAAACCGGTGTGCTCTGGCTTTCCTCTGAAAATGACGCCACCCTCATCGCCTCGCACACGGTTCTCACCCGTAACGAAATCAATCACCAACTCTTCGAGCGCCAGCAACTCGAACACCTCTATCCACAAGTGAATTTCGATGGCGTTTCTCGCGGCCTTTTCGAACCGGAAAGCGGAGTGCTTCTTGCGCGTCGTGCCGTCGCGGCCACCGTCCAAGCGGCTACGCGCCATGGCGTTCAGTTTCGAATCGCGCAGATTCAAGCTCCTCAAGCTTCCCAAATGCTTCTTGCGCACATCGAGACCGCTACCGGCGAACGCATCTCCGCCGGCAACTTCGTCTTCGCCTGCGGCCCTTGGCTCGGCAAGTTGTTTCCGGAAATCCTCGGCGCGCGCATTTTCCCTACGCGCCAGGAAGTGTTTTTCTTCGCCACGCCGCCGGGAGACACGCGCTTCGCTCCTCCCGCTCTTCCCACGTGGCTTTTCCAAGCCGACGAGGTTTACGGAATGCCTGATGTGGAAAGCCGTGGGCTGAAAATCGCTTGCGACACCCACGGTGCGCAAATCGATCCCGACACGCAATCGCGCCTGGTCTCTTCAGAAGGAGCAGCTTGGGCGCGTAGTTTTGTCGCGCGGCGTTTTCCGGCGCTGGCGCAAGCACCTATCGTGGAAACCCGCGTCTGCCAGTACGAAAACACTTCCAACGGCGATTTCCTGATCGACCGCCATCCGCAATTTTCGAACGTGTGGTTTGCGGGAGGCGGTTCCGGTCACGGCTTCAAACACGGTCCTGCCGTCGGCGAGTACACCGCTTCGGTCATTTTAGGAGAGGCCACGCCAGAGCCCCGTTTCGCCTTGGCCAGCAAAGCCACACAACAGAACCGCACGGTTCACTGACCTGCCTCGCGTGTACAGTCATTTCCTCAGAGAGTGAGGCTCAATTCAATGCCAAGGACTGGCCCCACAACTGACAAAGCTGCACGTAATGTCCAATTTCGTGTTATTTCGAGCGAAGCGACGAATTTTTTCGAAAAGATGAAGAAAAAGCAGGAGTAAAGCCGCGGACAAGACGCAATGAAAAACGAACGGCCCGCTTCAGAAAGCGAGCCCTACAAAGGCAAAGACGGGGAGGATGAACAGTTAGTTCTTTAGGCCATGCCCTTCTTCGTGCGACGCCGCGACGTGTCCGGGGCACGCAAACTGCCCTTCCGCCGCGCCTTCTCTTCGTACAAATTCTGGTCTGCTTCCTTCAGCAATTTCTCCACGCGCTCGCCTTCGCCGTGATACACGGACGTCCCGATGCTCACCGAAATCGGCGGCTCTTCTTGATCTCCCAGCAGCGTCTCGTGAATGCGCGAAGCCACTCGTTGCGCTTCTTCCTCCTGCGCTTCCGGCAGCACCACGGCAAATTCGTCTCCGCCGTAGCGCGCCGCGGTATCAATGGCACGGCAGTGCACCCGCAGAATATCCGCCACGCGGCACAGCGCTCGGCTGCCTACCAAATGTCCCAGACTGTCGTTAATCTTCTTCAGTCCATCGAGGTCCAGCAGCAGAACCGCAAACGGTCTTCCCGTTCGCAGGGTGCGTTCCGTTTCCGTATCCAGCACGTCGAGCAGTTTCCGGTAATTGGCTAAGCCGGTGAGCGGGTCGCTGGTGGCCAGATGGCGCACCTGCTCGAACACCCGCGCGCTATCCAACAGCGCCCCTGCCAAAACCGTGATGTAACTGGCCACATTCAGCAACTGCGCGAAAACGAACGGACCATCCAGCAATCGCACCGACTGGCACGCCGCCAGCTGTGCCCCCAGATTCAGCCACACCGCCATATAAATTGCGCGGTCGAACGCCGAGTTCATCAGGTATTTACGCCGGCGATAACCATACAGCGCCACCAGAAAAATCACCGCCGGTATCAACTGCAATGGATTCGGAATCAGCGCATTCGGGTGTCCCGAAACGTCCGGGGGAAGCCTGCGCAACGAAGCCGAAATCAGATAGGTCAGCGAGAGCACCGTAAACAGCGCTCCGGCAATCTCCAGTTTCGGGTGTCGCGAACGCGGAATGAAATGTTCGACGAGCAGCGCCACGCCAAACAACAGCGCCAGCAAAAGCCGGCTGATCCACCACGCCGCGGGTGCCCACAAAAACCACGTGGGCGAGTCGTGGTTCATCTGGAAGAACAACACGCTGGACGCCGTGAGCGTGGCTCCCGACAATAGAAACCCAGACCCGAGGATCAAAGAGATGCGGTCTTGCGTTCCCTGGAAGCGCACCAGGGCCACCGCCGCGAACACAAACGCGAACAAACCCGTGGTGATTTGCAGGTAACCCTGCAGGATCGGATCGGGACGCAGTGTACCGGTGCGCAGCCAGCGCGCCACCAAAAACACCAGTACGAAGCCGGCTACATGACCGAGCAGCCTTCGAAAGTTTTGGCTACCTGCTTTTTGGGCTAAGTCGCCCATTTCCTCTACCTTTGTTGTATGACCTGCTATATCCCCAGCAACCTCGACCTGCACTCTTACTCCCATTAGACGCGATTCCCGCCTCTCCTGTTGCGCTTGTTCTTCGGGCTGTGAATCAAGAGATACCGCTAGTACCATGTCCTTACAACTGGCCAACCGTACAGTTCTGTGGATAACACGCGGCTCACGTCAATTCCTGGGTACCCTGCTGGCGCGAATGCCCTGCAACGTGGGGTGTAACCTCTCGGCTATCCAGCCATCTTTCGACTTGCGCCGGAGGGTATTGTCCCGGAAAATATCTGCTATTCAATCGTTTCAATACATGAGGTGATTCCTTGGCGAAGCGCAACTCCACCAGCAAATCCCGTCCGCAGGCCAAAAAGCCTCGCCCGGCCGAGCATACTTTGGCGGAAATCTACTCGCAGCCCCATATTTGGGCGGAAACCGATGCTCATCTGCAAAAATCCGGTATCCTCGCCCGTTTCTCGGAGATTTTCTCGCCACGCAGTCCGTGGCTATTCGTCGGCTGTGGTTCCAGCTACTACCTCTCTCAGCTGATCGCCTCTCTCTGGACCAAGAACTGCTACATACCCGCTACCGCCGTTCCGGCCTCCGAGCTGCTCTTCGCGCCCGAGGAAACCCTTCGCCGCGTCGGCGCCGAGCAGATTGTGCTCATGTCCCGCTCCGGCGAAACCACCGAAGTGCTCCGGGCCGCCGAACTGCTCCAGGCCCATAAGACCGTGCAGACCCTCGGCGTCACCTGCAATCCCGAGAGCATCCTCGAAAAGCTCTGTACTCACTCCTTCAAACTCGATTGGGCCGACGAAAAAAGCACGGTTATGACGCGTTCCTTTACCGCCATTCTCCTGGCCTTCCAGCGGCTGGGATTGCAATTCGTGGGCGACGATCAGCACTCCGCAGCGCTCAGCGAGTTGCCGCGCAAGGGCCAAGCTTGGCTCCACGCCAATGCCGACAAGATTCAGTCTTTCGCCGCCAAGCGCAAGGTTGCCGACTACGTCTTTTTGGGCCAGGGTGTGCACTACTGGCTAGCCCAGGAAGCGGGCCTCAAAGTCACGGAAATGTCCTCCTCGTACGCGCAGGTCTATTACTCCCTGGAGTTTCGCCACGGGCCCCGTTCCATCGCCGGTCCCGACACTTTGATCACCTTCTATATTTCTGACGCGGCCAAGGAAGCCGAAATCACCTTGGTTCGCGAACTGAAGCAGCTCGGCGCCGTAACTGCTGTCATCGTGAACCGCGCCACACCCGAGCTCAAAGAGCACTCCGATCTGCTGGTCGAACTAGCTCTAGACGTTCCGGAATTTGCGCGTTACGCTGTCTCCGCGATTCCCGCACATCTTTTGGGAACAGCGGTCGGCCTGCGTAAGGGCCTCAATCCCGACGCGCCGAAGAATCTTACCCGCGCCGTCGTGCTCTCGCCCCACGATGGGAGCCGTCCGGCCAAAAGGAGAGGTGCTTGAGCGCGGAAGCCAGCACCACCCAAGCTGCCGGCCCCGGCCTGCGGCGCACCCTCACCCTCACCGATCTCATTCTCTACGGGATCATCGTTATTCAGCCTGTCGCTCCTATGTCCGTGTTTGGGGTGCTTAGCGACCGCGGCCGCGGCCATGTCGTCACCGCTATCCTCATCGCCATGGTGGCCATGTTGTTCACCGGCATTAGTTACGGCCGCATGGCCCGCGCGTACCCTAGCGCCGGTTCCGCTTTTACCTATGTCGCGCAGGAAGTGAATCCCACCGTCGGATACATCACTGGCTGGAGCATGGTGATGGATTACATGCTCAACCCGCTCATCTGTACTGTGTGGTGTGCTGGGCAGGCTAATCAGTTCGCTCCCGGCGTTCCCGCGTGGTTCTGGAAGATTTTCTTTGCGGTGCTGTTCACGCTGCTCAATATCCGCGGCATCAAGACGTCAGCGCGCATCAATACTGGCATGGCTATCGCCATGGGCGCGGTTGTGGTCGCTATCTTCATTGCCGGGGCTCGCTTTATTTTTGGCGCACCCCACGATGCCGCCTATTTCACCCGTCCCTTTTACGATCCGCACACCTTCACTTGGGGCGGTCTGTTTGGTTGTACGTCCATCGCGGTACTCACTTATATCGGTTTCGACGGCATCTCCACACTTTCCGAAGAAGCCGAAAATCCTCGCAGAAATATTCTGCTGGCCACGGTTCTGACCTGTGTGGTCATTGGTATCCTCTCGGCGGTGGAAGCCTATGTGGCGCAGTTAATCTGGCCTGCGTCTCAACCGTTCCCGGACATCAACACCGCCTATTCCTACATCGCGGGTCGCGCTTGGGCTCCGCTGTTCACCATTGTGGGTTTCACTTTGCTCCTCGCCAATTTTGGTTCCGGGCTTGGCGCGCAGATCGGCGCGGCGCGCCTGCTCTACGGCATGGGCCGCAGTAATGCGCTCCCCAAGTCCTTCTTCGGCGCAGTCGACAGCAAGCATCGCATTCCCCGCAATAATGTTTTCCTCGTCGGCGCCATCGCTTTGATCGGAGCGTTCCTTCTCGAAGTCGTAGCCGGATACAAAACCTACTCGCTTGGCAGCACCCCCCTCACTTGGGATCTCGTCAAGAAAATCCTGAACGGTGGTGAAGCTTACGGCCTCGGTGCCGAAATGCTCAACTTCGGAGCGCTCATCGCCTTCATGGGAGTGAATGTCGCGGCCTTCCTGCGCTATTACGTGCGTTCGAAGGAGAAGAAACTTGGTTTCCTGATTCCCCCAGTCCTCGGATTCCTGATCTGTTTTGGCTTGTGGATCAACCTCAGCAAACCCGCCATCATCGTCGGTTCCATCTGGATGGCCGCGGGCATCGCCTTCGGCGTATGGAAAACCAAGGGCTTCCGCGAGCAGCTTTCTTTCGAGGTTCCTCCCGAAGAGTAGCCCGCAAGATTTCTTCGTAGGGGTCCAGCACTGCTGGACCCATGTCCGCACCTTCACAGCTCCTTGCGTCTTTACTTTCTTCCCCTCCCCAAACTCTGACATTGCCAACGTGCCCTGATTCGTCCCATCATGTGTGCACACGAGGAATCACCAATGAAAAAGACCGGCCCAAAGCGCGGGCTAGTCACCATGCGCGATGTTGCTCAGGCTACGGGCTTTTCTCCCGCTACCGTTTCCATTGTTCTCAACAACGCTCCGCTGGCGCGGTATATCGCTCCGTCCACTCGTCAACGCATCCAAGATACCGCCAAACGTCTCGGCTACCGGCCGAACGCCATGGCGCGTTTCCTGCGCAGCCGCCGCAGTCAAAGCATCGGGGTCATGCTCTTTGACGTCACCGACCCTTTCTGCACCCCTATTCTTCGCGGTATCGAAAATGCCCTTTATCCTCTCGGGTATCTTCCCATCTTTGCGGACGCCCATAACAAGCGCGACCGCTTTGAGCGCTATCTGGAAATGCTGCTCGAGCGCCATGTCGACGGCCTCATCGTCGTCGCGAACTGGCTGTTCGTCGATATTCACGTGCTCGCGGACCTCAACAAACAGGAGATCCCCGCAGCCACCATTGGTTGGGAAATTCCCGGCGATCGTGTCAGTTCCGTGATGGTTGATAACGAAGCCGGCGGGCGCCTGGCTCTGGAGCATCTCTATCAGCGGGGTCATCGGCGCATTGCCATCATCCGCGGTCCCAAGCGGCTCATCGACAGCGCCCCGCGTTGGCGCGGCATTCAGAAATTCGCGCAATCCGCAAAGCTCGAATTAGACCCCGGCCTTACGCTGCAAATCCCCGATGTTTTTGATGCGAACGCCAGCTTCGAACACGGTCATCGCCTCACCGATGAACTGATCCAGCAAAAGAAAAAATTTACCGCCATTCTGGCCTTCGACGATCTCACCGCGCTCGGCGCGATGCGCGCTCTTGCCAAAGCCGGCATCAGCGTCCCCGAGCAATGCTCCGTCACCGGATTCGACGACGTGGCCATTTCTTCGCTGGCCGCGCCTTCGCTCACCACGGTCCGGCAGCCTCTGGAAACTATGGGTGCCACCGCGGTCAGCATCGTCATGGACGCCATCAAAGCCAGCCACGAAAATCGCGATTGGTCGGCGGTTTCCCATAAGCTTCATCCCGAACTGGTCATCCGCGATTCCACGCGCCAAGCCACCTAGCTAGCAATCGTTCGCCTGTCCTCTCGAAACAAAAAGGCGCCCCGACCGTACGGTTTGCGCAAAAACCCTTGATGCACAGCCACTCTTGGCTGCGCATCAAGGCTAAGTGCAGCGATCTGAGCACAGGCAGGAGTGCCTGTGCCACAAAATCCTTTGCTTCACGACCCGGGCGGCAAAAACACGGCATTCGGGGCAAACAACTCTACATCCGGCAACTCCGTTTTCACCTTAATGTTCTGGAACTTGCCCTTCGATCCGCCCGATCCCGAGAACGTCAGCAAATATTGATTGCTCAAGTGCGTCGCAATCTCATCCAAGTACGGCTTGATGCTGACGGGCGCTCCATACATCAGGAAATACGATTCCGCCCCGGTATACTCCGAGAGCTTGTCGAGGTTGTTCTGCGCATAATTCACCAGGTAAAAGGAATGACCCCGGTGGCCCGAACTCGGATAATAAATCGTCCAGATGTTCGTGTTCTGTTTCTCCGCCCGGGAAATTAGCGAATCCAGGTCCGGATACCACGCCCCAAAGAACGATCCGCGGAAATAATCGATTCCGGACGAAATCAAAACGATAGACCGGCGTGGTCCCGCGGCGTCCGGCCACCGTTTCAGCATGTCAATCATTGCGAGATAGGGACTCGAGCCCAGCGCGCCAATGCCCAGCGGCAGCCGCAGGGCCTTGACCGCCAACGAATGATCCGTCGAAAAATCCTGCGCGATCATGGTGGTGTTGTTCCGGATATAACCCACGGCAATCGACGTCGAAGCCGGCTGCCCGTTGATAAACTCTTTCAAGTAATCCCACTGTCCGCCTGCTCCTGTTTCAATCGAATCATCGATTAGGATGGCCATGAAAAGCTGATCGGACTTTTTCCAGTCCCCGATCTGTTTCCGCTCTTTGCCGGCAAACACTTGCACGTCGTCCTTGGCAATCGGTGGCGCGGTATCCTTCTTTCCAACCGCGGTCACGGTAAAGGTCGTCGAGCCAGCGCCCGCCGTCTGTGCGAAACTCGGAACTGCCGTCAACAGCGCCACAGCTCCAAGGAACACGCCCACGCGAGCGTAAAGTGTTTTGTGTCTCATCTACGATCTCCCTTTCGCAGTCCAAACTTCCAAGACCTGCCATTTACGTGGAGAGGTATACCATGCCCACCGCCCAATGTCAGCGGGCAGCTATCGGCAGTCCCTCCTTCGATTGAACCCGTCGCACCAGCAGAAGTCGTAACTCATTCTGCATCGCTCTTCCTGCTCTTCTGATGTGTACCGGCGGAGTAAGTTACGCTCAAGAGATGGCTCCCACCACCACCATCGATCCCGCATCCGTCTCTGTGCGCCCCGGTGACGGCGCCTCTGCGCGCGGCTCGTGGATCTACGGCCCCTCGCTCGACCTCATCATCGGCTGTGGCGCGTGGTCCGCTCCTCTGCTGCTCTTCAGCTATTACGCCTCTACCGCTTCCACAAAAGGTTGGTCCTTTGCCTTCTATGCCCTCGCGCTTCTCTTCAACTATCCGCACTTCATGGCCACCGTTTACCGGGCGTACCATTCCTACGACGAGTTCGCCAAATACCGCATCTTCACGGTGCACGTCACCCTGTTGCTGGTCTTCGCAGGCCTGATCGGCCATCTTTGGTATCCGCTGGTTCCTTGGATTTTCACCCTGTACATCTGTTGGAGTCCGTGGCACTACACCGGCCAAAACTATGGCTTGCTCATGATGTTCACGCGCCGCGCCGGTGTCACTCCCACGGAAGGCGAGCGCCAGGCCCTGCACCTCGCGTTCATTGCCTCCTACTTGATGCTGCTTTTCAGCTTTCACACCGGACCTTCCCCCGACCCGCTAATCATTTCTCTTGGGCTTCCCGCCAAGTTCACTCTTCCGGTGCGGGCCATGCTCGGCCTGTTCTTTCTGGTGGCCAGCGCGTGGGCGTTGGTCTCGCTGGCGCGCCGCAGTTCTTGGAAAGCGCTGCTCCCGAGCGTCACACTGACCACCACGCAATTTTTCTGGTTTCTTCTGCCGGCGGTCATCGAACTTGCCAGCGGCAAGGAAGTTCCGCAGACCCGCTATTCCAGCGGCATTTTGGCGGTGCTGCACTCCGCGCAATATCTTTGGATCACCAGCTACTATCAAGAAAAGGAAGCTCGCGCCGCTGGCCAAACCACTTGGAGCTTTCCGCGCTATCTCTTAACCCTGGTGGCTGGTGGCATCGCGCTGTTCATCCCGGGTCCCTGGTTGGCCAGCCGCGTCTTTCACGCCGATTTCGCCACCAGCTTTTTGACCTTCATGGCTCTCGTCAATCTCCATCACTTCCTCCTCGATGGCGCCATCTGGAAACTTCGCGATTCCCGCATTGCTTCGTTTCTGCTGAACAAGCGCGAAGAAGCTGCCGAAGTCCGAACGGAACCCAGCCGCACCGCGGTGTTCTTTCGCTGGGTCGCTGGAACCACCGTCACCGCCCGCGCCCTCCGGGTCGCCCTCGTCGTTCTTCTTCTCCTCTGGGCCGCCATGGATCAACTCCACTTCTACTGGGCCAATGTTTCCGCCAGTCTCAGCACCCTGCAACGTGCTGCCCGCCTCAACCCCAACGACTCCACCCTGCAAACGCATCTTGCGCGTGCCGCCGATCTTGCCGGCAATCGCGATTTGGCGATCGCATCTCTGAAACGTGCTGCCGAGGTGAATCCTTCCAACATGGGCTTGCAGGAAGCCTACGGCCGTGGCCTGATTCTGGCGGGTCGCGATGCCGACGCCTACGACCTCTATCACAAAGTGCTTCTGCGTTCGCCGCAGAATGCCAACGCCCTCCTCAACTATGGTCTGCTGGCGCAGCGTCTTGGCCATCCCGAAGAAGCGATCGACACTTGGCAACGCGCTGTTGCCGCTGATCCCACGCAGTCCAATGCCCAGCTTTACCTGGCGCAGGCTCTCGAGCAAAAAGGTGAACTGCAGGCGGCCGCGCGCCACTATCAGGCTTATCTGCAAGTCGTCTCCAAACATCCCGCCGACCATCCCGGTGAAGGTCCTGCGGTGATCTCTGCGCTCATAAAAGTCGCTGACGCCGATGCTGCCGGCCAGAAAATTTCCGAAGCGATGATCGGCTATACCAAGGCGGCGCAGTTCGCGGAAAAGGTGAAAAATCCTGCTCTGCAGAGCCTGGCCCTCGCGCACGCCGCCGATGCCCAAGAGCGCGCCGGCCACCTGGGCGACGCCGCGCAAGCTTTCCAGGAAGCGCTGGTCGTCGATGAAACCCAGGGCGAGCCTGGTGACGCCGCCACCGATTGGTTCGACTACGGCCAATTTCTTCGCCGTCACCATCAGCCCGAGCGGCTCGTCTTCGCGTGCTTCTATCGCGCACAGGACCTGATGAGCACCAACCCCGGTGAGGCATTAAACGCCATAGCTGCCGCCGTCACCGCCAGCGAGTCGCGTCTCGGTCCCGCCGCGCACACTCTCCCCTCCCAACTCTCCAAGCTCCTCTCCGAAGCCCTCTCCCTGCAACCCTCCGCCTTCTCCGAATAGATTCCATCCCGGTGTCTTCTGTGGCTCCGTGGCGAAGCATCGCCTCTTGATTCCTGATCACCGATCACCGGTTTCTTGGACAATTGATCCACTTGCGCTCGCTGGATACCGAGCAAACACTGTACGGTGAGATCCTTCGCTGCGCTCAGGATGACAGGTTCGATGCAGTGGTTGCGGTTTGTCCATGGCCGCTCGCACGCAAACCACGCGCACTCAGGATGACAGCTCTAAGCAAAGGTTGTGCACGGTGAGAAATGCGGGCTAGAATGTTTCCGTAATCTTCTTTCCTCTCTCTCGCTCCCTCTTGGAGGTACGGAAGGCCCATGGCGCTGATGCGCTCGATGTTGCTTGCCGCCTCGCAAAACGTGTGGTTGCGCGATCACGCCGTGAATTTCCCGTTCGTGCGCCGCAGCGTTTCCCGCTTCATGCCGGGAGAGACCCTCGACGCCGCGATTGACGCCGCGCAAGCGCTCCGGCAGAAAAACATTGGGTCCATCTTCACGCACCTGGGCGAAAATGTTGCCGATCGCGCCGAAGCCCGCAAGGTTTCCGATCATTACCTGGAAGTCCTCGATTGCATCCACCAGGTAAATCTGCCCACCGAAGTTTCCGTAAAACTCACACAACTCGGTCTCAACCTCTCGCCCGACCTTTGCTTCGAAAATCTCGAACGCATCGTGCAGCACGAACATCCGTCCAAAACGGTTTGGGTCGACATGGAAGCCAGCAACTATGTCGACGTGACGCTCGAGATCTACAAACGCGCTCTGCGCGCCTATCCCAACGCGGGCATTTGTCTTCAGGCCTATCTCTATCGCACCAAAAAAGATTTGGCCGACCTGCTTCCTCTGCGGCCCGCAATTCGCCTCGTCAAAGGCGCTTACAAAGAGCCAGACTCCATCGCTTTCCCCAAAAAATCTGATGTGGACGAAAATTATTTCGTTCTTGCGCAGGAGATGCTGCGGGCGCAAACCGCGGGATCCTGTGCCCGCGCGGCATTCGGCACCCACGACATCCAGCTCATTCGTCGTTTGGCCGATTACGTCGTGGGCCAGGGAATTGCCAAAACCCAGTTTGAAGTGGAAATGCTCTACGGCATTCAACGCGCCGAGCAGGAACGCCTTGCGCAAGCCGGCTATCGCTCCGTGGTCCTGGTGGCCTACGGAACTTACTGGTATCCCTGGTTCGTTCGTCGGCTCGCCGAGCGCCCTGCCAATGTCTGGTTCCTGGTCCGCAACGTCTTGACCTGATGACCGATGCGCCTGCCGACTACACTTCGCATCGATCATACAAAAAGCTCTTCTCTTTGCTTTTTGTCTGCAAAAATACCCGCCCAATTCACCGGTCCTCAAGGGAGGCACAAAATGCGTAAATGGAGTGCACTACTTGTGGTCGCGGCAGCCACTCTGCTGGTTGCTGCTCGCGTCCCGGAACCGCAATGGAGGCAACTCTTCGATGGAAAAGACCTGGACGGCTGGAAGCACGTTGGCCCGGGCTATATGACCGTCGAGAATGGTCTGATTCAGACCCATGGTGGTATGGGCCTGCTGTATTGGACTAAAGAAAAATTCGGCAATTGCCGTATCAAAGTGGTCTACAAAATGCGCGATTTCAACGACAATTCCGGCGTTTTCGTGCGCATTCCCATCGAACCCCGCGAAGAATGGATGCCCGTCCACTACGGTTACGAAGTCCAGATCGACAATCATCCGGAAACTTCCGGCGAAGACGAATATCATGTCACCGGCACGCTCTATTCTTTGACCAAGCCGCTCTCCAAACCCGGGAAGCCCGGCCCGGAGTGGAACACCATGCTCATCACTCTCGATGGGCCCCACACCGTCGTTGAGGTCAACGGCGAAAAAATCACCGATTACACGGAAGGTCAGCCGGTGCCCGATCGCAAGTTTGATTTTGAACCACAGCGTGGGCCGCGCCCCCTTGAGGGCTACGTCGGCCTGCAGAATCACAGTGACAACGACATCGTTTTCTTCAAAGAAGTCGCGGTTCAACCCCTGCATTAAGGCATCGCAATATTCGATCTCTTATGGAGAACATCATGAGCAAAAATCAAATCTCGCGTCGTTCGTTTCTACAAACCACCGCCGGCACTACCGGCGCCATGCTTGCCGCCAAGCGCATCGTCCTGGAGCCGGAACGCATTCCTTCCCGGCTGGAAATGACCGCCGCCAGCGACCGCGTTCGCTTCGGCATCATCGGGGTCGGCATGCAGGGCAACGGCTTGCTCTCCACGGCCGTTGGTCTTCCCGGTACAGAATGCATTGCGGCCGCCGATCTTTACGATGGCCGCCACACCCTGGCCAAGGAAATCGCCGGCGCGAAGATCACCACCACTCGCCACTACAAGGAACTTCTCGACAACAAGGAGATCGACTGCATCATCGCCGCGGTTCCGGATCATTGGCACAAGCAGGTTTTCGTCGACACGCTCAGTGCCGGGAAAGACATCTACCTCGAAAAACCCATGTCTCACAGCGCTGCCGAAGGCGTCGAAATGGTCGCCGTGGCCCAGAAAACGGGCCGCATCGTTCAAATTGGCTCGCAGCGCGTCAGCTCGGTCATCTGCAAAAAAGCCAAGGAAATGCTGGCGCAAGGCGCCATCGGCGATGTCAACCTGATTGAAGGCTCGCTGGGCCGCAACGATCCCACCGGCGCGTGGGTCTACCCGATTCCGACCGATCTTTCCACCACCACACTCGATTGGGACACTTGGCAAGGCACTGTGCCCAAGCGTGACTTCGATGGAAAATATTTCGCGCGTTGGCGCTGCTGGAAGGAATACGGTACCGGCGTCGCTGGCGACCTCCTCGTTCATCTCGTCAGTGGTATGAACTTCATGATGGGTTGGAACGAACCGCCCGCGCGCGCTATGTCCTTTGGCGGCATTCTCCGCTGGCCCGACGGGCGCAACATGCCCGATGTCCAAGCCACCATCTACCAATACGGCAAAATCCCCGTTTATCTCCGGCTCAATTTGGGCTGCGAAACTCCGGAAACCTATCGGTTCCAGGGTTCCAAAGGCATTCTCGAAGCCACCGAATTCGGTATCGCTCTTTATCCGCAATCCGGCGTGGACTCGGCGCCCAGTTATTACGCCTCGAGCTTCCCCCGAGCCATGCGCGAAGCCTACGAAAAGGAATGGCACGAGAAGCACGATCCGCCCGTTGGCCAGGAACCGCTCTCGGAAAACTACACCTATAAGGGTGATGACTGGGATGATCAGCGTCCGCACATGTGGGCCTATCTCGAAGCCGTCCGCAGCCGCAAGCCGCTGACCGAAGACGCGGTCTTTGGCCACAACGCCGCCTTGGCCTGCCACATGGCCAACGAATCTTACTTCCGCAAAGCCGCGGTCTGTTGGGACGCCAGCACCAACCAAATCAAAAACATCTAGCCCGACTCACGTCGCATACAAAAAGAAGGGGGCTGACACTCAGCCCCCTTCTTCTGAATTTGTCATTCCGAACGAAGTGAGGAATCCGCTTCCCGCTTCCCGATTACTGATTACTCTTCTCCCCTACTTCGTCCGCGCAAACTCCACGTAATCCCGGCCCTTATATAACCGGTACTGCCCGGCTTGCCCCGCCACCACCTGCAACGGCACCGGCCTCTTTATCTCTGCGTCCTTCGTGGACGCTGTCTTCAACACATCGCTCGCGGCCACGTCCATCACCACAAAAGTGTTTCCTTCGACGAATCCGAAGCCATACTGTCCCGGCTTCAGTGTCTGTCCGCCAATCGTTAACGGCACTTCCGTGATCAGAAATCCCTGGTACTTTTCCTTCAACCCACTCGAATAGCCCGAAGCATCCACGAGCGCCGCCAACACCACAAATCCGTCCGCGTACCGCACTCCCGCGCTATTGCGCGCCTGCACCGTCGCCGATTGTCCCCGGAAAAACACCTTATCCGGAAACAATTTGTCCCCCACTTCCGCTGCCTTCAGTACGCCTTCCTTTGGCGGCGCCGGCGCTTGCTTCTCTTGTGCCCTAGAGGCATTCAAAGACACCAGCAGCAAAGCAGGCAATAACCACCCAGCAGCACGATTTCTCATCGGATTCTCCTTGTCTATGGCTTGCGGAGCGATGCCACATTCTACTCCACGCCCGTCTTTCCCGCAGAATCTTCACCGGCGATCAAGTTATCACCGGGATCGGAGAGCACGCTGAGAAGTGAGAAGAGAAGAGTTTCTAGCTGAAGACTGTGGACTGATAACCGTAGACTGCATTTCTGGTCGGGACGGCGAGATTTGAACTCGCGACCTCACGCACCCCAAGCGTGCGCGCTACCAGGCTGCGCTACGTCCCGACCGCTACTACTAAACTACCGTATCACTTGCGTTCCAACAGCGTCAAGAAACTGCGCAGTCCATCCCGCAGATCCAGCAGCATTTTCCGGTTTAATTGCGACATCCCAGCTTCTCCAGTTGCTCCGCTTCCGCCCTCCGAGCCCTCTCCGCCGCTTGCCGCTTCTTTTAAGTGACGCCGCGCGCCCGCGATGGTGAATCCTTCGTCGTACAGCAGGCGCTTGATCTTCAGCACCAAATCCACATCTTCTTGCCGGTACAAGCGGTGTCCGTTCGGGCCCTTCACGGGCTCCAGCGTCGGAAATTCCGTCTCCCAGTAGCGCAGCACAAAGGGCTTCAGAGCGGTCAGCCGGCTTACCTCTCCAATCCGGTAGTATTTGCTTTCGTCGGGCACCGGTGTCGCCACGCTGCTCATGTGTTTTTCTCGGTGAACTTCTTCCGGCAGGGATTCCTCCATCCTAGGCCAAAAACCGGCCAAGTCAACTGACCTGATTCGCGGATCAACTAAACACGCAAAACCGTTCTTCCGAGCGTAGCGAGGAATCCCTCTTACTCTTCCGCCCCTCGTCCTTCCCGTTCTCCGCGTTTCTTCAACCGCTGTATGAAGCGCACTGGCGTGCCTATAAACGGCCATTTGGCCCGCAGCTGATTTTCCAGAAATCGCTCGAAGCTGAAATGCAGCGGCTTCTTCTGATTGGTGAACAACAAAAACACCGGCGGCGCCACCTTAGCCTGCGTAATGTAGTAGATCCGCACCGGCCGGGCCTTCGGATTCGTCGCCCGCCCCAGATCCACTTCTTCCTTCAGCCAGCGGTTTAACTCCGGTGTCGCAATCTTGCGCGCGCGTTCCGTGGCCACCTGATCGATCAGCGGATAGAGTTTCTGCGCCCGCTCCCCGGTTTTCGCCGACAAAAATACCACCGGCGCATAACTCAAAAATTTGAACTTTTCCTTCACCATGGCTTCGTACTCAAACAACAATTTCCCCCGATCAATCTGCCGGGGTGCCGCAACGGCTCCGCCAATCCCGCGCTTCGCCTTCCCCTTGGCGCTTTTGGCGGATTCTTCCTCGGCGCGCTGTGCCGCTTCCACCGCCAAGTCCCACTTATTCACCACGATAATTACCGAGCGCCCCGACTGTTCCGCAGAACTGGCAATGGTCGCGTCCCCCTGCGTTACGCCTTGCTCGCCATCAATCACCAGCAACGCCACATCCGCGCGTTCCAGCCCGCGCTTGGCCATCACCACACTCAACTTCTCCGCCACTAACCGGGTCTTGCCTTTTCTCCGAATGCCCGCGGTGTCCACGAACCGGTAGGTCTTCCCATCCCTCACCACGTCGGTGTCCACGCTATCCATGGTCGTGCCCGGTATCGGCGACACAATCGATCGCTCTTCTCCGGCCATCCGATTCAGCAATGTCGACTTCCCCACATTGGGCCGTCCGATAATCGCTATCTCCACCACCTTGGGCTCGGCCGCGCGTTCCTCCACGCTTTGACCTTGGATTTTTTCCAGCGCTGCGTCCAGCAAATCGTCCACACCCGTGCCGTGCTCCGCCGCGATCGGAAACACCGGCACGCCCAACGCGTGAAACGGTCCGGCATTCACTTCCTGCATCGTCGAATCGACTTTGTTCACCGCGACCACAAACGGCCGCCCGGTGGTCCGCAGCAATCGCGCTAATTCCGCATCCGGCGGCGTCAATCCCGCGGTGCTGTCCACCACCAGCACCAGCAGCGCCGCCTTTTCGATCGCCACTCGCGCCTGCCGTAAAATTTCCGTGGGTATCAGGGCCTTGTCGTCGGGAATAATTCCGCCGGTATCGACAACCTCCAGCGCGCGCCCACGCCATTCGCATCGTCCGTAGATCCGGTCGCGCGTGATCCCCGGTTCGTCGGTCACAATCGCCCGGCGCGTTCCGGTCAAACGGTTAAACAGCGTCGATTTGCCTACGTTCGGCCGCCCCACAATCACCAACGATGGAAGTTTTTGTGCCATTCTTTCCCTGAGCGCGCCTCTCTACCGCTTTCGCCGCTGCTTCTTCAATCTTCCAATCTACCCCATCCACCCACAACTGGCGAGCGGCTTCGTCCTTCTGTTCCTCCCATTTTTCCTATGGAAACATTGCATGCCGGAACCACTTGCTTCTCTTTCACTTCCTCAGTATCTTGCTCCCACTATTTCCTGGGTGCCTTGGATGCTTTTCGGGGAAAGCATCTGTCCATCTCGGGGCTTCGAGATGTCATTTCGTTGTATTTAAGGAGAGTTAGATGAACAGGTCTATCCGCAACCTGGGTGTTCTGGTATTTCTGTCTGCAATGTTTCTGCTCGTTCTCAACCCAGCGCTCCAGGCTCAGACCTACCGCGGCACCATTCTCGGCACGGTCACGGACTCCTCGGGCGGAGCCATCGCCGGCGCCACGGTCACCATCAAGAATCTCGACACCGGCCTCCTCCGCACGGTCACGACTTCCGACGACGGAAGTTATGCCGCTCCCGAACTTCCCATTGGCAATTACAGCGTTACCGTGGAAAAGTCCGGTTTCAAGGAAGGTGTGGTCACCGGCCTTCGCGTGGAGGTCTCCACGGAGCGCCGCGCCGACTTCGCCCTGCAGCCCGGCGAGCTGGCCCAAAAGGTAGAAGTTACCGGCGAAGCGCTGCCGCAGGTCGAATCAACCTCCGACACCCTCGGTGGCATCGTTGAATCCAAAGTCGTCACCTCTCTCCCGGTCAACGGCCGCGACTACCAGAAGCTGATCTTCCTGGTCCCCGGCGTGACCGGTTCCCCCGATCAGATCACCGATTCCCCCGGTTCCTTCGGCATCTTCTCCATCAACGGCGCCCGGGGCCGCGCCAACAATTTCCTGCTCGATGGCACGGACATGAACGACGGCTATCGCAACGACCCGGCGATCAATGAAGCCGGCACTTACGGCACTCCCGCTACGATTCTCCCGGTCGAAGCCATCGCCGAATTGCGCGTCGCTTCCAACTTCGAAGCCGAGTACGGCCGCAGCGCCGGTGGCGTCATCAACGTGGTCACCAAATCCGGCACCAACCAGTTGCATGGTTCGGCTCTCGAATATTTCCGTAACACCGATCTGAACGCGCGCAATTACTTCAATCCCGCGGCCGATGAACCCGGCGGCCAGCCCCAGGAGCCTTTCCACAACAATCAGTTTGGTGGCTCCCTCGGCGGCCCGATCATCAAAGACCGCGACTTCTTCTTTGTCGATTACGAAGGTGTTCGCGAATCCGGCAAACTCAACTACTCCGCGCTCGTTCCTTCCGCTCAGGAACTTGCCATTGCTTCTCAACAAGTGGTCTTTGATGGTTTCAGCGGTGTGAACCCGGTGGTCTCCAGTCTTCTGGCGATGCACCCTTGGCCCACGCCGAGCATCTCTACTACTCCTTTTTCCGACGTGAATAACGCTTTCGTCGCCACTCCCTTCCTAAACAACATTAATAACGGCATCGTCAAAATCGACCATAATTTCAACCAGAACAATCTGCTCACCGGCCGCTATTATATTGGCGACAGCGAACAGAGCTTTCCCCTCGGCCTGGTCGGCGGCAGTCTTCTGCCGGGTTACAACGTCACCACTCCCACGCGCGTCCAGATGATTGCGCTTTCCTACGTGTCGGTCATCAATCCCAGCATGGTTAACGAAGCTCGCCTTGGCTGGAACCGTTTTGCCGAAGGGTTTTTCCCGGAGGATCGCAGTTTTAATCCCGCCTCGATTGGCATGGATACGGGTGTCGACGCTTATAACTACGGTCTTCCGCGCATCAACGTTGGCAGCTACGCCCAAATCGGCGCCAACTACACCACTCCGCGTCAGCGCGTGGACACCAACTGGCACTTCATCGACAATATTTCCTGGAAAGCCGGCAAGCACGACATCAAGTTCGGCTACGAATTCCGCCGCACTTCCATCTCACAGATACTGAACATCGATTTTCGCGGCAAGCTTGCTTTCAGCGGCACACCGTTCGGCGGTCCTTGCGCCGCAATTGTTGGCGACCAAAACCAGTGTCAGGCCCTCGCCTACTTCCTCGAAGGCACGCCCACCAGCGGCAGCATCGCCTCTGGCAACACCAACCGAAACACTTTCCAGAATTCCGACGCGGTCTATTTCCAGGATAGCTACCACGTTACCCATTCCTTCACCCTGAATCTCGGCCTGCGCTACGACTACTACGGCCTCCTTCAGGATAAGCAGGAAAACTTAACGAATATTCTGCTCGACCAAGCCACGCAATTGGCCACTCCGACGGTTATCGGCGCCGGACGTCTCTATCAGCCCGACTATCGCAACGTCGCTCCTCGCGTCAGCATTGCTTGGGACGTTTTTGGCAAACAAAAAACGGTTGTTCGTGCCGGCTATGGCGTCTTCTTTGATGCTTACTCTCAAGACGCTTTTATCGGTCAGGTTCCCTACAACAGCTTGTTCGATCCCGGCGCGGCGTATTCCGGTTTTGGTCCTAATCCCATTTACTTCGCAAGCGCCACCGGCGCTGCGTTTGGTCAAGGCGTTCCCGTTTTTGGTGGTGCCGCACCCATGCCCGATGGCTTCGCCGTCAATCCCAATCTCCGCACTCCGTACATGCAGAATTTCAACCTGAACCTTCAGCAGCAGGTCGCGCACAAAATGGTTTTCGAAATCGGCTATGTTGGCTCCAACGGCCATAAACTGCTGCAGACCGTCGACGCCAACCAGCCCACGCAGGCCATGATCACCGCCGCGGACTTGGCCTGCGATTGCATCAACAACGGTAGCCCTAACTATGTTCCTCGCTTTTACACCAGTACCAATCCCAATTACAATTTCTTCTACCTCAACTATCTGGAAAGCTCCGCCAATTCCAACTATAACTCGCTGCAGACCAGCTTCCGTGTGAACGATTGGCACGGCCTTACCACCACTCTGAATTACACCTGGTCACACTCCATCGACGACGCCAGCGACTCTTGGGAATATGTGCCCAACGCTTCCACGCCCAACGAAACCTATGGCACCAATCCCAATCGCGGCAATTCCAACTTCGACGTGCGCAACCGCCTCGCCTGGAACTTCATTTACCAGATTCCCGATTCCCAGGATTCCCATCTCAAGGCTCTTCGCAATGGATGGGGCATCAACGGCATTGTCACCGTCCAGTCTGGCCAGCCTTTCCAGTTCAACTACAATTTCGAAGACGATTACGACGGAAGCGGCAGCTACTACGGTGTTCCCGACATCGTCGGCCCCGTCCATTACAATCAGAGCAATCCGAACCAGTTCATCAATCTGGATGCCTTCGCGGTTCCGTGTACTCCAGTAGCCAGCGGGTTCGATGGCACCGCCTCTTCCTGCACCCCGGGCACTCGCCACTACGGCAATCTCGGTCGTAATTCCCTCATCGGCCCGCACTTCCGCCAGTTCGACTTTTCTGTCTTCAAAGACACCCATCTCACCGAGCGCCTGAACATGCAGTTGCGTTTCGAGGCCTACAATCTCTTCAACCATCCGAACTTTGCCAACCCGTATCTGCCTTACTTCATCGCCGATCCGTCCATCAATGGCGCCACGCCCAACGGGCGGTATCAAGGCTTCTATCCGCTCACGGCCACTGGCGACGTTGGTATCGGCTATCCGTTCCTGGGCAGCGGCGGCCCGCGCAGCATGCAAGTCGCCGCCAAATTCACGTTTTAGGCGATATTTGTCAGTGCCCGCGGACCTTGAATAAAAACTGTCATCCTGAGTCCGCGTAGTTGGCGGGCGAAGGATCTCACCGTACAGTTTCCGCTCGGTCTGCGCGGCGAGCGAGGTGTCGATGGGTTGAGATCCATCGCTGCGCTCAGGATGACAGGCCCGCAATCTACGTAGACTCTGGCGGATAGGCTCGCAGAGTACGCGGAATCCGGATAACAGGTATTCTGCGGTTATTCGGGATTGCCTACGGCCGTGGTTAGAAAGAAAAATGCAGGCTAGCAATATTCAGCAATATCCGCGCGGGCCCACACGCGGAGGTTGCGCCTGGCGCCCGCGTCAGCCTCTGGTGCCTGGCTTTCCTGTAACTCATAGAAATACAAATAGATACACCGGCCTAGTTCGCTCGGAAGGTTGGTGATTGACCGCCAATGGGCTCTGCCTCGCCGAAGAATCCACCCTCCCCAATTGCAACTTGTGATAAACCTGATAGTTTCATTCCCCCTTTTGCGTACTAAGTTATGGAACCGCTGACGCCAGGCCACTTACGCGTGCCGGGAAAAACGGAGCCTACGGATTTAATCGCCCAAGCTCGGGCTGGGGATACCCAAGCTTGGGGCGATCTGTACCGGGAATATGCGCCGGCCATCTTTCGCTTTTGCCGCCGCGCCCTTCCCAGTAAGGAAGACGCTGAAGATGCCACGATGGAGATTTTCATGAAGTTGCGCGAAAAACTCGGCCAATACGACACCTCGCGCTCCTTCACCGCCTGGCTTTACAAGGTCTCCGCCAACCACTGTTGGGATCTGCTCCGCCGCCGCAAGGCCCGTCACGACAAAGATATGGAAGACGTAGACGAGCTTCCCCTGGAAGCTCCTGAACCCAATCAACTCGAACGGCTCATCGAGGAACGCACTAGCGAGGAAGTCCGCAAGGCCCTCGACAAACTCGGTGCGCGCGCCCGCATGGCCCTGGTCATGCGCTATTACTCGGATATGAGCTACGACGAAATTGCTGATGCCTTGGGCGTTCGCAGGCCCTTTGTCGGCGTGGTCCTGCTGCGCGCAAGGCACGAGCTACGGCAAGCCTTGGGGGAAAACAGCCCTCTTGCCGTCGGAGGCACCCGGTGAACGATACGGCCAAACAGAACAATAATCATCCCGACGAGATCACCCTGCTGATGTACGTCGAGCGCCAGCTGGATCGTGACCGTGCGCAAGAGGTCTCTCGCCACACGCAGACTTGTGAGCGCTGTCTGATCCTGCTTCGGGCTCTGGATCGCGAGTCTCGCCTCCTGACTCGCTCCCTGCTCGAAGAGGATGAGCCTCTCCCCGTTCGCCTGGCCGAATTCCGTGCCAAGGTCAAGCGCTCCATGCAATGGATTTGGGGCGTGGTTTTCGCCATGGCCCTGCTGGGCGTTTATCTGCTCTATGCCGGTTACATCGAGCCGTGGCAGCGTCAGTTCGAACAAGCTGGGTTTGACGGTACTAATCTTCTCAGTCTCTTCTTTTTCCAAAGCGCCTTCTGGAAAGGATGGCAATCCATGCTTACTCTGGTCGAAATCGTCGCCATGGTGTCTTTCGCGAGCTTTGGACTCTTTCTGGTCCGCAAATACTTGAAGCGCGGCAGCGCTCTGGCCGTGGTCTTCGCCAGCATGGGCCTGCTCATGGCTACTGCCAATCCCGCCACCGCTACGGAGTTCCGCAAGGCGGAATCGGTCCAGGTGCACAAAGACGAAGTCATTAACAGTGATCTCTTCGCCATGGGCGATCAGATCAAGATGAACGGCACCGTCGACGGCGATTTCTTTGGTTTTGGACAAGACGTCGAGGTCTCCGGTCACGTCACCGGCGACGTCATCTGTTTCTGCCGCAGCTTGCGCATTAATGGCCAGGTGGACGGCAATGTTCGCGATGCCTCCAACAATGTCACCATCCTCGGCAGCGTCGGCCGCAATGTGACCACCTTCTCGGACATGTCCACTCTCGAAAGCACCGGCAAGATCGGTCACTCGCTTATGGCTTTCAGCAATAACCTGGTCCTCGATGGTTCCGTTGGCCGCGACTTTCTCGGCTTTTTCGGCAACGCTACCATCGACGGCTCCATCGGCGGCGAACTTCGTGGCAAAGGCCGCACCCTCAATATAAGCAGCAATGCTTCCATTGGCGGTAAGGCCACCTTTGAAGGCGACAAACCTCCTGAAGTCGCTTCCACTGCGAAGCTCGCTTCGCCCTTGCAGTACACCAAGATGCAACACCGTTCGCAGATCGATCGCGGCCCCGGTTACTACATTTGGCGCGTTATCTGGGCCGGCGCGTGGATTCTTCTCGGCCTCGTTCTCATCGGACTTATGCCTCGCTTTTCCGTGGAAACCGTGGAAGCCGCCGAACGCTATGGTGCCGCGCTTGGCCTCGGCGTGCTGGTCTTCTTCGGTGTGGGCATAGCCGCGATCATCGCTTGCGTCACCATTGTCGGCTTGCTGGTCGGCATTTCTACTTTCTTTCTCTGGATTGTCTCCTTGTTTGCTTCTTACGTCGTCGCCGGGGCTGTCGTCGGCCGTTGGATTCTCGGCAAGACCAACGAACATTGGCCGCTGGTCGGCCGCATGGTATTAGGCGTGATCATTGTGGTCGTGTGCACCGGTCTGCCGTACGTCGGCGGCTGGATTTGCTTTGCCGTCTGGATTTGGGGCATGGGCGCAATCGCCGTAGCCGTTTATCGCCGCGTCCAGCCCATCATTGCTCCCAACATCCCCTCCATGCCCAGCGGTCCGGTCGGTACTCCACTGCCCCCAACTACGACCGTGAGCCCTGCTTAATTGCCTGGGTAACGGCGGGTTTATCCCGCCGTCTTGCTTTTCTCGGTTCGCGCCACCTAGTGTCACTACAAAAGAAAACGGGCCCCGAACTTGCGGGGCCCGTTGCCTCTGCGGAGGCGGGAATAAAACTCAAAGATTATTGTTGACGCGCCTTGGCCGCCTGGAACCAGAATTGCGCCCCGCTACCCACGTTCAGAAACAGGGAACTCATCGACACCGTCCCGGTCAAATTGCCAATACCGGTCTGCCCCTCTACGAGAGTCGCGCTGGGATAAGCCTCCACCACCGGCGGAGCCGAAAAACTGCCCAAATACGAAGGCAGTCCCGCAATGCTGAACGAGTTGCTGGTGGTGGTGCTGATCGTGCCTGTCAGCCGCGAAAATCTCAGAATCAGCGCATTCGCGGTGGCATTGATTCCATTCGTCCCTGTGGCTGCTCCGCTGACCTTCGCCCGAACCATCTGCCCGCCGAGCAAATCGCTGGAGCTGGCGAAGCCTACGACCCCACCGCTTCCACCGGGCACGCCGGGTTGGCCCGTCAAGATGCCAGAATCGACGGCAAAGGTGACGGTAGAACCCAGCGTCAAGCACACACCGGAGCCGAAGCTGGCGCTGGCCAACGGTGATCCGCTCGTGAAAATCGCGCTGTCGCTCAGGATCATCCCGTAATTCGATCCACCGTTGCAGCTGCTTGGATAAATGATTCCTTCCACTTCATCGGATGGCGCGGTCGAAATGTCAATGATGTCCAGCGATGTCGCCGTCGGTGCTCCTGCGGTCGTCAGCACGCCCTGCATGCTTACAATTGAACCTTTCTGGATGCAACTCAGCACAGCCCCGCTGGTGCACTGGCTCTGCGGATCGAACACCTGCGTTGAGGAGTTAATTGCCTCCGTCAGTGTTCCTCGTACCGACGATTCCACGGTAATACTGCTGGACGAAATAGCTGTTACCTCTCCGGTGAAATCGTCCAAATTCGCAAAGGCGCCGCTGGCCAACCCGGCGGGCACCGTGCTCGTCGCCGTCATGACTCCCGATTGCGTTACGTCAATCGCCAGCGCCCCGCTGCTGGTCACCACCGCGTTGTTGTAGTTGAAATCCAGGTTCAGCCACTGATTCGCATTCGCTGTTAGCGTCAGCGACGACGGAAACTTGTAGGTAATCGTGGCCGCGGATCCTGCTATGCTGCAGACGCCGTCGTTTACGCACGTTCCCAGGGTGCTACCGGAATTGTTGATATATACGCCCGAGGGAGCCGCAACGGTTACATTCACGGCAGTATACGTTCCCGCCGCCACAGTTACGCTATTAGCGATCAAATTCGTGTCCGTTTGCAGGCGCGTCAATTCGAAATCCGCCGAGGGATTCGACGAAAACACGGAGACCGCGCTTCCGCTCGAGGGTGTTAGCGTAATGCCAATAATGGGCAGGGAGAAACTCACCACACTCGCGCCGGTCGGCGGCGTATCCGAAATCGTCAAGCTGAGCGAAGCATTCCCAGTGCCGCCGCCGCAGTTGGTCGTGCACGGCGTTTTCAAGCCGCTACAGGAACTCACCGCAAAAATGGCTGCAAACGCTATAAAAAAGAGGGACTTTTTTGAATTCATCACATACCCCATGTCAGGATTAAACAGACCGCAACCCACATACCCCACGTCTGGAAATCCCCCAGCCAATACTCTAGCGCCGCCCGCCCGCATGCAAGGCGCAGGCATACCCTGCGGTGCCCAACTGTTAACTGTGCTCCGGGGCAGCACCGGGCGCGTTCGGTCCAATCCGATGGAATAAACCGGCTTGGGCGGTTGTGATATCGTTAAATCTCTGAACAACTTGGCAATCAGGCAGGCTTTCTGGCGAAACGCAATCCCAAATCCGCATCCCCGAAGGTAACCGAAGAAACCACTCCAAGTGCGCCCGAGCGCGTCTATGTGCCTTTAGACAACGACTATTCCCCGCCTCGTTCCCCGTCCCGTGCGCCCAAAGCCACTTCTCAGCCTGCTTTCCGGAACGACGATGCGGACCGCGGCCACTCTACCGGGCGCCCTCAAAACAAGCCCACCATGCAGGCTATCTTCGGCCCCGGCGGATTTCTCGACAAATGCATGATCGGTGGGTACGAGCACCGCCCGGCGCAGCTGCAAATGGCGGAAGCGGTCGATGACGCCTTCGAAAATCATCACCATGCCGTTCTCGAGGCGGGCACCGGCACCGGCAAGACGCTCGCCTATCTTTTGCCGGCTATCGTCAGTGGACGCCGTGTGGTCGTTTCCACGGCTACGAAATCGCTCCAGGAGCAGCTCTTCGAAAAGGACGTTCCGTTCCTGCAAAAACATTTCGCGCCAGAGTGGAAAGTGGCGGTCATGAAGGGCCGTTCCAATTTTCTATGCCTCGCCAAGATGCATGCCTTGGCCGACCAGCCCATGCTGAAAGGCTTGGAAGAGGTCGACGCTTTCCGGCAAATCCGGGATTGGGCCAAGCTCACCGAAACGGGGGATCGCGCCGAACTCACCTTTCTTCCCGACGACTCGGAACTGTGGTCCCGCATCGACGCGCGTCGCGACACTTGCACCGGCAAGAAGTGCTCCCAGTTCGACCAGTGTTTCCTGACGCGCATGCAAACGCGCGCCAAGGAAGCCGATCTCATCATTGTCAATCATCATCTCTTCTTCGCGGACTTGGCCCTCAAGCACGACGATTTCGGCAGCATTCTTCCGGACTATTCCGCCGTGGTCTTCGACGAGGCCCACGAGATGGAAGATGTGGCCAGCGATTACTTCGGCCAGCAAATTTCCAACTTCCGCTTCGAAGAGTTAGCTCGCGACGCCGATCAGATGATGCGCCTGACTCACCAGGCCACGCCCAGCCTGCTCCGTCGCACGCAGCGCATCCGCGAAAAGAGCCGCGCCTTCTTCGATTCGTTTGCGCCCAAGGAAGGCCGCTTCCCGTTTACCCATCACGAGCGCGAAGCTTTCCTTGAGCAGAACCGCGAAGCCTACGACAGCCTGTTAAATGCCCTGAAGGGCATGGAGACGGAATTCGCGGCCCTGACCAACAAGCCCGAAGAACTTCTGCGCATCGCCCGGCGTAGCTTCGAACTTCGCCAGGAGTTCGCATTTCTCTTCGAGTCTAACGAAAAGAATTACGTCTACTGGTTCGAGCGTCGCAACAAGGGCATCTTCCTCACCGCCACCCCTATTGATGTCAGCCAGATCCTGCGCGAGCGTCTGTTCGAGCCCTTCGATACCGTGATCCTTACTTCCGCCACCCTGGCCGTTGCCGGCCGTTTCGAGTTTATCCGTCAGCGCATGGGCCTCGACCACGCCAAGGAGTGCCAGCTTCCCCCGGAGTTCGATTACGAACAGCAGGCGCTTCTCTATCTCCCGCAGCGCATGCCCGATGTGCGCGATGCCGGCTTTGCTGCCAAGGCCACTGACGAAATTGTCTCTTTGCTCGAACTGAGCCAGGGCCGCGCCTTTTGCCTCTTCACCAGCTATGCGCAGATGAATGATCTGTTCGACCGCGTCCAAAACCGCGTCGATTTTCCGTTGCTGCTGCAAGGGACAGCGCCCCGCACGGTTCTCTTGGAGCGCTTCAAAACCACGCCAAACGCGGTGCTTTTTGCCACCTCCAGCTTCTGGCAAGGCGTCGATGTGCCCGGCGAACAGCTCTCTTGTGTAATCGTCGACCGCCTGCCCTTCGCCGTTCCCTCCGACCCTGTCGTTGCCGCCCGCGTCCGCGCCTTGCAGGAAGAAGGCCGTAATCCCTTTTCCGAATTCCAGGTTCCCGAGGCGGTTTTGGCCCTCAAACAAGGCTTTGGCCGTCTGATCCGCACCAAAACCGACCGTGGCGTCCTGGCCCTTCTCGACACAAGAATCTCTCGTATGCCGTATGGTAAAATTTTTCTTGAGTCATTGCCGCGCTATCGCAGGACGCACGACCTCGGGGAAGTCGCGCGTTTCTTGAGCGCCAGCAGACCTGCCTGAAGCTCCCCCTAGGAAGAAGAGGAACGATCGCCAGTTATGTTTCAAGTGAGTGTGGAAGAGACGTTTTCGTCGGGGCACGCGCTGCGCGGCTATAAGGGCAAGTGCGAGAATCCGCATGGCCACAACTATCGTGTACAGGTCACCCTAGAGGGTCCTCAACTGAACAACATCGGCCTGCTGATCGACTTCACGCACTTGAAAGAAGTCATGCGCACCATCATCAAGCGTCTCGATCACCAATTCCTGAACGATTTGGAGCCGTTCACCGCCATCAATCCCTCCGCAGAAAATATGGCCAAATACTTCTACGATGAAATTAGCGGCAACTTGAAAGATTTGCCTGCGGGCGCCCGTGTGAGTAATGTCGTTGTCTGGGAAACAGACACGGCCATGGCCAAGTATCAGTCCGGGAATTAATCGCAGGAGGCGGCGCGCATGAATCGTTCTATCTTGATCATCCTGATTCCCGCGCTACTGGTCGCGGCCGGCTACGTGGTCGTTTTGCGCATGATGGGTTTCCCCCCAGGTTACCCGCGCCTGATCATCGCCATGGTTTTGTTTTTCGGCGCCATCTATTGGCTGTCCAAGCGATCCGGAAAGAAGGCAAACACCAGCGGGCAATAGCCTGCGCAGCTTTGCCGTAGGGCCCTATGTACGTCACCGAAATCTTCAAATCCATTCAAGGCGAAGGAACCCGTGCCGGGCTTCCGTGCATCTTCGTCCGCCTCACCGGCTGCAATCTGCGCTGCACCTGGTGCGACACTGCTTACGCCTTTCACGGTGGCCAACAAATGACCGTCGAAGACGTTTTGGAACGCGTCGAAGCGCTCAACCGCCGTCCCGACGGCGCCCCTAGCGGAGTTCCTCTCGTCGAACTCACCGGCGGTGAGCCCCTGCTGCAAAAGGAAATCTATCCGCTCGCCGAACACTTGTTGGCCGCCGGTTTTACCGTGATGGTCGAGACCAGCGGTGAGTGTTTTATTGGTGACTTGCCCCAAGAGGTCATTCGCATCGTCGACGTGAAATGTCCTGACTCTGGTGAGCCCGACACCTTCGACCTGCGCAATCTCGCGGAATTAAACAAAAAGGACGAGGTGAAATTCGTCATCTCCTCACGCCGCGATTACGAGTTCGCTCGCGATTTCACCCGCCTGCATCATTTGGAAGAGCGCGTCCACGCCGTTTTGTTCTCCCCTGTCCACGAAGATCCCAAAGGCAATTGGAAGGGGCTCGAGCCTCGCGAATTGGTGGAATGGCTCCTTGAAGATGGCTTGGGCGCTCGTCTTGGTCTGCAGTTGCACAAGATTGTGTGGGATCCGGCCATGCGCGGCGTTTAGCCCGCAATTCTCACCATGCGCAACCTTTGACCAGAACCTGTCATCCTGAGCCCGCGGGGTTTGCGGGCGAAGGATCTCACCGTGAAGTTGTTGCTCGGTGCGTGCGGCGAGCACAGTGTGGATCGGTTGAGATCCTTCGCTGGCGCTCAGGATGACAGGTTTCATGCAGTCGTTGAGATTTGTTTACGGCCGTGGTGAGAAATGCAGGTTAGTGCCTACTCACAAAATACGCGGACTTTCTTCCCGCCACCCTCATCGACCTGGACATTCAGTTCTTTCAGGACATTTTCAAGTTCCTGCCCCTTGAGCCGCGAAAGGCTGCCGATGTCGACACCGTTGGCGTGAAGCTTGTCCTGCACGTTCTGGGGTAGCAGTACGTGCAATCCCGCCGACGCTCGAATAAAACTCAAGGGGATGCGCACGTTCACGTTGTCATTGCTTCCCGGTTTTCCCACTTCGACCCTTAAATAGCGCAGAGGTCTGCCGTCGCTCGGTTTGGACTCAGTAAACACGGACGGTTCGCCTTTGTTTTCCGCATCTACCAAGGCATCCAGCTTGTTCAGCAGTTTTTCCGCTTCCTCGGTGGTGATTTTGCCTGTAGCGAGCAGTTCGAGTACTTTCTTGCGTTCGACCGACATGGTGATGCTCCTTTCGAGTCCAGTTTAGGAAAGCTTGTTGAGCGCTTCTTCGACGCTGATCTCGCCACGAGCGATTTGCTCCAGCACGTACAGATTCGGCGAAGGTGCCTCAAAATTGCGGTCCAGCGCGGCGGCGATGGCGTTCAAGCGATTCTTCACCGTCGGATAACTGATATTGAAAATGTCCTCCATCTTCTTGATCGTTCCGTGATGGCGAACGAACGCGATGACAAAGGATTGGTCTTCCGGCGACAGTTTGGCTAGAGGCGATAGTTCGAATTCACCCTCGACGTTCACACCGCAAGCGGTACAGGAAAGCTTGGCCAGCTTGAGCGGTTGCGAGCAGGAGGGGCATTTTGCCTTAGAAATATCCATTGATACCCTCTTAGCACTTAATATAATTAACTGTATACTTGATTTTGTCAAGATAATAATGCAAGGACCTAAGATATGCAGTGACGCCCGAGTCCAGAGAGAACGCGGCTCACCCCCCCTTTCCGGTCAATTAGCTATACTATTTGCCAGGAGGGTAGCCGGTGAAAGCAGTGGTGCTTTTGAGTGGGGGGATGGATTCCTGTGTGTGCACCGCCATCGCCCGCGAACACCACGGCGCTTGCAATCTGGCGCTGTTGCACGCCTCTTACGGCCAGCGGACGGAAAAACGCGAGAGGCAAGCCTTTGACGCGATCGCGAATTATTATGATGTGCAGCAGCGGCTGATTGTGCAACTCGATCATTTCCGCATGATCGGCGGCTCGGCGCTCACCGACAAGAACATCCGCGTGCCCGAAAATGAACTCGACTCCACCGCCACTCACGACAGCGCCATCCCGGTGACCTACGTCCCCTTCCGAAATGCCCATTTCTTAAGCGTGGGCGTCAGTTGGGCCGAGGCTATCGGTGCCCGCTCCATTTACATCGGTGCCGTCGCCGAAGATAGTTCCGGCTATCCGGATTGCCGTCCCGAGTATTACCGCGTTTTTCAGGAGTTGATTCGTGTCGGCACCAAGCCGGAGACCGACATCGCTATGGTCACTCCGGTGATCACCCTGAAAAAGAGCGAGATTATTCGCCGTGGCATGGAACTGGGGGCACCTCTGCATTTGACCTGGTCCTGCTATCAGGGAGAAGACCTTGCTTGTGGCAAGTGCGACAGTTGCTTGCTCCGGTTACGCGCTTTCGCGGAAGCCGGGATTCCCGACCCCATCCCCTACCGGGAGCAGGCCGCTGCCCGGGCCTGACCGCGTGACGGGAATCATTGGATTCTGTCGCAGATAAGCGATAATGGGGGAAACCGGCCAGTGAACCTTGGCCGGCGCTCCTCGTGAACAAAGGAGAACGGAGCATGTCCAACTTTTTGAAAGCGTACGCGCTCGCCGCATTGTTGATTTTTGGCTTGGCCGCGGCGGTCGCGCCCAAGGCCGCTGCGCAACAAGACGGAACCATCTCGGGTACCATCATTGATTTCGACGGCAAGCCCTGGGCCGATCTGCCGGTCAACCTCAAGAGCGATCAGGGGGCTACTCAGGACGCCAAGACCGATGCCACCGGCAAATATCAGTTCAACAATCTCAGATCCGGGAAGTATACCGTGAGCGTTCATCCGCCCCAGGTGAAGGACCCTTTCACCACCGTGATCGAAGTTCATGGTGGTACCGCCACTCCTCCCGTCAACTGGAACTTCAAGGAAATTCTCGAAAAGCAGAATCCCCAAGCGGCTGCCGAGATGAAGAAGCAGGCCGAGGAAAAATCGAAAGTCAACCAAATGAAACTGCACTTTGATCAAGGCAACGCTCTCCTCGATCAAGAAAAGGCCGCCAAGGCGGAATTAGCCAAGGCCACTCCCGATCAACGCGACGCCGACAAGGCCAAATTGAACGACCTTGCTACGCAAGCCGCCAATGAATTCGAGGCCGCGCGCAAGGCCGCTCCTGAGAAGGATCCTAACGTTGGCCTTTTCTGGGGTGACATGGGCCAGGCTTACGACCTTGCCGGGCGCAACGACGAAGCGATCAACGCTTACCAACAGGCTATCGCCGCGAAGCCCGACAACGCTGGTTATTACAACAATCTCGGCAACGTGCTCGCCCGCGCCGGCAAGATCGACGACGCCAAGGCTGCCTACACCAAGAGCGCCGAACTCGATCCACCCAATGCGGCTTTGGCATGGCGCAACTTCGGCATCAGCTTGTACCAGGCTGGCCGCATGCAGGAAGCCATTGAACCCCTGCAGAAAGCCACTCAAATTGATCCAAAGAATGCGCAAGGCTGGTATTTGCTGGGCACTTGCATGGTGGCCGATCCCAGTATCTACAAGCAGGTCGGCGACAAAATTGAGGTCACTCCCAAACCCGGCACCGCCGAAGCCTTCCAGAAGGCCATCGAGCTGGATCCTAACGGCCCTATCGGTGCTCAAGCCAAGCAAGGCCTGGAGCAGTTGAACCAACTCACCGGTGGCATTGAGACTAAGGTGGGCAAGAAAAAGAAGTCCTAATCCTCCAGCAAACTTACGCGTTTTCAGATCGGCTCTGCTTCTGCAGAGCCGATTTGTTTTATGCCCTCCCTAGCCTGCACTTCTCGCGATGGCCGTGGACAAACCGTCATAAGTGCATGAAGCCCGCCATCCTGAGTGTAGCGAAAGATCTCAACCGATCCACACCGCGCTTGCCGCGGACACCTAGTCAAAGGTCGTGCATGGTGAGAAATGCGGGCTTCTCTGAAATCATGTTTTCAACGGTGGGAAAGCGTGCCGGTGATCTTCGTTCTTTGTAGCGCCCAGGAAAAGGTCAACATCGACGTAGGAAGTAGCAGAACTGCAAAAAGCAGCAGAATCAGCAACGGCTTCCCAATCGATGCCAGCCCTGCGCCTTCCAGAAGAGCCGCGCGCATGGCGTCCAGCGCATAGGTCACCGGATTCAGGTGCGCCAGGATCTGCAACCAGCGCGGCAATACGCTAATCGGGAAAAGCATCCCGCCCACGATGCTCGATATGCCTAGAAAGAACCACTTCGAAGGATTGCCCCGCTTAAACAGCAATAGATACGCCGACGAGAAAATCCCCAAGCCGGAAAACGATAACATCGTCGCCACCAGGACCACCAACACGGAAATCCAGTTGGCTTCGCGCAGCGGAAATCCAAACAACACGCTGCCCCAGCCCAGATACACAGCAACGCGCAACGTCGTCAGCGCGAACGGGTACAACGCCGAGCCGATCAGCACCACCGGCAGCGACACCTGCGTGACCAGCAGCGGTTCCAGCGTTCCGCTGTCTCGCGCTTCTTCCAGGCTCCGGTCAAACGAATCCACCGCGGCGTGCAAGTAGTCGAAAAACGCGAAGCCCACCAGCGAATAAGCGAAATACGAAATACCCTGCGGCAGCGAGTCTCGCAGTTGCGGAGAGTCCACGAACCTTGCCACATAGTAAAACGTAGCCGCGCCGAAGAGCGCTTCGACCAGTTCCAAGATAAATGGGCTGCGGTAGCTGCTCGCCACGCGCACATCGCGTTGAAAAAACAACAGGCAGTCTCGCAGCGCTCGCATCACGAAGAGGCTGCCTCCTCCAGCAACCGCGGGCCGTGCCCGGTGATGGCCGCAAATGCTTCTTCGAGCGTCGCTCTGCCCGATTTGTCCTTTAGCTCTTGTGGCGTTCCTAAGGCTACAAGCTCTCCGTCTTTCAAAATGGCCACGCGATCGGCCAAATATTCAATTTCCGGAAGCGTGTGCGAAGCAAACAGCAGGGAAGTTCCTTGCTTTTGCAGCACCTCCTTTTTCAGGAAACGCCGAAAATCCGCCGCGCCCAACGCGTCCAGGCTCCTCGTGGGTTCGTCGAGAAGCAGCACTTTCGGCTGATGCAGCACCGCCCGCAGCAAGCTGAGCCGTTGCACCGTGCCTGAGGATAGCGTCCGCACTTGGTTGCCTAACGCATCTTCCAACTCAAACAGTTTCGCCAGCGCCGGGATCCGTGTTCGCAACAACGAATCCGACAAATGATTCAGCCGGCCGAAGAAGCGCAGGTTCTCTTTCCCGGTGAGCCGCGCGTAAAATCCCGTGTCCGAACCCGCGTGATACCCCAATTGGCTGCGCACCGCCTCGGGCTCTTTGGCGACATCGAACCCGCAAACTACCGCGCTCCCTCCGCTTGGTAAAAGAAGCGTCGCCAGAATGCGCAGCAGCGTCGATTTTCCCGCTCCATTTACTCCCAATAGCGCTACCGCTTCCCCTTGCTTTACTTGCAGGGAAATCCCGCGCACTGCCTCTAGTGTCGGGGCTGAAAATGGCTGGAGGAATGCGCGCCAGCCGCTCTGCGCTTGGGGAAAAGATTTATCCAAGGAATCGATGGTGATCGCCGAATCGGACACTCTCGACTTTATAGCCTGTCTCTCCGCAGAAAACAATCATCGTTGCTCCGGCGAGCATACCCGCATGACTCCCGTTCTTAATCTCGATAAGATATTGGTGCCGAATGCGTCCCCGAATTCCGCATCATTGTCGCCGAAAGGCCAGGAGCATTGGAGATGATGGCATTTTCAAATCGTGTGGTGGTCCCGGCCCACGTATTGGTACGGCATTTGGATGGCGAAATTGTGCTGCTGAACTTAGAGACCGAGAAATACTTCGGCCTTGATTCCACCGCTACCCGCATGTGGGAAATCTCCACGCATTGTCCCTCGATTGAAACCGCTTATTGCCGGCTCCATGAAGAATTCGATGTCGAGCCCGGTTTGTTGCGGACGCACCTTGCCGAGTTGCTGGCGCAGTTGGTGGACAACGGTCTGCTCCAAGTCGTGCCTGCCGATGTGGAAAGCATTCCAGCGATATAGGGCGTTGGACCCTCAGGCCCGCGCTCTTTTTTGGCGTGCGGCATTCCTGTTGCCTCGCATCGCTCTGTCCCTTCGTTTCTATGGCTTCGTCCGCACCAGGGACTCCTTTCAGAAACAAATCTTGCAGGCACCGGCGTCGCCCATCGACCATCCGCCGGAGCAAGCCTTACAGAACACTTGCCGCATGGTCAAAGCGGCGGGCCACTATGGAGCGTTGCATCCTACTTGTCTCGTGGAATCACTCGCCTTGTGGTACCTCCTCCAAAAGCAGGGCGTCGCCGTCAATCTGCGCATTGGCGTACGCAAAACCGCCGACGAATTCGAAGCGCACGCCTGGGTCGAGTACGCTGGTGCCGCTCTCAATCAGCCCGATGAGCGCCACCGTCACTATGCCGCTTTCGATCGCGGCTTCTCGGATTTACCCGGAGACCCGTCGTGAGCGGTTTCTTCGCTATCCTGCGCCAAGACGGACAGGCCTTCGCAGACCAATGGCTGCAAAAAATCTCCGCCGAGCTTGCCACTCGCGGTCCGGATGGATGCAATCTTTGGCAGCGCGACAATATCTCAGCCTGTTTTGCCTTCATGCGTACGGGCCCTGCCCCACAAGCCCGGCAACAACCTGTTTCCTTGCTCGACCGCTTCTACCTTTGGGGCGACTTGCGGCTGGATGCGCGCGACGACCTTCACCAGCAACTCTCTGGAAAAAACTGCCCTCCGGATACCACCAGCGAGGAACTTCTTCTTCAGGCTTGGGCGAAGTGGGGTCCGGCTTGTTTGCAACGCATCATCGGTGATTTTTCGTTTGCTCTCTGGGACGCCGCCGAAAAAACCTGCTGGTGCGTTCGCGATTTTGTGGGCGCTCGGCCCTTTTACTACGCTCATACATCCGGTGTCTTCTGTTTTACCAATACTCTCCCGCTGCTACGCCGCGTACCCGAAGTGTCCGGTGAATTCGACGAAATCTTTCTTGGCGACTTTCTTACCCACGGCTGGAATGTCGACCGTGAGCGCACCGTCTACCGCGACATTCGCAGGCTCCCCGCCGGTCACTTGTTGAAATTGTCCAATGATTCGCTGACCGTCGAGCGTTTCAGAAAACTCCCCATCGAACAACCGCTGCGCCTGAATCGGCCCGAAGAATATACCGAGGCTTACCTTGGCCTATTAACCGCGGCCGTGAACGACCGTCTGCCGCAAGACGCCGTCTCTCTTTTCCTCAGCGGCGGTTTAGATTCTGCTTCCGTGTGCGCGGTCGCCTCGCAGATCGCCGCAACGCGTTCCCAGAAAGATAAATTAAAGGCCTTCACGATCAGTTGGCATCCTTTTTTCGATGATCCGGAACCTGCCTTCGCGAAGCTCTCGGCGCAACACCTGGGCCTTGCTCAGGAGGTGCTCCAGGACCAGCGCTTGCAACCTTTCGAAGGCGCGCAGAGCGAGCCTTGCACACCTGAGCCCAGCGACGAGATTTTCTTCGCCCGCGACCGTCGATTTTCCCGAAGGGTCGCCGCTCACGCGAATGTTGTCCTCTCCGGAGACGGAGGCGATGACGTGCTTATCGGCCAGGCCTGGCCCTATTTAACCTATCTCTGGCGCAATCGAAAATGGCAAAACTTCGCCCGTGATTTCGGTGGCTACCTTTGGGCTCACCAAACCATTCCTCCTCTTCGTGGCGGCTTTCGCACCAGGATTGCTCGATGGTTAAAACACGACGACCCGTTCGATGGTTACCCCTCTTGGCTAAATCCCGCATTCGAACACAGAGCGAAGCTCAGGCAAAGGTGGCTCGACTTTGCAAACCCAGGCCAAAATACAGAACATCCTGTACATCCGCTGGCCTATCGGCTCTTGCATGATGGCTTGTGGGCCATTGTCCTCGAAATCGAAGACGCGGGTTGGAATCGCGTAACTTTGGAAAGCCGTGCTCCCATGCTCGACCTCAGAATCTTGCAGTTTTTGCTCCGGCTCCCTGCAGTTCCCTGGTGCATGGATAAAGAGTTGGTCAGGCAAACGATGAAAGGCCTGTTACCGATGGAGGTGCTTTCCCGCCCCAAGACTCCCCTCCTGCAAGACCCGGTGTTACATTGCTGTAACAAAAACGATTGGCTCGCCGATTTGCCCAAACAAGCACCCCGCGAAATAGAATCATTTGTAAATTGGTCGAAATGGTGCGAAACTTTTCACCATCGTAAGGGTTCTCTTAACTCGGTGATTCTCCGCCCGATAAGTGTCCTTCACTGGTTGAAAGCCGTTGAAAACAGCTAGCGGATTCAGTAAAGTGTTCATGCAGAGGGGCGTAGATGAATCGGTCGTCTGAAAAACTTGAGCAGAAAAAACCCTATCAAGCGCCGAAATTGCTTATTTATGGGAACTTGACCGAAATGACCAAGGGAACTGGCGCACATGGAAAAAAAGATGGTGGTGGTGGCCTCTTTCGTCGTCTAACCGGCAAATAAGCTCCTGTCCCCAGCTTAGCCCCGGCAAGAATTGAACCTTCTGTGACCTACTGCTATCGAGCTTATGGTGTCGGTATCGACTCCAACAGCAGAATTCTCGGCTTGGAGCCTTCCGTTGCCGGTCTCACGCGTTTCACTCTTCGGTTTGAGACCGGGCCTGAACCCGATTGGGTGAAACGCGCTCGCGCCTTGCCCGGTCGCGTCCTTTCCCATCTTCCCGCAGAGCAACACACCGACGATCCCGCCTTTGTGTTAACGGAACACGGAAATGGCCAGTGCTATGACCTCGCTTATTCCGACGGTGCCTTGTTCGTTGTCGATGCCACCGCCGAGCGCATGTGGGGCATCACGAAGCCTCCTCTCCCAGACGAAGAGCTCTCGCTTTATTTCCTTGGCCCGGTAATGGGTTTCGTGCTTCGCCACCGCCACATGACCTGTCTGCACGCGAGTGGTGTCCAGCTTCAGGATCGTGCCGTGCTTTTCTCCGGGGATGCCGGCGATGGCAAGTCCACTACCGCTGCGGCGCTCGCTCTTCGCGGCGCGCCCGTCTTGTGCGAAGACATCGTACCTTTGGAGTTAACCGAAGGACGTTATTACGCTGTTCCCGGCTATCCGCGGGTCTGTTTATGGCCCGATGCGGTAGCCAAACTCGTCGGCGACGCCGACGCGCTTCCGCGATTGTCGCCCACTTGGGAAAAACGCTATCTGCCTCTCGATGGTGTCCGCGCCCAGTTTGCCGGCGACAAAAAACCGCTCGGCGTTATTTATCTGTTCGCCGCGCGCTCCTCGGATCCTGCCGCTCCCCGCATCGAAGAGATGCGGCCCAAAGATGCCCTGCTCGGACTGGTACAAAACACCTACATGAATTGGTTGCTCGACCGCCAGCGCCGCGCCGAGGAATTCGATGAACTTTGGAAAATCGTCCAGCAGGTTCCCGTGCGCCGCATCGTGGCGCACACCGACGGCGCAAAATTAGGTGCGCTCTGCGACTGCATCTTCGAGGATTCCGCGAACGTTCTTTCCACCAACCGGCTGCTGCCTGATCAGTAACGGACGCGCCTTTCCCGGGTGACCCCGGTGTACACTGGCCACAGCAATTCGGGGGCATCCTCTGAGCGAAACTTCCTCACCCGCACTGGCTTTCGCAAAAGAGTGGGGCTTTCTCTGCCGGTGCGCTTCCCCGCAAGCCACTCCCCCCGAAATTGCCGCGCTCGTACAAGCGGGTTTCGACTGGCAAACGCTGTTGGACCTTGCCGACTCCCACGGCATTCCCGGAGTGGTTGCGAAACGGCTGGAAGAACTGGGCTTCGTTGGTGTGCCGGCTGCCGCCCGCGAGCAACTCCAGATCCGCATGCGCGCGCAGCATTTGTTCAGCCTGAGCTTGACCGCCGAGCTCTTTCGCATACTGCAGAATTTCTCCGTCGATCTTATCGAAGCCATTCTCGTGAAAGGTCCATTGATTTCCGTTCTGGCCTACGGTGACCCAGCCATTCGCAGCTACGTGGACTTGGACCTGCTGCTGCGCCATCGCGACATCGCCCATGCTGTTCATCGCATGCTCGCCATGGGGTTTCATTCCGACGTTCCGGAACTCGCCATTCGTGCCGGTAAAATACCCGGCGAATACCTGTTCCGCAGGCCCGCCACGCAGCGTGTCGTCGAACTGCACACCGAACACACCTTCCGTTATTACCCTAAGCCTATGCCCATCGAGGATCTGTTTGCCCGCCGCCGCTCCGTTCTCGTCGACGGCCAGGAAATGCCCGCTCTGAGTCTGGAAGATGAACTCATCCTCAACTGCATTCACGGCGCAAAGCATTTTTGGGAACGCCTGATGTGGGTTTCGGATATAGCCGCCCTCGTTGCCAGGCATCCGGAAATCAATTGGGACGTGGCCGAACGTCGCGCGGTACAAGTCGGTGCGGACCGTATGTTGCTCGTGGGCGTGCTACTTGGTTCTCAGTTGCTCGATGTTCCTCTGCCCAGCGCGCTTGCCCAAAAAATTCAGCGCGATCATGCCGCGCAATCCCTGTGCCGCCGCATCCAGACTTGGTTGCCTTTTGCAGGCGCTGCGCCTCCTGCATTGCCCAAGCGCGCGCTGTTCCGCCTGCAAATGGCCGGTGGCGGCTTCACCGGACTCGCCTACCTCTCCCGGCTATCTCTTTCTCCCACTCAGGAAGACTGGGATCAAGGAGCGGAAGAGCGCTCTTCGTGGCTCTGGGACGCCGCGCGCCGTCCTTTTCGCCTTTTCCGCAAATACGGTTCAGACTAACGGGTGGTGGCTTGTCCCGTAAAAAGAAACACCTGGCTCGCCCAAAAGCTAGCCAGGTGTTTTCTGCCTGAATTGTTCTGACGGTTCTGGCGCTCTGCCGGCCTAGATCGTGGTTCTTATTCCGCCGCTGATTTCTTTCTCCCGTTGTGGCGCGGGCAGTTCCACCGTTACCGTCAGGGGTGCCTTATTTCGGATTAAGCCCAGTTTGAGCGTGGTCTTGTCTTGCGACTGTTCCGCCATTTTCGCGCGCAACTCTCCTACCGATCGGATTCGTTCCCCGTTCACGCTGGTAATCACGTCGCCAACTTTCAATCCGGCCTTCGCTGCCGGAGAATCCGGAAAAACTCCACGGACTAGAATCCCTTCACCGTCGGGCGCCCCGAAATAGTTCCCGAATTCTCCATTTAGTTCTTCCGCATCGATTCCCAGGCGCGTCCGGTTCATGGTCCAGGGACCGTTTTCAAACATGCCGCGAATCTCCGGCATCTGTGGAATCTGGAAGGCGAAGCTCCCAGGCTCTGCCGGGGCAATCAGTGTGCTCCCGTGCCGCATTTCTGATTTTCCTATAGTCACATTGATATTCTGGGCCCGGCCATCTCGCCACACCTTGAACTGCGCCGTCCGTCCCGCCGGAATTTCCCGAATCATCCGGCGAAACTGCTCGGTGCCTTCCACCCGCTGCCCGTCAATCTCCGTCACCACGTCGTTCGCTTTCAATCCCGCTTTTGCCGCCGGACTGTCGGGCACGATCTTCCCCAGCACTACTCCGCGTTCGGCAGGGAGCTTGAACTCTTTCATTTTGTCGGGGGTCACCTCCGTCACTCCCGCCCCCAGCCAGCTTCCGCCCGTATTCACAAAGACCCGCATATCGTCATCGCCGTCGCGGTTAACCGCCAAGCCCTGCAACTGATCCTGAAGCTCCGCAATCTTTTGGCCGGCCTGCGCCATCTGCTCCTGTGCCGAATTTTGTACCGCCAGCTCCGCACTCTGCGGTTTGCGTGCGGACTCGCCGGGAAGTGCCACCAGCCCCACCGTCAGAGCGCCTAGCCCCAGGGTCATGAAAATAGCTTTTGCATTCATGTGCGTTACCTCTCCTTGTTCCCTTAGACGCAGCAAACCCTAAACCGTCGACCTCAGCGCCACCACACGAATCGTCCCGTTCACTGTCCCCAGATGAATCGGCGCCCCTCCGTGACCCCGCGCTCCATGCACGGTGCGCGGCTGCGCCTCTCCTTTCATCACCATCGGCAGATCACTCGAAAAACTGCCATTCATGCAGCGTGCCTCCAGTTCCGCAGCCAAGTCCTGGGGAATCGCCAACAAGACTGAGCCATTCGTCGTTTCCACCGATGCGCCCTTGGCGTCATTGGCATGTTTCAGCTCCAAATAAATATTCCCGTTGGTGGTATGTGCGTGCACGTCTCCACTGCTCTCATAGATCTCGATATTTCCGTTTACGGTGTGCAGTTCTCCCAGCGATTCTGAACTGAAGACGCGCACCGCCCCGTTAATGTTGTTCACTCGGCTCAGCTGCGCGTGCCGCGGAACGTGAATCACATAATCCACTACTACTTCCACGCCTTCCTGTTGGGGGTAACGGGTGGACACCGAAAGCCCCTCTGCTGTCGCATCCACGTCAATCGCCACCAGGTCCAGCAGCGATCCGTCCTCCGGCGTGCTCTTGATCGCTCGGACCTCCGCCTCATTTTTGTCCCAACCCTCAATGCGCACCGTTCCATTGACGTTGTTCAGCTCGAATATCCCATCCGCCCGCATCGGATAGGTTTTCGTCACTTCCTGCGATACACCAAAGCACCCGGGTGCCAGCACCGCGGCGCTGACAAATAGTCCAAGGCACACGAGACCAACCGTGGAGCGCAGCTTCATGAATCCTCCTCCCAGCACCATTCCGTTTTCCCAGGGGCACGAACAAACTCACAGAGCCGCCTCACCCATTAACGCAGCTGAAAATCAAAACTCACGGTGGAAACCACTTCGACGGGTTTCCCGTTCACCTGTTCCGGCTTCGCCCGCCACTTTTGCACCGCCGCCGTGGCTGCATCCGCCAACACCGGTTGTCCCTCCAGGATCCTTTCCACGCTGACCGTGCCATCCGCCTTCATCCGCACCTGCAGCACGACGCGGCCCTGTACTCCCGAATTCCGCGCCAACGCCGGATATTCCGGCTGTGGTTTCACCATCAACCGCTGCATGAATTCTTTAGGATCCTCGCGAACATCTCCCAGTAGCACCACTTCGAAGCGCTTCCTCGCGCTATCGAACCAATCGTCTTGCATCAGCGTTGGCGAAAGTTCCGTCGGCGTCGGCCCTTGCGGCGCCGTCAATGTAGCGCCAGTTGTCTGCAGCTCGGTCAGTCGTTCCATCAGCCGTTGCTTTTCCTCTTCCTGCAAGGTTTGTCGCAGCGAAGCCTGTGCGTCCAGATATTGCAACTGGATCTTTCCGGCCAGGGTGTGCAGCCTCAGTAAGGCTCCTCCGCCGTTGAGCGCGGCAATCACGTGCACTGGCCCATTCGGCTGCGCTTGCACGTTCAGTGGCAAGGAAGGGTCGGCCTGGATGCGATCCGGCCCGCCATTTTCCACTGTAGCGTCGATGGTCATGGCGATATTGCGCGGCAAAAACACCACGATGTCGCCGGTGTGCGAGGCCAGTTGCGATGGTCCCGGCAGGCGTACCACGCGAGCGTTCGCCGTTGCCTCCGGGCTGATCCACGCGGTAATCGTTCCTTCGCCCGTTTCCGCATGCACCCGGTTGGCCACTCGCGTCAGGCAAATGCTTCCGCCAGTGCTGGCCACTTCCATTGGACCCGCTACGGAAAGCACGCGAATTCCACCGCCACCCGTCTCTGCGTGCACCGATCCGTGCACTTCTCCAAAATCAATCTGCCCGCCTGCGGTGCGCACCGTTACATACGATCCGGCTTCTCCTATCGCGATATTTCCGCCGTCGGTCTCCAGCCGGGCCGTGCCTTTGATCTTCGCCACGCGAATATGGCCACCACCCGTGCGCAATCGCGCATTTCCATCGATCGCTCCGGCCAGGATGTGGCCGCCCGCCGTGTATGCGTCCAGGTCTCCTTCCACGTCTTTCAGCGTGATGTGTCCGCCCTGCGTTTCGAGTTTGGCTACGGTGCGCTCCCCGCGCGCATACGGTGTTCCGACCATGCCGATGCGCCCGGTCGTAATATTTCCACCCTGCGTCACCAGCGTTACACGGCCGCCTATATCCGCTGTTTCCACGTCCCCGATACCCGTAGATACATCCAGGTTGAACGTGATCGGCACGGTCACCACGAATTGCACATAGAACTGCGCATTCCGATTGTTCTGCCGGTGCGGCGACTGGAAAGCTTCCACGTTCGGCAGCACGCCGCTGATAAAAACTCCGTCTACCGTTTCCCGCGTTGTCAGAGAATAAGCGTTAAGTAGTTTTTGTCCAGCCGCTCCGGGCAGATCTGTCTCAACGTGCACTGCATAGTGCAGTGTGGGCGCCGCACCCACTGGCAGTGTCTGAATGCGCACGTTCCCCAAATCCGCGTTCAAGTGCAGCGTCATCCCATTGCTGACGCGCAAATCCCCCGTGCGATCGACAGACGGCCGCGGCGGAACATTCTCGGCGCTCGCCGTGCTTGCCAGGGCAAGGCATCCCACGGCGCACGCCCATGCAGCCGCCGTCAACGGATTACGTCGTCCCCGTCTTGCTGCTCTCAACATGGTGGAAGAACCGAACATGAAAGAAACCCATCTCTGCTCCGCGTTTGCGGATTCACTGATCGCTTCGTGCGTTGATCTCACGCAAGGCCGCGGCGCTCCGCAGCCGTACGTAACGGCTGGGATCGTTGTGCTGCAGGTTGTCCAGTTCTTGAATGACATTCTCGATCGAACCTTGTGTCGCCGGTCCGCTCGTTCCGCCCGCCTGCATCATCCCGGGGGCCGCTGGAGGATTCACGGGTGGCGGCATCAATGACTCGCTGGGCGCCTGTTCCAGCGAACGCACCAGCATATTCACCGCTTCCACGCGCACGCCCGGATTCGAATCGTGTTGCAGCGCGTCCAACAACACCTGTCGCACCGTGCTGTCCATCCCCGCATCGCGCAGCGCTTCCAACGCCTTCAGCCGCACCGCCGGATTCTGATCCTTTCGCGCCGCCGTCAGCAGGGCCGCGCGTACTTCGGAATCTTCCGCTCGCGCTTTCAGGGCATCCAGGCAATCCAAGCGCATGCCCGAATCAAAGCGGTCGCCGTTTTTCACCACGAAGGTCAAAACGCTTCGGACATTCGAATCATCCAGGTTGCCGTCCAACTCGATGGGCTGTTCCGCGTTTAACCGCACGCGTACCGTCTTTGTTCCGGAATCCGGTGAGGGGCTGAAGTTGATTCCCGCCACGGCCATCTTCGAAAGTTGATCATCGGTGTACTGCGCGCTCGGCCGCACGTTCAGCACCTGGTCCTGCGGCAGTCCGCTGCTCCGCGTGCTGGCCCACTGCGCATATTGCATTCCGCCCACTAGCCCCAGCGCCATCAGCGTGGCCGCGCTCCATGCCGGATGCAGCACCATCCAGCCGCGCAGCCATCCCAGCGCCGTGGCCTTTGCTTTCACGGCGGGGCGTTCCAGATCGTCCAGCTTCTCGGCTAGCTCACTGCGACACTGCGCAAGCACAATGCCCGCGGCGTCCAATTGATCTCCGGCATGGGGCAGGGAACTGATCGCCTTCGAAAACTCCCGCTCTTCCGCCAGTTGTGTGCGGCACGCCATGCATCCCGCAACATGCTCCTCCACCGCCGCGCGTTCCTGCTCATCCACTTCCTCGCAAACATAGAACATCAGCAGTTCCGCGATCTCGGCGCAACTTCGATTGGGCTCTGCGGCCTTCATCGCAAAACTCCCAATTCCGTCCGCAATTTGCGGGTCGCCCGGAATAGCGAATTTTTCACCGTCTCCTCGCTTGTCCCCAGCACGTCGCCGATTGCCCGCAGTTTCAAGCCCTGATAATGCTTCATCTCAAATACAATCCGCTCGCGCGGAGAAAGCCGCTCCATCGCCGCCGCCAGCCTGGTCTTGATCTCCTGCCCCAGCAAGTTCCGCTCTGGGTCCAGCGTCGCGCGGTGTTCCCGTTGGCGTTCGAAGAAATCCACGTTCCCGTCTTCAAATTGCGAAGGCGTCTCCGGCGCCTGATCCTCCGGGCGCGCCTGCCGGCGCCGCAAGTGGTCCAGACAAACATTGGTGACAATGCGATACAGCCAGGTGTAGAAGCTGCACTCAAACCGGAAGCGGTGTAAATTCCGGAACACCTTCAAGAATGCTTCCTGGTAAACGTCCCGCGCATCCTCGGTCCGTTTCATCAGGTTCAGCGCTAACCGCAGCACGTCCCGGTCGTACCGCCGCACCAATTCCTCAAACGCAGCGCGGTTTCCCGCCTGTGCCTGTTCCACCAGGGCGCGCTCTTCTATCTTTGCTAGCGACGTGACGGACGCCAACGCCGCATCGGAATTGCCTGTTTGACCCGATTCATCCGCAAACGCTAGAGCCCAAGACGGTAAAGGCATATTCGCTTTCTCTTTGCCGAATCTGGTCTAAATCCTCAACTCCTCATGAGTTGCATCGGTCTCCTGCGGAAAATTGACGCACTCCCCCGATGTTCCTTTAGACGCGGTGTTGGCTGCCAGGTGAGCACTTCGCACGAACTTCCCAACCTTAACACGCACCTGTCACCGTGCCTGGTTGGATGCTGCGTTTAGCCCGCTGTGTCGTCTCTTCCGTTTGGCCCGGGGGCCGTCACTTCTTGCCCTTGCACCCGCCACAAAACCAGCGGCCATGCCAATAGCACCACCAGCGCCAGCAGCATCCCATACGCATTCGCACGGTAAAACGCGTTCGGCTGCGTAATCAGCTCTGCCGCGCCCCCCAGCAATGCGCCGCAAGCGACCACCAGGAACAGCCCAAGCAGATTGAATCTCGCGACGTTTCGAATGCCGAGGATCACCACACCCAGCAGAATCGCCGACACCACAAACTGCTTTAAGAAATCCGCCGCCGATCCCCAACTCCTCACCATGGTTCCCGCCACCGCGAAGAACAGGACCAGCCGCAGCCAGCGCGCCCGTAGTTCGGACCCGAGGAAAGCCCCGGCCAAAACCAGAATTCCCGTGGCAATCAGCCCGCGCAAGATCACTCCGCCAATCACGCTGATTCCCGGAAATATCGCGTCGTATGAATCGCCAAAACTCGCCGCGATCCCCCGGTGGAGTGTCGGCCACCAGCTCGCGGCATAGTCGAGCAAGTGCCGTAAACCAATGAGCGCCGCCGAGCCTCCCAAGCCAATCCAGAACGCGTCGCGATAGTACAACCCGGGCATTCCCAGCCACCCCGGTATTTTTTCCTGGCCAAAGCCACGCGCGGCAAATGACCACGCTAACCCGAACAGCACTGTAACCGCGCCCAACAAAAGCCCCGCCAAAAGGAACACGCCCACCGCGGTCGTCGCGACATACAGCTTCAACGGCGTGGAGGTCGGATACGCCTCCAGCACCGCGGGAATCCCGCGCCCGAATAGGAAGCTCACCGCAAATCCAGTCACCCCGACAATGCCCCAGCCAAAAACACGTTTCCACGGCACGCGGACCGCTTGCGCTCGCAAACGTTTGAAGTAGAACGTCAGCACACTGGCGATCAGCCCAAGAGCCACGCAAATCTGTCCCACCTGCACCAGGATGCGCATGGCCGATTGTTCTTCCTGTGCCCGCGCGAATTCGTCCGGAATTTTAATGAACGTCCGATAATCCGCGGGCTCGTCGCCCAACACGGTCACGCTCATGCGCGCATAGGCGGAAGAGTTTTTATCGTGAGGGTCATATCCGCCAAGCGACTCTTTTTGCTCCCAGGTCAGCAAATGGTCCGTGCGATTCGGCCGTTTATCCGAATCGGAGCCCACCAGTTTCCAATGGCTCAAATCGATTTGCTTCTTTTCCCGCAGATATTTTTCGGCGACCGCAATCGCTTCTTCTTTTGTCAGGTTTGCGCCCTTCGCGGCTTCCGCCAGAACGTGCCAAAACCCATGCTCCGATCCATCCGGCTTGATCGTTACTGCAAACTCTTCCGGTTCCGAATCGCGAAAATACCGCACTCTCCACAGTGCGCCGGGAATCCGCTTCGCATAGATGTCATTGATTGCGGAAACCGCCATGCGCCGGCGCAGAAACTCATTAATCACCGGGTCGGTCGTATCTACCATCACCGCCGCCTTCCGGTAACTTCTCGGGTCCAATCCGTGCGCGTGCATTACCGCATCCGCCTTTTGCGTCGCCTCTCTGCTGTCCGCAGAAACCTTCAGGTAATCGCCGATGTGCTCGCGGTTCACCCTCCACGCCAGAACTCCTCCCACCAACACGCATACCGCCAGAAACCCCAACGCACTTGTCGTTAACGCGTCATACCGCCGCCCCTCGGACACCGCTTGCTCCGCCACCACTTCTCGCGTCAGCCGGATCTCCGGCGCCGGTTCGGCCTCATTCAGCAGGTCATCCACATTCTCAAACTGCCCGCGGACCAGATACTGCACCCCGCCGTACGCCAGCGGCACCACCGCCGCCAGCGCGACCACCAGTCCCGAAATCTTGAAATACCAATTGTCCGAACGGATCAACAGCATCCCCACCAGCGATGCATCCACGGTGTAATGCCAGATCAGCGTAGCCACAATCCCCCAACGCAGCATCACCAGGCCCGCGGCAATGCCCATAATTCCAATCTCGATGCCGCGGATGTAGCCCGGCTCTTGCGGATAATTGCTGTGCAGAAAGCTCCAGAAAAACGCTGGCAAGATGATCGCCAGCACGCGCGACCCCGTCAGTTTGCGCATAAACGGAATCGCGAACATTCGGAACGTGAACTCTTCGTTCGTTGCCGCCAAAACCCCGATCGCCACCCCGGCAATCCACGGAAACGGTGTATTCACGATGTCCGAGTACTTGATGTCCTGGGGCGCCCAAACTCCCAAACGATTCCCAATCATGTAGAACGCCACGATGAATCCAATGTGCGCCGCCGCTAGGCAAATTCCCACCACTCCCGCGCTGAAAAACTCCTTCGAGCGCATCCCGCGCAAGGTAAACGCCTTTGGCAACCTCAGCTTCCCAGGTTGACTCGCGCGATATAGCGGCTCGCCCCCGGGATACACTAGGCTGATCGTGAATGCCGTTCCTACCGCCGCCAGCAACATCCAGAACAGTCTCTGGATAACGAAGCTTCCATATGTAAAATGCGTGTCGTATCCCGCCCGCACCGAACCCCAATCGTTCAGTTCCATCAGGAAATACAGCAAGGTCACCACCGCGCCTATCCACAGCGCCGTCATCCACGACGTCTTGCCTTGCCGCCACAGCGTCACTCCCAGCCACAGCGCCGCTCCCAACAAAAACCCGTACGGCACCAGCGCAATCTCTTCGTAAAAATTGTTCGTCGAACGCAAGTGTTCGTAATCGCGCGTCCACGCCTCGGGAACCTGCAAATATTCCTGGGTGCCTCCAATTTGATCGCCTTGCACCCCCACCTGGAATCGGTAGGGCGCCTCCTTTGCCCTGAATCCTTTGCGCTCCCACGTGAACGACCAATCCACCCGGTTCGGCCGGGCTTGCGAGTTCGCTTCCGACGGCAGAAAGTCCCACTGGCTTAGATCCATCCCCAGTTTGTTTGCCGCAAATTGTTGCGCCTCGGTTTGTGCTTCGCCTTCCGCCAGGCTCTTGCTCGGCATCGCCTCCGGAATCTTATGCTCGTAGCCGACAATCTTCCCCGCCGGACTCACCCGCACCAAAAACTCTTCCTCTTGTTGCGGCCGGAAAAAGCGCACGTCCCAATACCAGATGTTCAACTCGCCAGCCATCAGCTGGTTCGCTTTTTGCAATCCCAGCTCGCGTTCCAGGTAGGTTTTCGCGTTGTCATCCACATCGAAGACAATCGTGGACACATACCCGCTCAGGTTGTTCCCCAGTCCCCCCACAAACTGCCGTGCCCGCGATTGCGCCTCCGCTCGCGAAACCTTGAAGTCCACTGATGCTTCGGGAAATGCCCGGAAAAAGTACTTCTGCGCGAACACGCCGCCGACAATGCCAAGCAAGATCCACAGGAGCAGCACGCGCTTGTCTGAACCGGTCAATTTTTCGTTCGCCAAAAGGTCCTCCGCTGTAGATGCCGGGGCTGCACGCCCACTCTATCGGTACGCAGCCTCGCTACGCAAGTTTCACGAAAAGCGCGTCTTAGCTTGGGATGATATAAAGAAGAGAGCGATGACCGTCAGTCTTCAGACCAACGTACAAATGATCAAAGGGGTCGGCCCGCACCGCGCCGAACTGCTAGCCCAGCGTGGTATATATACCCTCGAAGACCTGCTGAACTACCTTCCATTCCGCTACGAAGACCGCATCCATTTCTCGAAAATAAAAGACATTCAGCCCAACGGCGTTTACACCCTCCGCGCTCGCGTCATGAGCGGCCAGGCCGTCCGCGGCATGTATGGCCGCGACGCCATCTACCACCTGCTGGTGCAAGACGACACCGGCTCGCTTCCCTGCAAATTTTTCCACGGCGGCTTCCTGGAGGGTCGGCTTAAGCCCGGTATGGAACTCATCCTTCATGGCAAGGTCGAGATCGATAAGCAACGCCCCGCCCGCCGCGAAATGGTGAATCCCCAATTCGAAGTGCTCAGCGGCGAAGACGTCGACTCCACCGAGATGGGCCGCATCGTGCCCATTTACGAAGCCGTCGGCACATTCGGCACGCGTCAGATTCGCCGCACCATTTACGCTACGCTGCAAAATCTGGAGCACACCATTCCCGACGTGCTTCCTGCGGATTTACGCAAGCGCCTCGGCTTCCCCACGCGCCGTGAAGCCCTCATCAACACGCATTTTCCCCCGCCTGAAGAATCACTCGACGCCCTCAATCAGTTTCGCTCTCCCGCTCAGCGCCGCCTCATCTTCGAGGAGTTTTTTCTGTACCAGCTCAGCCTGGCGCTCGGCCGCAAAGCCGTGCGTAAAGAAAATGCCATCCCGTTTCGCGTCCGCGAAGACCAAATTCGCGAAGCCCTGAAAAAAATTCTCCCGTTCAAACCCACTGCGGCCCAGAAGAAGGTCCTCGCCGAAATCGCCGCCGATCTGGAGCGCCCCGTGCCCATGAATCGCCTCCTCCAAGGCGACGTCGGCAGCGGCAAAACCATCGTGGCTCTCCAAGCCGCCGTGATCGCCATGGAAAACGGTTGCCAGGCCGCGCTCATGGCTCCCACCGAAATTCTCGCCGTTCAGCATTTCCTTGCGGCACGCCGCATCCTCGCTCCGGGTGGTTACCAGGTGGAACTGCTCATCAGCGGTCTGAAAAACGCCGATAAATCGGCCGCTCGCGAACGCATTCACAGTGGCGAAGCCCAACTGGTCATCGGCACTCACGCCCTAATCGAAGAAAACGTCCAGTTTCAGCGCCTGGGCTTCGTTGCCATCGACGAGCAGCACCGCTTCGGCGTTCTCCAGCGCAAAAAACTCATGGATAAAGCCGTTAAACTCGGCCACGCTCCTCATGTCCTTGTGCTCACCGCCACTCCCATCCCGCGCACGCTTTCCCTCACCCTGTACGGCGATCTCGACGTCTCCGTCATCGACGAACTTCCTCCCGGCCGCACCCCCATCACCACGCGCACGACCACCGAGCAACATCTTCCCGGTGTGTGGGAATCCCTGCGCCGCGAAGTCGAAGCCGGCCGCCAAGCCTACATTGTCTATCCTGTTATCGAAGAATCGAAACTGGAACTCAAAGCTGCCATAGAAGAATATGAGCGTCTCTCCAAGCTCGTTTTCCCCAAACTCCGCGTTGGCCTCCTTCACGGCCGCCTCTCCAGCGACGAAAAGGAAGAGGTCATGCAGCGCTTCCGCCGCAATGAAGTGCAAATCTTGGTCACCACCACCGTTGTGGAAGTCGGCGTCGACGTTCCCAATGCTTCAGTCATGGTCATTGAGCACGCCGAACGCTTCGGCCTCGCGCAACTCCATCAACTCCGGGGCCGCATCGGTCGCGGTGCGCAAAAGTCCTATTGCATCCTGGTCGCCCCGCCCCGGCTCACCGACGAAGGCCGCGCCCGCCTGGACACCATGGTCCGCACCAACAACGGTTTCGAGATCGCCGAAGCGGACCTGCAATTGCGCGGGCCCGGCGAGTTCTTCGGCACGCGTCAATCTGGCGAACTCGGCTTTCAGGTTGCCAGTCCGCTGCGCGACCGCGAACTGCTTGAACTGGCCCGCAGAGAGGCTTTCACCGTGGTCGAAGACCCCGCCAAAAAAGCTTCCTTTCAGGAAATTCTGCGTCTGTTGCCCCCCGAATGGCAGCGGCGCTATCACTTGGCTCGCATCGGCTGAGCCACAGGAACACGAATCGTCATGCGCATCATTGCTGGCAAATTTCGCAGCCGCCAACTGAAAACCGCCAAGGGCCTCGACTTGCGCCCCACCAGCGACCGTCTGCGCGAAACCCTCTTCGACATTCTCGGCGACCTCGTGGTTGGCTCGCGTTTCATCGACGCTTTCGCCGGCACGGGGGCCGTCGGCATCGAAGCCCTGAGTCGCGGCGCGAAGCAGGTCGTCTTCATCGAAAAGCACCCCGCCACCGCATCGCTGATCAAGAAAAATCTCGCCGCGCTCGACATCCGCGAACAGGTGCGCGTCCTCCCCATCGACGCTCTCCGCGCCCTGCAACTCCTCGCTACTGAACCACCCTCCCAGCCCGGCGCGCACGCGCTCGACATCCTCTTCCTTGATCCCCCCTACGACCAGGCCTCCGATTATGAACGCGTGCTCTCTTTCCTCGGTTCTGCTACCCTTTTGTCTGAGGGCGGCCTGGTCATCGCGGAGCACCGTCGCAAGTTCCAACTCCCGGAAGTGGTGGAATTTCTTCAGCGCGTGCGTGTGTTGCATCAGGGCGATGCAGTTCTTAGCTTCTATCGCTTGCTCAAAACTCCGCAGGCAAACGACGCAGCTTCGCAGTAAACCCCCGTCTCTCGCGCATCATCAAATTCGATTGTGGTTGTGCCCTCGCTTTTCTTCCTCGCCCCGCGGAAGTCAGCGGCCATCACAATAGATTGGAAGGCAATGTTTCGTCGGTTCCAGGTCAATCCTTTTGATTTGCTCGGCCAGAACGAGATCTACCCGATCGCCGTGTATCTGCCGGGCCAGGGCGAACCAAAACTGACCATTGCCTGGAATAGCTTTCATCAGAATTTTCTTAGCGAACTCCGCGCCTTTTTCACTTGGACCCGCATACCCAAAGGTCTGCCTCCGTCCAACCTCTTCCGCGATTGCCGCATTCGTCGCCCCTTACCCTATCTGGCGCTGCTGTGCGCTGCCTTGTGGCATGTGGTGTTCTTCATCGTTCCCTGGCCGCATTTCTCGCTGGCTCCCAAACACGTTTCTGCGCTAGACAATACGCAGCTCACTTGGTCTGGCCCTATCAACGATTTGCCGCTCCTCAACGTTCCTAAGCACTCCCCCAAAGCCACGACGCCCAAACCTGCGACCGAAGAACCTGCCAATGGTGTTGATGCCTATCACCCTCGCCAACGCATTTTCACCGATCCTTCTCATCCCACGCATCCACGGCAAACCCTGGTCAACACCGCCGCTCCCGATGTCGCTCCGAAGTTCCTTCCGCCGCTTCCGAATATGGTTCAGCTCGGCACTACCGCCGCTCCCGCTCGTCCAACCTTGCAAATCAGCGAACAGACGCTCGCCAAGCTGCGCCCGAAAGAAGTGAAGCGAGCGGCCACCACAGTTGTTCCCGCACCCGACATGCCCAATATGGAGACTCATCCGGCCGAGATGAGCATCGCCGCCGTCACCGATGCTCCCGTAAAGCCTCATCTGGAACTCAACGCTGGCTCTGCTCCTCGCGTCGCCGATCGCACGCAAAATGGCGAAGTAGTGCCCGCGCCGGACATCGCCAGCGGCACAGCTTCCGCCAATGGTCCCAGCCAGACCATCATCGCGCTCTCGGCTTCCCCCGCCGCTCCCGCTCCCATCGTGGAAGTTCCCAAGGGCAATCTTGCCGCTCGCGTGGCTATTTCTCCGGAAGGAAAGGGAACTGGCTCGGGTGGCGGCTCGGCCAACGGCTCCGCCTCCGGAAGTACTTCGGGTTCCAGCGCCGGCGGCAGCGGCAACAGCTCCATGGGCATTAGCATTAGCGGGGGCAATCCCAAGTCGAATTCCGGCGTCTCTGGGCTCGGTGGCGCCGGCAAACTAATCATTCCCAAATCTTCCCTCTACAAGCGTCCCGATCCCAACGCCGACGACGATCCTCCCGAGCGCACCGGTCCTCCCAACTTCGGTTCTTTACCTCCCGGCTCACCCCCGGAGCAAATTTTCTCCTCGCATCGCGTTTATTCCATGAATGTCGACATGGCCAATCTCAACAGCACCACTGGCAGCTGGATTATTCATTTCGCCGAGTTGCGTTTGCCCGGCTTGCCTCGCACCGTCGGTCAGCTCAGTGCGCCCACACCGATTCGCAAAGTCGACCCCAAGTATCCGCAAGACCTCATTCAGGATCACGTCGAAGGCGAAGTCATTCTCTACGCCGTGATTCGCGCAAACGGTAGTGTCGATAGCATCCAGGTAGTTCGCAAATTAGACAAGCAACTCGACGCCAACGCCGTTGCCGCCTTCTCTCAGTGGAAGTTCGCTCCCGCCACCAAGAACGACCAGCCCGTCGACCTGGAAGCCATCGTCCACATCCCCTTTAAAGGCCCTACGCCTCAGTAGGTCTCTGGGAATTCCGACTCATCCGCAATCCGGTTGGATGGCCAGTTGGAACATGCTGGAGTGATTGCCGTCACCGAGGCTGCTGCGGAGCTCAGCTAACTTCGCAACAGAGTCCATGACGAAAAAACTAGTGGTCCTGATCTTTGGAATTGTGATCGCTCTCGTGGTTTTTGCGTTCTATGCAACCATGCAAGTCCACGCTACTCCGCTGGAGTGCGCGCAAGCACTCGCCGGAGACAACCTGATCTCCCATCCGATTGGCATCGTCAACCATGCCATTACTATCCGTCGTCCTCCTCGCGACGTCTGGCCCTGGCTCGTTCAGATGGGGGCTACCAGAGCAGGATGGTATTCCTATGATTTCATTGATAACGGCGGCCGGCACAGTTCGGAGCGCATCCTGCCCGAATACCAGGACACTCATCCAGGCATGATTTTTCCCGCACTCCCGCGAGCGAAGGATATATTCGTGCTCGTGCAGTGCGAAACCGAGAAGAATCTTGTGCTGGCTTGGCAGTTGCCCAATGGCAGTTGCCAAACGACGTGGGCATTCGTCCTCGAAGAACCGCAGCCTGGCCATACTCGATTACTGGTGCGCGGCCGCGTGGCACCGAACTATCGCCCTTACGGCATGCCGCAGTGGCTCGCGCTTCGCCTGGGCTGCGTCGCGCATTTTATCATGCAGCGGAAACAACTCCTGGGGATCGCACGTCGTGCGGAAGCCAACGGCCGACAATAGGCATAGACCCCGGTCAATCCTTACCTGCAAACCCCGATTCATACAGCTTCACCAGCGTATACAGCGTGTGATTCACGGGGGTCGCCACTCCCATCTCCGCCCCAACCCGCGCTACATATCCATTCAGCGAATCGATCTCCGTGCGCTTTTCCCGCGCCAGGTCCTGCGCCGTCGAAGAGCGCGTCCCGCTCATCTGTTCCGCGATTCGAAACGATCCGGCAATCGCCGCCTGCGGATCCTCCAGTCCTGCGGGACGAATCCCCTTCGCGTGCGCCACGGCCAACGCTTCATACACCGCCGCCTCCACTACTTTCTTCGCCTCCGCACTCGCTAGAATCTCTCCATAAGTCACGCGGCCCAGCGCGGAAATCGCGTTCAGTGCGCAGTTCCAGATCAACTTGGTCCAAAGCTCCCCTTCCATATTTTCCGAAAACCGGCACGGGATCTTGGCCGTCTCAAAAATCCCCGCAATCTTTGCGCTTCGCGGATCCCCGGCTGCCACCACGATATCCCCGCGTCCCAGATGCTTCACCGTGCCGGGCGTTGGCACCGACGCTGCCACATAAACCACCGCGGGCAACGCCGCAATCCCCGAAGCGGCCCGAATCTCTTCCGCGTTGTTCACTCCATTTTGCAGGCTCAGCACTAACGAATCTGCCGGCAGAAGCGCGCCCAACCGCTTCGCCACGCGCGTTGTATCCGTCGTCTTCACGCAAAGCAGCACCACTTCGGCGCCCGCCGCTGCCGCCAATTCCACCGACACCTCGGGATGCACCGTCTCCTGAAACGCCATTGAATCAATTCTCAATCCATCCCGTCGCACCGCTTCCACAAACGACGGCCGTCCAATCATCACCACCGGAACACCCGCCCGCGCCAGCATCCCGCCAAAATATCCGCCTACAGCTCCAGCCCCAACCACCGCCACCCGCTGCCGTTTTTCGCTTTTACTCATAACTCCCCACAGCCTTCCCACCCAGTTGTCATCGACAGTATTGCGTAGCATTTAAGCTGGAATTACCCAGTAGCTCGCGCGTCCGAGTGACTTTTCATCCACGATCGGCCGCTAAGTTTGTCATCCTGTCTATAACAACGAAGGCAAAGTCAAGCAACACTTCTCCCGCACTTGTCAGAGAAGTGTTTTTTCCTTCGCAGAACGCTTTTTGCTTCACAGGACCAAGGCTCGTTCTCTGAATC